>ERZ791623.588-NODE-588-length-20015-cov-13.423497_pt1 | contig 20015 bp, 18 predicted proteins | sample MGYA00510268_ERZ791623 | MGnify/ENA primary metagenome ERZ791623 (study PRJEB30046, sample SAMN00715216) | human gut metagenome | study: EMG produced TPA metagenomics assembly of the A metagenome-wide association study of gut microbiota in type 2...
CGCGAGCCCGCCGCCGCCGATCCTGGCGCCGATGGCGCCGGCGGCCGCGCCCGCGACGGTCTTCAGTCCGTCGAAGGCGAACTTGCCGGACATGAGCGAGCCGATGGACGCGACCGACAGCGGGTCACCGAGCTTCCAGACGTGGACGCACAGGTACTGCAGGCCCTTGAAGAACGCGATGGGCAGGAGCGCCGCCGCGACGCCCGCGGTCATGACCGTGCCGGCCGAGTTGCCGTTCGCGTCGACGAGACCCAGGAACTGGTACATGCTCGTGATGAACACGCAGCAGACGGCCGCGACGACGTTGACGAGCGCCTTGGCGCAGCAGCATCCGAGCGTCTGCTTCAGCGCGTTGCCCACGGCCCGCTGCCCCTTGTCGGGCGCGAACGCGTAGATGAGCAGGCCGAGCCAGACGCCGAACGCGGCGAGCAGGTAGGCGGCGATCTGGGCGAGCATGGACACCAGTCCGAACGCCACGCCCCAGATCATGAGGTTGACGAGCCCCGACGCGGCGAACACGAGCGAGCCGCCCACGTCGGAGATCGACGACGTGCCGTGCTGGGCCTGCATGGCCAGTATCGCGTCCTGCTTCTGCGTGTCGGTGCCGCCGTTGTGAGTGGAGGCCAAGGCGCTCCAGCCACTCGTTTCCCTCACGTCGAACTTCTTGATGAGCTTGCGGATCGTCTTGCCCTCGTCGGTCGTGTTGACGCGGTTCGTGTCGTTCTGGGTGGTCACCTGGGAGTCGATATGCCAGTCATCGTAGTCGTAGTCACCGGAAGGCAGGTAGGGGGCACAGGTGTCTTCCGTGGCGCCGTTCACCTGCCGGCACTTCTCATACGCGTTGGCGTCGCGCGTGCCGGTGCTCTTGGTCGTCGTGGAGGCCTTCTTCTTTTCGACCTTCGTACCCTGGACCCACCTGTTCTTACTGTAGCTCCATACGAAGGGCTCGACGTAGGAGCAGGCGTCGCCTGTGGATTTGCTGGTTCCGCATCGCTTGTGCTCCGAGGCGCCTCGCGTCTTGTCGTAGTTCTGCTCTCCCGGCTTCACCTGCTGCATGTTGTGATCGGAACCGGAGCTGACGGGGACGGTGGCGTAGGAATACAGCACGCTCTCCTTGTCCTTGTCGGAGGTCGGGCTCTTTTCGACGGGCGTGGCGGTGTACTTCGTGGTCGCGACGGTGCCCACCGCGTTCCAGGACTTGTCGTGGGCCGCGGTGGAGGTGTCGGACTTCGCCGTGTCGGGCGGGTCCTGCCCGCCGATTTTGCCGCCGTTGGCGGTCGCGCCGTACACGTCGCCGGACGAGGAGCCGGTGAACACGGCCGCGCACATCTGCTTCCAGGTCGCGTTGTCGAAGCCGCGGTTCTTGCCCTGGATGGCGCCGATGAACTGCCAGCCGTTGCGCACGTTCCAGCCGTCGGAGAAGTGGCCGCACGCCTGCCACATGGTGACGACGCGGTCCATCTGCTTGGTGTAGGTGCCGTTCTCGACACCATCCTTCGGGTCGGTGTCCTTGGTCTGCTTGCCCTCGTCGTCGATGAACGCGAGCGACGGGTGAAACGCGATCGCGTCGGCGCTGACGATGTCATGGCCGACGGACAGGTTGGTCAGGTGCGCCATGTCGGAGGCGGGCGCGCCGGCGCGGAATTCGAGCACACGGCAGAACACGTTCGACGCGTTGCGGCCGGATCCGTACTGGGCTCGGGCCCACATCCTGAGTCCCGTCTCCTCCCACATCGTGTTGATGGTGGAGATCAGGTCGGAGCCGCCGTTGATGGAGACCGAGTACTCGTCGTCGAGCTGGGCGGTGTATCTGCGGCACGACGTGTCCGACCTGTTATCGGAGTCGGACTTCGTGGCGAACGCCTTGCCGTTGTCCTTCATGCCCATGAGCAGCGAGTGCGAGGCTCCGGTGCCGACCGTTCCGGCGATGTTGGTGGCGGTCTGGGTCAGCCACCACGGCGTGCCCGCGGCCGCGTCGTTCGGGTGGCTGACGGACAGGGCGCCCATGGACAGGAACAGGGAGAGCCCGACGACGAGCGCCGAGCATTTGCGCATGGCCAGCCGCGACTGGTTGCGCATGACGAGCCACAGGGCCGATACCGCGACGAGCGCGACGCCCAGCGCCAACACCGTCCATTCGGTCGTCAGCGCCGAGTATATGGACCCGACGAACGTGTTGGCCAGCGGGCCGAACTTGGCCGCGATGGCCGCGCCGGAGTCGCCGGACGTGACCTGCACGAGGTGCGCGGTCGCGCCCCACAGGTTGTTGCCCATGGACAGGAATACGCCCGACACGTTGTTCGGAATGGATGAGAACATTCCCACGATGTAGTCGATGATCCCGTCGGTGCGCGCGGTCAGGCCGCCCGCCACATCGGACCACCGGAGCACGGGCAGGCATGGGAGCCCCCCGTCGTAGCCGCAGGAGTGGATGGCCGACTGCTGCGGCGGTTCGGCCAGTATGAAGCCCGGCATCGCCTTGTATCCTTTCACGCTTTCGGATGCGAGTGCATTTCGATCAGCTCGTATCCGTTCGGACTGAACGGCTCGCCCGCGGGGAGGATGAACTCCCCGTCGAGGCTGTGCCGGTCGGCCCACATCTTCTCGATGCGCCGCTGCGTCTTCTCGCCCTCGGTCGACCGCTTCCGGTCGAACAGCACGACGGCGGCTATGGCCGCGGCGGGCACGAGCATGTACGGCCACATGCCGCCGAACAGCATCTGCAGGAGCATCGCCGGGAGAAGCCCGGCGAACGCGCCGCCCAGGAATATGAAGAGGGTGGACGAGCGGATGTAGTGCCGCGCGCCCACCTTGAGCTCATCCACCTGGGCGACGCGCTGCTCGCTGATTCTCGTCAGGTCGAACAGCATGGGCCCTCCGTCACTTCGTCAGGGTGTCGAAGATGTTCATGCCCGCCTGGACGGGCACCGCGAGGATGGACGCCACCCACGGGATGATGGTGCTCGGCAGGATGAGGCACAGGCCGACGAGCATGAACGCGAACACCCAGATGAGCTTGATGGAGCCGGTGCCGTTGCCTCCGAACGACTGGCCTATCTGGGTCTGCGGGGCGACCCTGCGCCAGATGAGCAGGGCGATGCAGCCGGCGATGATCAGCCCCCCAGCCAAGGTCATGGCCGTGGCGATGACGTTGGAGCCGTTGTTGGTCATGGTGTTGACCGCATCGGTCACTTTGGTGTTGATGTCGTTGACGATGTTGGTCGGTGCTGCGGCCATCACCTCTCCGGCGAGGGCATACGGGAACATGAGGGGTCTCCTTTCCTTTCTCCGTACACCAGCGGTGCTGCCCGGAGGCTATGCGCATAGCGCCCGGACATGGCCGGAAAAGAGAACATATGGAACAGGGAGGCCCGCGCGCGGGCCAAGGAGCGCGAGCCCGACGTGGAGGCCCAGGCGCGCAAACGGGTGCTGGAGAACATCGGCGTCAAACGATGGGTGCCGTACGCCATCCTCGTCATCCAGGCGCTCATCCTGTATTTCGTCTTCAACCCGCTCACCACCTACACGCCGCCGAAACAGGTCGATCTGGACGAGACCGGCAAGCAGGCCGCGTACTCGGCCGTCGCCGACTGGATCGGCGACTCCGACCCGCTCGGCGCCGACGCCTCCATCATCAGCTGGGACGGCGCGAAACGCGTCGGGTCGTCGGCCGCGGACAAGGGAACCAGGGCGTACCAGCACAAGCTGACCGTGCGGACCGACTACGGCTGGTGGTCGGTGGTCTGCACCGTGACCGACGACGGCAGGACCGTCGGTCAGCCGTCCGCGTCGCGCGTCCAGGTCGACGAGGGGCGCGACGACGGACTGGGCTGGGCGGGCGCCCTGTCCGACCTATCGGCCTCGGACGCGCTGACCCGCCTGATGACGAGCTTCGGCGGCGCGCTGGCCGGGTTCGACGCGGACAAGCTGACCGTCGTGGTCGCCGACCCGGACCCGGGCGCGGTGTTCCCCGTGCTCGGCCTGGGCGACGTGAAGGGCGTGACCATCGACAAGGCGTCGTACCTGAAGTCCGGCAAGGTCGACAAGGACTCGAACACGTCGGACCTGGCCGCGGTGCGCATCACCATCACTCTGAACGCGCGGAGCGACCACGACTCGGACACGCGCATGACGTACGACGTCAAGGTGTCCGACCCGGACGGCACACCGAAGATCCTCGCGTGGGGTCCGCCGGGGTCGGGCGACACGCTCAGGAACTACTCGAACAAGTGGGCGGGCGACAAGGACGACATGCCCGACTACGAGGCGCAGAAGCGGTCGGTCGACTCGCAGTCCGCGACCGACGCGGCCCAGTCGTCCACCAACCAGACACAGCAGAACGCGGCCGGAACGAACTCCGGCCAGTCATCCGACGGAACCCAGGAGGAGGGACAATGACGGACATGCCGGACCTGAGGCCGGTCACATTGCGGGTGACACCCGAACAACCGAAACGGGCGCCGATCCCGGACATGCCGAATTTCGGGATCGTGCCAGCCATTCCTCCGGTCCGTCCGCCGAAAGCGCCGGCCAAGCCGAAGGTTGCTCCGAAACCGGTCTCGGCGGCCATGCCGAAGCCGACCGCCAAGCCTATGGCGGAACCCATCATCCCGAAGATCTCCGTTTCCGTGAAGCCACCGGTTGACGCAGTGAGCCCCATCGTCAAGCTGAAGGCCGTAACGCCGAAGCCGGCCGCCGGACCCGTGGTGAAGCCCACCATCCCGAAGGTCTCCGCCACGACCGCCCCCACCAGCCCGACGAAGCCGCCGGCCGCCACGGTGAGACCCATCATCAGGCTGGGGGATATGACGCCGAAGCTGACCGCCGCACCCGCCAAATCCGTGGCGAAAACCGTCGTTGAAGCGGAACGCACGGCTCCGAAGGTTGTGCCGGAACCGCCGAGGCCGGTGTTCGCCGTGCCGGACGTGGGACCGGAGCCGCATCCGGTCATCTCCCCCATGGCCGCCCTCGGCATCGGGGAACGACTTGAAATGCCGTCCACTTTGAAACCTGTCATTCCAGGTGTCGGCGTGACGTCCACTCCGGAAACCGTGGGAACGCCGTCCGTGGTCCCGAAGCCCGAGCCGGTCGCGTCCATCCCGCCGGAACCTGTGAAAACGGCCGTACCCATCCAGGCACCGAAGCCCGAACCGGCCTCACCGGAATCCACGGAAACAGTCGCATTCATTCAAGCGTCATCCATGCCCCCGAAGCTCGAACCGGCCGCCCCGGTCGCGCCGGAACCCGCGGAAATGGCCACGCCCACCACGGTCCCAAAGCCTGAGCCGGTCGCGTCCATCCAAACGCCGAAACCCGAACCGGTCGAAACGTCTTCGCCGGAACCCGCGAAGGAGCCCGAAGACGGAAAAACCGCCCCCCGAAGGGAGCGGCTGTGGCCGTGGCGCGTGCTGTCCGTGCTCCTGCCCATCGCGGGCGTGCCGATGGCGGCGTTCTGGTCGGAGCGCCGCCCGGAGCGGTCGCGCGCCTGCCTGGCGGGCTCGCTCGTCGGCCTGTCGGTCCTGTTCGTCCTGTTCACGGCCGTCACCGTGCTCGGAGTGCTCGGCATGGCCGGTTGCGTGACGCTCTAGCCCAGATACCCGCGCACCAGGTCGGACGGGTCGGTGCGCGCCAGCTCCCCCAGCTCCGGGTCGGCCCGCACCATGTCTCTGTTGCGGGCCACCGCGCGCGCCCGGTATCCCTCCTCCGGACGGAAGAGCATGGCGCGCAGCGTCTCCCGGTCGGACACATGCGTGAACCCCGAGTCGGGCGTGTCCACCGACAGCGCCGACCTCTGCGTTTCGGTCAGGTACGGGTTCTCCAGTATGTCCTCCGTGTCGGCCCACTTGGTGCGGGAGCGCAGGAGCCGGTCGGACACGGCGCGCTCCCCGCAGACGTCGTCGACGAAGCATGGGTCGTCGACCGACGCGGCCAGCCTGTCCGATGCGTTCGGGTCGTCCGGTCTCCAGTAATGGAGCACGCCGTCCAACGCATTCGCGCCGAGGTCACCGGTCCGCGCCGCATCCATCAACTCCTGGGCGTGCGCGTTGTTCCAATCTGGGTCGCCGAGGGTCCGCGCCTCGAGCGCCTGCGCCTCGTCCGAGATGAAGAAGCGGACGCCCGGGTCGAGCGAGTCGAGGTACCGCGCCACGGCGCACGGGTCGGACTCGTCGAGGTTTTTGATTTCATCCCCCATCCGGCCGTCCAGGTCGGATGCGTCCGAGCCGCCGGCCTCCTCCTTGGCGAACCGGCCTCCGGTGGGGATCCCCTTCGGTTCGCGCCTTCTGTCGTCGGTCATGATAAATGCTCCTTCCTCCAGTGCGCTCCGTACTGATATGCGGGACGCATGCGTCCTGGCATGACCGAAACGAACGAAACGAACGAACCGGATCTCTGCGAACGCTGCGGGAACCCGCTGCCGCCTAACGGCGGCTCCGAGTGCGCGCAATGCCACCGGGCGGTGTGTGGGGACTGCAACAGCCGGTGCGCCTATTGCGGCGCCTTCTGCGCCGGATGCCAGACGTGGTCGTGCCGCGTGGAGCTGACCGATCGTTTCGGCCGGACGTACTGTCCGGCATGCCTGTCCGACCTCGAGGGGGACGGGCGCTTCGTCGATTGCGACCGTGATTGCGATACGCTCGACGATCTCATCGCCATCCTGCGCGAGCTGCGCCACACGCGCGGCGACCTGCCCGTGGCGGTCACCCCCGGCGGGAACGCCTCCGCGCCCGACGGCCTCTGGGTCACCGATGCGTTCGACAAAGACTCCGACGGACAGCTTGTCTTCGTGGGCGAGGGCAGGGGCGGCACGGCCGTCCTGCTTCCCGCCCGGGCCTGATCCTAGTTGTAATTCCCGGCCACGCACTGCGAGAGCACGGATACCGTCTGCTGCTTCTCGCGGGGCGTCATCGTCAGCCCCCACTTCGACTTGATCGTCGCGCGCTTGGCCGCGTAGTCGCACCGGTACGCCTTGTTGTCGGGCATCCAGATGTCGGGCGCGCCCGAGTTCTGCGAGCGGTACAGGGACGTGCCGTTGGCGTCGAGCCCGGAGCCCTTCGCCATGTTCGCCGGCCCGTCGGAGGCGAGCAGCACGTCCGGTGAGTTCGCGTATTGGACGCGTTTCGTCTGGTCCCAGTCGCGGGCGCCCGATTCCCACGCGTCGAGCAGGGCGACCACATGGTCGATCTGCACGGCCGAACTGGTGTTCCGGCCGCGCCTGAATTGGATTGTCCGCCCCGTGTACGGGTCGGACAGCGTGCCCGACGTGACCTGGCACTTGGGGTTTTTGACGGCGCCCTTCAGGTCGCGGGCGAGGATGGTGTCGCGCGTGGTCGCGGACCCGCACCCGTTGGAGGCCCAGCCGCCGAAGTACTTCTCCCTGTCGTAGCCGCCCGGCCGCGCCTTCGCCGTCTTGATGGTGTTCGTCGCGTCGAGCCCGGCCTGCCAGACGGCGGGGTCGGAACCCCAGGAGCCGGTCGCGGCCTTCGTGTCCGTCTTCGGGGTCGTGTCCGTTTTCATCGTTCCATCCGTCTTCGGCGCAGCCACGGAGCTGGAGCCGTCCAGTCCGAGCAGCTCCCAGATGGACTTCCGATCCGGATTGTCCGGCAACCGGGACTTGTCCTGCCCCTGGACGACCTTGTCGGTCGTCGTGTGCGAGCCGATGCCAATGACGTCGGACACGATGTTCCACCCGCCGCTCGACACGAGCGCCACCATGGCGATCGACGCGAGCAGGAGGGTCGCCAGCATGGACACGAGGCCGCGCCAGCCGTGGTTGTCGTCACCCTTCATGGTCACACCACCGGGATATAGACCGGCGCCTGGATCAGGTTCAGGAACCAGTTGACCACCGGGCCCGACGAGCTCAGGTCGATGCCGAGCGCGCCGAGGAACCCGATGACGAGCACCAGTGCGGCCCACAGGGCGATCGCCCTCAGCGCGTAGTTCATGGCCCCCATTATGCGGCTGAACGCGAAGCCCAGCAGGAACGCGACGACGAGGAACGCGATGGATATTGACAGCGTCGCCGGGCTCAGCACGTTCGCCCAGAACGCGCGCCATCCGGTCACGGCGAGATTCGAAATGCTCATGGCGACGGGCTATGCGCCGGGACGCAAGGTCCGGGATATGAGACATGCGAAACCATCACGCCGCTACGCGCGCCGCCGCGTCGCGGGCATCCTGCTCGAACCGGACCGCTCCACCTCGCTGTGGCGCAACCGCATGGGACGGCTCTACCTCGCCGCGCCGCACGGCAGGACCTCGCTCGTGCTGGGTCCGTCCGCCCGGCTCAAGGCGCCGGACTCGATGGCGTGGGGGCTGTACCACGAGGCCGACCAGCCGGGTGTTCCCTGGCTCAACGGCCCCGACGGGCTCGTCCAGCTCGAAACCCGGCCCGCGTCGCTCATCGACGCGTACGGGCCGTGGGTCCGCCTCAACCCGCGCATAGGCGCGCGCATGTGACCGTCACCCAACATCTTCTGCTGTTCGCCGTCTGCGCCATCGGCGCGTACCCCACCCTGCTCGCTTCCGAACTGTGGACGCGGATCGGGCTGAGCGAGGCCGAGCATGGTAACGCGTGGCGCGTCCGCCTCTGCCTCGCCCTCCACTACCTGGCGGGCGCGCTGTCCGCCATTCTGCTCTTCGGCGGGTCGTTCGAGGCCGGCCGCGCCGCCCTCGCCGCGTTCGGCCTCGTATAGCGGAGGTCGGAAAAGGAAGGAGCCGGATATGACCGACATGACAGGCCGGAGACGCGAACCCAAGGGACTGCCGACCGGAGGCCGGTTCGCACGGGAGGACGGCGCCGCATCCGACGCCTCCGACCTCAAGAAGACGCGCCCCGTGCTGCGCGCCGCCTCCATCGACGACATCGCGGCCGCCGCCAGGCTCGGCCGGAGCCTCGGCTCCGGGACACGCAGACGCCCCGCCGTCGTCGTCACCTACCCGCTCGCCCTGCCGCTCGGCGAACTGTTCGCCGCGCTCGACGGCACCGTCGACGCGTACGTGGTCCGCGACCCGCTGGTCGCCGACGAGCTGTTCCGCGCCGCCGGTCCCGGTCGCTCCGCATGGGGCGGTGCCATCGCCACCTGTCGGGGGCGCGAACGGTACGTGTGGAAACCCGGCCACGCCGACCCGTCCGTCATCGCCGACTGGCTCGGAGTGGACCGCGACGACCCCGCCGGCGTCTACGAACGCATCGCCGCGCCCGTCGTCAAAGACCGCCGCATCGCCGTCGCACCCGCCGCGATCAGGCCGCATGGAACCAACACGCCCGCCCGTCTCAACGCCGACGTCCGCGCCGCATGGAAGGCCAGCATGCCCGCCGCCGACCTCGACGCGCACCCATTGCCAGACTCCTGGAACTACGCCGACGGCTTCGCCATACCCCGCGACGCGCCACGCTCCAAGGCCGCCGGTGCCATGGCCGACGCCCTCAGCGGGCTCGACCGGTTCCGCCGCAGCCGCCAGCTCCACCGGCTGCGCGAATCCGTCGGCGGCAGGTCCGCCATCCGCCGCACCCCGACCGGCGGCGTCATCTGGCGCAGCCGCGTCGACAACTCCCCCAACCCATGGGTGCTCCACTACGCGCGCGAGGCCGACGGCTCCATCACGTTCCTGTCCGTCGAACGACACAACGACCTCGAGGGCGAGCATTGACGGCCCCGAAGCGTCATGCCGGAAAACGAAAAAGCCGAAACCAAAAAGAGCGGGAAAGAAAAAGCGATCAAAAACCTGGAGCCAAAAAAGACGAGACGAGAAAAACCAAAAGACCGAAACCAAAACCAGCCCAGACATATCCCCCAAACCAAAGCCATATAGCGGACCAAAAATATTCCAAGCAAGAACGAAAAACAAGCCATATCGGAACCTTAGAAATATCCCAAGCAAAAAGACAAAGCAGACAGACAAGACAAAAATACAACCTCCATAACCCGACTTTCGCGCTCTCCGGGGGCGCCGACCGAGAAAAGCGGGGTCCGCGAACGGGGTTTCCACGCCTCCGGGCGCATAGGCGGACGGCATGCAGACATTCGAATGCTCATATCCGCCGCGGGTCAGGTCCGGTGGCGAGATGATAGACTTCCATCCCGAATCCGACGCGTCCCACCGGAGGCTCCTCGACCGCATGATCGACAAGTACCGGTCCAGCCATCCCGACGCCTCAGACGCCCAGCTCGACTCCATCGACGCGGAGCGCCACATCGCCGTCCTCGTCGACCGGACCGTCACCGTCGTCGAACAGGGCGACCGCAACCGGCTGCCGCTGCGGCTGGCTGCGTCCGAATGCTCGCCGTCCGCCGGACCCAAGGTCGCCGAACGCTACGAGAAGCGCTACCCCGGCTTCTACCTGACCGAGTTCCATCCCTACTCGGGCAAGGCGCTGCTCGAACGCATGACCGACAAGCAGGCCACCGCCCGCGGCATCCTCGCCGGCAACCTCAAAATCAAACCATGGGGTGTGCGCGTCACCCCCACCAAGGAGGGCGGCTGGAGCTGCAAGCTCGACCAGACCATCATCTACCAGCCCGACAAGATGGACAAGTCCATCCAGCAGGCGTGCGAGCAGATCGGCCACCTCGGCTGGTGGTTCGAGGCTGATGCGAAGACCGGAATCATCGTCATGCATCCCGGCGAGCCCGCCAACTTCGAGCCCGTCCACCCGCTGCCGCCGGAGACGCTCGGCGCGCCGGAGAACATGCGCCGCACACCGTTCGGCGTCCTGTTGCCCCGGGCGGGCGGCCTGCCGTTCGACCCCGTGTCCATCGATTGGAAGGAGGGGTCGTTCCTCCTCATCGGCGGCGAGGGCGGCTCCGGTAAGTCCGTGTTCACGAACGTGGTGCTCGCCGAGCAAATCGCGCAGGGCGTCGAGCTGACCATCGTCGACACGAAGTCCAAGTCGACCGACTACTTCTGGTGCCGGCCATGGGTCAAGTACTGGGGATGCGAGTCAATCGTCCAGGCGTGCGGCTGCCTCAACCACCTCGTCTGGGAGATGGAGCACGGCGAGCGCGCCAAGGCGTGGGCTGAGAACGCGTGGCAGTCATGGTACGACATTCCCGACTGGGCCAAGAGAAAATTCCCCATCCACGTCATCGTCATCGACGAGTACGCGTCGCTCGTCGACGAGGCGCAGATGTGCAAGAGCGTGCCGAATCCGGAGAAGACGCTGCCGCCCGTGCTCCAGCAGGCGTACAAGGGATACGCCGAGTATCTGATCCGGTACGACGTCATCCGCATCCTGCGTTTGGCCCGCTTCATGGGCTACCGGCTCATCCTCGCGTCGCAGACCGTCAGCCAGGCATCGGGCCTGCCGCCGAACATCCGCGACCTGTTCACCCACCGCGTCGCCATGGGCCCGAACCCGTCCGAGTCGCTCGAGAAGGGCGTGTTCCACGACCTGGCCGGCATGCCGACGGTGCCCGCGAACGTCATCGACTCCGGCAACTCGAAGGGCGTGGGCCGCGCCGAACTGGCCGGCATGACCGGCTGCGTCTTCAAGACGTACTGGGCGGGGCGGGATGGCATGGTCGACACGGAGGTGTTCGGCCACATGCTTGCCGACAAGGTCGGCCTGCCCAACTGGTGCGACCGCGACAGGTACTTCAACACGATCGCCAAGCACACGGCCGACGACCCCATCGACGCGGAGTACATGCACGAGCTGACGAACCGCATCGCCATCGGCGAGTCGAAGGCCATCGCGTCGGACCCGATCCTCCAGGCATTGAAGGACGCGTGGGACGAGTCGGAGATGAACTTCGGCGGATCGGCCGACGAGGCCCCCGCCAAGCCGGCGGCCGACGCGGCGGGCGTCGCTCCACCTGCCCCCGCTCCCGCAGGGACCGGCGCCCGGCTCATGGACGCATCCCAGCTCGCCGACCTGATGGGCGGACGCGGCTAGGATCCATCCCTAATACGAACAGCCCGACGGCGACGCGGGCCGTGCGCCCATGTCGCCGTAACCCAGGTCGACCTACCGAAGCCACGCGCCCGTGCGACGCATAGCCATGCGGTATGAGCAACAAGACGCTTGGCGCCGCGCGCACGGCGAGGCTTGACGAATTCCACACGCGCTACGGAGACGCCCTCGCCGGGCTGGAGCCGTTCAGGGACCGGCTGGCCGACGCGGACATCCTGCTCGACACGAACGACGGCGACTGGAGCGCGTTCTGGCGCGTCCTATCCGACCGGTTCGACGAGTGGCGCATCGGGCGCGTCCGCTCCGTGTCGTGGGATCCCGACTGGGACACGCTGTTCGCCTCCGACGACGGTGGCGGGCGCGTGTTCGAGCGGACGCGCCACGGCGTCACGGAACGCCGCCTGGCGTGCGCGGGGTCGATCGACGATGACGAGGTGCTTGCCATGGCGCACGAGGCGGACCTGGTCGTCGGCAACCCGCCGTTCAGCCGTATGTCCGACTACCTGCCCGACCGGGCGGACGCGGACCTGCTGTGCCTGGGGCCGCTCACCGCGGCTGTCTACCGGTCGGTGTTCCCGCTCGTGCTGTCGGGGCGGCTCCACATCGCGTCCGGCAACCGTGGGGCCATGTTCTTCTCCAGTCCTGCCGCCGGACGGCTCAACCCGTCCGCCCTGACCCGTGACGGCCTGGTCCGGGTCAGGGGCGTCGTCTGGTACACGACCCTGCCTGGAGAGCCACCGACGTACACACCGACGCACCGGTACTCGCCGGAGAGCAATCCGTCCTACGACGGCCTGCCCGACGTGGCCGAGGCGGCCTCGTCGGCGCTGGTGCCGTGCGACCGGACCGGGTACATCGGCGCGCCGATCAGCGTTCTCGCCAAATGGCCGGAGGGCTACCGTCTGGCCGGCATGTTCCCGAACTTCCTGCCCCGGGGCTGGGGGCGCGTTAACGCGGCCGTCGGCGGGCGGCTGACGTTCCGGCGGCTGCTGCTGGAGAAACCGGGCCGCGACGCATAGCCCTTGGCATGGGCAACAACCAACTATCGGCCGCCAAGAAGGCCAAGAACGACGAGTTCTACACGAGGATGCCAGACATCGAGAACGAGCTGAGGCACTACGCGGATCATTTCGAAGGCAAGGTTGTCCTGTGCAACTGCGACGACCCCTACGAGTCGAACTTCTTCAAGTACTTCGCCCTGAACTTCAACCATCTGGGCTTGAGGAAGCTGATTGCGACGAGCTACTGCGGCTCGCCCGTCGCCGGAGGCGAGTACCAGCCATCCCTGTTCGACGATGACATGGACGCCGATACCAGACGTCACTGCCACGCATACAAGGCCATCGTCACCCACGTGGAGGATACGACCGGTGACGGCGGGGTGGACATGCTGGATGTGAAGAACCTGCTCGGTGCCCCGGGCAACGAGGTGTCGGAGCTCCATGGGGACGGGGAATACGGTGCCGGGGACTTCAGGTCGCACGAATGCCTCGACCTGTTGGACGAGGCGGACGTGGTTGTGACCAATCCGCCGTTCTCGCTGTTCCGCGAGTACGTGGCTACGCTGATGGAGCATGACAAGAGATTCGTCGTCATCGGCAATCAGAACGCCATAGGTTACAAGGAGATTTTCCCGTTGTTGCGAAACAACGAGCTGTGGCTGGGATACGGCAAGGTCAAGGAGTTCATCGTACCCTCCACCGACCATCCCGACCGAGACAACGTCGCCGTCGGAGCCGACGGCAAGGCAATCGCCAAATTCGGCAACATCTGCTGGTACACCAACCTGGACATCACCAAGCGCCACGAGGACCTGCTGCTCTACCGCCGGCACAAGGGTCATGAGACCGACTACCCGAAGTACGACAACTACGACGCCATCGAGGTGTCGAAGGTGGCCGACATCCCCGAGGATTACTACGGCGTAATGGGCATACCCATCACGTTCATGGACAAGTACAACCCGGAGCAGTTCGAGATTCTGGGACTTACCTGTACCGCCGAAACGATGAGTGCGCCTCCCCAGATCGGCGAGGATTTCATTGCGGCCTACCGTAACGCCGGCGGAACCGGGCATTTATCCGCGAATATGTACGCCGTCACACTGTTCAAAAAAGGACCAGGCAAGCCTAGGATCCCATACAGCCGTATCCTGATCCGCCGCAAGGAGGCAAGCAACCAGTGAACGTCGAACCCATCACCGCCACGGTGCGCGACCTGAGCCAAGGCTACACGAACGACGCCGTCGGGGGCGTAACCGCCTACGGCGGCGACCTGGACGTGCGCCCGCCCTACCAGCGCGAGTTCGTCTACCGCGATCGGCAGCGCGACGAGGTCGTGCGCACCGTGCTCAAGGGGCTGCCCCTGAACGTCATGTACTGGGTGGACCGGGGACCCGACGCGCGGCCGCGCTACGAGGTCATGGACGGCCAGCAGCGCACCATCAGCGTCTGCTCCTACGTGTCCGGACAGTACAGCCTCGACGGGCGGTTCTTCTTCAACCTGCCCCGCGACGTCAAGGAGCGTATCCTCGGCTACCCGCTGACCGTGTACGTGTGCTCCGGCACCGAGTCGGAGAAGCTCGACTGGTTCCGCATCGTCAACATCGCCGGCGTCCAGCTGAACGACCAGGAACTATTGAACGCCGTGTACGCGGGCCCATGGGTCACGGACGCGCGCGCCCGCTTCAGCAAGCCGGGCGGCCCCGCGGTCCAGGTGGGCGGCGACTGGCTGAAGGGCTCGGCCATCCGGCAGGACTATCTGGCCACCGTGCTCGGCTGGGCGGCCGCACGGCACGGCATGCGCGTCGAGGACTACATGGGCACACACCAGCACGACCCGACCGCGCAGGCGCTGTGGAGCTACTTCCGGTCCGTGCTCGACTGGGCGCAGGCCGTGTTCCCCGTCTACCGGCGGGAGATGAAGGGCCTGCCATGGGGTCCCATGTACGATGCGAACCGGGACCGTACCGACCTGGACCCGAACGCGCTTGAGGCCCGCGTCCAAGAGCTGATGGCCGACGAGGACGTGACCCGCAAGAGCGGCGTCTACCGGTATCTGCTCAACGGCGACGAGCGGAGACTCAGCATCCGGGCGTTCGACAAACGCACCCAGCGCGCCGCCTACGAAACCCAAAGGCACCGGTGCGCCGTGTGCGGCAGCGAGTTCAGCCTGGCGGACATGCATGCGGACCACATCGTCCCGTGGAGCCGGGGTGGGCACACCGTACCGGACAACTGCCAGATGCTGTGCCGGGACTGCAATCTGAAGAAGGGGGCGCAGGCGTGACCAAGCCCTACGCGGTCAGGTTCGACATCTCGGACCAATGGTTCATGACCACGGTCGACTCCGACAGCGTCGACGCGCGCGCCCGCGCCCGCCGACGACTGCGCCGCTGGGGGCGCGGCGTGTGGGCCGACGCGAAACGGCAGGGCGCCAGACCCGTCGACCGGTTCTGCATGGTCGTCGCCATCGGCGGCCGGACCGAATCGCCAGTGCTCGCCTGCGAAACGCTGAAACCGCTCGTCGACGCGGGAACCGACGAGGGCCTGTGGGCCGACGACAACCCGTTCCACCGCGTCGCCACGCTCTACATGCGCGACCCGACGGAGGCTCCGCCCGGCCGGACCCGCATCTCCATCGCGGTCATTCCGTTGGAGCCGTCCGGCTCCATGCCCGGCTGGGTGGTGTCGCGCGTCCCGGGCGCTCTCGCCGCGCCCGTCAGCCTGTCCATCCCCGACCGGAACTGGCTGACCAGCAACATGCGACTGCCTGTCGGACAGCGCAAGGCCCGCCAGACGCGCGTCATGCGCGCGGCCGCCCGCCAATGGCGGGGCAAGGCGCTCGGGTCCGACTGCGCGGTCATGTGCGGCGTCCGCTACCCCGACTCGCGCGCCCGCTGGGTCGGCGACCCGGATAACACCGCCGAGACGGCGACGGCCATGTGGGGCGCGGGCGTCGCGCTCGGGTCCGTCCCCGCCGACCCGTCGCTGTTCGGCTTCTACCTGCTCGCCGGGCAGTCGGCGCCGCACACGCACGACATGGGCCTACTCGCCTTCACCGTCCCCCACGGGTTCAACTGGATGGACGCCCTGCTCGCCTGAATCGAGCACGTCGCGGGCGAACGCGTCGGCGTCGTCGACGACGTGCACGCGCACCCCGCGCCGGGCGAGCTTCGCATGGAACGCGACCTGGGACGGACGAGGTTTGCCGCCCGGCCGCTTCAGCTCCACCAGGTAGATTCGTCCACCCGGCATGACGACGATGCGGTCGGGCACGCCGACAGTCCCCGGGCTCGTCCATTTCAGGCACAATCCGCCCCGGCGCCGGACCAGATCGACCAGCCGGCGCTCCACGTTCCTCTCGCGTTCCACCATGCCGGACGGGTATGCGTCCGCCGGGCGCATAGGGAGGAGCCGTCATGACAGATACGAAGAAAGGACCGTCACTTATGACGAAGGCAGACAAAGCACTCGCCTCCATGCTGGCCGCCGCCACGCTCGTCGGCGGCGTCGCCCCGGCCGCGCTCGCCGACGACCAGACGCCCGCACCCAATCCGGATTCGGGGACCACCGCACCGATCACCACCGACAGGCTCGACAAAACCATCGAGAACGCCCATGCCGTCGACCTGACGCGCGACTGGACCAAGACGACCAAGGAAGCGTTCGACACCGCGCTCACGAACGCGAACAACGTGAAGTCGAACTCGACCGCCACCCAGACCGACATCGACAAGGCGACCGTCGCGCTCGAGACCGCCATCGGCAATCTAACCACCACCGAGCGCGAGGCGCTCAAAGCGGTCAAAGCGGATGCCGCCAAGTACCGGGAGTCCGACTACACGGCCGACTCGTACAATCCGTTGAAGGACCTGCTCGCCCGGTCCGACCCGGAGGACACCAAGGCCGGCGACTCCGACGCGCAGACCCGCGCGGACGCCATCAAGGCCGCCGAAAAGGAGCTCGTCGCGCAGTCGTACGCCGACCTGAACGAGGCCATCACCAAGGCCGACGCGGAGGACGCAAGGAACCTGACCTACCCGAAGCAGGCCGACCGCAAGTTCTACGCGGCGCTCACGGCTTCCAAGACCGCGCTGGGCGACCCGACCGACGCATCCAACGCGACCGTCAAGGCGCGTTCCGCCGCCCAGACGGCGCTGACCGCCGCCTACAACGCGGTCAGGGGCCAGTCGGCCGAACAGAAGGACTTCGGAGACGCGCTCGCCAAGGCCAAGGCGAAGGACCTGTCCAAATACGATGACGCGGACGGACTCAGGGCCGCCATCGAACAGGCCGACGGACTTGACGTGGACACCGCCGACGCGGCCGCGTTCAAGGCCGCGACCAAGGCGCTCGAGGACGGCATCCCGCAATTGACCGTCAACGGCTGGATCGTCGGCGGCACCGCTCTGACCCGCGACGCGGATGGCTCGTTCTCCGCCGACCTCGGCGAGGCCGACAGGCTGCCCGAGCTGAAGGCGACCGGCTCCGACGGCACCACCGTCACGCTCAAGGACAACAAGGGTGGCTTCACGCAGGGCGGCGACAAGCTCGGCAAGGGCACGGTCCGCCACACCCTGACCGGCACGACCGAGAAGGGCAGGGCCATCACCGTGACCGTCGACGTCAGGGCCGGCTCCGAGATCACCGCCTCCATGGACGGCGGCGACCCGGTGTCCTTCAAACAGGTCGATGGCGTATGGACCGCCGCGATCAGCGGCGACAACAAGCTCGGCTCGGCCGCCAAGGCCGACGGCTCCGTCGCCGACGTGACCGCGTGGGCGCACGAGGTCGCCATGTCCGACGGCACCAAACTGGAACGCACCCTAGGCGAGGTGGCGAAGACCACCACCGACGGCAAGACCACCTGGGTCCGCGCCATCACCTACACCGGCGTCACGTCGGCCGGCGCGCATGTCGCCGTGATGGTGAACGCCTCCCACACGTACGACTCGACCAGCGAGCTCAAGGTCACGGCCACCGACGCCCAGTCGGCCACGCCGCGTGACGTGCTCGACGTGAAGGGCGACGTCGCCGACCTGAAGGACTCGTACACGTCCGACACACAGGACCACGACCGCATCGGCGACGCGTACAGGGCATCCCTGACCGGCTCGGCCGACGCGGTGTCCAAGGATCCGGGCGTGTCCGTCACGTACGGCATCGGTGCGAACGGCGCCCGCGTGTTCCACATCAAGTACCGCACGCTCGCGCTGAAGGGCACGGTGCTGGCCGCCACCGACAAGACCGTCGACGTGACCGTGCCGTTCGCCGCGCCGAAGCGCGAGGCGTCCAATCCGGACGCGAGGCTCGACGGCTTCGACATCAAGGGCGATGCCACGCTCGACCCGGCGTTCGACCCCGATGTGCTCGACTACACCATCCACCTGAAGGCCGACCAGCATGTGTCCGTCGCGCCGAGGACCCGCGCGGGCACCAAGGCGGTGGCGGGCGACGTGAGCCAGACGGCGTTCACCACCGTCCAGTCATGGACCGTGACGGCCGACTCCGGCCAGTCGCGCGTCTACACGGTGACCGCCGTCCGCGACCACACCGAGCAGACCGCCGACGAGAAGTTCACGCCGAACGATCCGGTCGGCACGGTGTCCAAGGACCCGAACCCGTCCGAGACGAACACCAAGCTCAGGAGCTGGGGCTACACACTCGACGGGAAGTACACGGCCGTCGACTCCGACACGTTCCAGATCCCCGAGGGCGGCACGCTCGCCTACGAGTCGTACGAGGGGCAGGCCGTCAACGCGACCGGCGTCCGCTCGCACGGCATGACCTGGGACTACGACGTGTCCGTGCTGGCCGCCGACCATGAGACGTACGGCTCCACCACCCTGCACGTCACGTACATCACCGCCGAGACGAACGCCGCGTACCTGACCGGCATCAAGGTCGACGGCAAGGCCATCGACGGGTTCGACCCGTCGAAGACCGAATATTCCGTCCAGGTGGCCGACCCGACCCAGTACGTCGTCACCCCACAGTTCGACAAGATGACCGGCATGAGCGTGTCCACCCACAAGACCGACTCCGAGGCCGTCGTCACCGCGACCAGCGCCGACGGGCTGGAGAAGGCCGTGTACACGGTGCATGTGTCCAAGGCGCCGCTGCTGGCCTCGACCGGCGTGCGCGCGGGCATCGCGGCCGTCGCGGGCGCCGTTCTCGCGGCCATCGCCGCCGCGCTCGGACTGGCCTCCCGCCGCAAGGGGAAGGCGGAGCAGGAGGACGAGCCGGCCGAGACGGACGGTGAGCCCAAGACCGAGTGACGCCGGATCCATAGGCGGAAAGAGGGGCGCGGGAGCCGATTCCCGCGCCCCTCTTTCCGTCGCGACGCATTCCGAAGGGAAACGGACCGGAACGGAATGAAAGGGGTGCCGGGACATGGCTCAGGGCAGGAAGGGATACAGGCTCGTCGCGGGGAGCGGCAAGGCGATGCGCATGCTCGCCGAAAGCGCGGACAGGGACGGGGTCCTCGCCGTGCTGGACGCGCTCGCGTCGGGCGTGCTCGCCATACCGGACGCGAACGCGGACGGGACGCGCCTCACGCTGTACAGGAACGGCATGGTCGCCGGCCAATCCGACTACCCAGGCGTACTCGCCGTCCAGCTGCGCGCCATGCCCGAGCGGCCAGCCCCTCCAACGCCGACCGACGACGACCCGCTCGGACTGTTCGGTCCCGACGGGTCGGAGGACGGGCCGGCGCCGGCCGCGCACACGTTCAACGACGCGACCATCGCCCCGTCCAGCGCGGCCGCTTGGCAACCGCTCGTCGACATGGGGTTCAAGGGGCGGGCGACGACGCTGGCCGCCCTCAAGGCGCTGCGCCTCATGCGCGAGCGTGGCCGCGACTGGTCGCGCGGCGTCAGCCAGGCCAGCTTCAACGACCATGCGGCCGACATCGCGCTCGCCCGCACCCTCGACCCGGCCGCGTTCAACGCGCAGACCGGTACGGCGATGTGGGTCTCCAAGGACCTGCCGCTCGCCCCGGGCGCGCTCGCCGCGCTCCTGTGCGAGGCCGACGCGCATGACTACGACTGGGACGACTTCGCCAGGAAGCTCGCCGCCCCGCCGAAGCGCGGGCCGCT
>ERZ791623.590-NODE-590-length-19987-cov-4.751957_pt1 | contig 19987 bp, 8 predicted proteins | sample MGYA00510268_ERZ791623 | MGnify/ENA primary metagenome ERZ791623 (study PRJEB30046, sample SAMN00715216) | human gut metagenome | study: EMG produced TPA metagenomics assembly of the A metagenome-wide association study of gut microbiota in type 2...
GCCGAACGGCCTTGAGTGTGTCGTGAACAGGACGCCCGCCCTCCCACTCGTTTTTTTGTTATGTTGCGTTGGGGTGTTATCCACTTTTCGCAATAAGAAAAAAGGGGGAGGGGAAGGAGGGTCAGCGGAAGGCGCCGCGGAGGTATGGCGGCTGGTAGGGGGCTTCCTCGACCGGCACGTCCAGTTTGTGGGCGGCACGGAGCGGCCAATACGGGTCGCGCAGTGCAGCGCGGCCGATTTCCACGGCGTCGGCGGCGCCCGACTTCAGAATCTTCTTCGCCTGCTTCGGCTTGGTGATGAGCCCGACTGCGGTGGTGGGAATGCCCGCGCGACTGCGCACCTGTTCGGCGAACGGCACTTGGTAGTCGGGCTTCACCGGAATGGTCACGTCGGGAATCAATCCGCCTGTGGACACGTCAATCAGGTCCACGCCGTGGGCCTTCAGAATCTTAGCCAGTTCGACGGTCTGGTCAAGGTCCCAACCGCCTGCGGCCCAGTCGGTGGCGGAGACGCGCACCAGCACCGGCATGGTGTCGGGCACGACGGAACGAATCGCATCCACGACTTCGACCAGCATGCGGACGCGATTGTCGAACGATCCGCCGTACTCGTCGTCACGCTCGTTGATGAGCGGGTCGAGGAACTGCGACAGCAGGTAGCCGTGCGCGGCATGGACTTCCACCGCGTCGAAGCCGATGTTCATGGCACGCCAGGCGGCGTCGCGGAACTGGTCCACGATGGTGTGGATCTCATCGACGCTCAGCGCGCACGGACGAGCCAGGGAACCGTATGCGTTGGCGCTTGGGCAAACCGTCCGCCATCCGCCTTGCTCTTCCGGCACGCTCTGTCCATCGAAACCGATCGCGTGGCAGCCGGTGGAACCCTTGCGTCCGGCGTGGTTGAGCTGCACCGCCATCGTGGCACCCGCTGCCTTCGCGTCGGCCACGATCCAACGCCATGCGTCCATCTGTCCGTCATCCCACAATCCCAGATCGCACGGCGAAATGCGGCCTTCCGGCGCGACGGCGGTCGCTTCCATGATGATCATGCCGAAGCCGCCCATCGCACGCGAAACGTAATGCTGGTAGTGGAACGGCGTCGGCTTGCCGTCCTGCGCCAATGCGGAATACGTGTCCATTGGCGGCAGCCAGATGCGGTTGCGCACGGTGACGCCACGCAACGTCATCGGATCGAACGGTTTGACCGTCTTGTTCTGCTTGCCGTTCTTCTTGTCTTCGCTCATTGTCATCTCTCTTATGAATCGTTGGTATCGCCTGAATCGTCGATATCCGCACCGCGTTCCCACGCGACGGGCATGGTACCGATTGCATTGTAAGCAGAACGCCCGCCGGTTGGGGCGGGCGTTCATGGACTGTTCACTTTGCCATGCGATTTACGCTCCGGTGACGTGGGCAGTCAATGCGGTCAGTCAATGCGGGCAGTCGGCATGAATAGCCGACAATCGCAACTATTGATGCTGCTGGTCACTTTGCTGCTCAGCAGGCTGTTGCTGCGATTGCTGCTGCTGGCCTTGGTTGGTCTGCTGCTGGCTTTGCTGCTGACTGTTCTGCTGGCGCTGGTATTGGTACTGGTTGTATGTTCTGGTGGCGCCCTTCGAAACCGTGTACTTGTCGGCACCCTTTCCGTAATCGTTGTCGATCGGCGCGTTGATGGCGGCAAGATACGTGTTCATGAACTGCTTCCACGCCGGCGTTGCGATGTACATGCCGTACCAGGACGGGCGGTACACGCCGTTGATGGTCTTGTTGTCGAAGGTGTTGTTGATCGGGTCCTGCGCGTCGGCGACCGCGACGAACGCCGCGACCTGGTTCGGCACGAAACCTGCGGTGGTCATCACCGTGTTCTCGTTGGTACCGGTCTTGGCGAAGGTCTTGCGATTGTTGTCGAGCTGCGTGGTCGACGCTTCGCCGCCAGGCTGCACGACACCTTGGTTCAGCGCGTAGGACACGGTCTGCGCGATGTCCGGGTCGATGGCCTGATGGCAGTTCGCGGACGGCACTTTCACCTTGCTGCCACTGCGGTCGGTCACCTTGGTGATGGCGATCGGAGTGCATTCCACGCCGTTGGCGCCCATGGTGGCGTACACGTTGGCCATGGTCAACGGCGACGCCTGCACCGTACCGATGGTCATTGGCGGCTGGAACGAGTTAGCGGAGTAGATGTCGGACGCGTTGGAGATGGCGTTGTGGTAGCCCATCTCCTTGGCCGCGTCGGCGATCGCGCACAGGCCGATGTTCGACGCCATCGAGGCCTGCGTGGTGTTGTGCGACTTGATCAGACCCTGCAGCGGGCTTTCCGGAGAGGTGGTGCCGCCGCCGGAATTCTGCACCCTCCACGGGCCGACGAAACCGTAGCCGTTGCAGTTGAACTTCGACGTGTCGTAGACGGTGGATGTGACGAGCGACTCGTTGATGGAGTGGCCTTTCTGCATCCACGCCACCATGTTGATGGGCTTCCAGGTGGAGCCGACGTTGAAGCCCATGCCGCCGCCGTCCTCCTGGTCGACCATGTAGTTCATGGAGGTCTTGGTCTCGTCCGTTCGGGCGTCATCCGTGGCGTCGTAGGTTCGGTTGATGCCGAACGACAGGATTTCGCCGGTGCCCGGCTTCACGGCCGCTATCATCACTTCGAATCCGGACGGGTCGGTGGCCGGCACGGTGCTGTTCGCCGCCTGCATGGCCGCGTTGTTGGCGTTGCGGTCGAGCGTGGTGACGATCTTCAGACCGCCTTCCTTCAGCAGCTTCTCGCGAGCCTCGTCGTCCTTGCCGAACGCCTTGTTCTTCAGGATCTGGTTGACCACGTACGAGCAGAAGAAGCCGGTGTTTTCAATGGCCGACTGGCATCCGGAGCTCACGTCCTGCAGGTTCAGCGTATCCTTCAACGGCGTGTTGATGGCGTCTTTGAATTCCTTTTCGGAGGTGATGTAGCCTTGGTCGTGCATCAGCTGCAGCACGATGTTGCGCTGATGTTCGGCTTCCTTCTGGTTGGCTTCCACGGAAGGATCGAAGTTCTGCGGATTCTTGGTGATTGCCGCGATGGTCGCCGCCTGGATGACGTTCAGTTCCGAAGCGGAGACATTGAAGTAGCGTTTGGCGGCCATTTCCACGCCGCACAGGTTGTTGCGGCCGAACTGCGCGATGTTGAGGTAGCCCTGCAGAATCTCGGCTTTGGAGTATTTCTTTTCGATCTGCACCGAGATCAGCATCTCACGCAGCTTGCGTGCCACGGTGTCTTCCGTCGCATGGTATTCGGCGATCGGATCGTCGTCTTCACGGGCTTGGGTGGACAGCACGTTCTTGACGTACTGCTGCGTCAGCGTGGAACCGCCCTGCTGGTCGCCGCCTCTGACGTAGGTTTGGAAGAACGCTCGGAACACGCCCTGCACGTCCACGCCGGTATGTTCGAAGAAGCGCTTGTCTTCACGGGCCACGACGGCCTGCTGCATGGCTTTGGAGATTTTCTTCAGCGGCACGACCTCGCGGTTCTGCGTATAGAATTCCGCGAAAGCGGTCTTGCCGTCGTTGAAATACATCGTCGAGCGTTGCGGAAGCGAGGTCACATCGAAATCGATGCCTTCGACCGCAAGGGACGGAATGACGGCTTTGGCCGCGTTATTGGCGGCGAACACAGCGGGCATAAAGAAAATACTCGTCACAACGCCGCCGCCCACGCATAACGTGATGTATGCGATTACCAATGCGAGCACACGTTGAACGGTAAGGGTCTTCTTCTTGGGCATGACGCCCATTCTAAAGTGGCGGGTCTACTAAACACATGCCCGCCAACGCATGTGCCGGAAGCCGTCACGGGTTTCTCACAAAACAGACAATTTCTTAAAAAAAGTTGGAAATCAGCCGAAAACCAGCCGAATGTCATCGTCTTGATCGGCGAATCAGCATGCCCGGCTGGTAGATGATGATGGACCGGCCTTCCCTGGCGATCCATCCGCGGTTAGCGAAATCCATCAACGCCTTGTTCACCGTTTCGCGTGAGGATCCGACGAGCTGCGCCATCTCCTCCTGTGTCAGATCGTGCGGCACCTTCAGGCCGGCTTCGACCGGTTCGCCGAATCGTGATGCCAGATTGAGCAGTGTTTTGGCGAGTCGTCCGGGAACGTCCATGAACACCAGATCGCAGATGCGTTCGTTGTTGCTGCGCATGCGGTGCGCCAATACCTGCAGCATGTCCACGGCCACGCGCGGATGTTCGTCGAGCCAGTCGAACAGCGCGTCATGTTCCAGCCAGACCACACGCGTGCCGTTGGTCATCGCCACCGCCGAAGCGGTACGCGGTCCGCCATGCGGATCGAACACCGGAATCTCACCCAACACTTCGCCGTACGCGTGGATGCTCAGCAGCTGCACACGCTTGTCGGAGGATTGTCTGGTCAGTTTGACGCGGCCTTCCTCCAGCAGATACATGCGATGGTCGGTGTCTCCCTCGCGGAAGATGAAATCACCCTTGTCGTATTCGGCATGCAGCAGATACGGCAGCAGTTCCCGGGCTTCTTCGGACGAAACCTGCTTGAACAGCGCGGTGTGCAGCAACGTCTCACGCTCATCGTCGAAACCACCAAAACCATTGATCCCATTGGTTCCATTCGGGGTGACCATCGACGTGCCTCCGTTCCGACGTGCTTCTGCGTTTTCCGTTGTCGACATCCATGCCAACGCTCGTTAAGTCGGGCACCATCGACCATTCGGGCTACATTGTAACTCGAACGGCGGCGTCGACCAGTCGCGCCACTACCTCGTCTCGGCCCATGCCGGTTTGAGAGCGCATGGGATCGACATGTTTTGCCGCTGATTTCACCGCTTTGTCGGACATTTTCTCTCGTGAGATGTTCAACACGCGGGTCATCTTTTCCGCGTCGATGTCGTAGGCGAGCGTGACGTGGTGCAGAATCGCGCCGGGTCCGCCGTGGGTGGGCGCGAACCGGCGTTGCGCGGCGCCGCCGAGTTTGCCGTATTGTGTGGCGATGTCGTTGAGTCCGGCGAATCGTACGTTGAGGCCGAGGGCGCGTAACGCTTCGACAAGCCAGTAGTCGCAGAGTTCGTAGGATTCCTCGACGCTCATGCCGTGGGCGAAGTCGAGTGGCGCGTACAGCGAGTAGGTGATGGTGTTGCCTGGTTCGATGAACATCGCTCCCCCGCCGGTGCAGCGGCGGACTATGTGGAATCCTTCGTCTTGCGCGGTGCGCACGTTGACTTCGTCTTCGAGCGACTGGAATCTGCCGATGACCACGGCCGGCTCGGCCCATTCCCAGAAACGCAGGGTGGGTTCGCGGGTTCCGGCAGCCACTTCGCATGCCCATTCGACGTCGAGGTCCATTTGTTCCTGCGGTTTGCGGGGGTCGTCGTGCACGATGTTCGGTTTGAGTGCGTGCCAGCGTCGCGCGTATTCCGCCCAATTGCCGGTTTCGGCGATTTCGCCGGTTCCAACGGTTCCAGCGTTTTCGTCGCTTTCCGCGGTTCCAGCGTTTTCAATGTTTTTTGCGATTTCCGCGGTTTCTGCGGTTTCCATTGGGCTGGTATGCCGCCGAATGCGCAGGTCGTCGCGTGGTTCCACTTTCGTAACATCATTACCGCCGATACCGGCAATGCCATCGGCGCCATCGATGCCGTCAATCGCACGTTGAAAGGCGATGGCGATGCCACGCGCGCCCATGCCGACGATGCGCACGTCCGGATGGTGCAACATCGTCCGTTCGACGGCGACGGTCACGTCACGTTCGGAAACCATCGAACCGCTGAGGCAACGGGCCGCGCACTGTTCCAGCGCACATTCCATGGAATGCAAGAGATTCCGCGTTCCGGCATCGTCCCCGTCGAGGAAGAAATCGCCGTCGATATGGCATTCGATAACAGTCGATGATGCAGCCGGCCCAGCGTATGGAACCGTTTTCACGGCATTCGTATGAGCCGAATCAATATAGTCCGAATCGGCGTAATCCGAATCAGTACAATCCGGATCGGCATGAGAAAGCCGGACAGTCACTCCAACGAGTTTGCCGCCCGGCTGTTTGTAAAGTCCTCGAGTCATCAATCCTGCAGTTCGACGCCTTGAGCGTCACGGTGCCATTGCGAGCCGTAGTGGGAGCACAGAATCAGGATGCCTTCCACCAGTCCCCAGATGCCTGCGACGGCTGGGCCGATGATGAGAATCCAGCCGATGACGGTCAGCAGCAGCTGTGCCACGGCCTTGCCGGTGTTGCCCAAGTAGAAGTTGTGCACGCCGAAGCAGCCCAGGAAGATGCCAAGCAGACCGGCTGCCAGTTTCGACTTCTGGGCGTATCCGGCCGGTGCGACGGGCTGGCCGTATGCCGGCTGCTGCGCGTAGGCGGGCTGGGTATAGGCGGATTGGTTGTAAGACGGGGCCGCGTAGCCTTGCTGTCCGTAGTTCGCTTGGTTGTAATCCGGCTGGGCGTAAGCGTTGTTGGGGCCATACGCCGGGGCTGCCGGCTGACCGTATGACGGCTGAGCGGTCTGGGCCGGCTGTGCGGTCTGGCCATACTGGCTGTATGCGGAAGCGTTCGGATCGTACGCCGGAACGGCAGACTCGGCCGGCTGAGCGGGCTGAGTGTATGCGGCGGAGTTCTGATCGTATGCGGGGGTTTCCGGCTGCGACTCCGGATGGTTCATCTGCGCATCGTTCTGTTGTGGAATGTACGGTTGGTTGTAGTCGGCCTGGGCTGCGTTATCCGACGTTGGATTGTTGACTTGACCGGCACCATTGAAATCGGCGTTGTTATCACTCATGCCTCAACAATATCCCAAGGTTTGCCCGTCATCGGGCGTTTACCACTGGCACGAACCCCGAAAAACCCCTGAAAAATCCCCTGATTATGCGAAGACGCCCACCGTTCCAAGGAAAACCTTGTTTCGGCGGGCGTCTCACCAAATGGAACATCCAAATGGAACATCCAAATGGAATGTCAGCGAATGCCAATCACATGCGGGCCAGGATGTCGCGTCCCACCTCGTCGGTGGTGCGCGTGGTGGAGCCAAGCTCCTCGATGTCAGCCTCAACGGCGGCATCGATCTTCTTGGCAGCGTCGTCGAAACCGAGATGCTCGAGCAGCATGGCGGCGGACAGGATGGCTGCGGTCGGGTTGGCCTTGTTCTGGCCGGCGATGTCCGGAGCGGAACCGTGGATCGGCTCGAACATGGACGGATACTCGTTGGACGCGTTGATGCAGCCCGAAGCGGAGTAGCCGACGCCACCGACCACGGCACCGGCCTCGTCGGTGATGATGTCGCCGAACAGGTTGTCGGTCAGGATCACGTCGAAGCGGGACGGGTTGGACACCAGGAAGATGGTGGTCGCGTCGATGTGCAGGTAGTCGTGGGAGACCTCCGGGTATTCCTCGGCCACCTTGTCGACGATGCGCTGCCACATGTCGCCGGCGTTGACCAGCACGTTCTTCTTGTGCACGAGGGTCACGTGCTTCCTGCGCTTCATGGCCAGTTGGAAGGCGTAACGCACCACGCGCTCCACGCCGTAGGCGGTGTTGATGGAGACTTCGGTGGCCACCTCGTTCGGGGTGCCACGACGGACCGCTCCGCCGGCACCGCAGTACAGGCCTTCGGTGCCTTCACGCACGACCACGAAGTCGATGTCACCCGGGTTGGCGAGCGGCGACGTGACACCCTTGTACAGCTTGGACGGACGCAGGTTCACGTACTGGTCCAGGTCGAAGCGGAGCTTGAGCAGCAGGCCGCGTTCCAGAATGCCCGCCTTGATGCGCGGATCGCCGACGGCGCCCAGCAGAATCGCATCGGTCTTCTTGATGCGGTCCTCTTCTTCTTCCGGCAGGATCGCGCCGTCGCGCAGGTAGCGTTCGGCACCGAGATCGAAATGCTCGTAATCGAATTCGGCGACGCCTTCGGCCGCCTTCTCCAGAGCCTTCTGAGCCCACGGAGTCACTTCCTTGCCAATGCCATCGCCCGGAATGACGGCGATGGTGTACTTCTTTGCAGAATCACTCATAGCTCGCGACTCTAGTCAGTGATTCATCAGGCGGACCAAAACCGCTCAGCAAATGGACACCCGTCCCATGCCCCACGTACGGCGGGCGGATATCCGTTTGCTTCGATAGGCACAAAGAACGCAATGGGCGCAATGCCCAACAAAGCGATGGACAGACATGAATGTGCGCGTATATGGACGTACGCACCGCCCACATACGCGCGTTGGCGCCGTGGACGGATGGTCCGCGACGCCAACGTGTATGGTGAATCGGCTGATTCAGTTAACCCAAGGAGTGGATTCCTCGGTGATTGACCCGAAATCGGTGTTCGGGAACTTGCCTGGCTGACGGACCACCGCTTCGAACATGGCCAGTCCGTTGAGTCCGGTTTCGGTATTGGAATACGCGCCGATCTGCGATTGGGTTGTGGAGTCGGAAGTGGAGGTCGGCGGCTTGACCACTGTGCCCATCTTCGCCCACAACGCATATACCGTGCCATCGCGGTCGATCGGCATCAGCGACTTGCCGTTCTCGTCGAACGAGAGGACGCTCTTGGCGAGCGCGTCGTTGCGGACGGTGCTCCAGCCTTGGAATTCGTAGCCTTTGAGCACTGGCACGTTCGTCTGGTCCACGGTTGGGGAGATCAGCGGGTCGCCGTCGTAGACCTTCTGGTCCGCGTACAGTTTCGTGGCTTCCTTTCCTTCCGGAGCGGCACCGCCGTTGAGGTCGAACTTGATGGTCCACTGGTGTGAGGTGCGTGTCCATTGGGCGTACAGCGTCACGTCGCCGGTCACCGGAGTGGCGTTGAAATCGTAGGCGGTGCCACCGGTCGCATCGGTGCTCCAGCCGGTGAGTTTGTATTCGTCGCGGGTGGGCTCGGGATCGGGTGCCGTGGCATGGCTGTTGTCATCCACGATTTGCGTTGTAACAGGCGTGCCGTCTTGGGTGTCGAAGGTCACGGTCCAGGTCTTGACCCATTTGGCGTAGAGCGTCAGGTCGTGGGTTACCGAAGCGTCGGCCGTGTAGTCGGTCTGCCGTGCCTCATCGGTGGTCCAACCGGCCAGACGGTACCCGTCACGGGTGGGTGCGGGATCCGGAATCGCCAGTTTCTCACCGTCCTTGACGAACAGCGTCATGCTTTGCAATGCGGTCGATGGATAGTCCGTGCCTTCTTTCAGGTTCAACGTCACGGTATGGTACGTCTCGCCGCCATCGGCCCACTTGGCGTACAGCGTCAGCTCGCCGGTCACCGGGGTGCCGAAGCCGTACGGCCGGGTGCCGGCCGCATCGGTGGTCCAGCCGACGAACACCTTGCCGTCAAGGGTTGGATCGGTCGGTTTCGTCACGGTTTGCCCGTATTCCACGGTCGCCGAAGTGACGGGCGTTCCTCCGTTCGAATTGAAGGTCACGGTGTATGTGTTCGGCGTCCACTTGGCGTACAGCGTCAGGTCGCCGGTCACCGGAGCGGTGTTGAAATCGTAGGCGGCGCCACCGGTCGCATCGGTTCTCCACCCTGCGAACGTATATCCTGTGCGGGTCGGATTGGCCGGAGCGGAAGCCTTTTCGCCGTCGCCGACGAGCTGCGTGTCAACCGCGCTGCCGCCGGTCGAATCGAACGTGACCTTGTGCGCCACGGCCCACTGCGCGTACAGCGTCACCGGAGCGGTGACCTCGCTGTTGAAGTCGTACGGCCGGATGCCTGCCACGTCGGTGGTCCAACGCACGAACTTGAAGCCATCCTTCGTAGGCGCGACCGGCTCGCTTGCCGTGCCGCCCAACTTCACGGTTTGTGCTCCAATCGGTGATCCGCCCTGCGAGTCGAAGGTTACGCCGGTCGCGGCCACGGGATGCGCGTACACGGTCGGGTCGCCGCTTAAGATCCAGAATTCCGCCGTGCCGGCAGCAAGGTCACCGGCCTGCACGTTGATTACGGATTCGGGAATCTGACGATCGTTGTCGTCGCAATCCTTGCCCGTCCACGACGAGCCGCCGTTACGGATGATGAACCAAGGGTCGCGTACGCCCTTGCCGGTCTGCGACAGCGTGTATTCCGCCACCTCGCCGAAATCGTCGTGCCCGTTGAACGGCGTGGCCACACCACTGGTGCTTTCCTTGTACCAGCTCCACAGATCCCAGCCCTTCCAGGTGTCGGACTCCATGTCGTAATCCTGGTATCTGCCGTCGGCACGGTAATAGTGCAGTTTGACGGTCAGGGTTTTCGGGTTCTTGATGTCGTTCGGCTGCGGCGTGGCGGCCGGCGACGCCTTCTCTGGAGACCTGTCGGAGACGGTCTGCGGCTGGTGGTTGCCGTCCACCCATGCCTCGATGGCGCCGTCAACGTACGCGTTGGCGAATTTGTCGAGTTTCCATGTGCGCGCCAAGTAGCTGTCTTCGGTTCCCGCGGATGCTTCATCGGCCGTTTTGCCGTCGACGATGCGGAATCTCACCTGGCTTTGCGTGCCATCCACATAGCCTTGCGCGATCTTGCCGAAACCGTTGACGGTCGCGCCGAACGGAAGATACGTGGACTTCGTCTGATCATCCGTCCACACCCGCACACCGGTGGCACGCTCGCCGACGGAATCGGTCGGCTTGAAGTTGACGGTCACCTTGGTCTGGCCGGCATGCTGACCGGTGTATGTGCGCGCATATGGCACGCCACGGCCCACGGTGCCGTCGCATACGTTGACCATGGTGTCGCCGACCTGCGACTGGTACCACCCGTTACCGTCCGGACGGTCCGCGTCCGTGCCATCGGTGAAGTAGAACTTCGCCGCCGCGAGATTCGCGCCTTCCGGCAGATTCACGCTGTACCAGCCGTTCGCATCGGTGGAATCGGAAGCGTCCACGGCCTTCATAGCAAGGTTTTGCTCGGAACCGTCGGCCTTCTGATAGTGCAGTGTCGGCGCTGAGCCGCTCTGTTTCGGCTTGTAGTACACGGTCAGCGTTTTGTCCGCGATCAATGTGCTGTTGGGCGAATCTCTGTACTGCGGATCGTATTTGCCTTTGTCGGGGTCGCTTTCCGCGGCCGCGCCTTGGTACAGCGCGATCGCGCTGCGCTTGCCGATGGTGGTCTTGATATGCCCGCCGGACACTTTCACCTTTTTCGAGCAGTCGCGTGACGCGTACACGTCACAGTATTCCCCATCGGGCAGCGTCGTCGTGTAATCCACGTCATGATCCTGCAGGGTGTTGTTGATGGCCATGAAGCCTTTCGCCGGCGAGGAACCGTCGGCGGCCCTGTCGAATGCGATGTTGTTGTCGCCGTTTTCCTGCCAGTTCGTCACCTTCGTGCCGTTGACGGCGTTGTGGAAGCGGATCATGCCTCGGATCGACGTCCAACGCTGCTGGCAGTTCCAGTCGCCGTAGGCCATCTGCGTCGGATCCTTCGAAGTGGCGCATGCCTTGTCCATGTTCACGTATGGCACCTTGGTGTCGGACGTGTCCTTCACGCCATCGTCGTACTGCGTGGATTTGTTGAAGTAGTAGTCGGACAGAATCTTCGGATGCCCGTAGTCGTAACCGAGCATGAACGCGTTCGCGAGCTCGTAGCGGGCGCCGGAGGTCGGGCTTAACGTTTCGGAACCACGTGCGCTATCCCAATTCGCCACGAACACCGTGGCATCGTTGGAATTCTTCAACAGGTCGGACTTGATGTTCTTCAGATCCGTGATGGAGCCGTTGAAGTCCTTGAGTAGCGAATATGCATACGAGAACTGGGTTACTTCGCCGTTTTTCTCGTACCGTTCGGGAGCGAATTTGTTCGATTCGCCCTGATGGTAGATCACTTCCTGAGACCATGGGAACGACTGGCCATTGATACCAGCCTTGTCCATGAATTTGCGTTTGATGGCCGCGATGTCGTCCGGATCCATATGTTTGGCGGAGTCGATGCGGAAGCCACGCACGCCATCCTGCCATAACCGGTTCAGATAATCGGCCTGCATGTTCTGCACACGTCCGTTACCTGTATTGATGTCCCACATGGTGGACAGCCTGCAGTTCCATACCTCGTCGGCGTTGGAGTAGTCGGAGATGTTGTCGGAAACGTTGGACTTGCAGGTGTGGAAGTCCCCGCTCGGCAGACCGTACTGGTGGTTGTTGCCGCTTTCCTGGTACTGGTAGAGGCCTTGCGTGCCACCTTCCGCATACGGGTCCATGCTTGGATAGCGTCCGTAGGATCCGTTGTATGCGGTGCCGTCCACGCCATACTGGTCGTCCACCCAAGACACGTCATGGCCGGTGGTGTGGTTGAGCACCACGTCGGCTATCACGTCCACGCCGGCCGCGTTGCACTGTTTGATCATGCCTTTCAGCTCGTCCTCGGTGCCGAAGCGCGAGTTGAGCTTGTAGCTGACCGGCTGGTAGACGGTCCACCATTGCGTGCCCTGCACGGATTCCTGCGGCGGGGAGATCTGCACGTATTTCACGCCTTCCGGACCGTATGTGTTCGCGCATTCCTCGGCCACGGTCTTCCAGTTCTGCTGGAATGCGATCACCGTCACGTCGGTGGCCGCCGGCTGTGTGGCGTATGCGACGGCTTGCGAGCCAAGTCCCGCGCAGGAAAGCGCCAGTCCGATTGCAGCGGCCGTGATGCGGCGTGCAGTGTGGTGCGCATGCTGGTTCATCGTCAGTCCCTTTCCTTACGACGCAGCGCCATGGCCAGGCATAGCGTGCCGACGAGCAGCGCGATCAGTCCGGCCCGCATGTAGGTTCTATCGCCTTCGCCACCGGTGGAGGGCAGTTTGACCGCCGTGTACTTGTTGGTCAGCCGATACTGCCATGATTCGTCGGCTGCGGCCGTATCCGCTGTTGCGCTGCTTTGCGATTTCGCCGCGTTTTTGCCACCGGTGAGCAATACCGGTTTGTAGCCGTCCACGGCCTCCTCGGTCACGGAATAATGGATTTCCTTGCCCTTGTAGTACTTGGGCAGGTTTGTGAACGTATAGGTCCATTCGTCGGAAGTGGTGTTCGTCGCACCCGAACCGGATGATTCACCCGTTTCGGAGGATTGCGCACTGCTGGTTACGGCATTTGCGGCAGTGAGCACCGCGCAGCTGGTCCCCACTGGATTCTTGGCGTTCGTATCCGTCGGAGCCGAGCACATGCTGTTGTTCTGCGGCGTCGGCCATCCTGGCAACGGCTCGTTGGCCTTGTTGTTCCAGATGCTGGACAGCACCCAGACGGTCAGGCTTGCCGGTCTGCCGTTATCGCTGTTGGCATTGTCGTCCCATTGCTTGGTGACGCTCAACGTGGTCGTTTCCGGCGTATGCGTGTTCGTCACGTGGAAGTCCTTCTCCTTGTCGGTGGAGGAATCCGTCGGCTTGAACACGCATCCCTTGCTTTCGGTCCCAGCAGTGCCGGTCTCATCCGCGGCGCATCCGCTTGTCGTGTAACCGTCCACATTCTCCTCGGTGACGGTATAGGCGTACGGCTTGCCGTAGATGTTCAGTTTGGGCAGTCCTTCGAAGACCCAGGACTGTTGGTCGCCGGACACGTTCACATCCTGCACGATCATTTGCTCGGTTTTGTCTTCGTAGCCTCGGTTTAGGTCCGTCGGATCCTTCGGCTGCTCACTGGTGCCCCACACATGGAAGGTGAGCTTGTGCGGACGCTTGCCGTCGTTGTCGGAGTTGTCGTTCCAGTTTTTGGTCACCTTGGCGCTGATGGCGTCCGGTTCACGCACGTTCAGCACTGTGTATTCGGCGCCGTCCTGGTACGGTCGCTTGGTGATCGACACTCGGTAGGAGCCATCCTTGAGCTTTTGCGTGGTTTCCTCGTCCACGGTGTAGTTGTAGCGTTCGCCGTTCTCGTCGTATCGGGGCAGATCGGTCCACGTATGCGTCCACGAGCTGGAACTATCCACCTCGACCGTGTACTGCTGGTCGGTCAGTTCCTTGGCATTGCGTAGCAAATGGAAGGTGACTTTCTCCGGACGGTTCCTATAGTTCGAGTCGGACCAGACTTTGCGCACGCGCACCATGGTGGTGGCGATGCGGTCCTCTACGCGTATGGTGCGGTCGCTTTGCAGCACGCCGTCGATGTACACCTGGCCTTCTCTTACGGTGAATGTGAGCGGTTTGACCGCCTCGTATCCGGTTGGGGCCTTGGTTTCGGTAAGCGTGTAGACGCCGTCCTTGAGCATGAACCGCTTCGGTGTTCCGCCGCTGGTCCATGTGATCGGGTCGATGGTTTTGCCTTCGAATGTGCTGCCGGTCAGGTTGAATTTGGCTCCGGCGAGTTCGGCTCCGCCGCCTACCGCGGTTTTAGAGAAGAAGATGCCGTTGGTGTCGGGCTTATCCACCATGGTGAGCGTCCCGTCCGTCTGGGTCTTGCCATCCACGGTGATTTTGCCGTTGATGTCGACGCTGAACGTGATGTCATCGGCCTTCGTATAGCCTGCCGGCGGATTGGTCTCGGACAGCGTGTAGGTGCCCGGCTGCAGGTCGAGCTGCTGCGATTGTCCCTGCTTGGTAGTCCATGTGATCGAATTGACGGATTTGCCGTCAAGCGTGCGTCCCGTGACGCTCATGGTTGCGCCCGCGATGTTGGTGATGCCGTCCGTCAGGCTGTTCTTGGCGATGGCGACGCGATGCGGTTGGTACGCGTCGACCATAGTGATCAGGCTGTCGTCCGCTGCGACGTAGCTGCCGTCGGACTGTCGTATCCGGACCTGCAACTTGCCGTCGGTGCCGGTGTCCACGCGGAAGACGATGTCATCGGCCTTCGTATATCCCGCAGGAGCTTTGGTTTCCGTCAGCGTGTAGGTGCCCGGTTCCAGTGTGAAGCTCTGCTGGCTGCCGTCGGAAGTCCACGTCTGGACGGCGAAGGTTTTCGTCGTATCGTCCAACGTTCCGGTGAGCCTCATCGTCGCGCCGGCGAGTTCTTGCCCTCCAAGACTCTTCTTGGAGAACCACACCTCCTTATTGTTGGGATGGTGGGTGTTGGTCAGGGTGATGTTGCGGTTCTTGTCGACGCCGTCTGTGGTGACGGTGTAGCCGGACGGCACATCCTCCTGCACGCCATAGGTGATCTTCATGCCGTTCTCGTAGACGGGCAGATTGGTGAACGCGTTGGCATTGCTCCAATTATTGGCTGCGTTCAACGTGGCTGACTGGTTGGTTTTCACACCGTTTTTCACCAGATGCACGGTGATGGAGTTCGGTCGGCTTCCGTCCTGGTTATTGGCGTCGTTCCACACCTTGTTCACGCCGAGGCTGGTGGTTTCCGGCGCATGCGTGTTGATGCAGGTCATGACCATGCCGTCGGCCGCGGAGGCCGGATCGGTGCATTGCGCTGTGTATCCATCGATCGTGGTGGCTTCCATGGCTTTGTATTCGGCCTGCTTGCCGTCTACCATGACCGGCAGGTCGAACCAATATGCGGCGGAATCACCGGCGTTGACGTTGATGTCGCGGCTCTGGCCGTCCATCTTCGTATAGTCGGCTTCTCCCGCAAGCTTGCGATATAGGTCGAAGGTCACGGTGCGGCGTTTGCCGTCCTGGTCATCGTTGTCGTTCCACACCTTGTTCACGGTGAGATTCGTGGTCTTCGGCGCATCCAAGGCCTGTATCTGGCCGATGCCGTTCTTGTCGGTCACGTTATGGCCGTTAACTGTCACGACGCCGTCGGCGCCCACGGTGATGGTGATCGGGCTCATGGTTTGGTATCCGTCGGGGGCTGCGGTTTCCTCCAGCCAGTAGCGTCCAGGCAGCAGTTCGAATGTCTGTTTCCCGGTGCTTCCGGTAGTCCAAATCAGTGCGGTACCAGTGGGATCTTTGCTGACACCCTGCATTGATGCAGTCCAATTCGACCAGGCTTCCGGCGCTTCGGACGACCCCCATTTGGATAGCTTCAACGAGGCGCCAGCCACCGGAACGTTGATATCGGCAGCATCCAGTTTGGCGATGCTGATCTTGGTCTTCTTCTTGTGGTTGTTGTTGACATACCACAGGTAGTTGCCCAACGTGGCGTTGTTGGCCACGGCCACGGTCAAAGAGCCCAAGTCGCCTTTATTATCGGAGATGACCAGATTGTCGTATTTGCCATTGTAGGTTTTCGAATCCGCGCTTCGCGCATCGTTGCCGGGGAAGACCACATACAGTGGCTTGGCTTTCTCGTACGCGCTGTCGGTAGTGTCGGCTTTTTCTCCCGGGGCCACGAGTTCCGTGACTTTGTAGATGTGGTCCGCATTCAGCTGCACTTGGCTGGAGTAGCCGGTCGTGCCAGTGGTGAGGTTGTTCATCACGGTCTTGCCCACAGTGCCGGAGCAGGTCTTCTTGCCTGCGGTTTCAGCTGCCGTGCTGCACTTGGTCAGGTCCACGTTCACTTCCTGCACTTCGAACATCGCGTTGGCGCCCGGCCGGCCGGTATCGCCATCAATGTACTTGTAGATTTGCAGGGTGTTGCTGTCGAATGTCATGCCACCTTGGGCCGTTTTCACCGTTCCGGTGACAGTGGAGGCATCACTGCCCTTGCTTGCATCTACGCCTTCAAGCGAAATCTCATTGCGGCCCACGGTTCCCTCGATGGTCTCTCCGGCTTTGAGCTGCACGGTCGCCTTGTATGTGATGGTGACGGCCCGCTTGTCCGGAATGAAGAAGACCAGTTTCTTGGAATTCGGCTCATATGACCATGTCGCACCATTGATCTGCTTTCCCGAGGCGGAATCGGCGATGAGGATGCTGTCCATGCGCAGATCAAGCGCGCTGCCCAACGTATCGGTCAGGGTCAGGGCCTTGCCGTTGTTCAGCGTCTGTGCGCCCGGATTGATCTTCACCGTGTAGTTGACGTTCGGCGCCGTGGACTCGTTGTACGTTCCCTGCTTGCTCACCAGCTTCGGCGTGTTCATGCCGAGTGTGTAGGACTGGTCCATCTGGTCATTGCCGTCCACGCTGATATGCGCTTTGTTGATGTATTCGTGGTATCCTTCCTGCGCTTTCAACGCGTCGATGCGCGTGTCGTAGACGATCTGCAGGCCTTCTGAGGTGGTGGCCTGTTTGAATGCGGCCGTGCCCGGCGATATGGTGAACGTTACTGTGCCGTTGCCGTTGTCCTTGGCCGATACGCCACTCAATGTGGCGGTTTTGGCATTGGGGCTCACCGCTTTGACGGAACCGGGCACGAACATCGTGTTCTTAGGCAACGAGTCGCTGATGGTCACCGATTGGGCCTTCTCCGGCAGGTCGTGCACGGTCAGCAGCCAGCGTAGGACCCCGGCTGCGTTGGCGGTCTGGCCGTATCCGTATTCGTCCCAATACTGGTTCACTGCCTCCTTTTTCAGATTGTCGCCTTGGTGGGTGTGGCTTGCCGTTGCCGTCTTATGCTTCGATTCGGCGGTGTTGTACACCGTTTCGGCGGTCACGCCATCCTTGACGGTGGACTGGTAGGCCACGTACACGGTCTGGTTGGCGTCGAGATGCTTAAACGTGATGGTGAAGCCATGGTCCGTGGCTGTAATCGAATACACACTGGCATCGATGAGCTTCGTCATTGCCTCGTCCGCATACACGGCGATGCTGTTTTGTACCAGACTCTGCTGGAATCCGGCGGATGAGCCGTCCCCCTTCTGATCGAGGGTGTCTTTGAGATCCACGTTGTTCATCGCGGTCAATGCGGTCAGTGAGGTCACCCATGTGAGGTTCTTGCTTTCGGACCCCGGTGAGGTGCACTTCTTGCCGATTTTCACTGCGTCCTTGCCGACGTCCGCCGTGCCGGTGGCGCTTTTGCCGGGGTGGCCTTGCGGCGCGACCGTCACATCGTTGGTGTAGGTCTTATGCTCGCCGCTGTCGGCATTGGGAGCGTCCGTCACTTCGGTGGTGTAGGTGATGGCGAAGGAGTCGAAGCCGGATGGCAGCGTATATGTGCCGTTCACCAGATCCAGCCAGAGAACCTTGATGGACCACTGGTTGTTGTACGGATCGCTTTTGAATGCACCCGTAGCATTCGTAGGGCACTGCGTCTTCCAATCATTGGCTTTTCTGCAGGTCAGTACCACATCGCCGGATGGCTCTTCCAGCCCGTTGCCCAGCGCGTCCTTGATGCTGGCTCCGGAAATGTCGGTGTCGGTGCCGTTGGTGATGTTGATGGTCCATTGGATGCCCGAAACGTCCTTCTTGTTGTTCGGGTCGCCTGGTTGCGGATCGGACTTTGCTATCGTCGTTTGGGTGCCGCCTTTGGTCACCGACCAGTCCTTGTAGGTGACCCAGATGGAGTTTTCGGTCTTTTTGTGGTCCGTGTTGTCATCGCTGTGGTATTCCACGGAGTTCTTCAGGCCAGGCACCTGCGAGCAGTCGCCCGCCTGCTTGCAGGCCGCCACGAGCGTGGCACGGTCGGCGGTCACGGCGTAGCGCACATACAGCGTTTCACCGTCCTCCATGGACTTAATCGTGGCGCTGAACCCGGTATTGCCCGCCGCTGGCGTGGCGTTCCATGTCCCCTCATACGGTTGCTGGCAATCCGCGTCGGTGTAGATATGGATGCTGTCCGGATCAAGCTTCATCAGCTCGCCCATGGTGTCGTTCAATTGCACGTTCTGGTTGGTGCCGACGGAATTGACCCTGATGACGAATTCCCACTTCGAGGGGTCCGAGGTGGAGATGGCCGGGGATTTGGAAGCGTTCACTTCATGCTTCGGATTCACCTTCAGCGTCACGTCGCCGTAGCCCGGATATGAGAACGTCTTGTCTCCACCGTTGTTGCCGCCGGTTTTGTCGGAGTTGATGGTGCCTTTGACCGTCACGTACGCGGTGACGTTCGATCCCGCGTCCTCGCCGCGGGTGTACGTGGCCACCATGCGATTGCCGTTGATCACATAATGCCCGACCACATCGCCCGATTCGTTGATGATGTCGTACTGTTGCCCGGATTGGAAGGTCAGGTTCTCGGGCAGATCGTAGACGAAGGTGTCGCCCGATTTGACGGTGATGTTGTTCGGCACGTTCCAATGCAGCTGCATGTTGATTCCATCGCCGTAGTCGACGGTGGTGCCGGAGATGAACGGCTTTTCCTGGCCGCCGGACACGATGGTCAGCTTGGAGGAGTCCTTGTCCACCCAGCCGAGTTCGCCGATGTTGTATTCCGCGGCCTGCGCATGAACGGGCCCGATCAATACGCATGCCAGCATGGTCGCCAATGTCACCAGCATGGCGGCAAACGTTTTCACACAGCGCTTTGACGTCAACTCCTTGCGCCTATGCATAATCCCTCGCTTCACGATTAAGCACAACCTAAGGTGGCGGCAGCCACTACCTTGCCCCAGCTACCGCCACTGTCATGCAAGCACGGTGTCACGACGTCAACATCAACGAATGAAACACAAAATTTGTGGTCATTTTGTTGCAAAAACACGCCGAAAGGTGTTGCATCAAACGTTTGACAATGAGGTTACCCCCACCGAAGCGAAAACAAGAATCGCCGAAAAAGTCCTGCAACAGATTATGCAAATTTTCTGAAACAGAAGCCACTTTTGCAATTGTTTGCAGAAGTGGCTCCGCCGTACTTTCTCACCCGAACACGGGGTCAACTGGTGACGCCCATCATCGACAAGCACCAAGCGTTCTCATAGGAGACTTCCTCCCATTGCTTGTACCGCCCGGACGTACCCCCATGGCCGGCTTCCACCTCGATTTTCGCCACGGCGTCCACACCGGCATGCTGCAGCCGGGCCAGCCATTTCATCGGCTCCACATACAGCACGCGGGTGTCGTTCATGGATGTGGTAATGAAAATTTTCGGAAAAACGGCAGTTCTTTCGTCATTTTCACTATCTGGCGCATTCTCGTATGGCGTGTACGACTTCATATACGCGTACACATCCGCGTCGTGCAGCGGATCGCCCCACTCGTCCCATTCGGTGACGGTCAGCGGCAGCGAAGGATCAAGGATCGAGGTCAGCGCGTCCACGAACGGCACATCCGCCTCCACGCCCGCATAGCATTCCGGAGCCATGTTGGCGACCGCCCCCATCAATAGGCCGCCCGCCGAGCCGCCGTTCGC
>ERZ791623.595-NODE-595-length-19870-cov-4.229119_pt1 | contig 19870 bp, 16 predicted proteins | sample MGYA00510268_ERZ791623 | MGnify/ENA primary metagenome ERZ791623 (study PRJEB30046, sample SAMN00715216) | human gut metagenome | study: EMG produced TPA metagenomics assembly of the A metagenome-wide association study of gut microbiota in type 2...
GGCAAGAGCGACATGGAAGTCATGCGCTTCTGCCAGAGCTTTATGACCGAGCTGTACCGCCACATCGGCCCCGACACCGACGTGCCCGCCGGTGATATTGGCGTTGGCGGCCGTGAGGTCGGCTACCTGTTTGGCCAGTACAAGCGCCTGCAGAATGAGTACACCGGCGTCCTGACCGGCAAGGGCATCCCCTTCGGCGGTTCTCTCGCCCGTACCGAGGCCACCGGCTACGGCCTGTGCTACTTTGCCAAGGAAATGCTGGCTGACGCCGGCAAGAGCTTCGAGGGCCAACGCGTGGTCATCTCCGGCTCCGGCAATGTGGCCACCTACGCCAACCAGAAGGCCACCCAGCTGGGCGGCAAGGTCATCGCCATGTCCGACTCCAACGGCTACATCGTGGACGAGAACGGCATTGACTATAAGGTCATCAAGGAGATCAAAGAGGTCAAGCGTGCCCGCATCAAGACCTATCTGGACTATGTCCCCACCGCTAAGTACGTCGAGGGCAGCCAGGGCATCTGGACCGTCCCCTGCGACATCGCCCTGCCCTGCGCCACCCAGAACGAGCTGCGCCTGGACGGTGCCAAGGCTCTGGTTGCCAATGGCTGCTACTGCGTAGCCGAGGGTGCCAACATGCCTTCCACCCCTGATGCCATCGCTTACCTGCAGCAGAACGGCATCCTGTTTGCCCCGGCTAAGGCATCCAACGCCGGCGGCGTTGCTACCTCCGGCCTGGAAATGAGCCAGAACAGCCTGCGCCTGTCCTGGACTTTCGAGGAAGTGGATGAGCGCCTGCACAACATCATGGTCAACATCTATCACAGTGCTGCCGCCACTGCCGAAAAGTACGGCATGAAGGGCAACCTGGTCGCCGGTGCCAACATCGCCGGTTTCGAGAAGATCGCCTCCGCCATGATGAGCCAGGGCATTGTCTGATACAAATGCAGACAGCCGGGTGAACTCCCGGGAAAAATTGCATAAACTTTTTTAGTAAAACCTATTGACACACACGCCGTGCTGTGGTATTATAATCAAGCACCGCGAAACAGCGTGTGTGTCATATATCGCGGAGTAGAGCAGATGGTAGCTCGTCGGGCTCATAACCCGGAGGTCGCAGGTTCAAGTCCTGTCTCCGCAACCAACAAAAGCTCGTTGAAACGACAAGTTTCAACGAGCTTTTTTCTGCATTATGGCAAAAGTGGTAACAAGCTGGTAACTTTGACCCCAAAATGACCCCAAAAAGACCCCAAAACGGCAAAACGACTGCGCCCGGACGATTGAACTTTTCAACCGCCCGGGCACTTTTTGTGGATAAATTTTGCGCAGCTGGCAGGTAAATATAGGAGCGGTCAGCGTAGTCAGCTCGCCTTGACGAGTACCAGCACGCTGTTGTTTGGTACGATGATCTGTTCCTGTTTGGTAGGAATGGGCGGGTTCTTGTATTGGTGCAGGGCTTTTTGGATTTGCTGCTTGACTTCCAGAAGGGTGCTTGTTGTGTCTATTACCCTCTATATGGATGGGGTGTTTCCTTTTGCAGCATTCGCCACAGCGTTGTGCGGCTGATGCCCAAGCGCTCGGCAGCACGTTTCTGGTTGCCGTTTTCGGCTTGCAAGGCCTGTTGCACGGCGATTCGCTCGATCTCTTCCAGCGTTAGGTCAACGGGCAGAGCGTGGGTTTGGGGAACGGCACCGGGGTAGAAGGTACGTTCCCGTTTCAACTGGTCGCGCACGGTTTCCACGGAGATATAAGGCGTCGTCGTGTGCAGCACCAACTCGTCCAGCACGCGGCAGAACTGGTCGTAGTTGCCAGGCCAGCTGTACTCCGTCATACATAAGTTCGCCTCCGGCTCAAAACCGATGACTGCACGGGCGTTGCGCATATTCAGGGTACTGATATACAACCCAGACAAGCGCGGAATATCTTGCAGGTGACTGCGCAACGGCGGCATTTGCAGCATCAGGCAGTTCAGCATATCTACCAGTCGGGCATAGTGGGGGTGCATCGTTCCGGAACTGGAGCTACTGGCGACAAAGAAGAACCGGTTGCGCTCCTGCGTATGCAGCGCCATTATGGTGGAGAACAACTCACTGAACTGCTCGTCAGTCAGCGCCTCCACATGGCTCATCATAAGGGTGCAGCCGTCACCCATCAGGGGGGAACGGTCGCTCGCCATCAGATATTTCCAGCCGGGGTGCATGAGCATGGCACAGTCAATCTTGATGAGCGGCGCGTTAGAAAGCGGCCCTTTGGCGTAGAGCATCCGCACCATCTGGGGCTTGGCTGTGCCAGGTTCACCGTAAACGACAAGTGGGCGATTGCTTTGCAAATATTGCTCCAGTGTCAGGTTGGCGGTGGAGAAAGACTGGGTAATGCCATAGAAACTGTCAAAGAAAGTATCTACTGCCTGTTGGCGATCCGAGTAGGCGATGCCGTATTTTTCCAGCGGGATGGACAGCCGACTCTTTTCGATTGTGACGACATGGCGCAGAGCCCCTTCCATTTGGATAGGGGTGCTCTGCAAAGCATAACGGATGCCATTCTCTTCAAGGCAGCTGCGGTGGGGCTCGGCGGTACGCTGCATAATAGCTGAGTGTGCCTTTGCCAGCACACTGTCGGGGAGCTCGGGGGAGAGCGAGACGAACAGATCCTGTCCGGCCTCGTCGCTGACAAGGGTGTCATAGGGCATGGCACGGATGACGTCTTGAAAAAACTGCGCCAGCTCCAACGCTTTACGGCGGGCCAGCCCCTCCTGTACTGCGGTGTTCAGCGCATCCTCCACACTCTCAATACCGGAGGTGATGAGCAGGGCAGGAATGCCGTATTCCTGTGCCAATGAGTTAGTAACAACGTCGCACAGCACCATCTGGCAACCAGAATTCTCCAGCCCCTGCAAAATAGTGCGGGCTTCTTTCTGGTCGTGGATGGTATAAATATCCACATTATAGCGCAGTACCTCGCACAGAAACGTGGCGTTGCGGGTGATGGCCGGGAAGCCGATGACGGCGTATTTACAGTTGTGATTCTCTGCCAGCTTGATAGAACGCAGGATGTCGTAGACAGACAATGGGATGTCCACGACCTTTAAATCTGTACAGCGGCGGATGGCCTCCGCTGTGCCGCCGCGGGAGAGGATGACGTCGTACTCCTCCTGCGCAGTTTGGGCGGCGGCAATCTCTGCGCCGGCAGTCAGATTGCCGACATGTACGTCGATTTGCAAATCGTCGCGAGATTCTGCAGCCTGCCGCATCAGGCTGGCAATACCCTCGTAAGGGGCGATACCCAGAATTTTGATGGGGCGCATGGTAGAGGTCCCCCTCCTTTTTATTAACTGTTTGAAATTGTAACTTTATCATAAGTGATTTGTGTTGCAAAGTCAATCATAAAAAATAAAATAGTTTCAAAAAGAAACACAAAAAAGCAAAAAGCGAAACAAAAACAGTTGACGAAACGGGACAATAATGGTAAGATTTAGACAAATCCGAGAGACGCAGGCAGAAATGATGCGGTAAAATGTACAAATGATGCAAAACAAGATGTAACAAAATGGAACACGTAGGAGGAAGAAATGGCACGGCTGACAGTTATCGCGGACGATTTGACCGGCGCACTGGATACAGGTGTACAGTTTGCCAACCGCTGTGTTTCCGTTCGGGTGGCGGCTGTGAACGCTGCTGCCGTGCCTGAGGAAATCTTCCATGCAGATGTTGCAGTCATTGATGCGGAGGTTCGCCACAAGACATCGCAGCAGGCCTACAATATCTGCTTGGGACTTGTGCAGCAGGCGCTGCGCTGCGGAACAGATACCGTTTACATCAAAACGGACTCTGGTCTGCGGGGCAACATCGGCGCCATGTTTCAGGCGGCGCTGGATGCCAGCGGTGCGGCGGCTGCGTACTATGCACCGGCGTTGCCCCGGATGAATCGCTTGACACGGGGCGGCATCCAGTACATCGACGGCGTACCAATCAATGAGAGTGTGTTCGGGAAAGATCCCTTTGAGCCGGTCCGCTCGCCCTACATAAAAGACCTTTTCAAAAACTGTCGGGCAGAGGTCGTCACCTGCCAGCCCCGCAATCTGCCGCCTCCACCGCAGGATGGTCAACAGATCGTCATCTGCGACGCCGAGAACGCCATGGACTTCCGGTGCATTGCCATGGAACTGCAGCGTACAAATAGCCTGAAAATCTTGGGTGGCTGCGCGGGATTTGCAGCGGCGCTGCCGCCCTTCCTGGGGCTTGCGGGGGAACCCATCCGCCTGCCCTGTATCAAGGCCCCGCTCCTGGTGCTCTGTGGAAGCCTGAACCCGATCACAAAGCGGCAGCTGGAGTACGGCGCAGCTCACGGCGGCATCCGTATATCGCTGCAAAACGAACAGCTTACCCCAGACTACTTCGCAAGCCCGGCGGGTCAGGATTTCCTGACACAGATCGAGCAGCAGATGCAAGGCCGCTGCGATGTGCTGATCGACACCGGCGGCATCGAGACAGCCGAGGACACCTCCGAGGTCGAACAGCTGCGCGGGCAGATTGCCGGGCAGCTGGGTCTGCTGATGGCTCTGCTGCTTAAACGCCCTGCCGCAGACCACTACCTGCCGATGATTATCGGCGGCGATACGCTGATGGGCTTTATGCAGCAGCTGTCGGAGGCGGAAATTTCGCCCCTGGGCGAGGCTGCACCGGGCGCAGTGCTCTTCACCGCACCGATGGCCGCCCATGTTTCCCGCATTATCGTTTCCAAGTCCGGCGGATTTGGAGACGAGGACCTGCTCAGCAGGATACGTCAGAATTTGCAGAAAGGAACGGAAGATGATGAAGCAGTATCAACTTGCCATGCCGCAGCAGGTATTTAGCGGTGAGACTGGCATGCAGGCGTTGGAGTCGCTGGCGGCCCGACATAAAAAAGCAGCCGTCTTTACGGATGCAGGCATCCGGGCATCCGGTGTTCTGGAACGCCCGCTGGCCGAACTGGACAAAGCGGCAGTACCTTATGTGGTGTATGACACCCTACCCGCCGAACCCACCTGCGATCAGGCCCAGCAGGTCATCGATACCTTCCGTGAGAGCGGTGCAGACTTGATTGTCGCCGTCGGCGGCGGCAGCGTGATGGACATTGCTAAGCTGGCCTCCATCACGGCGGACGGCAGTTGCACGGTACGCGATCAGTTGAAAGATCCGCGCATCGGCAAAAAGACTGTCAAGACCATTATGATTCCCACCACGGCGGGCACCGGCTCTGAGGCAACGCCCAACAGCATCGTGGCGGTGCCCGAAGAACAGTTGAAAGTCGGCATCGTCAATCCCGAAATGATCGCGGATGCGGTCATTCTGGACGGCGAGATGATCCGTCGCCTGCCACGCAAAATCGCAGCTTCCACCGGCATCGACGCACTGTGCCACGCTATTGAGTGTTATACTTCTGCTAAGGCCAACCCTTTCAGTGATTTGTTCGCGATGCAAGCGTTGCGGCTCATCTTCGCCAATTTGGAAAAAGCCTGCGACGACGCTGACGCGCTGGACGCGAAGGAAAAAATGATGCAGGCCGCCTTCTACGCAGGCGTTGCCATCACCTGTTCTGGCACCACAGCCGTGCATGCGCTGTCCTACCCGCTGGGCGGGCGGTACCACATCCCTCATGGCGTTGCAAATGCCATTATGCTGATGCCGGTCATGCAGTTTAATAAGTCTTGCTGCAGAAAGAAATTTGCAGAGGTTTATGATGCTGTTGGAGGCATGGGAGCCGGCACAGACACAGAAAAGGCTGACTGGGTCATCAATCAGATGGATGCTATGGTAAAGCATCTGGACATCCCCACATCACTGAAGCCTTACGGTGTGACGGAAACCGATCTGCCTCTGCTAGTAAAGGCTGGCATGGATGTACAGCGGTTGCTGGTGAACAACCCACGCACTGTCACAGCGGCAGACGCTGAGGCACTCTACCGCGCGATTCTGTAAAGGGAGAGTACTATGAAAGAAATAAAAGGCGTTATCGTTCCAATTTTAACACCAATGCGTGAGGACGGAACAATTAACAGTGAAGAACTTGTTAATCAGATCGAAAGGCTGATTGATGCCGGAATTCACGGTATTTTTGTTCTGGGCACCAACGGCGAGGGTTACATCCTCGATGAGGACGAGAAGACCGAGGTCATCCGCGTAGCAGTTAATACTGTGAATGGCCGTGTACCGGTTTACGCCGGAACCGGCTGTGTCAGTACCCGCGATACGGTCCGCATGTCCCGGAAGGCCAAGGAACTAGGGGCGGATGTGCTCTCCATCATTACGCCAAGCTTTGCTGCAGCCTCCCAAGAAGAACTCATCCGGCATTATGAGACGGTTGCGAATACGGTGGATATGCCGATACTACTGTACAATATTCCCGCACGCACGGGCAATGCGCTGGCCCCTGCTACGGTACAGAAGCTGTCACAGGTACCCAACATCATCGGTGTAAAGGACTCCAGCGGCAACTTCGACAATATTTTGCAATACATAGAGAAAACGCGTGGCGGGGAGAAGCCATTCACTGTGCTGTCCGGCAACGATTCTCTGATTTTGTGGACATTGTTGGCTGGAGGCAAGGGAGCTATCGCTGCCTGCGCTAATGTGTTCCCGCATACGATGGTAAGCATCTACGAAAAATTCGCTGCCGGGGATATCGAGGGTGCGCGCAAAGCGCAGGACAGCATCCGGCCTTTCCGTGATACCTTCAAATTCGGAAACCCCAATACTATCGTCAAGCTGGCGGTCAAGGAGTTAGGATATCCTGTGGGTACATGCCGAGCACCCTTCAACAGCTTATCTCCCGCAGGGTTTGAGGCACTGCGTGCCACCTTAAAAGCCTGCCGCGACAACGGTTTGTATTAAAGGGGACGGATATGCGCAAGATTTTAGGCATTACAATGGGTGACCCTGCGGGCGTCGGGCCGGAGATCACGGTAAAGGCGCTGCAGGACCCCAAAGTGTATGAAAGCTGCAAGCCCCTGGTCGTGGGAGACGCGGCTATCTTAGAAAGAGCCTGCGGGTTTGTGGGTGCAAAATGCACCATTCATCCCGTGGCCGACCCCAGCGAGGGGCTGTACGAGCATGGCATCATTGATATCCTCGATTTGGGGCTGCTCAGACCCGAAGATTTAGCCATCGGCCAGGTCAGCGCGGCCGCCGGAGATGCTGCCTTCCGGTATGTGCGCAAGGTCATTGAACTTGCCATGGACGGCAAGGTGGATGCCACCGTCACGAACCCGCTGAACAAAGAGGCCATGAACTTGGCCGGGCATCACTTCTCCGGCCACACGGAAATCTACGCCCACTACACAGGCACCGAACACTACACGATGATGCTTGCCCACAATGACCTGCGGGTCGTGCATGTTTCCACCCATGTTTCCCTGCGGGAAGCCTGCGACCGGGTCAAGAAGGATCGGGTGCTGGAAGTCATCAGCATAGCAGACAAAGCCTGCCGGGACATGGGCATCGCAAAACCCCGCATCGGTGTGGCGGGCCTCAATCCCCACTGCGGCGAGGGCGGACTCTTCGGACGGGAGGAAATCGACGAGATCGCTCCAGCCATCGAGGCAGCACGCATCGCGGGTATCGACGCCCAGGGGCCTATCCCGCCGGACACGATCTTCTCGAAGGCTTTGGGCGGCTGGTATGATATTGTCGTGGCAATGTACCATGACCAAGGCCACATCCCGCTCAAGGTCGTCGGCTTTGTCTATGACAGGGAAAAGCAGGCGTGGAGTGCTGTGGAAGGTGTAAACATTACGCTGGGATTGCCTATTATACGTACCAGCGTGGATCATGGCACTGCTTTCGACCAAGCCGGTACAGGCAAGGCCAATGAACTGAGCTTGAAGAACGCAATCGAATATGCTGTTCGTTTTGCAGCTAACCGCTGAAAGCGAATGGATATTATAAAGAGAAAACCATTTATAAGGAGGAAAACACAAATGAAACTTACAAATCGAATCGGCGCTGCCGTACTGGCCACTGCTATGGTCGGCACGCTCCTCACTGGCTGCGGTGGAGGCTCCGCCTCTACGACTGCCTCCACAGGTGACGGTACTGCCGCTGCCTCCTCGACGGAATCTTCCGGCGATGGGGACAACACCTACACCATGTTTATGCGTTCTACCTACGTGGACTGGATCAAGGAACTGAAGTGGTATGATGTCGCTGAGGAACGTACCGGTATCCATGTCGACTACATCTCTGGTCCCGAAGAATTCAATGATGTCTATTCTGAAATCGACCAGCGTGTTATCTCCGGAGACCTGCCTGACGCGGTTATGACGAAGCTGGCCCAAACCAGTGTCTACGGCCCGCAGGGCGTGTTCGCAGATTTGGCACCCTACATTGAGAAGTATGCCCCCAACCTGCAGAAGTACATTGACGACAACCCCGATTACAAGGCGCTTGTCACCGATAAGGACGGCCATATCTACGGTCTGTGCAAAGAGACCCCCATCTTTGCAGATTTGATCGGCTATCGCGTTGACCAGTTCAAGGCGGCAGGCATTGACCCTGACTCCATCGTCACCATCGATGACTTTACCAAGGCACTGGAAACTTTGAAAGCCTACTACGGAAAAGACAACCCCAACTACTACCCGTTGACCGGTCGTGACACCGCCATCCGCTTTGCTTCGTGGTTCGGCGCAGCCAGCAATATCTCTTCTACCGAGTCCAACGGCATCTATATCAACGGCCACTACAAGGATGGCTCTATCGACATTATGAGCGATGGCGCCTACAAGATGGTCGAGACCATGAAGAAGTGGTACGACGAGGGCCTGATCCAACCCGAATGGGTCGCAGGTACTTTCGGTGAGGCCGACTGGGAGGCTGCCATGCTCAACGGCAACGGCAGTATTTTCTACGATTACTACAACCGCGCCGAATGGTTTATGGAGAACGGTGGCCCCGACAACGACCCCAACTACCAGATGGGTGTTCTGAACTTCATCAAGGACGATAACGGAAACCCCCAGAAGATGACCGTCAGCATGAAGTACAATGACGAGTGCGTCACCGCCATTAACGCCAACTGCAGCGAAGACAAAATCAAGACGATTCTGACCTTTATCGATTATTTCTACTCTGAGGAAGGCGAGATCCTCGCCAACTACGGTGTTGAGGGCGAAAGCTTTAAGGATACCAACGGTGATAAGGAATTTATCGTAGATTATCAGACTGAAGAGGCTACTCCTGCCGGTGAGAAGCGCTGGAGTTTCCTGAGTGACCGCTTTACCGTCTGCAAGCCCGTTGACAACGAAGCCTTCTTCAAGTGGAATGCGCCTCTGATCGCTGAGGCGACCGGACGCCTGTTTACAGATGAAAACTTGGGTACCTCTTATGTTCTGAAGTTCACCGATGACCAGAGCAAGGAAGTTACAAATCTGCTCGCTTCTGTGTACGATGCACAGATGTCCGGTATTGCGCAGTTCATTGATGGTACGCGCGAACTGACCCCTGACAACTGGGCAGCTTTCCAGCAGGAAATGAATGATCTGGGCCTGTCCCGCATTGAAGAGATCCAGCTGGCAGCTTACCAAGCAATGTACGGCGCCTGATGCCTTGACAAAGGTAATACCCTGAACAATCAGCCCTGCCCGACACGGCAAACTGCCATGCGGGCGGGGTTGCCGGGGTAAAGTGAAAGGAGAATCACCATGCCGAAGCGCAAAGCACAAACGGCGGTACCTGCCGTGCCGAAAGCATCCCTCGGTGCGCGGATAAAAAAAGATATTATCAAAAATTATCAGCTGTATCTTCTAATGATACCGGGTTTCCTGCTGCTGATTCTGTTCAAGATCGGACCGGTTGGTGCAATGGTGATTGCGTTTGAGGATTTCTCCGCAGCCAAAGGCGTTTTCGGCAGCACGTGGGTGGGGTTTGAAAACTTCAAGCGCATTTTGCAGGATCCATATATCTGGAAAATCACCAAAAATACAATCATTCTGGCGTTCCTGTCCGTGGTGGTTGTATTCCCAATCCCGATTATATTTTCGCTTTTCCTAAACGAAGTTCGTACCAAGTGGGTGCGCAGTACGGTACAGTCTTTAAGCTTTCTGCCGTATTTCATCTCGGCAGCCGTTATGGTCAGTATCATGTATACGCTGCTCTCCCCTACATCGGGTCTGATCAATATCCTGATCACCAAGCTGGGCGGTACTTCCACAAACTTTATGGCAAAACCGGAATGGTTCCGGCCATTGTACGTGATACTGGAGATTTGGCAGACGTTCGGTTACTCGGCCATTATCTATATTGCCGCCATGATGAACATTGACCCCACTTTGTATGAAGCGGCAGAGCTTGACGGCGCATCCCGCTGGACCAAAATGTGGCGCATCACACTGCCCTGTATTTCTACCTCTGTTATCACGATGCTTATCATCAGTGTCGGCAATATCTTCTCCGTCAACTTGGATCGTATCCTGCTGATGTATAACACAGGCACGTATGCCACGGCTGATGTGATCCAGACGTATGTTTATCGCATTGCATTCCAGTCTACGGGTTTCCCGGATTACAGCTACGGCACCGCGGTCAATGTATTGAAGTCCATTATTGCCTTTGTGCTGGTTTTCATCGTCAACAAGATTGCCGATAAAGTCAGTGACGCACGTCTGTTCTGAGAAAGGAGCGTATAGGCTATTATGAGTAAGCAGCCCAAGTCCCATCTCAAACGGCTGGCGACGTTTGATTATATCAACAGTGCAATCCTGCTGCTGGTGGCAGTGTGCTGTGTGTATCCGTTCCTGTATGTGTTCTTTGTGGCTACCACGGATGGCACCTATCTGGCGCGCGGCGAAATGACTTTCTTACCGATGGGCTTCAACTTGAAAGCTTTCGGCTATATTCTGACAAACCCGCGCTTCAATGTGTTCGCCGGTATGCGAAACTCTTTTTTATATACTGCGCTGGGGACACTGCTGGCGGTAGCCTGCACCTACGTTACGGCGTACGTGCTCAGCCGGCCACGTTTTAAACATCGTTACTGGCTGATGTCCCTGTTCATCATTACATGGGTATTTGATGCCGGTATCATTCCGCAGTATATCATTTACAACCAGTTCGGCTTTGTCAATAGTCCGTGGGTCATGATCGTGCCCGGCGCGATCAACACGCAGTTCCTCATCATCACCAAGACATTCTTGGAGGGCATCCCCAACGAACTGGAAGAGGCTGCCGTTGTGGACGGTGCAAACGACATCAAGATCCTGACCCGAGTGTTCCTGCCGCTTTCCCCCACTGTGCTGGCGACCACAGGTTTGTTCTACGCAGTATCCATCTGGAACCAATACCTTATCCCGCAGATTTATTTGAAAGACGACGCCATCAAGACGATCCAGCAGGTGTTGAAGAGTGTTGTCATTACAGATGGCAGCTCCGGAACAACCTTCAAAAATGTAGTGCTGGACGGTGTTACGCTGAATCAGCAAAATCTGAAAGCAGCCGCGATTTTCATCGCCATGTTGCCCATCATCTGTGTGTATCCGTTCGTTCAGAAGTATTTTAAGAAAGGTATTCTCATCGGCTCCGTCAAGGGCTGAGAAAGGATTGAAAAATGGCTCGTAACATTATTGATCTGCCAACGCTGGGCGATGACGGTAGACTTTACCGTGATACCGCTCTCGATTTGGTGGAATCCCTTATCCCCAACCCATGGAAAAGCTGCCATGCACCTGATTTGCTGGAATTGGAAAACGGCGATCTGCTCTGCTGCTGGTTTGCCGGTTCCCGTGAGGGAAACGCCGACATCAGCATTGCGGTGGCCCGCTTGCCTGCCGACGCCGAACAGTGGGAGCAGCCGGTCATTGTCTCGGATGACCCGACCCGCAGTGAGCAGAACCCCTCACTGTTCCAAAACCCCAACGGTGACATTTGGCTGATGTACACGGCACAGGCGGCTAAAAAGCCTGATGACAACAGTGACGACAGCCTGCAGGGCACGGCAGAGATCCGCCGCAAAATTTCCCGCGATGGGGGCCGCACATGGGGCCCCACGGAGGCTATGTTTACCCGTCCCGGCTCGTTCTGCCGCCAGAAGATTCAGGTGCTTTCCAACGGGCGTTGGATCTTCAACAACTTTATCTGTGCGCTGGACGGTACCCGTTTGGGCAGCGACGTGACGGTTATCCAGATTTCCGATGATCAGGGCAAGACATGGCGCGGGGTGGAAATCCCCGAAAGCCGTGGCCGTGTTCACGGCAATGTTATTGAACTGGAACCCGGCAAACTGGTCTGCCTGCTGCGCAGCCGTGCAGCCGACCATATCTACCGCTCGGAATCCAATGACAACGGCGAAACATGGAGCGTGCCGGTACCCACCCCGCTGCGCAACAACAATGCCAGTATCTCTGCCATTAAGCTGCAGAGCGGCGCACTTGCGATCATCTACAATGATGTTTCCTTCAATGAAGATGGCAGTCTCACGGTTTGGCCCGATCAACGCTGCCCTGTGGCGATGGCAATTTCCGAGGATGGCGGTAAGACTTGGCCGTGGCGCCGCATTGTGGAGCACGGTGAAGGCTTCATTGGCCCTTGGAATGATGTGAACAACCGCCGTTATGAGTACCCGGTTATGATGCAGAGCAAGGATGGCAGCATTCACGCAGCTTATGCGTGGGGTCGTCGTGTCCGCATCAAGTATGTCTGCGTCGACGAAGCATGGATTCGCGGCGCTAAGGTCTGCAAGGGTGCGGAGGATAACCCCGAAATGCCCTGCAACCGTTGATAACCCGCATCATTGCCCTGTGGTTTTTGCCGCAGGGCATTTTTGGTAAGGAGGCTCTTATGCTCAGCCCGGAAAAACGCGCCTGCTGGCAGGCGTTGCAGCGTCAGGCTATCACCCTGACGCCGCAGGAGAAGGTGCAGGGCGGCGATATGCCCGGCGACACGGTGCGCATTACGGCTCCGGTCTGTCGCCGGGTAGAAAAGCTGCTGCCCCACCTGGCCGCTAAATTAGAAGAAAAATACGGGGAATACATCCCTGCGAAACTCGTTATCGCAATCAGCGGCGGGTCCGGCTCCGGCAAGACCAGTGGGGCCGTCGCTCTGCGGGAGGCCCTGGCCCAGGTCGGCCTGACCGGGTATGTGCTCTCTGGCGACAACTATCCCCGCCGCGTCCCCGAGCACAACGACGAGGAGCGGCTGGCAATCTTCCGCAGTGTGGGCTTGAAAGCGCTGCTGGCCGCCGGGGCATACACCCCCGAACGGTTCGCCGCCCTACAGTCGCTGCAAAAAGCCGGAACCGACAGCGACCCGCAGCAGTGCGAGGCATACCCCTGGCTGCACATCTATCAACAGGGCGGCCGCGCCGCATTGACGGGGTATCTCGGCCAGGCGGCCGAGCAGGATTACGACGCACTAAACGAAGTGCTGGCACAGTTCCGCGCCGGTGCGCCGACGCTATGGCTCAAACGCATGGGCCGCAAAGAGTGGGAGCGCTGGTACGAGCCGAAGGATGTCGCAGATGTGGATGTGCTGCTGCTGGAATGGACCCACGCAGGCAGTGCCGACCTGAAAAATACCAATCTGAAAGTGTTTTTTAACAGTACACCAGAGGAAACCCGTGCCTGCCGTGTGGCCCGCAGCCGAGACGCCGGGGCCGACAGCCCCTTTGTAACAATGGTGCTGGAAATTGAGCAGGCAATGCTGAACCGCCGCGCCTGCGATGCGGATCTGATCCAGAACCGGGACGGCACGATGGTCGACACGGCAGCCTACGCTGCTGCACAAGGGAGGTGAACATGGTGGCAAATGCGAAAAAAGATGAGCTGTCTCTGACGCCGATGCTGAACGCTTACCCGGACAGTTTGGGCGGGACGTTAAGTGACATTGCAGATTTGCTGGAAAGCAGCTGTAAAGATGCTTTCGGTGCGTTTTATATTCTCCCCAGTGTTTTCAACACAGATCTCGACCGCGGCTTTTCGGTTGTAGACTACAGTTTGAACGAGTTGCTGGCGACGCCGCAGGATTTGGAGCGCATCCGTGCTTTGGGAATACGGCTGAAACTTGATTTTATCCTGAACCACGCCTCGGTCCTGTCACCGCAGTTTCAAGATCTTTTGAAAAATGGGGAAATGTCGAAATATAAGGACTTCTTCATCGACTGGAACGCGTTCTGGGCGGGCTGCGGCGAGATGATGCCGGGGGGATATATACAGCCGACACCGGAGTGCTTGCATAAGATGTTTTTCCGCAAACCAGGGCTACCCATTCTGATGGTGCGTATGCCCGATGGCACCGAAAAGCCCTACTGGAACACATTCTACCAGCAGGTCGACTACCCATGTCCCGATGCGCGGGAGTTGGTGTCCGAACTGGGGATGCAGTACCGATCCGCCTGTGTCCTGACAGAAAGTCTGCGGATCCAGTTGGCGGCGGGTAAGCGCCCGGCAGAACTTGATCTGGGACGCTGGGAAACGTTGCGTGTTCCCCTGACCGACCTGTTGGAATCCCGACGCCGCTATTTGGGGCAGATGGATTTGAATGTGGCTTCGCCATTGGTGTGGAAATTTTATGCCGACACGCTGCACACGTTGGCAGGGTATGGAGCCTCTATCGTGCGGCTGGACGCTTTCGCTTATGCGCATAAGGCCGTGGGGGAACGTAACTTTTTGAATGAACCAGGTACATGGAGTCTTTTGGCACGGCTGCAGACAATAGCGGATGCTGATGGTGTGACCCTGCTCCCGGAAATTCACGCATCCTATGGGGAAAAAGTCTACGAAAAGCTGGCCGCCAAAGGCTATGCCGTCTATGATTTCTTTCTGCCAGGGCTGATGATTGATGCCTTGGAGAGGGGCAGTGCAGACACGCTGGCCGCATGGGCACAGGAAATCCTCGACAAGCACATCCTGACCGTGAATATGCTGGGGTGCCATGACGGCATCCCGATGCTGGATTTAAAGGGCCTGCTGCCGGAGGAACGCATCCAAAGTTTGATCGACCTGATTGTTTCGCGAGGCGGTATGGTGAAGAACCTGCACGGCCAGAAAAATGTCTATTATCAGGTCAATGCCACCTACTACAGCGCTCTGGGCGAGAGTGATGCAAAGCTGCTGCTGGCACGGGCAATTCAACTGTTTATGCCCGGAAAACCGCAGGTGTGGTACCTTGATTTATTCGCGGGCAAAAATGACTGTGAGGCAGTGGCTCGCGCAGGCGAGGGCGGGCACAAGGAAATCAACCGCACGAATCTGACGAAAGTGCAGATTGCCGAGGCACTGGAAAAGCCGGTCGTGAAAAAGCAGCTGGAATTGCTGCGCATGCGCTGCAATTGTCCAGCCTTTGCGCCGGGGGCAGATGTTTCCATTGAGAGTCGTGGTCATGTCCTTACGATAGAGTGGAAGCACGATGGCCACACCGCCTGTCTGCAGGCTGACCTGCAAAAATTGACCTATCATATTGATACTGTGTAAGTTGGAAGTTCTGAGTATGGAACCTGTACGCATGTGGTTTTGTTGTAGTGTCGAAGTTTGCTTGTGATTAAATTATGCTACGCACAAAGTGCTTGCGTACAACTTCTTACCGGAGAGTAAAACTTATATACTGGCTCGTTGGCTTTTCCTGTGCGAGAACCCTGCGATGTAGGTATCTGCATTTCTCAATGATACCAAAGCTGCGCATTTATTTGATTGGAGTGTGCGAGAATCCGCCTTGCAGATTTGCCCCCAAAACTGCCCCCAAAAGGGGTTGGAACGGGTCAGCACCATGCAGCACCTTTTTGTACACATGGGACAAAATCCGTTTTGCCCCCTTGGTACACAACACCACCAAACCCAACAAAACAGCATTGTAACGCACAAATTTTAGATTTCTGAGAATGGGCGTGGCCGGGGCGGCTTGGGCAACGTCCGTCAGCCAGCTTGTCAGCTTTGTGGTGTTACTGGTGCTCAACCGCCGCTGCGCGGCCATCAAGGTAAAGCTAAGCCGCTTTACCCCGCAACTGCATTACTTTTACAAGATATTCACGGGCGGTGTGCCGTCGCTCTGCCGTCAGGGCGTGGGCAGCATTGCCACTGTGCTGCTGAATCTGGCCGCAGGCAATTACGGCGGCGCGTCGGCGGATGCCGCCATCGCCGCGATGGGCGTTGTGAACCGTATCTCAATGTTCGCAAACTCGGCGCTTATCGGCTTTGGGCAGGGCTTCCAGCCGGTGTGCGGCACAAACTACGGCGCGGGCAAGCGCACCCGTGTGCGGCAGGCGTTCTATTTCTGCATCCGCTTGGGCGGTGGCACGGTAGCGGCGCTGTCGGTGCTGGGCTTCGCCTTTGCGCCGCAGCTGATCCGGCTGTTCCGGGATGACGCCGATGTCGTGGTCATCGGCACGGCTGCGCTGCGCGCACAGTGCCTGACGCTGGTGCTGACGGTCTGGATCATCCTGTGTACGATGCTGCTGCAAACCATCGGCATGGCGTGGCAAGCGTCGGTGGTGGCTGCCGCGCGGCAGGGATTGTTTTTGATTCCGGTCGTCTTTGTCCTGCCAAGGCTTTTGGGGCTTGCGGGCGTGGAGTATGCCCAGCCCGCCGCGGATCTGCTGGCCTTTGCGCTGGCACTGCCTATGGGGCTGTCCGTGCTGAAGACGTTTCGCAGTGATGCGCCGCGACCGGCGCATGCTTTACGCGAAGAATAGAAACATGGAGGAAAAGTATGTTAGTACCTGTTTTACTCTTTATCGTCGGTCTGCTGTTCCTGATTAAGGGCGGCGACTGGTTCGTGGACGGCGCATCTGCGCTGGCACGGCGTTTCCACCTGCCGGAGCTGCTGATCGGCGCGACGGTCGTTTCCATCGGCACAACGCTGCCGGAGGTCATGGTCTCCACGATGTCGGCTGTGTCCGGCCACGGCGAGATCGCCTACGGGAACGCCATCGGTTCGGTCATCTGCAACTCGGCGCTGATTGCCGCCATCACGATTGCCGTCCGCCCCGGCAAGGTTGACCCTAAGACGCTGAAAACGCCGGTCATCTTCTTCTTTATCGCTGCCGCCATCTACTGCGTAGCTGCCTACGGCTTTGGTAAATTTACCCGCCCGATGGGCTTTATCATGCTGGCCATGTTCGTGGCCTACATGGTCGCCAACGTCCGGCAGATGAAGAACGCCCCCGCCGAGGAGCACGCCGCCCCAGACGCATTCGCCAACCAGCTGCTGGCCGCCATGAACGACCACGCCGCCGAGCTGGATGAGATCATCACCACCCACCTGAAGGGCTGGACGCTTTCCCGCGTGCCCCGCGTGAGCCTGGTTGCCCTGCGCCTGGCCCTGGCCGAGATGCTGTACGGCGACGAGCAGAAGCCCGGCGTCGCCATCAACGAGGCTGTCGAGCTGGTCAAGAAATACGGTGCCGAGGACGACTACCAGTTCGTCAACGGCCTGTTGGGTGCCGTTGCGCGTGAGCGCGGCGAGACCCCCGAACCCCAATGCTGACGCTGGGCATCGACACCAGCAATTACGCAACCTCTCTGGCAGTGTTTGACACAGACGCCGGAGAGGTTGTTTGCGATTGCAAAAAGTTTTTGCCCGTCAAGGAAGGGCAGCTCGGTCTGCGGCAGAGCGACGCGCTGTTCCACCACACGGCAGCCCTGCCCGCCATGCTGGCGGGGTTGGGCGCAAGGGCCGACCTGACGCAGGTCAGGGCCGTTGGCGTGTCCGCTAGGCCGCGCCCCGTGGAGGGGTCGTATATGCCGTGCTTTCTGGCCGGTGTCAGCGCCGCGACGGCGTTCAGCCTATCCCGCGCACTGCCGCTCATTGAGCTGACCCACCAGCAGGGACATATTGCCGCGGCGCTGTACGCGGCGGGGGATTTCACGCTGTTTGAGCGGGAGTCACTTGTATTTCATGTCTCCGGCGGCACCACCGACCTTCTTTTGTGCCATGGGGCCGAGCGTATCACGCCGCTGGGCACAAGCAGCGATCTGTACGCCGGGCAGGCTGTGGACCGGCTCGGCGTCAAGCTGGGCTTTCCGTTCCCGGCAGGTGCCGAGGTCTCCCGCCTGGCAGCGCTGTGTAAAGAAAAAGTCCATCCCAAGGTCAGTGTACACGGGCTGACGTGCAGTCTGTCCGGCCTTGAGAACCAGTGCGCAAAGCTGCTGGCCGACGGGCATAACGCGCCCTATGTCTGCAAATACTGTCTGCTCTGCGTGGGCGAAACGCTTGTGCGGATGGCAAACAACGCCCTGGCCGAGCATACGGGTCTGCCCGTAGTTTTTGCGGGCGGCGTTATGAGCAGTGATCTGATCCGCACCTATGTGACGAACCGCGTGCCGAACGCACATTTTGTACCGGGAAAATTTGCCAGTGACAATGCCATTGGCATCTCGATCCTGGCGGCGAGGGAGTGTGGCGCATGGCCGACTACATCAATGTAACCAGCCTGAACCGGCTGGCAAAGCGCGTATTGGATCAATGCGACCCGCTGAACGATCTGATCGTCTGCGGGGAAATTTCCGGCTTTACGCGGCATTACAAGAGTGGGCATCTGTATTTCACGCTCAAGGATGAGAACGCCTCCATCAAGACTGTCATGTTCCGCTCCCAGGCACAGCTTTTGAACTTCGAACCGCAGAACGGTATGCTGGTGCTCGTCTACGGACGCGCCACGATCTATGAGAGGGACGGCGCGTTCCAGCTCTACGCTGACTATATGAAGCCCTTCGGCGCGGGTGCCGCGCAGATGGCGTTTGACGCGCTGTACAAAAAGCTGGAGGCCGAGGGGTTGTTTGCGCCCGAGCGCAAGCGCCCGCTGCCCGCCGTACCGATGTGTATCGGCGTTGTCACGAGCAAAACCGGCGCAGCGTGGCAGGACGTGCAGAACGTCATTGGCCGCCGCTGGCCGATGGTGAAATTGCTGCTGGCCCCCGTCAGCGTGCAGGGCATCGAGGCTGAAAAGAGTATCGTGGACGGCATCCGCAGGCTGGACCGCGACCCGCGGCCCGACCTGATCCTGGTCACCCGCGGCGGCGGCAGCAAAGAGGATCTGTGGGTGTTCAACTCCGAGCGTATCGCCCGCGCGGCAGCCCCCTGCCGCAGGCCGGTGGTCTCGGCGGTAGGGCATGAGATCGACACTTCGATTCTGGACTATGTTGCCGACCTGCGCGCGCCGACACCGTCCGCCGCGGCGGAGCTCTGCGTGCCCGATCAGGGGGATGTACGGCAGAAAATATTCATTTTGCAGCAAAATATTCAAAAAAATATACAGAATCGCTGCAATCTATGCTATAATAGGTTTAACCAGCTGGCCACGGCGCAGCTTTTGCAGCGTCAGCACCAGCAGTTAGACCGCCGCGGGCAGGAGCTTGCCATTGCGCAGGCCGCTGTCCAGCAGGCCGCACAGCGCCATGTGCAGGATGCCCGGCGCAGCCTGCAAAGCGCCGCTGCGGTGGCGGAATCTTTAAGCCCTTACGCCGTACTGGCCCGCGGCTACGCGCTGCCGGAGCAAAACGGCACGCCCTGCGCCGTCGAAACACTGCGTCCCGGCGAGGCCGTGACGCTGCGCGGCGCCAGAGCCGCCGCAGAATGCCGCGTGGAAGCGGTACACACTTTGGAACAAAAAACAGGGGAGTGATACCCGATGAAGCAGCCCAAATCCTTCGAGGAAGGCATGGACCGCCTGCAGGGACTTCTGACCCAGCTGCAGGATGAAGCCACACCGCTGGCTGATTCCGTTAAGCTGTACGCCGAGGCCGCCGGGCTGATCCATTACTGTAATACAGCGCTGGACAAGGCCCGGCTGCAGGTCGAGGAGATCAACGCCAGCCTTGCCCCGGATGTGGAGGTGCCCCATGACGCATGCGGAATATAAGCAGCAGCTTACCGCCTGGGCCGGTCTGACCGAAAAGCGCCTGGCCGCATTGTGC
>ERZ791623.599-NODE-599-length-19785-cov-3.186366_pt1 | contig 19785 bp, 15 predicted proteins | sample MGYA00510268_ERZ791623 | MGnify/ENA primary metagenome ERZ791623 (study PRJEB30046, sample SAMN00715216) | human gut metagenome | study: EMG produced TPA metagenomics assembly of the A metagenome-wide association study of gut microbiota in type 2...
TGATATAAAAAACGATGAGTATGATCGGAAAAATAAGGGAAAGTCTGCTGGTTAATTCAAATTGAAGGAATTAAATGACTATCCCTAACGTAATAGACGCCTGCGGCAGGCCCGAGTTGCCATCGGTAGGGCGTTCGGATTATTTTCTGCTGCGTGATAGTACGTCCGTATGTTTCGATGTGTTCAAGGGTAGGGTGGCAGTCGCCCAGGGCTATTCCGCTCACTATGGCGAAGTAGCTGCTGTCGCGATATTCCCGGCGTTCGAATGGCAGCTGTACCGGCACACTGTCCCGGTTGGGATTTATTGTTACGGTGGTAAAGGTGGTATCCGCTGGGGCGAACAACCATTTCGGCACCTCTACCGAAATAGCCGAGGACAGTATTTTATGCGGTTGCGGTCTTTCGAAGTAGGCCGTATCGATTCGAGTATGCTCGATGATACGGACATCGACGGATCGCCTGCCGAGCCACCATCCGACAAAGAACAAGCCGGTCAGAAGGAGAATCAGGATTATTTTCCGCAGTACCATAATGAGTACGAGCTATCAACCGTTGATGAACAGATCCCAGCCGGCCATCACGTCCGTCATGCAGGCATCAACGCCATTTTCTACGCGCGACATAGCTGCGACTATCGGGATCATCACATCGCGGTTGGTTGCCGTGATCCATCCGTTTTCCGGGACGCCGGACAATTCGGATACCGTACGGATATATGCATCCGTGTCGTTCTCGCTCGGGGGTGCCCAGCGTGAAATCATCTTCCGAATGGTGTCGAGCCCGTATTTTCGGCTGTAAGTGTTCAGGCATTTGAACATCGCGCGGTATCCCCACGCCATAGATTCGAACTGCTTGAATGCAGCGTCGCGGGAAGGTTCCACCTCTCCCTTCCAATGGGTTCCATCCTTGCGGATATTCCCGGGATTGTTGTTACGAAGTCCTCTGGTCATTTTTTTGTGCTGTTTAATATGTTTTCTACATCTTCAGGATTTACATTGAGTTTGCGGGCTATTTCTCCGGTCAATGCTTTTCGAAACAGACGTAAGAATGGAAAGTTCGGATTGATGATTAAAGCGTTGCCACAGCTCGACCATGCTTCTGCCAGGCAAATGGCAGAACCCAGGATCACGGTCGTAATCTTCGTTTCGATACCTCCTGTCGTAACGAATTTATCGATGAAAACGAATACTACGATCAGATTGAAGTAAACTGCCAGCTTGAATATCGTAGCCCGCAGGAGTTCTGACAGGATAAATTCTCCGCGCTTTCGAGCAACGCATATTCCAAACAAAGCGTCGAAGGCTACGGCAATAAGCACCCCATAAAGTACGAGCTGGTACCCAGCGAAGAAATTCACGATGACGATCAATAGTCCTATAAGCCATCCTTGCACGGTCATAAGCGCTTCGGACAGCTTTGTAGCAATACCTTCCAACACCTTTTTCGTTTTATTAAATATTTTGTCCATAATTATTATATCTCGGTCCAGCCACCTGTTCTGCTGTTGGTCTTATAGACTTTCCCGTTTTGGATGCGTAACCCTCCATTTCCGATCCTGACCTCGAAAATATCTCCGGTGAAGATCGCATAGTTGCTGGATCCTTTCACGACGGCTACTCCGTTGGGAGCGATCAGGTTCTTGCGGACATCGGTCACGAAAGAAAAAGTAATAGCCTCGACAGCTGCGGATGCCGCGTTTCCGAGTCCTCCGGGATAGGATGCTTCCACTGTTACTTTTATGTAGTAGTATGCCGGGGTCGTAAAACGATACCTAATGTTCTTGTTGATCTGTATCGATCCCGTGTCGTCATATGCGGAAGATTGCCGGAATATCGTGTCGGTAGTATCGGCTGTCCGGTTAATAATTTCGATCTTCACGCTTCCTCCGCCCCGGATCGTCCCCTTGACTTGTGCCGACATCTGCACCTCCGCTCCGCATTTGAATTGACTTGAGTTTCTGGAATCCGAGGCGAAAGGCTTCGTTTGAGAGGTTATGACCGCTATACTTTCCGTCGTTTGGCTCGACGGGACTTCGGAAGAGCCCAAAACCTGGCTTACGCTGTTTATGTTGTTAGTAGTGAGTATGATCTTGTTTCCGCTTGCGGTCGCATCGCTCACCTCTACGGAATTGTTTTTGACCTGCAGGATTCCGACGGTTCCTTTGGTTGCGTGTACTTCCCCGTCGGCGTGTACTCTGAACACGGCTTTTTTCCGGTTTGTGTAGTCGGCTCCCGACCAGAAGGGCACATCGTCTTCCTGCAAGCCGCTCACGCCGGCCGTCACGTCGCCTTCAGCATTTTTCAGCAACATCACATTGGTCATTATCAGACCGCCTTTCACCTCGGTACTTCCGTCTTCCATAGCCTTCTTGAGGTACTCTGTCGATTTGATGGATTCGTCTATCGCGTCGTCGATCAAGTCCGACATGTTGCTGCTTATTTCATAATAATCGGAGAATACTTTTCTGAACTCGGTGCCGGTTATCTCGGATGTCGTACTCATATCGGCCAGCAGGGGCGTGAGATAATCTTCGAGTGCCTGGAAATAGACCGTAAATGAATCCGTGGGGACATCATACTTTTCGGCATTCGCCATGATGCTCCAGTATTCGTTCTGTATGCGTACCCATTCGTTGGCCACCTGTTGTTTATCGGAGGGTGTCAGGCTCGAATCCGAGGCAATGTAGTCCACATCCAACTTCACCTGTTCGATCTGCGCCTGCACATCCTCTTCGGCCGTGATATACCCCGTGGGGGCCTTGTTGCCTTCCGTAAGCTGAATGTCGTAGAGATACATGGAAACACCTTTGCCGACATACATGTATATCTTCTGTACCACACGCGAAGCATCGATGGTGTGGACCACTTCATATACTCCTTCCGTTCCCGCCGGAGGAGCGGAAAGCACTTCTTTGGTGCCGTCTTCGTATACGATACGGAACGTAATTTCGGCACCCTGCTTGATTCGGGCTTTGAAGACGTACGGAGTATTCGGCTTGTATTTTATCTGGCCGCCGAAACAGTCGGGGACCGTCGAAACCTGGGAGGCGTTGGTTGCGGCAAGCCCGGCTTGTATAAGTTTGCTCCAATTGACATACAAATATGCTCCGTCCGCGTCCGCCCCCGAAGTTACGACATCCGTAACGCCCTCTTTGACACTGTTCCATTCCCGGATAAATTGTTTAGCGATATAGTTGCGGGCGCCGAACTGAAGATTCGCAATCTCGTCTTTGGCTTCGTTGGCTGCCGTATCATCGGTGTATTTGGATGCTTTGTCCCAATCCGAGCTCTCGAAATTGCCCGTTGCACGGGATTCGATACAGCGCATGATGTCACCACCTTCGCCCTGCGTCCAGATGTCACCCACATCGTAAGGTGTAGTCGGTGTTACGACGAATACACGACGTTTGGCATCAGCCGTGTCCTGCGCCCGCGCCGCCTCTTGCAGGGCCTTTACCGCATCGCTGTCGGCGATCGGCGTCCATTTATAGGTTCCGTCCTCTTCTTTTACCCACCGCCACGATTTGCCCGCATCGGGGTTCGTCGTCTCGTCGCTCGATATGGTGAAGTGAATCTGCGGGTATTCCGCCGGAGTGATTTTGGCATTATCGGTTTTGCGGATGACAAAAGCTATGTAGGGATTGTCGCTTCCGACGGTATAGCTCTGGCTCCATACGTAACTTGCTATAACCGCTCCGGATGACGCTATCGGATTGTAACCCATCGTATAGCCTTCACCCACCGACAATACGGCGCCTTTGGGTATTCCTCCGACCGGAGTTTTGAGCCGGATGCGGGTGCTGTCGGCGATTTTGATCTGATCCCAGGTCTTAATGCCGTCGATATAGGGTGCAACGATGCTTCCCTGCTCCCAACAGCCTGCGTCCGTCGGGTCGAAATTCGCGGGCAGCGTATTGGTGAACGTGTCGCCGATATGGTTTTCCTGCTCGCCGTCCGCTATCCATGTTTGGGCCGGTTCATTGTAAAGCGAGGGGGTATAGGGATAGAACCAGTTTTCCACGACACCGTCCAGCCGTTTGTTGATCTCGGACAATTCGCCGGGCAGCGTGTTATCGATGTAATCCTTAGCCTGCTGAGCTTTGCGATCGGCGGAATTGGCAGTGGCCTGGGCTTCGGTGGCCGTCTGATCGATCTGTTCGATGTCGAACTCCTTCTGGAACTGTCCCGTCGCGGGGTCGTAGAGCTTGCCTTGCTTCCAGCCTGCCTCCGGGGTGAATGCCACGCCGACGCCGTTGTCGCCGACAAGCCGGAACAGCTTGCTCCGGGTGTCCAGCAGCGCCTTCTTGTCCAGGCTGCTGATCATACCTTGCAGGTAGATATTATCCAGATAGGCCGAATAGCCCGACATTTGGATCCCGAAGACGGAGAGGTTCGTAAGGTCACCGAACTGTGCGGCGATATTCTCGGCCGTAAACTCCCAGTCGCTGACATTGCGGAGATAACGCTGGTAGGTGCGCGTCGAGTAGCGCGAGCTCTGCCGGGCGGGATTCGTGAACGATCCGTAGGCTACGAAGGTCATCGATTCCATCGGATCGATCTGCTTGGTAAAGGTGGCCGACAGGGGGCGCAGCTCGTAGCGGAACCGCTCGTTGCGGTCGCCCAGGACCTCCGTGATACGGAAATAGACCGTTGCGAAGCCTGCGAAAGAGAAGTTGCCCCGGCCGTCGTCGGAATCTGCCGTCGCATTGTTCGACGGGTCGAAGTCGTGGAAGATACCCATGCAGATATCCCCGACAGCTACGGCGCCGATCTCTCCCTCTTCGAGTTTGAGCGTTACGAGCTTCTGCTCCCTGTCCACGCTCTCGATCACCCCGGCGCCCGGAGCGCTCCAGTCGTCCCCGACGCTGATGCCCACACGGTTGTACCGAAGCTCCGGAACCTCCAGAAAACGACGGATGAAGAGGCTCTCCAACTCGCCGGCGCCTTTTTCACTTATAAACCCGCCCACTCCGGTAATACCGGAGGCATATGATGGTCCAAATTGTGCCCCTGCGTTGAAAGTCATTCTACCTTTGAACGTATCGGGTGCCTGCTTGTTGGCAAACTCCCATATTGCCCTTCGTGCAGAATAAGCATTTGTATCGGTCGGGAAAGTATTATCGTATCGGGTGATTAGATATATAGCCGCTCCATTCTCCGCAATGCCTATACGTTGGGAATAGAGCGATGCTTTCACGTCCGATTCAATACTGCCCAGGCGGGAATAAGGAGTATTGTCGCCTATCGTATAGGTTGCGATGTACTCGTTGTATAGTTTTTTTTCATAACCTTGAATCCGGGAAAGACGACCGTCTATACCGAATTGAGGACCCATTAATCGTACAGCCTGTCCTGCTTCGTAGTTTTTTTCGTTGTGTGTACAATACACGGGATTCGTTTCACAGTCATAGACTGTCGTGTCGCTGCTATGTTTGGCAGCATAGGAAGTGCCGACCTCAAGAAGTTCTTGTTCTGCTTCGTCTATGCGTTGCTGGGGGAGTTTGACGCCTGTGAGTACGAAAGTGTCAGGCCCTCGGTCATCATCTTTTCCACGAGGACGCATGTTTTCATTCGGTATAATCTGCTGACTTTCGCCGGACGTTTCGACTTGGGCGATGATTTCAAATTTCTTGTTGAATCCGTCTTCGGGTTTCCAGGTCGCGGGGTCGATATTGTCGCCATTGTCGTCGATAAGGGCGAGTTCGAAATCCCAGCCGATCAAATCGCCGCTCGTAAAATGTGCCCCCAGCGTTTCTCCTTCGATTACGTCTGAAGGTAGAAATGGCGTGTCGTTGCATACCATGACGTATGCCTTGTCGGTCTGCCCTTCAATGATTGTCCGATCGATAGTTTCTACCGAAGTGACGGTTTCCGTGTTCTTCGGGGAGATGTCGTCGAAAAACACTACGACTTCCTTGATTTCGTTTTTTGTAAGTCCGGGACGTGCGTCTATGTATTGCTGCCCATCCGGAAGCCGTAACCGGACTTCGGAAACGTGGTTCGTTACGCCGCCCTGTTCGGATTGTCCGTATTCTTTCGTCAGGTTGCGCGTGGAGCCGAATACATAGAAACGGGTCCCGTATTCGGAATCGTCCCCTTTCTTGGCCGGGATGCTTTTGACGACTTCTCCGCGTTTGAATGTTTCCGGCGTTCCGAAGTTCAGTTTTCCGAAATGCAGGGTTACGATACTGCCGTTCTCCTCGGTCCACCATTCGACATCGAAAGTCTCGGCAATGGATGATAAGGCATCCCAACAGGTATCGCCATTGAACGATACGAGCTTGTTGGTTTCCGGATGTTCGACATTTACACTTCCCATCTGCCAGTTGTTTCCTCCCAGTGCCTTGTTCATGTTGGCGACGATGAGCGCCCCGAAGGATGCCAAGTCTGTCGTGTTGTGGAATACAGCTTCAGGATTATCGCCTCCCAGCCAGAAGCAGATGAAATTTTTCATGTGGTTTTGCTGCGCCTGGAACTGAAGCGTGTATTTGTAGCCGCCGGTTTTGTTGTCGAAATCCGGATAAACCTCCGACATGATTTCGAATTTGCGGCCTTTGTAGGTGATGTATGATCCGAGGGGGAAATCCAGCGGGGTAAGCAAACTAAAGGGGAGTTCGATGTAATAATCCCCCATAAGTGCGTATTTGATAATGGCACTCGTTGTTACGGGCGCATCGTATATCGCTTTACCGGAAGGGTTGTATATTGTCATTTCGTCGATATATGTATCCTGTGCCATCACAGGGTCGATACAAAAGTGTGGGGTTTCGGCACATTATGCAAGTAATTTTAAGAAAAAATACAGAAAAACGCCCCGGTCTTTTGACCGGGGCAAGAGGGGGTTGCTTCCATCCGTATTTTAAGGTTTAAGCCATGAACTTTGCGGCTTAACGATTAGACGAGCGTTGTTATATGCCATCTTCAATGTTAAGCATGTGCGCGCTGTATAGGTATTATTCCCTATTTTATGCGTGGCTAAAGCTAAATCCGGATTGGGTGATCCAGGGGTAAGGCATAAGGGCAACAGAAGTTGTATTTTCCCTTCGTAATACTGGGGGACAGCTATTTTGTAATTTGACCTTGCTTTTTTTTGGGCTTCATTAATCGCGCCAACGAGTCTTCTGCGCATTTCGTCTGAACTCAGCCCTTGCATGTGTGCAGGAAATCTGTCCATGTTGTCCGCAATGATATGGTCGATTTGAGGGACTACCCTGCATTGAGGATTGAAAATCAAATCCTCGGGTTTCTGGAAAAAATCAGCAATGTCCGGAATATTATCGCCGAATTTGCTAATTAGCTGAATATCGCTTTCCCTGACAAATGCCTTGAAAACATAAGGCGATAAACCTTTCTCGGCTACATCTGGCCTATTGTTGCGTTCAGCAAGAGCAAATATGCTTTCCAAATTTGCAGTTACAAGTCCAGTATTGAAACATGCAAAATTGTTATCAGAAGAAAAGGATATTTTATTTTCAGATTTAATTTTGCGGAAAGTATGTTCGATATAACTTTTCAAAATGGAATATTTGGCTTGCGTAGCATCTGAGAAATCCCATGGTTCCGGATCTGCTATATTATTCGCAAGATATTCAATAGATGCGTCATAATTAGGGAACCAACAAAAGTCAAAAAGAGCCGAATGAAATTTTTTCATAAACGTAAGTTTTTTATATTGTCAATAAATAAAAAGACCGCCATGTAATATTATGACGGTCTTATTGTATCCTTTATGTTCGATATTCGTGGTTACGGATAGACCCGTACGTCTATATTTCATTATATGATGCAAATATAATACACGTTTTTTCGAGGTGCAAATTTTTTGCCAACTTTTTAGTTGCACTATGAAAACGTAGCCGAATACACGTTTATTGTCCTAACGTATGGAAATGATAAAGAGCGAAATTCGTAAGATTGGAGAAGAACTGCAATTGATTTGATAAGGATGGGGAGGGGCTAACGCATCATTTTACGATGAATAGCAGAAGCGAGTAAAAGGCTGGGATAGATTCCCGGCCTTTCCTATTCGCGTGCCGCCCGATCTGCGGGGTTGGGTTCTCGGAATTTCACTGCTAATTTACAGGCATTCAATCGATAATTTTCAAATTGAGTGCTGTTGCTATATAAAAGATTATACGTATTGCCTAAATCCGGGACATATAGTGTTACGGTTCCTTTGTGTAATTCTGCAACAAAAGCAGCATAGTTAGATAAAAATGCCTCTTGTGATGTTCCTTTGATCAAAAATGTCAATGTTACGTCACGTTCATTTACAACCGGTGAATCCGGAACAATAATATCTATTCCGTTTTGTGTTGGATCGTCATTTTCGACAAATTCTTTGAGAGATGGAGGTGTAAGGAGGGCTGCATATGCTCCTGAAAGCATGGCAACTCCCATTGTAGATAACGGTTTGTTATTTATAGTTACTTCTGTTGTTGGCATGTTTTATAGGTTATCAAGTTTTCGATTTATTGCAACAAGAGTTTCGCCCATTGCAGGCAATATGCGGGTGTATGTTCGAATATCTGCGACATTACCATTCAATTGAATCATAATATCTCGGATGTCGAAAGTCACATTACGCGTATCCATATTGATCGATCGAAGCAGCTCCATACCATTGACAAGGATGTTCATTTTACCTTGCATGTCAGTAAAGCGACCGTTGAGTTCGTCGCTTGTGTCTTGGGACATTGCCTGAAAACCGCGTGAAGTAGCATTCTGGGTAGATGCCTGATTGTCGGATAGCAGAGAACCTGCCCATCCATATTTATCATCTAAATATTTTTGTAAGTCATCAGCCATTTTATAGGCCTCCTCTTGTTCCTCGGCTGAAAATACCCCATCTAACCAGAACTCTTGCAATTTCTCGCGAATTTTCTTCATGGCTTCGGAAGATTGTATGGCAGATTTAATACTTTCTATTACCATTTGACGCATCATATTCCGAACCACATCTCGTGCGGTTCTTGCCCGATCTTCCCCGTTTGCCCATGCATCGGCGTAAGCTGTTGCGAAATTATCAATTGCAGATTTTAGATCTTCGCCAAAAATTGCATCTAAGGCCTTTTCCTTATTTTCTTCTATTTGTTTATTTATCTCATCAATTTGATTTTCCCATTCTTTGATTCGTTCTTCATCCGTGTCTTTTTTACTACGCTCTTCTGCTATTTGATTTTGTATCAATATTTTTTGCTGTTCGAGTAATTCATTTTGTTGTTCGATAAGTTCAGAAGCATCTGTAGAGTATGCCTCTTCAACGGCCTCCCCGAGTTCATCATATGATTTTTCGAGAGCATCAATTTGATCTTGTAAGCGCTGAATGTTACGTTCTTTTCGTCGATCTCCGCTGAAAAGGTTTATCAGGCTGGTGATAGCCGACACAGTTCCTTGAATGCCTTGAACAATATTTCCAGATGCGAATCCACTCACAGCTTGTGCTGCTCCGCCTACAGCACCTGCAATGTTGTTAATGGAGGCCGTCGTGTCTTCATCTGCTCCCAATGCTGACGCAATAGAAGACACACCGCTTATCGATGCAGCAACGATGTCAATTGCCTCCGCTACTGCTTGCCAGGCATCTTCACGTAGCTTTACAGCTCGAAGATCATCCCCATCTGCAAGTGCCTTTTTATAAGCCTTGAAGTTTGCCGAAATACTTGCGAATGGATTCTTCCGAGTGGCTATATCTGCTGCTTGGTCAAGTTGATCGGTTACTGTTTTCAGATTGATAGGGTCGAGGTCGGCATCTTGGAGCAGTCTGTTTATGTTGTCAATAATACGCAATATCTCACGGCTCGACAAGGCGTCGAGGTTTTGGAACAGATTAATCCAGTCATCGGTTTTCATCAGTTCGTCCACCTTGATTTGTCCGATTTCCTCTGTTTCATGTTTGTCGATTTGAGGAATAAGGTCGGAGCGGCCGTTCTTTGTTGCTGTTTCCCTGTCTTTGGCGTGTTTCTCGCGTATCTTGGCAATCTTATCCTCCATCGTACCGTATTTCTCGACAATGGTATTTAGGCTGGCCGCAATTTCCGCTTGGTCGATCTTGATACCCAAATCGGTCGCTTGCTCTTTGGTGATATTTCCAGCCTTCAGAGCATCTTCTACCCACTTGCGGAACTCCTCGTATTTGTCTTTTATGCCTTTGATGCGGCGATCTTCTTCCGAGAGCGTGTCATCGGTGATCTGCTTGTATATCTTGTCAAGCTCTTGGGCGTATTTCAGTTCTATGGCAGCTCGGTCATCGGCATTTTTTTGCTGAATATTCGATTGCCTTTCCTGAAAATCTTTTGTTTGATCTGCAGTTATGATTCCACCCTGCGCGGCTTTAAGTTTCGATTTATCCTGCTCGAGTTTGTTCATTTCCTCTTTTGTGCGCAAGTCTATTTCGGCCAGCTCTTTCTGCTTGCCATCTTTCAAAATATCGATGCGCGATTGCTGAAGGGCTTTATCATTGGCGAGAATAAGATCGGATAGCTTTTTCTGGGCTTTGGCGGCATCCGTCACCGTTTTGCCCGAAACGCTGTATTGTTTAATTTTCGAATCGTATTCGGCGATTTTGGCGATCAGCTCATTCCATTTCGCTGTCCCTTTCAATGAAACGTCCATCGCTTCGAGAGCTGCTTCCGCCTCCTTCTTCTGTCCTTCCCAATAGGATTTGTTGCGATTGGTTTCTTTTCTGTCTGACCGTAGGGATGATATTTCATTTTGTTTGGTTGCGATTTGAGATAGATTCGACTGTTTAAGCGACTGATAATAATCTTCGCTCTCACCATACAGAGGAAGCAAATACGGGGCTTCTTTTTGCTTATTGCGTGCATTCTCAATTAAACGGTCGATTTCTGCGTTTTGGGCTTTCAGCTCGTCGATATTGCCCTGCAATGTGGCAATCTTGACCTCCGCAGGGGCAGCGTCCCACTCGGCGGCTTTTTGTGTTTCTTTTAGTTCATAGAGCTGTTTGCGGTACTCGTCCAACTCAGCCTCTGCATTTTTATAAGAAAGACTAAGTCCGGCCATTGCTGTCCTATCACCGAATTTCATAGCATCTGCTATCGCTTGATCTAACCTTTTGACCTTTTCGAGGGCGGCATCATACTGCTCTTGCAGATTGTTCTCCTTGCGTGTGTCGTTGATGTCGTTGAGCTCCTTTGTAAGATCGATAAGCGACAGGAGCTTGATTTCCTCCTCGCTGTACCGCTGCAACAGTTCGGGGTAGAGACGTATCAGCTCCTCGTAGGCTTTGCGCTTGGTGTAGGCCGTGCTGACCTCGTCCTGCATGGTCGCATGCAGCTGCTCGGCCTTATTCTTCTGTTCATCGAGCTTCTGATTGTAGGCGTCGATGGCGGCGTTTACCTTTTCGTAGGCTATCTCCTCTGCGGATTTCGCCGTGATAATCTTGTAGAGTGTGACGGCAAACGCGGAGGCGGCCGCAGCGATCAACACATAGGGATTCTTCATCAAAGCCGCATTCAGTGCCTGCGTCTTCTTGGTCAGCGTTCCCATTACGGTTTGGAGGGTGGAGAGACCGAAAGCGTGGGCGAGCGTTACCGTCCTGTGTACCCTTTCCGTTGCCGTCAGGACAACCAGAGCCGCCTTATATGTACCATAGGCGACGACAAGCTGGGCGACAATGTCCAGCACCTGATTATAGTTCTCGACGAGTGAAATCGTGCCTTTGAGTGCACCTGCAATGATGCCTTCTTGCGACTTGCCGAGGTCGTTGAACATCATGTCGAGAGCATCGCCGAGATTGGAGATGAGGCCCGTAATGGTTTTGGATTGCTCCTGCATGAGGTTGTGGAACTTCCCGCCCTCGTTCGTCATGCTTTCAATAGCCTTCTGCACCTCTGGAAAGCCTATTTTGCCTTCCGTGACCATCTGTGAGATTTCCGCGCGGGTCTTGCCGAGTTGCGTTGCCAACTCTCCCGCGAGGTCGATGCCTCGGCTTTGGAACTGCATTACGTCACGCGTGTATAAACGCCCCTGTACGGCCGTCGTGCCGTACAACCACGTGAGGTCTTGCAGGTTCAGTCCCAGACCGGCCGCAACATTACCGAGCCGAGTCAGTGTGTTGGTAATATCCTCTGCTGCGAATCCATATGCGAGAAGCTGGCGGGCGCCGCTGGCCACGCCTTGCAGGTCAAACGGCGTTTTGGCGGCCAGTTCGACCATTTGTGACATCAATGCATCAGCCTTTTCTTTACTTTGGAGCAGAGTTGCGAAGGCCACTTCGAGCTGTTGAAACTCGCCACGAGTTTGCGCGATTTGTTTCACCAGCCCCGCAAGCGACACTCCGACGCCGATTTGTCCGAGGGTGGTAGCCAGGCGACGCATTGCAATATCCATACGGTCGGCGTCCGTCACGACACTGGACGTTACGGTTTTGGCCGTTTTCTGAAGTTCACGGAACTTGCGAATTGCTTCATCGTTATCTATGACTACGGTAAGGTTTATACTCATAATACGATGACGGTTTTATCTTTATTGATTTCTACCTTTGATCCGCTGATGTTCACGACTTTTATTACGGCATAATTCGAAGCGTTGATTGTGGCCGAGGCTCCATGCATAAGAATGACAGTGTGGACGAAATCTACTCCCGAGGCTTCTATTTCAGCCGACGTATTGCCGACTAAGCAAATGTATTTTCGCTTGTCGAGCCTTATGCATCCGCAATCCACATACATGTTGCAATCACTCACTTCGTTTTTGTGAGCTTGAAATATTCCCAGCGGAGGGAAATTGTTTTTATGGCAAAATTCAAGTCCTTGTGGCGTAAAAAACAGAGAGGTCAGGGAGTGAAAATTTTTCACTTTGTCCAGTCGTTCGCAGGCGCCGAGTGCGGACGCGGATTTTAGGATGTTGTCAAGCATATAAATTATTTCGTTTGTTATCGTTTGCCTCCTGCCATCAGAAGAAGTGTGTTCATTGCATTAGGATCGTTCATGTCAATTATATCGGGAACTTTTGATTGTTCATTGTTGGGAATATTAGTTGTTGATTTACTTTTACAATCCGTTTTTAGAGCGTCGGAAATCATAAGCTGTACGTTAGCCCATGAAATCCCCCAAAGAATATATTCAAGAGTCCAATGATAGCGGTTTATAAGATTATCTATTTGTCCCCAGATACTGCGCCCTCCGTAGTGGCTATCCGCTCCGCTGTTGTCGTTGGGGAAATCATTACCCGCAGCGTTCTTACCAAGCGAATAGCGTTCATAAAATCCGCGTAGTAGGATTGAAATACGATGGTGGACAAAATGTTTGTAAGAGCTGTTGTATCCATTGTAGGGGACCAGTATATAAGTTTTGTCCGCTCTTTTAGCATATCTTCGATTTCTTGTTGCGTCCGAAGTGTGGCGATAGCGATTATTTCGGCCACCTCTTTTGATTTTTCGGAGCATATGGTCCACATACGTTTAACAGCACCCTCCATCTGTTCGTCGTCGAAAATCAGATCAAGGTCTATTAGTCGGCGACTTATCATCGCGAGTCGTCCGAGTTGGAGGGGGTATAGGTAAAGGGTTATTTGTTCTTTGTCATTGCCTTCAATCTCGAACGATTCAATTTTTTCAGTCAGTGTGTCAAGTGCACGTTGTTCTGTAAGGCGGCCGACTTCTTCTTTTTTCATATTATAAACTATTGTTTTTGCTCCCGCCCCGTCCTCGAGACGTGATGCAAGTCGTCAGCTTTCCAGCGGGATAGAGAATTTACAAAACGCTCTTGGTATATTCCGGAGTTGTAATCGGCCACCAGGAATAACCACCTTGTTCCGGAGCTAAAACTTTCGCAGATACTTGAATTTGGAGCGGGTCGGTTTTATTGATTCCACCACCCAATGTCGCTACATATTTTAACCTTGCAAAAGCGATGGAGCCTCCACTTTTGGAATCGAATACGAATGCTTTTACTCCTTCGTAAATCTCGCCTTTTGCAGGTTCTGTAGTTCCGAAGTAAAATTCCATCGTGTCGTCGTCAAAATCTACGACATTCCAAGTAACTTCTTTTGTGCCTGTCGTTTCGTCGATTGCAGAGTAAAATGGGTCTGCTTCTCCTTCCCGATAAAAATCATTACTGGAAGGTATCGCGAAATTGGTGGAAACACCACCATTATAAGGCTGACTGATTTTGGTGAAAGCCTTCATTAAGTCGGCAGCCTCAGCGTCTTTTACTCCTTTCGGGAGAGGATTACCTGCATGAACGGCTTTCAGTCCGATTATTTGTCCCATGTTTAATATTTTTTAAGTTTTACTTTGAGGTTTGAAAATGTGTAGGAGATCCCCTCCTCACTAATAAGAGTTTCATCGCTCACATCAAAGAACCAGCGTTCGTTGATAGGGTAGTATCCTAGTGAATCGAAAGCGAGACGAGTTAGTTCGTTCAGACGGTTGCGATCGGGGTAGCGTTGCTCTTCACGACCGATTGTCGGTGTTGTGTCCGGTACATAAATGTTTACATTTACGGTTGCCACCTGCGAATCTCCGACGACATTTGACAATGAGCCTACGACGATAAATTCTCCCGAAGGATTATTCGGGTAGTGGTCCGCATACATCATCGGCACGGTCTTCCCTAACAGCGAATCCCGGATGCGATCCCAGACGAGTTTGAATATTTCCGTAGAGGTCAGGTTCATCGCTTTTTCGATTTTAAGAATCGAGCGAACTCCGCTTTGAGTTTTTCAGCAGTAGATTCCACCCAGTTTCCCGACCCTTCGAGAACGTCGAAACCTTTAGCCTCGACATATTTCGCGTATTCCATACCGGCTACCCATACGAGATATGTTTTGTTAGCGGGAAGTTCACGGGCGACAGACCGGGCATGTTCAAGCCCTTTGGCATGAGCTTCATCGGCACCTTTGTTCCCTTTAGGATTGCCGTCCGGTCTGACACGGCGGTTATACTTGAAAGATTCAGCAATGATTCTTCCGTATTGTACCACAACATACCCGATGGAGTTGCGTAGGTTACCCGTGTGATCGGTATAACTACCGTGTTCGCGGGCGTACTTCCCCACTCTTCCCCCCAACGCCGACAACCATTCTACAGCTTTTCGGTCGTACTCTTCTTTTGCTCGCGCAAATTCAAGTTCCACCTCACGCCAGTTGGTACACTTTACAGCCATAATCTCGTGTTTTCGTAACGTTGTCCGCTTTTGTAGAATCCCTGTACCGGATACGACGCCGTGTCCTTGTCTTTCGGTTTGGCCTCAGTGCGGAGCGAACGGTCGAAGATGTTGAATCCTCGGCTGTCGAATATGCGTACTTTCGTCCCGATAGGAATTGGCTGTGTATCTGCAGGCATCGTAACCTCGAAAGAGTAGAGGAAGGCATCCCCGTTTTGCCCTTTGATTTGCTGTGCTCGTCCATTCTGACGGGCATTGCATCGTCCGATGACACGCCATTCATGCGCACCTTCGATCCACGAACCATCAGGATTTTGCGAGGCGTCCTCCTCGTACCACATTTCGAGCGTATAGGGGAATCTTACCATTGGTCGGAAATGTCGGTAATTTTCGATCGAGTATCGAACTCTTCGGCAATATCGTCCAGCCCGTTTTCCTTTGCGATATGGAAAATGCGCTTTTCCAGTTTGTCCGTGTACGACAATGAATAGCCCCCGTTGCTCTCACTCGCAAGAACAATGAGATTTCGCAGAATGGCGATTGTGGCTTTTGCCACGCTAATTTTATCGGTTACCGTATAGTCTGCTTGAGTGTCTATTCCCTCGTCAATGCAGGCCTTTTCTTTGAGGAAAGGATCCACATCGTAAGGATACAGACTTGCCGATATTGCCTCGAAATTCTTCATACAACTACGATTCTACGGTCAGCGAATAGATGCCGTTGATTTCGGTGATAACCGGAAGTGACAGCGACTGTGCTTTCGTGAACTCTACGCCGTTAGAGTTGTCGGTTTCGCCCTTGCCCCACTGTGAAATGCGGATGCGTCCGTAGTTAGAGTAGGTGACACCCGGCTCTTGCCGCAGCTCGTTGTCGGCATAGGCGTTCTTGATGACGCCCAGTTTGCCCGCAGGTACGAACACGAGGTTCTTGTCGTTCCACGGCGAATACTCCGTAAGTTTACCGTTATCCTGAATACGGGTCATGCGGCGGATGACTTCGAATGTCGGGAATCCGTTCGAACGCATAAACTCGTTCAGGTTCGCCAGCAACAGCGGTGTGGACGACTTGTCACTACCGAATACCGCCAACTTCATCTTCTTGTTGCGGAGGATATACGACAGGCGTTTCTGCGAGAGCAGAATGCGGTCGAACGTAACTTTGTCCTGTGCAGCATCGAGGATGGCTTGAATATCCTCCAGCGTATCGACCGTATCTTTATTGCCATCCGTCCATAACGTTTTCGCGGTGGCAATGTTCTCGCTCGGCATTTTGTAGTCGATCGTACCGCGCACACCACCCTCTGGGTTATTGGACGCGTCAAACGTGAATACGCCTTTGTTCGACAATGCTCCGAGGAAGATGATGTCCAGTTTCGATTGCACGGAGTTCACGACCTTCGTAACATTGTTCCACATCAGATTGATGAGCTGCTGTGTCTTGGCCGAATCGGACAGCATCCGCGAATCGAGAATCTGCAACACCTTACGATACTCTTCGATAGGCATCGAATAAGACATCTGGTGGGTTAATACCTTCTGCTTGATCGTTTCCAGTCCCTCGGTTCCCATGATAGGCTCCTTACCTTTGGAGTCGAGCGTTGCAGCGGCGACGCTCAAATTGTACGAGCCGATCAACTCCTCGAAGTTCAGTCCGACGGTGGGGGTGTCCCAGTCGAGGAATCGCTCGTAAATATTTTGGTCGAATAGCCGCTTACGCAGTTCAGAGGCGGCATCGATGCGAATCTGCACCTGTTTAGTCAGTTCGCCGAAAATGGATGAATAAAATACTTCGTTCATTGTTTACCTCCTCTTTTACTGTCGTACATACTTGATTTCGGGGTTGTTCTTCAGGCTGTAACCCTGAAGCCATGCAGCAGGGACGGGATAGGCTACATCCTTGAGGATGATACCTGCATATCCGGCCGATACGGTCTGGAATCCGTTATTGGCGGAATAGACCATGTCGGTTTCGACAACTGCATCAGGCAGATTGTCGTCCGAGAGGACATCTACGCCTTCAGTCGCACCCGTTACGGCCGCTGCGAACGTGATCACATCGTAATCTGCATTTTTGGTATCAATGCTTTTTACGGTCGAATTTGACTCGCCGACCTTAACCGCATCTCCTACTTGGAGCATGGAACCCTTCTTGACATGTGGAGCAGTGGTTGTGCCGCCCGACAGAACACGTGCACTCTTGCATATGGAACATTCCATGTTGTCGAAGTCGAGCTTGATCGGCGTACCTTTGGGAATCTTTGTCCCTTCGGGATAGGTTCCCTTCAGTTTGAAGTCCCCCGGCAATACGGCGAACTCACCGCGCCAGAATATGGGGAAACCGCCCTTTACTTTTGTTTTTTCAAATACGATTGCCATGATTTTACGTTTTGGTTACTCTTTGTCCGGAAGTGTTTCAGCCCACGCCTTTGCGAGTTCTTTGCCCTGCGCTTCGGGCGTGGACATCGGGAATCCCGAACCTTTCCCTTCCAGCCCTGCGGTAACCAGATTTTTCTGCACGTTTGCGAGGTAGTCGCCGATCGTTTTTTCATCTGCATCGTCGGCGATGACGAATCCCTCTTTCATGCGCCACTCCGGAATACCGAGTTCTTTTGCCTTTGCGGAGATGAGATTGGCCCGGTCGTTCTTGGCCTTTTCAGCTTTCAGAGTATCGCTCTCCGCTTTGATGGCGTTGTAACGCTCCTCCTGTTGCTTCTTGTAGGCTTTGAACCACGCAGGTTCCTCATCGTCGGGTTCGTTTTTTTTGCCCTGCCCGCCCCCATTTGCAGGAGATGCCTCACTCTTTGCCTTGAGTTCGTCATACAGTCCTTTCAGTGCGTTGTACTCGGTGCGTGCACGATCAGCGTCAGACTGGAAAACTTTAAGGAAAGGTTCGACCCCGCTGACTGCGGTTTCAATTTGCGATTCATCGGTGACGGATTTTTCCAAAATGGAGGCTACTCCGTCGAGAGCCTTCGCTCCGAACCCCAAATTAGAATACTTGGTTTTCAGCGCTACGAGAATTTTCTCTTTCATGTTTTTTCGTTCTATATGGTTTCGAATAAATCATCATATTCGCACAAAAAAGGTCTGTCAGCCGACGCCAACAGACCCACTAACAATTACATGAAGGTTATATCGTTCTGCAACTGGTGGGCTGCGACTTCACAGCCTCTGCGACAAAAGTCAGTATGTTCGGCACATTATGCAAATTATTTTAAGGAAAAATTCGTTAAAAAAAGAGGAGAGCAATTCTCACTGTCGGAAAATAGCTTTATTGAAATGATTCATTCCAAAAAGTGCGAAAAATAGTGCAAGAAGGAGAGGTATCCCGCAATGGGAAATTAGATTGGGTTTGTGTCTAAATTGTGTGCCCGACTAAAAACAAACCAGTCACCTACAGGGCTGTAAGTGACTGGTTTTCTGTGTGGTGCCACCGGGAATCGAACCAGGGACACAAGGATTTTCAGTCCTTTGCTCTACCAACTGAGCTATGGCACCATCATCGACTGAAACTCGTGTGGGTTTCGAATCGTGGTGCAAAGATAGATATTATTTCCTGAAAACCAAAAAAACGACCGAATATTTTCCATCTCAGACTTTCATTTCAGGAACGGCAGGCCGGAATATCGGAAAATTTTTTCGGCCAGGATACCGGAAATTCAGGATTTTGGTTATTTTTGTAAAAACTGTAAAGATTATGAAAACAAGCAGTTTGATGATGTGTGCGCTGGTTGCATTGACAGCCTGCGGTACCGGAGTGAAGCAGAGTGTCCGTACGCCCGTCGAAATGGGCGAGCGGATCGAATTGAAGACGCCGGATCCCAAGATGGGACTGACTATCAACGAAGCGCTTGCGGCGCGCAGCTCGTCGCGCGACTTTTCTCCGGAGATGCTCTCTCTGGAGGAACTTTCGGGTGTACTGTGGGCTGCTGCCGGGGTAAACCGGGAGGATGGGCATCTTACCGCGCCTTCGGCTATGGCGCTCTATCCCATTCGGGTCTATGCTTTCCTGCCTGAAGGTGTGTATCGTTACGATTCGAAAGCGAATGTATTGAATCGGGTCATCGAAGGAGATCGTCGGGAGCTTACCGCGATGCAGGATTTCGCTTACACTGCGCCGCTCAATTTGGTGTATGTGGCCGATTACAGCGTTTATGCGGACCGGAATCAGCCGGTGGACCGCATCCGTTTCTGGTGCGCGGCCGATGCGGGCGGATATACGGAGAACGTGAACCTTTATGCCGCCGGAAACGGTCTGAAGGCCATTACACGGGGCAGCTTCAAGGAAGAGGCGCTGTTGGAGTTGCTGGGGCTCGATCCCGCACAATACGGTGTGATTCTCGCCCAGACGGTTGGCCGGTAGTATTTTCGGAAAGAGTATCGACGAGGAGTTCCCGGAAACGGGTGGCTCCTCGCTGCGTTTTGTCAGGAGCGGGCAGACTGCAGGTCCGGTACCGGGTGGATTTTTCGGACGAACCGTGCTATCGTCGCTTTTTCCTGACAAATGAAAGGGGAATTTCACTATCTTTGACTTCGTTTTGGATACTCCGCCTCGGCAAAACGCAATAAAAATTTGCTTTTGCATTCGGCTTATTCGTAATCTTTGACTTCGTCTTAGATACTTCGCCTCGGCAAAATGCAAATAAAATTTGCTTTTGC
>ERZ791623.600-NODE-600-length-19742-cov-14.985574_pt1 | contig 19742 bp, 17 predicted proteins | sample MGYA00510268_ERZ791623 | MGnify/ENA primary metagenome ERZ791623 (study PRJEB30046, sample SAMN00715216) | human gut metagenome | study: EMG produced TPA metagenomics assembly of the A metagenome-wide association study of gut microbiota in type 2...
GCCGGTTTTATTGTTTAACTTTTAATTTTTCGGTAAAAATTTACCGAAGTATTGTTATATTGTAAATTGATATGAAAATATTGACGATATTATCTATTTGTTTAATGTGGATGGGCTGTCTTTCTGCCCAACAGAATCTTTCAGCTTTGGTTCCGATGCCGAACTACATTGAAACTCAAGAAGGAAAAGCTTTTGTGGTGACTGAAAAGACTCAGATTGTAATCACCGATGCTTCGTTGCAATTTGAAGCGGAAGAGCTTCAGCGTGTATTCAAGGCTCAGATGGGATTGAAACTGAACATTCAAACCGGTGGGGTGAAAGGTAAACACATTTATCTGAAAGCGGAAGGACAGAATGAGTCTTTGGAACACTACCAACTGCAAGTGCAACCTAAGAGGATTGAAATCAGTGCCGAATCGAGTAAAGGGGTGTTTTATGGTATTCAGACGTTGGCGCAACTCTTGCTGGGGGATGCTGAAAATACCGCTCATAATCGCATAGCTCCGGTGGTGTTGGAAGACAGTCCGCGTTTTGCATTCCGTGGTTTCATGCTGGATGTGGCCCGTCATTTCTTGCCGGTGAGTGATGTAAAGCGTTTTATCGACTTGATGGTCCGTTACAAATACAATGTGCTACAGCTGCATCTTACCGATGATCAGGGATGGCGTATTGAAATAAAGAAATATCCGCAACTCACTAAGGTCGGTGCTTTCCGTGATGAAAAGGGGGGAGACCAGGGACCCGATAATGGTTTTTACACGCAGGAACAGCTGAAAGATATCATTGACTATGCAGCCGAACGTCATGTTGAAATTATTCCGGAACTGGATATCCCGGGGCATACAGCGGCTGTGCTGGCAGTATTCCCTGAAATGTTGTGCCAACGTCCCGATACCGTAGAGGTGAAAATAGGAAAGACGACTGATGTGATGATGTGTGCCAGCAACGAATGCGGCTATGAAATTTATCGCGATATTCTGACCGAAGTGGCCGCTTTATTCCCGTCACCCAGTATTCATTTGGGCGGTGATGAAGCTGTGATAGAAAAGAATTGGGAAAAATGTTCTTCTTGTCAGACTTTGAAAGAGAAACTGGGATATCAGAAATCAAGTGATTTAATGAACCATTTCTTCGGTAAAATTCTGACTACTGTTCGTGAACTTAAAAAAGAACCTATTTTGTGGTGTGAACTGAACAATCTATGGATGCCGGCCGATTCTTACTTATTCAATTATCCAAAGGATGTAACGCTGGTAAGTTGGCGCGCCGGGTTAACTCCTCTGTGCCATGAACTGACTCAAAGGAGCGGAAATCCCTTGATTATGGCTCCCGGTGAATATGCTTATCTGGACTATCCGCAATACAAAGGAGATTTACCCGAATACAATAACTGGGGGATGCCTATTACTACTTTGGAAAAAACTTATGAGTTTGATCCTGCTTATGGGGGTAAATTCGGTGAAAAACATATCAAAGGTGTGTTGGGTACGCTGTGGTCAGAAGCTATTAAAGATTTCAATAGGGTAACATATATGGCCTATCCGCGTGGATTGGCATTGGCAGAAGCTGCCTGGACACAGATGGAGCACCGTACGTGGGATTCATTCAAGCAGCGTATTTGCCCGAATCTTTATCAGATGATGAAAGACGGTATCAGTTTCCGCGTACCATTTGAGATTTTTAGTTCCTATGTTTGTAATTAAAAAATAGTTTGCTAATAAAAATAGCATGAGCCGTGAGTATTGTTATATTTGAATTAGGAATCCAGTTAAAGAGACGGCTTATCGTTTGCATTTCTTTGAGCCTAACCACATGATGCGTTTTTTCAAACAAATGACAAGACAGGCTATCAGTAAATTTATCAAATCAATCAAATGATCCTATTTTTTTAGCCTAATTTTTTCATGATAGAAATAGTTTACTATAACAGGTTTTCCTTTTTGAGAACGCCCGTATGGTAAATCGTTTATACGATAAGGATAACCTTCCGCTTGAGCAAACGCAGCTACTTCCTGTTCCAAGACCTGCCAGTAATCTTTTCGTTTCTTGTTGTAGGTATCATCATACAAGGCTACAAGCTCCGGATGCTTTTCCCGTATATACCCCATGATGTCTCTCTTAAATTGTCCACGAAGATTCAGATTTTCCAGCCATATCAAATCTGCATAATCTTTTACCCGATTAACGATAGCTTTCACATCTGTAATTCCTGGAAAAATCGGTGAAATAAAACACACGGTGCGTATGCCTGCATTATAGATCTGTTTCATGGCTTTAAGTCTTCGCTCAATGCTTACGGCACGATCCATATCACATCTGAACTGTTCATCGAGTGTGTTAACTGACCAAGATACTGTCACTTTCTGAAAGCCTTTAAGTAAATCAAGATCACGCAAAACTAAATCTGACTTAGTACAAATCATGATTTCAGCATTAGTGCCTTTTAACTCTTCCAGCAGTTTACGGGTTCTGCAAAAATCTTCTTCATACGGATGGTATCCGTCTGTTACAGAACCGATAACAATCCGTTGTCCATCATATTTATGCGGATTATCAATAGGTTTCCAGTGCTTTACATCCAGAAACGTACCCCAAGGCTCTGTATGCCCTGTAAAACGTTTCATGAATGAAGCATAGCAGTACTTACAAGCATGAGGACAACCTACATAAGGATTGACAGAGAAGCCCCCTACTGGTAATGAGGATTTAGTCATGACATTCTGTACATCTATTTCTCTGATTATTTCCTTTTCCATATTTTTTCTATAAATTGTTTTGGTAGTTCTTGAATCATTCGGTATTCTCCCATTATAGGTAAAAGGTATTCTTTCATAAATACCAAAATATGATTTCTTTTCGCCTGTTCTACAATATGACGTACTCATTCAGGATTGGCATCTACTTTCCCTTTCCTTTTGCCTGTTTCCGTTCCTATAACAATCCATTCGTAACCCTCTTTTCAGGCTGTTTCCCAATCAGAGAAGTCGCTCATAATATTATTGTTTCTCCATCTTCTGGAATAATCAGGCGACTCATTTCTATTTTGTGATGCATGGCTTCGTTACGCAGAATTGCGCGTGTAGTCTGCCCATGATCGGTAGCTTCCATGTGGACTGCTATTAGTTTGATGTGGGCGGGAAGTTCATCGAGCATTGTCATAACTTCTTGCTCATCTGGAATGATAGAACCTTCTGTTTGAGAAAATTCAGGAAAAATTGCACCTCCACTGTTCACTATGATGTAATCTGGAGAAAATTGTTCAATGGCCTGACGGATACAGTCTTCCCATTTACAGTCACTCATTATATAAATAGTAGGGAAACCGTGTGCAGTAAGTACATAGCCTGATACCGGCCCCATCATTTCTCCAATCTTTCCGAAGCCATGGTGTCCTTGGATGCGATGAATGGTTAAATTTCCAATAGCTTTATCTTTTTCAATGCTTTCTACATTTGTAAAACCATCCTGTGTAATACTCTCTTTATCTTGCGGTTGTGTCAGGAACAGGATGTTCTTCGCTAAATGCTGTTTCACTGTCGGGTCGTAATGGTCAATATGGTTGTGTGTCAACAATACCATATCCAGACCGTCCGCAATTTCATTCATCGGCATCGTGAGGTGTACTCTTGGGGTCTTATACACACCTAGAGCCGACTGTAAAGTGCCTTTTCCTGCAAGCATGGGGTCAACAAGTATCTCTTTTCCTGCATAATGAATTCGCAATGTTGCATTACGGATCAATCGAATTGTTACTTTTTCTTCCATCATAATTTATTGTATTGATTACAGCCGCAAAGTTCGGTAAAAAAAATCGGATGCATTATGCCTTAAAAACAGGAATATATGCCATTTTGATAAATAAAAAGTATATTTGCCCAAAAAACGAAATCTATGGATAAAATCGTCAACCCCGAACGTCTGGTCAGCGTTCCATTTAGCAAGACACGCTGTGGTGTGGACTTTTATATCAACTCAGGCTACAGTAGCGATGTATGTGGTGTCCTGACGGAAAACCGGGTGTTTAAAACAGATTTTTTTAGCTTCTATTTTTTTCGTAAGGCCAATGGGTATCTGCTGCTGAATTTCCGCAAATTTGAATTGCATGCCAATATGGTATTGCTCCTCTCGCCGCATCAGCAGCAGGAATGGCACGTGGATGAAGCAGAATTAGATTACTCTTTTCTTATATTCCGCGAGGATTTTATGCGTACATTCATAGCGGACAAGTTTTTTGTGTACCGTTTGCTGTATTATTATCAGACCGACACGCCTCCCTATCTGTTTGCTTCGCCGGAAAGCATGGCGGAGTATATTCGTCTTTTAGGAATCATAAAGCAGGAGCTTCTGCATCCTGTTGCCGATACTTATAATCTCATTGTATCTGTGCTTTACTACTTATTGGTTATTATCAACCGGGCGTATGCCGCCACTTATCATTTACCGATTGATGTACCTAAAAACAATTACGCATTCCAGTTTAAGGACTTGCTGGAAAAGAATATCCGTACGAAACAGCGGGTGCAGGAATATGCGGATATGCTCCGTGTGAGCCGTATTACGTTAAACAGTTCCGTGATGAGTCAATTCGGCGTATCTGCCAATCATCTGCTCAAGCAGCGTCTGTTGGAAGAATTGAAGAATGAGTTACTGTTTGCTAACCGAAACGTGAACCAGCTGGCCGAAGAGTTTCATTTCTCCGACCCGAGTCATCTGATGCGTTTCTTTAAACGTGAAACTGGAAAGACTTTTACGCAATATTTGCGCGACTACCAAAATGGAATATACGAATGAAAACGGACAGACTGGAAAGCTTGCAGATTGGTCATTCCCATACCAAATATGTTTTCAACGACTTACAAATATGCTTAGTGGGAAATCCTATTTCAGTCTAAAATGTGCATCACATTCCGCAGTGTCAAGTTCACCATAGAATAAAAATCTATAAAAATTCTCTGCAATCCCATGCAATTTCAAAAGGTCACTCTTGCAGAGTTTCGCTTCAAAAAGGTCACCTGAAGGTCACCTGTAAAAGAAAAAGCACCTACAGAAACTCTGTAAGTGCTTGATTTTCAATGTGGACCAGCCTGGGCTTGAACCAGGGACCTCCAGATTATGAGAACGATAAAATGATATTCTACGATAGTTCATTTTATCAATATTAATTGAATATCAAGCAGTTATGAATTTTACTATTTCTTATAAAACTCATTAAATACCCATAACTGAAACAATTTGTTTTCGCATTGTTTTCGCAAAAATAGCGAAAAAAACATTCTAATATAGTATGATAGTAGTATTATGTACGAATATAAAAGTTTAATAGTATCTATGATACTCAATTTTCAATCTGTTATTTCAAAATATGAAGATAATTCATTAACTTTGTCACACTATGTATAAGGCAAACCATGACTATAAAGTGCTCTTTCCTGCAATATGGAAAAGTGAGTTTACCTAACCATCGTGGGAGGGTTATTCCATTCCGATGAATCGAAGCGTAGAGGAAGTACCAGTCGGAGGGTACTTTAATATCAACGAAACGCGAGAGTTGCTCTAGGGGTTGAGACCGATTAGCATAAGCCCGGTTACCAGTCAGCGACAAGAGACAACGAGATTGCACCGCTGCATATAACAACAATATTTTTATCCAATTAAGGATAAGAATTATGTGATTATATGCAGTGTTTTGTGTATGTATACCTCACATCGCAAAGCGTCTGTATTCAGAGGTTATGTTGAACATAAACAATGAATGCAATGGAAAAATTAACAAAATCTTTGTCTTTATTCAAAGAACGTGGTTGTACAGTTTCACTTGCCCTTGATATTCGAACTAATAGAAGAAAGTCAAGTGAATATCCCCTATCTGTTCGTTTTACATTAGAACGTAAAGCATTTTACTACCCTGTTGGTGGATCTTATACAGCGAAAGAATTTTCCGATATTTGTAATGCTGTAAAAAGCAGAAGCGATAATTATAAACTTCAAAAAGAGTGGAAAGATACCCTTATTCCCAAATACAAAAAAATTCTGATGAACCTGAATAAAGGTGGTATCCTGACATTTGAAATGGTACGTCAATGTATCATGGGAGAAGAAGTCGCAACATCCAATGAAGACACAAATAAGCCACAATCTTTTATTGGCATATGGGAAGAAATCATTATCGGATTACGGACAGACGATGATGGTGCACGCTTTACTACAGCAGAGAGTTATGAGTGCGCACTCAAATCATTAAGAAAGATACTCGGACCAAATATGATTAAAGGATTTTGCATTAGTGCAGCAGAAATTCAGAAGTGGAAGGACGGAATGCATTATGGAGTAAAAGATGAGAATGGGAAGATAGTAGGAAAAATCAGTGATACTACCGCAGGGATATATTTACGCTGTTGTCGTGCCGTATGGAATAAGTGTGTACATGAAGGCTATCTCAAAGATGTTCCTTATCCTTTCTCTAACAAGAAGGAGAAAGGACTTGTAAGTATTCCTAAGAGTGCAAAACGGAAACAAAGTTTCCTGAGTGTTAATCAAATGACAGAACTATATAACCTCTTTGTATCCAAGAAATATCCCGAATACTGGTCAGAAGAATATACCAAACGCGCTCACTACTCATTGGGATTGTTTCTTGCCCAGTATTTGTGTAATGGGTTCAATATGGCAGATGCAGGGCGATTGACTTACGATAATTATTATTATCAGACACATGGCAAAGCATTCCGCTTCAACCGTAAGAAAACTTCCCGAAGAAGTACTGACGGTTCCGAAGTAATCGTTCCTATCATACCTCCTTTACAATATATTTTAGATGAAGTGGCTGCACCTCCGACCCGAGGCGGTTTGGTCTTTCCCCACATATTAAAAGGAGCTGAAACAGAAGAACTGCGTCGCAAATATACAATGCAGGAAAACTCTAATGTGAAAGACCGTATCATCAAAATATGTCACGAAGCACTGAATTGGGATAAATCCATCTGTCCGTCTGGTACATGGTGCCGTCATTCGTTTGCCACGAACTTACATAATGCCGGAGTAGATATGGATTATATTTCTGAAAGCATGGGACACGCATCTTCTGATCATGCAATCACTCAAATATACATTGAGCACTATCCACTTGAAATTCAGATGGAAAATAACTCAAAGCTGTTGAATTTGACAAAAACTTCTGAAAGAGATTTGTTATTGGCAAAACTGACGAGTATGTCCACTGAGGATTTATCCAAATTGTTTAAACGACTATAATACGATTTTAAGGATGATTCATTTCATAGAGAGAATAAGGGACTATTTTACTAGAAAGGATTGTGCTGATATGGCTATTCGTACTTGGAAATCCGCCAACGAAGAATTGTATGCCAATTTCTGTAAACGCATGGATGCTGTTGGAAAGGGTAACTTATCTGTTTTGACAGATATGTATCAGATGATGCGGGAATGTACACCGCCAGAAGCTTTGCTGTTATATAACTGGCTTTCTGAACTTATAAATGGAAACGGCAAAAATGTACAGAATATAGCCAATCAACAATGGGCCGGCAAGTATACAGATATTATAGCCCAATGTATTACTAACAAAAGGTTATGGATAGGCATAAACATAAAAACGGCTACGGTAGAGCTGCTCACATCCCCAAAGTCAGAATTACTGATGGTTCATTCCAAAACACCTCTTGAAATTTGGAATCGTTTGCCACAGGAAACAAAAGCCTATTTGACTGGGCAGTTGGATGCACTAATGAGAAACAACAAAGGATGCTATCTGTTAAGCAATCTTGAAAGAAAAATGGTGTATCAGTTCTTGACGTACATTTCCCAAATCATCTTCTTATCCCACGCCGTGTTTGTTGGAGAGTTTGTGGCTAACCTGTACGATTATGTGATAGAGAAGAAGGAGGCCTTAAGTTATTGTATGTATTATTTCGTAATATTTGACCACGGCCTTTCACGTATGGCTAAGTTACTTGACCGTCTGTTGAATAAAGAAGAAGTTGATAATGGCGATATAATTCTGATAAAATCGTGTATTGCTTTGCTTGTTAATAAAAGCATAGAGATAGGAACTGAAAGTAAAGCCGAATGGGAAGCAACGGCTGAAGTATGTAATCCGGATATTTGGAAAGAAGTTATGTTTGCCTTGCGAAAAGTGAAAGGTAAACGTGGGAACAGAAAAGTAATACAATCATTGGATGACATCCTTATTGGGGATAAGGAACGTATCAAACAAGGCATTTACTCTTTTCTTGAAGAAAACACCGAGGATATAAGCCTTGCCTATTTATTGAAAGCTCTGGTAAAAGCTGGAAGAATGAAGGCTTCTATAAGATACATGACATTTCATCGTGCCATCGAACAATTCTACCAGCGACATTACGGACATGACATTCCACAGAAAAGATATGGTGAAATCAAAGACATTACATTGACTTCACCTCAAAGAGGAAACAGTTATATCAAAGCAAAACGGATAATAGACCGATGGACAGATTATTTTATCAAAAACGGGTAGTTGGGAAATCCAGCTATCCGTTTTTACTTTCTGTAAATATCTGTTGTAAATCGGTCGGTTATATTAAGATATAAATAAGCCGACCAATACGCTGAGTTTCATACAATACCTTTGCTTGTGAAATCGGTTTCACAGAGTTAAACCGAGGCTTAAAGTATTAAATAACTAAACAAATAAAGGTATGGAAGAAAAATTCAATCTAAACCAGTTGCTCCAAAAGCCCATCGCTATGATGACCGGCGAGGAACTTTGTTTTCTAATTACAAAAAGTGTAGAGTCCACAGAAAAAGCTACATCCCCAATAGCCCCAAAAGGCAACTACTATGGAATAGAGGGTATTGCTCGTGTGTTTGGATGTAGTGTACCTACGGCTAATCGCATTAAGAAGAGCGGTATAATTGACAAGGCTATCACACAAATAGGACGAAAAATCGTAGTGGATGCAGACCTTGCATTATCGCTGGCAAAGGAATCAGGTGGTATCCACATTAAAGAGTAAACAGTATGGAAGAGAATTGGAAACAGCAGCTGGCAACAGACAGCTACGGGAATCTTTTCCGCTCCATAAGCAATTATAGGCTCATCTTTACATCGGATGAAAACTTGAGAATGATAAAGTACGATACCTTTTCTCAGGATGATATATGTTTCTGCTCTTTATTTCATAATGTCAATGGCAATAAAATTGATGAAGAGTCAGTTGGAAAGATACAAGACTATCTGGAAAGGACATACAAATTATATTTGACGCAAAATAAGGTATTTGAAATATTAAAAACAACCTCTTTGGAACGTGGTTTTAATCCTGTACAGGATTTTATCACCCAAGAAATATGGGATGGACAACCTCGTATAGCCACAACTATTATTGATTATTTAGGAGCGGAAGATACCCCACTAGTAAGGGAACAAACAAAGTTATGGTTCGTAGCGGCTGTTGCTCGGGTTTTTACTCCCGGTTGTAAGTTTGACAACGTATTGACTCTGCCTGGTCCCCAGGGCATCGGGAAAAGCACCTTTTTCAGAACTATCGGTGGAAAGTGGTTCAACGATTCGTTCTCTTTTGCCAGTGGTGACAAGGAGAAAGTAGAAACCATAACCAATGGTTGGATTATAGAAATAAGTGAGTTGAACGGTTTAAAACGGGCAAATGACGCAGAGGCAGCCAAAGCTTTTCTGAGCCGCTGTAGTGACTTTATGCGTCCTGCATACGGACATAAGGTAGTGGAATTTATGCGACACAATGTCTTCGCAGCTACTACTAATGAAACAAATTTCCTGCAAGGTGACAATGGAAACCGTCGCTGGTGGATAATTCCGGTCAAAGGTAACGGTCATGTATCAGAATGGTTGGATATTTTACAACGTACTGTTCCTCAACTTTGGGCAGAAGCGTACGTCTATTATCGGCAAGGAATGAAACTTTACTTAACACCAGATTTAGAAATCAAAGCAAATGAGGTACAGGGGCAACATTCCAACATTCTTGTTGACCCCATCATGGAAGATTTGGAAATGTATTTGGAGCGTGAGATCCCCATCCAATATGCAAGTTGGACTATTCCTAACCGATTGGCTTATCAAAAAGGAGCATACCCAGATTCAAACTTCAAAATGACCACACTCAATATGGTTTGTGCCCGGCAGATTATAGAAGAATTACCCAATGATATAGTCAGACGCAATCCGTCTAAATACACATCACAATATATTAATCGCCTGATGTCTATGATTCCTAATTGGAAACGGAGTGATCAGGAAAAGGTCAAGGGGCTTCACCCTGCATATTGCGACAAGACAGGACGGACAAAGCATCCTTGGGTGAGAGTAGATACACCAGGCGAAGAAACCAGTGAAACATTATTATTGTGAACAGAATTTACCATTCAAATTAAGGGAAAAGACAAATATCATGTCCCTTTGTCCCTCTTTCCCCTAAAAAAATAATAAAAACAAAAAGTAGATAAAAAGAAAGTTATAAGATATGCATGGGACATGGGACAAAATGAATTGACTGTATGAAAAAGGAAGAGCTAATCAAGCAAATACAAAAGTATGAACCACTACTGGCAAATGCGGTCAGCCATATGGTGGAGTATATTCAAGACAATTATTCTGCTGCATATCCAAGCAAGGTACAAACCGAAGCTGTGAACGATTATCTGCGGAGTGTTTATGCTGACGGAGATGGCAGTATGTCAGAAAGAAATTGTGAACACCGCCGTATCGCTTCACAGAAAATCACGATTGCCGCTATTCCTGTTTTGGATAACTACCAACTTGATAAGCTGCAAAATGTACTTGACCATATAGCCTACGACAAGGAATATTATATGCCAGAGAGAGGACATGGAATGCACCGTTAACTTTCTCTTTTGGCTGCACTATTTATAAAAGATCTTCAAATAAACAGACGATGAAATCAAATTTGGACTATTGTATAGTACTTTCGTCAGAGCAGCTTACGTATCTGTCAGAAAGTAAATATGGCATTGACCGTATGAAGATTCTGCACCGCCTTATTGAAAAGGCAGTATTGAAAGAAACCAAGTATGCCATAAAAGGCTTCTCTACGACCTTGCAAGTGGGACAAGCCGTCCTTTCGGAGGTAGAATTGTCCAGCAAATTGGGCTATGATAAAAAAACTGTATCCCGTGTACTTGACAAGATGAACCAGTTAGGAATTGTCACATCTACACAAAGCAACCGAACAAGCATCCATACGCTGAAATGTATATCGGCATGGATGCAGGACGGCAACCGAATTGACAATCCTTTCTATATCCGTTTAAAAGACAGACCTGACGATATGGAAGGAATGCCTGTAAAGTCAGTTAAATGATACGGTTAGTATTTTGTCTGTGTTCCATAGTAAATTTGGATAGCTATATTGAAGAAGATTTTCTCAACTATAAGAATCAAGAATGGCATAAAACAAATATAGATACAAAACTTTGTAATGGTATACTTTTGTATTGACACAAGTAATACCTACAGTTTTGATAAGATAGTTTTTTTACCCTATTGTTTGTTATATATTATGCTTCTGTTTTACCACAAACTATAGCAGAGGAAAAATTCAGTGAAAAATATTTAGAGTAAATGTCAAGTATAGCAATATCTAAAACGTAACGTGTCCAGAGCGATTATGTGTGGTATTGCAAGAAGTTCCTATGTCGCACAAATTCGCTAAGCTCATTCGTACTACATAGACGTTTTTCGGCGGTCGCAAGCTCCCACCGTGTTGTACCTTTTAAATTAAAGACCACTTATAAATGTATAATAAAACATGAAAAAGAAAATCGATAATAATACCAATGAAGAGAATAGCAAGAATGCCAAGAAAATTATAAGACGTAACCTGCGACTTGAAGCTCGTGTAACAGAGAAGGAATATTTCCAAGCCACAGAACTAGCCAAAACCTGCGGCTTGTCCATAAGTGACTACATACGCCGTACAGCTTTGGGGCAGCATCCACGACAACGACTGTCTGAGCGTGAAATAGAAGCCCTATGTAGTTTGGCAGATGCAAGGGGTGACCTTATCCGTATTGCAGCAGCTGTTAAGTCCATACAAGCAGATAAACGAGCCATGTATTTTAGTGATACCAGATTCGTGGAACAATGGATGATCGCAGCAACGCAACTAATTAATCGCTGGAACCAGATAGAAAATTACCTTACCGAATAATTTACTTACCCATTATGATAGCAAAGGCCTCTACCATATCACATGGAGCGAATGCCATAAGATATTCCGTCAACAAAGAGAAAGCGGATATAGTAAAAGCCAATCTCCTTCCAGATAATATTTCTCCGGAAGCAATGTATGGGCGAATGATGCTTGTTCAAAAAAAATATGCTGAGAAAATCAATAAGGGCAGACCGCTTGGCAGGAACGTGATAAGAATTGAAATTTCCCCATCCGAGGAAGAAAGCCGGGGATGGACAATGGACGATTGGTTACGTTTGTCAAATGAGTTCATCCGCGTATTTGATTCCATAGATCTCTCTGGTAAGACCAAGAGGGCTTCTTCACAGCATACCAACCTCAAGAACTCTCAATACATCGTAGCTCTACACCGGGATTCCCAAAGTGGCATTCTCCACCTACACATTGATGCCAACCGTGTGGATATGGACGGAAAAATCAATGATAGCCATAAGATTGGCGAGAGGGCTGTTCTGGCTGCGAACATCATCAACGAGAAACGAGGCTGGATACAGTCTGAAGAAATAGGCATACACCATAGGCAGGAAATTTCAAACATCTGTATAGAGATACTTCGCTCTATGGAAAAATTCAGCTGGCAGCAATATAAAACAGAACTGAAAAAACGAGGCTATAAAGTGCATTTGCAAGAAAAAGATGGAGGCGGAGTTTATGGCTATTCCATTAAGCGTGGTAACTCCACCTATAAGTCGTCCATGTTGGGTATCGGGAGAAACCTGACCCCTTCAAAAATAGAGACTACTTGGGCAAAACTTCATTCGCAGAAAAGGAAATTTGAATCGAAAGAGCCTACTTCCCGACAAACACGGACAACTGACAGGACTCCTGTTATACAACCTTCAACTATTTCACAGCCGGTTATGAAACATTATGATATAATGACAGACGAATATCACAAATTCCACGTGGAAATCCCCGAAGCCGCAGACAATATCATTCGTCAAGATTGTTCTTTGGAGGATGCCCATCCATTTGCCAAGATTGAAGAGATACAGCACACAGCTCTTTTGCTTTTTGCTGGATATTTGGATGCTGCTACAAGTATGGCGGCATCAAGTGGTGGAGGCGGCTCTGACACAGGTGGTTGGGGAAGAGATAAGGACGAGGATGAACTTGAATGGGCACACCGCTGTGCAAGAATGGCAAATAGTATGTGCAAACGTAAAAAAGGACTCCACAGATAAATTAACAATCAAAAAAACATGAATCATGGGAATTAGAAAATCAAAAATCACACCATCAATAAACGTTGATGATATGTTGAAAAAAGCTGAAATCAGCCATGAAATAGAAACTGAGAAACTGGATGTCGATAAGAGGCTCAAAGAAATATGTGAAATAAAAGAGACTTTGTTGAAAATTCAGCAAGACCTTCAGGATGCCATTAAAGCCGAAGGTAATGCTTCAGTGGTGTTGAAGAAGGCTATCAGTAACTCCAATAGCATTGTAAATGGCATTTGCAATGCTATTGTAAAGGCCGAGCAAAATACAGAATTTAGAGCAACTATAAAATCTGAACATTTTGCCCAACTCCAACAACTCCTAAACCAGTCTGTCAAAACATGGGAAACCATGTTGGAGAATCATCGTTCCAAACAGACGAAAATGTTAACGGAACATGAATCCAATATACGCAAAATACTCAAACGAAATGAAGGTATTTGGTTCTCAGATTTCTGGATGAAAGTTTTGGTGATACTTTTGTTCGTTTATACAGCGGCATTGGGGCTGGTTGTATATTGCGTTACATAAAACATCATATTTTGATAATACAATGGGAACGGTTTCCTGCCACTCTTATTATCCAGAAAATATTATGGTTAATCTTTATACTACTAAGTGCTTATTTTGCAAAGTTTCTTGTTTATAAATAAGAAATGATTATATCCATTCATAATAGGAAATCGATTATGAGGACACTAATTTATACCTATGCTTCAGGTGTGTAAATAGAATTAAATATTTGGAGCAAAGTGAGGAATATTATCTATGTACTCTTCTTTACTTTGTTGCTCAATCATAATGTCCTCCCACTTTATTTCTTTCAATTTTGTAGGCGCATTATCTGCATGTATTTCATATTTAATACATGGTAAATCTTTAATTTCATTATCTTCACTTATATTCAATTTTATAGAGTGCTTTCTATCACACATACCTGGAAGTATAGGGTCATAACGAGCAGGACCATATTGAGGTCTTCCTAATTCAATACCAACGACATCCTGTGTTGTATTGTCTTCATATATTTTAGAATAACCATCCTTCAAATCGTATTCCTCAGACTCTTTTACTATTTGTTGAGGAATATAAATGTAATAATTTACATACTTTGCAAGTATTTGTCCATTATTCACTGCGCGAAACTTTAAGGTGTATTCATATCTTATGCTCTTTTCCTCTATTATTTTATGTGTAGCAAAAAGTAAGGGAGTTTTATTTTGAGTCACACTTATTTTTGTTTTAAGCAAAATAAAATCAATATCAATTATAGGGGTTTTGCTACGATTCATTATGTCTCTAATCTCATAATCCTCCATAGCCTCTACTGTAGCATTTCTCCTTTTATAATAAATATGGCTGATTCTGTTTTGATGAGCAGTATTACTACGAGGTACAAAAACTACATAAAAACCACTTTTGTGATCAAATGGTATATATGTTATTTCTAAGCCATCAATAATTGGCTGGATATTTGATGATAAGAGTTGAGAAAGTTTATCTTTTGACATTTCAGTATTGGGGATAGGAAGTAATTCCTTGGGGATAGAATTTCCTCCGACACTTTCTTTTTCTCTTATTCCAAAAATTATATTTCCCCCATTGGAATTTGCTAAAGCACTTACGTCTTTTGCTAACTCTTCTTTCCATTTTGGATTTTGAATTGCAAAAGAACCTTTATATTCCAATACTGTTGATTCTTCTATTTCATCTTGGATGAGCTTTTGCAAATCGGTTATAGTCTTTAATTTTAGCATATTATAATCCAAATTCTGTAGTACAAATTTTAATCCATTCTATGGTATCGTCTTTTGCGTTTATCTGTCGAGCATATTTTAACAGTAAATGAGCCAGTTGATTTATTGTTACGTTACCATTCATAGAATACAAGCGCATACGTACAAAATCCATGATTGAAACGACAGAACAAAAATATCCTTTCTTCCCAAGTAAAGCTGCTGTTTCATACACCTCGTGTTGCTCAAAGTTAACATTCTTTCCAAATATAAAAAGACTCTTTTCTATTTGAGCTTGTGCAAATTTTGTAATAGCGTGTTCTACATCTTCTTTTGTAAAGTCTTTATCCTTTACTTCGATAGATGATACTAGTTGTTCTGCATTGTCAAAAATATCTATATCACCAACCTCTTTTGAAGAAGCACCGCTTTCATTAACCTTATGTGGAACAATAGTCTTTGTCCCTTGATAATAGAAATGCTCTATTGCGGCAACAACTAAAGGACACATCTCACCTTCAAATGAATTCTTAACGAGAATATTTACATAATCCAAAATAGTCTGTGGATTTGCTTCGTCTTCTATTTCTAAATCTGGAATAGAATACTTTTCCTCAAATTCACTAAAGATATTCTGCAAGGTATACATAGCAGATGAAAGATATTTCAGTGCTTGCCCATTTGTTTTGATTTTTGAAAGTGTTTCTATTAGACTAGCAAGGATTTCAGCGTCTTTACCACTTCTAACGGCATTAGTCATAGATAATCGCGGAAAACGAGCCGGCTTATTCAAAAAAGGTTCATTAGAACCACCAATACTATTGGGGTAAGTACTCCTTTCAAAAGGAACTATTACTTTATGGCAAAGACTTCTTGCATCATATGCACCATCAGAGTTATCTTTTGCTTGAAGACTCAAAATGTCAACATTACAATTTGTGCTCTTGGCTAACAATGCTGTAACCAATACATATCTATACGTTTTGTGATGACCTCTTAGTATAGAATCAATTGATATACCAATCTCATCATCTTGATATACAGGGTTTTCATTAGCCCTTAGAAGCACTTTTTCCGCTTTATCTTTATCAACTTTCTGCATAACAAAAATCAAACAAATTATGTTCTTTGGGTTCATAAATTACATTTTCATTACCATTAAGAACATTAATAACCATTGTTGCTACAGCTTTAGCCATATTGCATGGGACAGCATTTCCAATTTGAGTATATTTCGATGATTGAGAACCACAAAATTCATACTCCAACGGAAAAGTTTGCAATACTGCAGCCTCTTCCACTGTCATTCTCCTTAAAAAAGAAGGAGCTTCCTTAAATGTTGCCTTAGCAGGATCTTTCATGATTTCCTCATGATAAGCTACAATCCAAGGTGCACAATTTTCATATAGTTCCTTTTCATCAATGATAGGGGTTTTATTTCCTCCCATTGAAGCTGGCAATGTTGCACTGTATCCATCTATGCGAGTGGGTCTTCCCAAACCATTAAATAGCATACCCGCATAAGGAGACTTACGTAGTATTGGATTTGATGCCAATGTTATTTTCGCTTTACATGTACTTGAATTATTGCCTTGTCCTGCTTTATCCAAGACCTGCAATGCTTCTCGAACAGTTGGGGCTTTACGAGAATAATGCTTTATCATTTTATCCCAATTAGGAACATTATTACTGCAACCCTTTATACCAACAATAAAAATTCTTTCTCTAGCTTGTGGTACATCATAGTCAGAAGCATTAAGAATCATATAATTTACAGAATACCCTAAATCTCGAAGTTCCGAAAGTAATTTATCTCTTATAGGTTTCCATTTCTCAAGAAGACCTAACGCTTTAACATTCTCCATAATAAATGCTTTAGGCCTAACCATGGATATGACTTTCACGAAACTCCAAATCAACTGGCTTCTTTTGTCATTTACATCCATCTTTCCTGCAACAGAAAAACCTTGACATGGAGGACCACCTATAACCATATCAACATTCTCTATTCCATCAAGTTGATGCATGACAGAATTTATGTCACCATTTATAATATGGCTACCTATATTAGTAGCATATGACATACAAGCTTCTTTCATCACATCATTGGCAAATACAATATGTGCCCCAGCCATGATCGCACCAATATCTAAACCTCCAGCTCCAGAAAAGAGTGAGATTGTCTTGATTGTATTGATATTATTACGTTCCTTTATAGTCATTCCTTTATATCATTTATTAAATCTTTAGGACTAATTTCTAGCAATTTAGCTATTTCAACTAATTGCTCAAGCGAGGGTTGTGTCTTATTTTGCACCCATCGGCTTATTGTAATATCACTTTTACCTATTTTTTCCGCAAGCCATCGGTTTGTTTTGTTTTGCTCTGCTAAAGCTATTTTAATTCTATTGATGTACTCTTTGCACATGGCTATAATCTTTTTATGATACAAAGTTAGCAAAAAACGAAAAAAAATAATCGCTTTATGATAATCATTTTCAGAAGCCATGACTTTATTTATAATATTAATGACTCTCTTTATAGGAGAATTTGTTAATCCAATTATAATTTTTATTTCATCAATTTATTTTTAGATTTATGAAAACAAAAAAGTCTATTGCTTTTGGTCAGAATAAGCACAGACCTATAGAGTAGATAAATATATAAAAAAATAAGAAAGATGTATAGCCTCGAATAAACCAAACAATTAAATTATTCCCAACAATAAATAATCTATCACGGAGATTAGTAGATACTCAATCTTCGAAATGATGAAACTCAAACCTTTTGTTTTCGCATTGTTTTCGCATGAAAAGAAAAAAGGCAGTCAGCAAATTGCTAACTGCCTGATTTTCAATGTGGACCAGCCTGGGCTTGAACCAGGGACCTCCAGATTATGAGTCTGTTGCTCTAACCAACTGAGCTACAAGTCCGGTATTCCAAAAGAATTAGTTTGGAAATGCGTTGCAAAAGTAATGGTTTGAGTTGAAATCTGCAATATCTAGCTAGAAAAAAATGATAAAAAAAACTAATGGGACAGATGCTTGCAATATATGTTGTATTTTTGTCGACATTAATAATTAATTATCAGGCGTATGTCACACAATACACAAAATTCTCGTTTTAAGGGGTTAACTGATCAAGAAGTTCTTCAAAGTCGTCAAAAATATGGGGTGAATCTGTTGACTCCTCCCAAACGTCCGTCAATCTGGAAACTGTATCTGGAGAAGTTTCAGGACCCGGTTATTAAAGTGCTACTTGTTGCAGCAGCTTTTTCTTTGCTAATTTCAATTATTGAAAGTGAATATGCAGAGACAATCGGTATATTTTTTGCTATTTTCTTGGCTACCGGCATTGGATTCTATTTTGAATATGATGCCAATAAGAAATTTGATTTGTTGAATGCCGTAGGAGAGGAGACTCCGGTAATGGTAATTCGTAATGGTAAAGTACATGAGATTCCTAAAAAAGATATTGTCGTAGGGGATGTGGTGATATTGAATACCGGTGATGAAATTCCGGCAGACGGGGTATTACTGGAAGCAGTGTCATTACAAGTAAATGAATCAAGCCTAACTGGTGAGTTGATGGTGAATAAAACCACGGATGAGGCTCATTTTGATGAAGAAGCTACTTATCCGTCCAATTCCGTAATGCGTGGAACGACAGTAACGGATGGTCACGGAGTGATGTGCGTAGAAAGAGTAGGGGATGCTACAGAAATAGGTAAGGTAGCTCGGCAGGCTACAGAACAAAGCCAGGAACAGACTCCGTTGAATTTACAATTGACCAAATTGGCTAATCTGATAGGAAAGGTTGGTTTTACAATTGCCATATTGACTTTCGTAATCTTTACAGCGAAAGATTTGTATGCGTATTTGAGCGTGACGGCTGTGACCGACTGGCATCAGTGGCTTGAAATAGCACGTATCGTGTTGAAGTATTTTATGATGGCTGTCACCTTGATTGTGGTAGCGGTACCGGAAGGATTGCCTATGAGTGTGACCTTGAGTCTGGCATTGAATATGCGCCGTATGCTGAAAACGAACAACCTGGTTCGTAAGATGCATGCATGCGAAACAATGGGAGCCATTACGGTGATTTGTACAGATAAGACAGGTACACTGACACAGAACCTGATGCAGGTGTATGATGCGCAGTTGGATGAATCTCAGAAGAACCTGATAGCAGAAGGCATAGCGACAAACTCTACCGCTTTCCTGGAAGAAAAAGAAGGAGAAGGTAAGCCGTCCGGAGTAGGAAACCCTACGGAGGTGGCTCTTTTGCTTTGGCTGAATGAACAGGGAATGGATTACATTTCATTGAGAAATCAGGCAAAGACGGTAAATCAGCTTACTTTTTCTACGGAAAGAAAATACATGGCTACGCTGGTCGAGTCTTCTGTCTTGAACGCACGTGTACTTTATGTGAAGGGGGCTCCTGAGATAGTGATGGGAAAATGTAATCTGGAAGGAAACCGGATTAAGCAATATAATGAACAGCTTTTGGCTTACCAGAATCAGGCTATGCGTACATT
>ERZ791623.603-NODE-603-length-19638-cov-6.548690_pt1 | contig 19638 bp, 18 predicted proteins | sample MGYA00510268_ERZ791623 | MGnify/ENA primary metagenome ERZ791623 (study PRJEB30046, sample SAMN00715216) | human gut metagenome | study: EMG produced TPA metagenomics assembly of the A metagenome-wide association study of gut microbiota in type 2...
GCAAAGATACGCACTTCTTATTTTGACTACAATACGCAATCGTGGAGACGCTTACGCTCCTGCGGTGAGAGCTGTGCGTGGGCGAGTTGGCGCAGCTGTTTGAGTCGCCGCTCGTCGTCCTGCCAGTCATCGCCGTCGTGCAGTTCGTCGGTGTAGAGGCGGAGGATGCGCTCGCGGTTGCTCTTGTCGCGCAACCGCTTTAGACAGCGGTTGCGTACAGCCACTATCAGGTAGCCTTCGGCTGAGGCGGGCAGCAGTTCGGTGTCGCTCTCTAACAGTTGGGCGAAAACCTCGCTCACCACGTCCTCGCTCTCCTGCCCGTCATAGAGCAGGGAGCAGGCCACACTGTACATGCGGCGGTAGTGCTGGCGGAAAAGCTGTTCAACATGCTGTCTGTCCATCGTCTGTCTCGTGTCTTTTTATTATCAATACCCCTAAGCAAAGAGAATGTTAACCTCTCAAGCAAGATTTCTCCATTCTACTTGGTAAGTATATTTACAAAGATACACTTTTTCGAGGATAAAAAAGGCCGAGCCCTACACTTTTTCGAGGGTTCGGCGAAAGAATGTCCACACTTTTTCGAGGGTTCAATCAATAGAAGCTCGCACTTTTCCGACGGCTCGCCTCGATTTCTACACTTTTTCGAGGGTTCGCTAAGTTTCAGACTTCCTTTTCCATGATGTAATCGTTCATAAAGTATCCGTTGCCGATGTCGTAGTCTCCCTGCTTGCTAATCTTCATTCCGAGATGTTCGTAGAACGTTTTGGCCTTATTGTAGCGGTTGACGTGGAGGAAGATGCGGCAGGGCTCGGGGTGAAGCCGCTTAACCAGGCTGACGGCAGCGTCGAAGAGCGTGCGACCCAAGTGGCGGCCTTGAAAGCGGGGCAGCACATAAATCTTCTGCAGTTCGTAGACATCCGCCTCAATGGGTTGTACGGACACGTAGCCGGCCGGGTCGCCGTTGACGGCTAACAACTGATAGATGTGGCCTTCCTCCGTCATTTGCCGCCGCAGACTTGTCTCGGAATACATCATGTCCATCATGTAGTCGCACTGTTCAGACGTAATGATATGCTGGTAAGTCTTAGGAAACACTTGTTCCGCCATCTCACGGATGAGTGGAATGTCTTCAATCGTTGCAATTCTAATCGTGTTCATCTATCTAATTGTTAAATGTCATATAACGAAAGAAGTGGTACTGGACAGTCGAGGCAATGTACCCCGTCTTATCCAGTGCCACTTGCTTATGATGCCCTCCGATGGTTGAGCTGGTGCAAAGTTAGGACTTTTTCGTTTAATAAGCAAGACACTTGCTTAATTTTTATGATTTGCCAGCCATTCAGCGAGAACTACCACCGAGTGTAGAAAAAAAAGCAATGCCTCACAGCGCTTGGCTATGCGGGCATGGTCCGCCGGGAAGCTTGTACTTCTCGGAAAAGTGTAGTTTTGGGAGGCCTAAAATGACGGAAAAGTGTAGTTTTGAGCGGCCCAAAATGACGGAAAAGTGTAGTGATGCGAGCTAAAATATCGGAAAAGTGTAGTTTTGAGCGGTCCAAAATGACGGAAAAGTGTGGTAGTAGTAATTAATATGCCGGAAAAGTGCAGTTGTAGCTTGCGTATTTCATAGGAAAAGTGTATTTTTGCAAATCACAGTCTGCGGCATGCCGCTCCTACTCACACATTATATTATATATAGAAAAGATGCTGAAATCAATCATACAACTGATGCGCCCCGAACAGTGGATGAAGAACCTGTTCGTTTTCCTTCCCGTCTTCTTCGACGGCAAGTTGCTTGTCGATGGCTATTGGCAGCACACGTTAGTAGCTTTTTTCTCGTTCTGCTTTGTGGCCAGCGCCATCTATTGCCTGAACGACATCCAGGATGTGGAGCGTGACCGCCAGCATCCGCGCAAGTGCCACCGCCCCATTGCCTCGGGCGCCATCAGCAAGGGTGGCGCCTGGATAGTCATGGTGTGCTGTCTCTGTGTGTCGGTAGCCATCGCCTATGTCAGCGGTCTCAGTCTCTTGGGCATCATCATCGGCTATTTCTTGTTGAACATCGCTTACAGTCTGAAGCTGAAGCATTATGCCATCATCGACGTCTTCATCATCGCTGTGGGCTTTGTGCTCCGCGTCTTCGCCGGTGGCTGTGCCACGTCCATCTATCCCACTCCCTGGCTCGTCCTCATGACCTTCCTCTTGGCACTCTTCTTAGCCTTTGCCAAGCGGCGCGATGATGTCGTCATCTACACCAAGACCGGCGAGGAGCCGCGCAAGGGCATCAACCGGTATAATATTCCTTTCATGAACGAGGTGATAGGCTTGCTCTCGGCTGTGACCATCGTCTGCTACATCATGTATACCCTCACCGAAGGCGTCATGCAGCGCTTCCATTCCCAGTATGTCTATCTCACTTCTTTCTGGGTCTTAGCGGCTATCATCAAGTATTTGCAGATAACGATTGTCGATGTGAAGAGCGGTAGTCCGACAAAGGTGTTGCTCAAGAACCGCTTCATCCAGATGTGTATCCTTGGTTGGATAGCCTCATTCTTCTTCCTCATCTACATCGCCTGAATCAACCTCCTAACCCTTCAGGTCCTTGTCCGTCATCGCCGCCACGCAGGAGTCCGACCACACGTTCTCGGCTGTCTCCACCATGTCGATGATGGTGTAGATAGGCAGGATGATGCCCATGATGCCCACGGGGGCGCCCTGGCCGGTCATCAGCGAGAGGGTGAGGAAGTAGCATCCCATTGGCACTCCGGCGTTGCCGATGGCGGCCTGCCCGCCGCTGACCATCTGCGCTGGCAGGTTGCCCGGTCAGATGAGGAGGAAGAACACGAGCCCTACTTCCGCTGCGGCGAAGGTGGTGAGCAGCGTGTAGGTCACGGCATGCCGGAAGATGCGCCCCGTGTCTTTCTGGTCACCGATGGAGGCCAGTGTGGTGATGACGGCCAGCACGATGGTGGGCACGGCGAGGAACTGGAACAGCCGCGTGTAGACGGTGGCGATGAAGTTCATCAGTGTGTCGAGCCAGCCCCAGCCCAACACGCCGAGGACGGCACCCACGGCGAGGGCCCCTATCCACAGCACGAGCTGCCTGCGGTTCTTCACGATATTCTGTTTGGCTTGCGTGTTATCTTGGCTTGTGTTATTCATGGAGAAAGCCTTTTTATGTTATAACGCAAAGGAGTGAGAAATATTTTAGTTGAGGCTCATGAATCCAATTCCACCTCCCATTCGTCCACGGTATGCTTGTCGGCATCGAAGCGGATGCCGACCTTTACGACTTTGCGGCCGTCGGCGAGATAGGGTTTGGCGTAGCCGCGGGCGTTGATTTGGTCGAGGGCATGACGAGCTGTATCGCCCACCTTCAGCTCCATGACGTAGATGGCATCGGGCATGAAGATGACCATGTCGGTGCGGCCACCCGCCACCTTTACCTGCGTACGCACATAGACGTTGAGCATGGAGAAAATGAGGTAAAAGGTGTATTCGTAGAATCCCTCCTTTGTTTTTGCCTCAGCGAGCTTCTCCTTGAAGCCTTCCACGTAGGGGATACCGGCAAGATAAGCTTGCATGTGCTGCATGGCTAAGTCGATGTCACCCTGCTTCAAGGCTTTCCAAAACTTCGCAGCAAAACCCATCTGTACGTCGGCATTATTCAGACCAGTATAGATGGGGAGCAGACCGTTGACATAGCCTATGCGCACCTCCTGATTGGGGATGGATAGTTCATAGGCTTCAGTATCCGGATCGTAGTCTTTGATGGTAAGATAACCGCTCTGATAGAGCAGCGGCAGTGCGTCCTTCATGTTCTCCGTGGGTTGGTCAAAGGCTGACTCGGGCACGTCGAGGGAGTCAAGGGAGGTGATGTCAGTGTGGAAGTGCTGCATCTGCTTGATGAGGAACGTTGGAGTGCCTGAGGCAAACCAGTAGTTGTTTAGCCTACGGTGCAGAAAACAATTCAGCAGGCTGAATGGGTTATAGACCTCGGAGGCATCCGCCGCAAAATGATAGCCATCGTACCGCTGCTTCAGCTTCTCGTGCATCTCCTCGGGTGTCATCTTGTAAGCGGTGGCAAGCCGCTCCACATCGGGCCAAAGGGTTGTACACAACTCTTCTTCCGTGAAACCGCAGATGGTGGCGAAGGCCTTCTCCAGAGAGACATTCGCCAGATTGTTGATGGTGGAGAAAATGCTCAGCTGCGAGAACTTCGTGATACCGGTGATGAAACAGAATTTTATGAATGCCTCATTGGCCTTGAGGGGTACGTAGAACTCCTGCATGACCTTGCGCATGTCGTCGAGCGTTTCCTGGTTGTGAAGCACGTCGAGCAGGGGCGCGTCGTATTCGTCGATGATGACCGCCACCTGCCGTCCCGTCTTCTCATAAAGCCTCCTGATGAGCGCGTCGAGTTTTTCTCCCGGTGTCACTTCTTCAGCATGGTCCTCATACACGTCCAGCCGCCTCAACAAGAAAATCAGCGCCCGCTGGAGTTCTTGTGCTGAGGACTTCCCTTTGCAAATGCTCAAGTCGAGATGGATGACAGGATAAGGTGTCCATTCCTTTTCCAACGACATGATTTTCAGTCCCTCGAACAGCTCACGGTCACCCTTGAAATACGATTCCAATGTCGATGTGAGCAGCGACTTGCCGAAGCGACGCGGACGGTTCATAAAAGCAAATTTCGCATAGTTTGCCAATTGCCATATAAGTTCGGTCTTATCGACATAGATAAATCCATCCTTGATCATCCTTTCGAAGGTCTGTATACCCACCGGATATTTTCTCATCGTCTGCTCCATAGTGCGTTCATCTTGTTTCTTTTGCAAACTTACGCAATTATTTTGTAATGTACGACTTTTGTGAGAAAATTCGTCCGGGAGGTGGCGAACCGGTAATAAAAAAGCGAATATCGGAATGTCTCCCGTTATTCGCTTTTTAATGTAATACAAGTTGTATCGCAGGGACTGTTTGGCTTTAGAAGAATCCTTTGTCGTTGTCCTTGTTGTTGAGCTTCTTCTCGGCGTTGTTCTGCTTGCCGGAGAAGAGGTTGTAGCTCAGGGTGATGCAGAATGTACGTTTCTGGCTGGTGACGCGGTTCCAGCCATGCTTGTCAAGGACGTCGTTGTCGAGGATGCTGCTGTCGTATTTGGCGGCGGCGAAGGGGAAAATGCACACCAGACCTACCATGAGTTGTTTCTTTTGGTAGTAGACCATGAGATTCTGTGTGTTCTCGGCCGAGTTGATAAAGCTGCCGCTGAGCATCTTATACGGTATGCACTGGTAGTACTCAGCTCCCCAGCAGCCCTCGCGGACGTCCACGGTCCAGGACAGCGGCACGTAATGGTGGCGGTGGGTGCCGATGATGTCGCTCTTCTCCTTCTGCCACCGGTAGCCGCTCTCGAGCTCTATCGACAGCAGGTCGTTGCTGAAAGGTCGGAGGGCTAACAAGCCCGTGAAGCCATAGTTGAGCAGGTAGTCGCAGTTCTCGTCGCGTCCCACGATGACGCGTTCGTTATTAACCGTCTGCCACTGGTAGTAGGTGCTGAAGTCATCGTCAATCTTCCTGACATCAGCGGTCAGGTCCATGTTGAGCCAGGGCAGGTTGAGCGAGTAGGTGAGGCTGAGGTTCTTGTCGAGTGCGCTCTTCAGCCAGGGGTTGCCCGAGTAGATGAGTCCGGGTATGGTCATGGTGCTGTTGTTGCTCAGACTGGAGATGTTGGGCGTGATGGTCGACATCTTGCCGTGCAGACGCAGCGCGCCGTTCTTCACGTTGTAGGTGAGCAGGGCTTCGGGCGTGAAGTAGAGCTTGTGGTAGTGGGTGTCGTCGTTGCTCGTGTTGATGTATGTGGCTCCGAGGCTCACGCGGTAGCCTATCTTTGCGATGCTGCCGTTGAGCTGAGCGTAAGCGTAGTGTCTGTCGTCGGTGGCGTGGTATTTGTATTCCTCGTAGTCGGAGAGCATGTTGCTGATGCGGTAGTCCGACTTTGCCAGCGTGGCTTTGTATCCGAGAGCGAGCTGCGTGCGGCCCCAGTCTTTGGTATAGGCAGCCTCACCGATGAGCGAGTATTTGTTGTTGTGCTGCCGCATGTCGTCATCGAGTGTCTGCTCCGTCCTGGCGTTCTGGATGTTGTGTACGTGTTGGCTGTTGTGGAAAAGGGTGCCCACGGCGTTGAGTGTGATTTCGTGGCCCCCGGGCAACTTGCGGTCGAAGTAGAGGTCGAGGGACGGCGAGAAGCTATTCTGCCGCTGCCGCTTGTCCTGTGTGCCGTTGTGCCACAGCGGGTTGCCTTCGGCGTTGACGGCCATGTTGCTGTTCCAGAACCACGTGAAGATTGTCGGTGTGAACTTCGCCTGGAAGTTGAGGCTGTCGCCACGGGTGTAGAGGTACTTCAGGTTGAAGTCGTGGTTGGCATAGCCGAAGTGGTAGGTACCGCTGTAGTCGTAGGTGGCCCGTTTGTCGCCGTCTTTGAAGGTGTAGACATCCTGCTCGTCGCAGTTCGGCGCGTTGCGCAGTTCGAGTCGGTAGTCGAGAGAGAACTGATGCGGGCCGTGGTTGTACTTGGCATAGACGTTTGTGTTATTGAATCCCGCCTTCGTACCCTGCATCACGTCGAAGCCGGCGGCATAGCCGTTCTCGGCGGCACGGGTGTGGATGTCGAGTACGGTGCCGGCATCGGCGTAGCGGGCCGGGGGCACCACATAGTAGTCGACGTTGCGGATGTCCTTCGACTGCAGGGCCTTGAGATCGTTGTCGCTGGCCTCAATGCCGTTGATGAGAATCGTCAGTGACTTGCCCGAGAGGGTGGCGAGGTTGCCGCTGAGGACATCGACACGCAGTCCGGGGAGCGTGGCGACCAGCTGCTGACCCTGGCGTGCGGCCTTGACCTGCTCTTCGGAGAAGGTGTAGACATTGCGGTCCTCGCGCTCCATCTTTCGGCGGCCTTTCACGGTCACCGTCTTCAGGCTGTAGGCATCGGGTCGCATCGTCAGCACGCCGACCTGCGCTGTGCTGACGTGGCGCACCACTCGGCGGTAGCCGATACAGGTGAGGCTGACGAGCACGTCGGTGGGTCGGCAGGGGATGACGAATTCGCCCGACGCCGTCGTCACACCGCCATTGATGAATGCCGAGTCGCGCGGACTGAGCACGGCGACATTGACAAACTCCATGGGTCGGCCTTTCTCATCGACGACGCGCCCTGTGAGTTTGCGGTCTTCCTTCTGTGTGCACTCCACGAAAATCATGTCGGGCAGCGCGTGCCCCTTGTCGTCCTTTCCACCGCTGACCACCTTCATGCCGATGGGGTAGAAGCCGATGAGCTGGTGGATGGCGTCGGGCACGCTCTGGCCACGCACGTCGGTGGTGACCTTGAAGTCCTCAAGGTCGTTGTAGGCAAAGTTGATGACGTAATGCTTGGAGACAGTGCTCAGATAGCGCAGGGCGTCGGACATGGACGTACTGTGGAAAGAGTGGGAGATGGTCTGTGCGCTGAGCCTTGCAGCCATCAGGATGAGTGCAGCAAGAAATAAGAACTTGTTTTTCATTAGTCGGTCCCTCCTGCTGCTTCTAAGACGAGGACATCGCCGTCGAGGGTGACGTGGATGTGCTCGAACTGGTTCAGTTGCTCTACCACCTGCGTGGCATCATACTGCTTGTTCCAATTGAAATAGAGGCGGACACGGGCAGCCTCGGTGCTGCGCACTTCTGCCTTCAGCCCATAGTAGGCCGCCATCTCGTTGAGGATATTGCCTACGGGGGCATTGACAAACTGCTTCACGCCGTCTGCCGTTTGGGGCTGACTTTTGATGGTGTCGCGGGTGGCTGTAATGGGCTTAGTCTGAGCAGCAGATCTTGCCGGCTTTACCACCATTTCTTTCCGTGCTGTGTGGCGGTGGTGCCTGACAAGGGCGACGGTGGCAAAGGCCAGTCCCGACACGAAGACGAGTCCGATAAACACGGCGGCTACCTGCTGCCACAGCGTGAGGTGACGGCTTGCGGGCATATAGCGTTGTTGGAAACGCTGTAGCGCTGCTTCCGTCTCGGTTCCGTCAGGGCGTTGGCTCGCCGTAGGAGCGTCGTGGAGTGCGGCAGCGGTGTCGCACATCAGCCGGTAGTAATCCCGGCAGTCTTTGTCGGCCAGCACGTCCTGCCATTCCTCTTGCGAATAGCGGTCGGGCCGGTCCATCATCTGGATGAGTCGTTCAATCTTGTCCATATTCCTTATTTTGTTAGTTTCTCTTTGAGTGAGTCCAGGGCTTTGCGGATGCGCTTGTAGACGGCAGTCTCGCTGATGCCCTCCTTCTTGGCAATCTCGGCGTAGGAGAGCTGTTGGTCGTAGCGCTGAGTGAGCACGTGGCGGCTGGTGTCGTCGAGCTCTGTGTCAAGGATGCGCCTCACGTTGTGGATGTGCTCTTCTATGTCGTCAGCGTTGTCGGACATCTGGCTGTCGAGGAGGTAGAGGCCCTGGAGACGTTCTTGGATGGTGCGGTTGCGCAGCACGTTGAGGCAGTGGTTGCGCAGGGCTGTCAGCAGATAGGTGCGTGCTGTGGAACCCGTCGGAAGGATGTCCTTGCTCATAAGGTTGGCAAAGACTTCCGATACGGCGTCCTCGCTCTCCGCGTCGTCGTGGAGGAGCAGTCGGGCCAGCTGCTTCATGTCGGGATAGTGCTGGCGGAACAGTTGTACGATGGTCTCGTTGTTCTTCATACACTATATATACACTTTGGCTGTGAGAAACCTAACCTGAAAAGGAAAAGAAATAAAGACAGGGCAAAGTGGCACAAGTTTTTGCCTGCAAATGTAATAGTATTTAAGGAATTCCCGTCTCTTTTGAAAAAAAATATGGCATGATGGGCATTGTTCTCGTTTTTTTTCTTAGGTTTGCCACAAAAAGGAATGATATGGACGACGACAAGTATATTCGTTTTGATTGGGCCGCCAAGCGCATGCTACGCGACAAAGCCAACTTTGGCGTTTTTGAGGGGCTGATAACAGTGCTCCTTAACGAACCAGTTCATATCGTCGAGATTTTGGAGAGTGAGAGCAATCAAAATGATGCCGACGATAAGTTTAATCGTGTGGATATTAAAGCGCGTGCAGCAAGGATGAAATCATTCTTGTGGAAATACAGCAGGCTCGAGAACTTTATTATTTGGAGAGGGTGCTCTATGGTGTTGCAAAAACCATTACGGAACACATTTCTTTAGGCGATAAGTACGATAAGGTGAAGAAGGTCTATTCCATCAGCATTCTGTATTTCGATTTAGGGCAGGGAGCCGACTATCTGTACCATGGACAGACTTCGCTTGTTGGGGTGCATACTAAGGATACGCTGAAAATCAACACGCGTGATAAAGGCATTATAAAAATTAAGACACCCGAGGAAATTTTTCCGGAATACTTTATTATTCGTGTCAACGAGTTCAACGAAGTTGCCAAAACCCCACTTGAGGAATGGATAGATTACCTCAAGAGTGGTCATATCAAGGATGATACCACTGCCCCAGGCCTACAGGAAGCTCGCCAGAAGCTTCAATACATGAAGATGGATAAGGCAGAGCGCAAAGCCTACGACCGCCATATTGACAATATCATGGTGCAGAATGATGTGCTTGATACTGCTAAGATGGAGGGACGTGCAGAGGGACGTGCAGAGGGTCGAGCAGAGGGTCGAGCAGAGGGACTCGAAGATGGCAAGAAAACTGTTGCTCGGAATCTAAAGGCTATGGGGATGGATATAGAGGCTATCGCAAAGGCGACAGGCCTTCATAAAGAGGAAATCGCCAGTTTGTAAGGGCACAGTGGATATTTTCCGTGGGTCGAATATGAGTCTTTCTGGCGCAATGAATATTTCCCGTGGCACGGATAGGCACATCGGAGCAACCTTTTTTGGGAGTAGAGAGCTCATGAACACGATCCTTTTACAAAAACAAGCAAAAAACTTGCTGTGATTCAAGGGCTGTGCCTTTGGGCTCCATGATGAGTCATTCGTAGACCACCAGGTTCCTTGGCAAGGTGATGACCTTCAGACGACGAAACCAGCGGCGTGGAGAGGCGGGGTCGATGCGCTCCGACTGGCTGCCAATGATGTAGTAGCTGGCAGAATAGTCGTCCATGAGGGCTGTGAAGGCAGACTTGATGCGCGAGCACTTCTCGTTGATGGCATTGTCTAAGGGATTGGTCAGCCTGTCTACGGTCTCCCGCATTTTGACTTTATCACCGTCGGGGCAGATGCCATTATAGATACTCAGTAGTTCATTGCAATATTCACTGAGGCGCTTGAACTCGATGCCCTCTTCGTGACGCAGAAATAATAGGTAAACGGCGCGATGGACAGGCGACAGTTGCACCTCGACGGTAGGCTTGCCTGTTGCAGGACTTCCCTCTAAGAGGATGCCAAGGTCATCATCCTTGCCACAGGCATCGATAACCGATTTATGCCTCAGGAGACACACGAGGATAAAGATGAGGATTATTATAACCAGATCATCGCCAGACTCTATCGTGAGCCCTTACTTTCGCAGGCTGCCGCTGCGAAGAAGAAACAGGTGAAAGTCGAAGAAGATAATGCTAAAACTGCTGGACAGACAGAACAGGCTGCGAGCCCCGAGTTTGAGGAAAATAAGCCTGGAGAGAAAGAAACAAAAGTGAACCAGACGGAAGAACAGACATCCCCTATCTCTTTCAATGTGCCTGACGACAAGCCGGATAATGCGGAGCCTCTAAACGCCACCCTGACACCTGATGGACAGAAAGCACAGCCTGAGGGGCGGGAAGAGCGCGAGACCTCATCTACAGAAGACACCCCTCGCCCCAAGGCGCCGTCCTTCCTTGATAAACTCAAGCAGCATCTGAAGAAGGGCCTCACCGATTTCACAAGAGATTTCGACGAATAAGGCCCGGAGAAACAGCAAGGAATAGCGAGATAATCATATGAACAATCTATGACGGACAAGAGACCACACTTCATTCCCGGCACCGGATGGCGCTACGACTCAGAGCACTCCATGCGCCATCGCCTTGAAGGACACGACTACAAAGGTCGTAGCATCTATCAGATCACCATCACCTTAGATGACCGTAGCAAGCCACGGCTGGGCAGCCTGAGATGGACAGAGGAGGGGAAGGCCGTCGTCGACCTCACGCCGCTTGGCGAGCGTGTAAGAAGCTGCTGGCAGCAGATTTCGCAGCGCCATCCAGGTGTTAGTTCCATTGTGCTTCAAATCATGCCGGAGCATCTTCACGGCGTGCTCTTCGTCACGCTTGCGCAGAAAGTCCATTTAGGGAAGATCATCGCTGGCTTCAAAACCGGCTGCAGCCATGCGTGGTGGGAGATAGAGCCCGAGGTCTGTGGGGCGTCGCCGTCTAGTGCGCCGTCTAGTGCGCCGTCTTGTGCGCCGTCTTGTGCGCCGAATTATAATTCGGCGAACCCAACAGCGAACCCAACGGCGAACCCAACCGCGAACCCAACAGCGAACCCAACAGCGAACCCAACGGCGCTGTCTCTCCCTCGCAGCAAGGGCGCTAAGGGTCCCTCGCTCTTCTCTCCGGGCTATCAGGACTCGGTGCTCATAGGCAAGGGACAGCTGAAGAATATGATAAACTATGTGCTCGACAACCCACGACGAGCCTTGATAAAACGTGACAACCCCGACCTCTTCCGCGTCGTCAGTAATCTGAGCATTGGCGGCCGCACCTTCGCTGCTATCGGCAATCAATGGCTCCTCGACAAACCCATGCGGATGCAGGTGAGATGCCACAACAACACCTCAGAGCAAAACCTCAGACTCATCGCCCTGCAAAAGGCTTACTTTCTCGAAATGGGAAAGATGGGGGCGGTGGTGGTGAGTCCCTGTATATCACCTGGCGAGAAGGAGATAGCACGTGCCGTCCTTGCTGCCGGGCAACCTCTGATTGTCATCTTGGAAAATGGCTTTCCACCGCTCTATAAACCTCCAGGCCGCTACTTCGAGGCCTGTGCTGAGGGCTTGTTGCTCATGCTCGCTCCGTGGCCCTATCATGCTGACCGCCGCACGATAACCCGCCAGCAATGTTTGGCGCTGAATGAGATGGCTGCCTCTATCTGTACAGACCTCTGGACCCCGGAAATGGAATGGCAACTGCTCAATGAGCCGCCCATGGCAGAATGAGGGTAGAGATAGCGACTGTTGATAAATAAATCCGCAAGAACTTTGCGCTTTGCGGTTAATGTGCTATATTTGCAGTTGAAATTGCAAAACTTATAGTAGCCAATTACCTATGCCAACCCAGATACCCCAGGAGTGGACGAAGTTCATCCTTAAAGATGTCACCTTCGTCAATATCATGATGCGCCGCATCTACAATGTTCTCATTGTCGCCAACCCCTACGATGCCTTCATGCTCGAAGACGACGGGCGCGTGGAAGAGAAGATCTACGACGAATACATGGCCTTAGGCCTCCGCTACCCGCCCACCTTCACGCAGGTCTCTACTACGGAAGAGGCCGAGAAGGTGCTGGCTACCACACAGATAGACCTCGTCATCTGCATGCCGGGCAATGCCGACAACGACGCCTTCACCGTGGCGCGCGCTGTGAAGACGGCGTTCCCGAAGATTCACTGTGTTGTCCTCACTCCTTTCTCCCACGGCATCACACGACGGATGGAGAATGAGGACCTCAGCATCTTCGACTATGTCTTCTGCTGGCTCGGCAACACCAACCTCATCCTCTCCATTATCAAGCTCATCGAGGACAAGATGAACCTGGAGCATGACATCCAGGAGGCTGGCGTGCAGATGATTCTCCTCGTCGAGGACTCCATCCGCTTCTATTCCTCCATTCTCCCCAATCTCTACAGCTATATCCTTCAGCAGAGTCTCAACTTCTCCACCGAGGCCCTCAACCCCCATGCTGCCACCCTGCGCATGCGCGGACGGCCTAAGGTGGTGCTGGCCCGTACCTATGACGAGGCCATGGAGCTGTATATGAAATACAAGGACAACTGCTTGGGCGTCATCAGCGATGTGCGCTTCCCTCTCCATGCCCATCCCAAGCATCAGGGAGCCATGGGAGGCAGCAAGGAGGACAAGGACCCGGAGGCTGGCTTCAAACTCTTGAAGGCAATCCGGCAGCAGGACGAATACCTGCCCCTCATCATGGAGAGCTCGGAGACGGCCAACGGCATACGCGCCGCCAAGGAGCACTTCCATTTCGTGGACAAGAACTCCAAGATGCTCTCTGTGGAGCTCCGCCACCTCTTGGAGGAGCACATGGGCTTCGGTGACTTCATCTTCCGCGACCCTAAGACCCATCAGGAGATAGGGCGTGTGAGCACGCTGAAGCAGTTGCAGGACAATATCTTCAAGATTCCCTCCGACTCCATGCTCTACCATGTCTCCCGCAACCATATCAGCCGCTGGCTCTGTGCCCGTGCCATCTTCCCTGTGAGCAAATTCCTCAAGCAGGTGACATGGCACAAGCTCCAGGATGTCGACGCCCACCGCCAGATTATCTTCGACGCCATCGTGCAGTACCGGCATATGAAGAACATCGGCGTCGTGGCCGTCTTCGACCGCGGAAAGTTCGACCGCTATGCGCATTTCGCTCGCATCGGCGATGGCTCCCTCGGTGGCAAAGGGCGCGGTCTGGCTTTCCTCGACAACATCATCAAGATGCATCCGGAGTTCAACCTCTTCCCTGGTGTCACCGTGCGCATACCGAAGACCGTCGTGCTCTGCACCGATGTCTTCGACCAGTTCATGGAGCACAACAACCTCTATCCCATCGCCTTGAGCAATGCCCCCGACGAGGACATCCTCGCCCGCTTCCTCCAGGCCCAGCTCCCCGACAGCTATATCGCCGACTTCTTCACCTTCTTCGAGGCTACGACGGGACCTATCGCCATCCGCTCCAGCTCGCTGCTCGAAGACAGCCACTACCAGCCTTTCGCTGGTATCTACTCCACATATATGATTCCGCGCCTTGACGATAAGCAGGAGATGCTCCACATGCTCGCCGCCGCTATCAAGAGCGTCTATGCCTCCGTCTTCTACCATGACTCCAAAGCGTATATGACGGCCACGTCTAACGTCATCGACCAGGAGAAGATGGCTGTCATCTTGCAGGAGGTCGTGGGAAAGGACTATGGCAGTCGTTATTATCCCACCATCTCGGGTGTGCTGCGCTCCCTCAACTACTATCCCATCGGGGAGGAGAAGGCGGAGGACGGTATTGCCTCGTTGGCCCTGGGGCTGGGGAAGTATATCGTCGACGGTGGGCAGACACTGCGCGTCTCTCCCTACCATCCCGACCAGGTGTTGCAGATGTCGGACATGGAGATAGCGCTCCGCGACACCCAGACACGCTTCTATGCCCTCGACATGAAGCATGTGGGTACCGACTTCAAGGTCGACGACGGCTTCAACATCATGAAGCTGAGGGTCAAAGAGGCTTACAGCGACGGAGCCCTTAACTACATCGCCTCCACCTACGACCCCGACGACCAGATCATCCGGGAGGGTCTCTACGACTACGGACGGAAGATTATCTCTTTCGACGGGGTGCTCAAACAGGGCGTCTTCCCCTTGCCCGAGCTCATGCAGATGTCGATGAAATATGGCAGTCATGCCATGCGGCGCCCTGTGGAGATAGAGTTTGCCTGCAATGTCAACGCCGACCGCACCGGTGACTTCTGTCTGTTGCAGATACGGCCTATCGTCGACACCAAGCAGGAGCTCGTAGAGGATGTGGCGGCAGTTCCCGACAGCGAATGTCTGCTCAGAAGCCACAACTCCTTAGGTCACGGCATCTACGACGACGTCACCGATGTCGTCTACGTCAAGTTCGACGACAACTTCTCTGCTGTCAACAATCCGCAGATAGCCACCGACATCGAGAAGATCAACCGCAGCTTCCTCGACAGCGGGCGACAGTATATCCTCGTCGGGCCCGGGCGCTGGGGGTCCAGCGACTACTGGCTTGGTGTGCCTGTGAAGTGGCCGGCCATCTCAGCGGCGAGGGTCATCGTGGAGGTGGCCTTGCCTGGCTATCGTGTCGACCCCAGTCAAGGTACTCATTTCTTCCAGAATCTAACGTCTTTCGGTGTGGGCTATTTCACCATCACGCTGAAAGACGGTGTAGCTGCTGGTCATGGCACTGACGGCATGCTGCGTAAGGACATCCTTGATGCCATGCCTGCCGTCAGTGAGACACCGTATGTCCGCCACGTCCGCTTCCCCCATCCGCTAAAGATCATGATGGATGGCAGAAAGCAGGAAGGAGCGGTGATGAGGAATAATGTGTAGTGTGTAATGTGTAATGTATAATGGGTAATGTATAGTGTATAATGTATAATGGGTAATGTATAGTGGATAGTGTATAATGTATAGTGGATAGTGTATAATGTATAATGTATAATGTATAGTGGATAATGTATAGTGGATAAATGTTAGTTCGTGGTTTAAGTGCACATGAATATCGTGCATCTTTACACTACCCATTACACACTACCCATTACACACTACCCATTACACACTACCCATTATACATTACCCATTACCCACTACACATTATACATTACCCATTACCCATTACCCATTATTATAGATTTCCGCGACGGCTTTGTACACTATCTTGCCGTTGACGATATTCAGGCCCTTGTTCAGCGCCTCATCATCCTTGCAAGCCTGTTGCCAGCCCTTATCGGCCAGCGCCACGGCATAGCGGAGGGTGGCGTTGGTGAGGGCCGTTGTCGAGGTGTTGGGCACGGCACCCGGGATATTAGCCACACAGTAGTGCACGATGCCGTCGACAGTGTAGACGGGGTCGGCATGTGTGGTGGGGTGGGAGGTCTCGAAACATCCGCCTTGGTCGATGGCCACGTCGACGAGGACACTGCCCGGCTGCATGAGTCTCAGCATGTCGCGGGTGATGAGGTGCGGGGTCTTGTCGCCGGGCACGAGGACGGAACCGATGACGATGTCCGTGGTGGGCAGTTCGCTGATGATGTTATGGGCTGAAGAGTAGAGGGTGTGGACATTGGCCGGTGTCTGCAGGTCCAGGTCACGGAGCCGTGGCAGTGAGATGTCGGCGATGGTGACGTCGGCACCCATACCGGCTGCCATTCGCGCCGCAGCCTCGCCTACGGTACCGCCGCCAAGGACGAGGACCTTGGCGGGCTTCACGCCAGGGACACCGGAGATGAGCTTGCCGTTGCCGCCATGACTCTTCTGCAGGTAGTAGGCACCGTTGAGAGCCGCCATATGTCCCGCCACCTCACTCATCGGCACAAGGAGAGGAAGGCGACCGTCAGCAGTCTGCACCGTCTCATAAGCCAGGCAGACGGCACCACTCTTTATCATGGCCTCGGTGAGGGCGCGGTCGGAGGCAAAGTGGAAATAGGTGAAGAGCAGCTGCCCGGGACGGCAGAGCGGATACTCCGGGGCGATGGGCTCTTTAACCTTGATAATCATGTCGGCAGTCTGGTAGACGTTGGCGATGTCGGGCAGGATGGTGGCACCGGCTTTGACATAGGCCTCGTCGGGGAAGGCACTGCCCTCACCGGCGGTATGCTGTACGTAGACATTGTGGCCATGGCGCACAAGCTCGGCCACACCGGCGGGAGTCATGCCAACGCGATTCTCGCCCTGCTTGATTTCCTTTGGGATTCCGATTTTCATAGACTTACTGGTTTTAAAGGTTTTGTGTTTTGATGCCTCAAAGATAGTAAAAAGAATGATACGATGGTGCGACGGGCCCGTATTTTTTGGAAAAATTATGACGCACGTTTCCGGCATAGCCCATGGGGTCCCCGTTTTTGAAACTTTAGGTACCCCATTTTTCGCATTGCTTTGGCTATATAGCAAAAAGATATTCTTTTAAGGAATTTTAGCCACAAAATCTTTTGTGCATCAGTAAATATCCACTATATTTGCAGCGTCAATACGACACAATGTAAGCCGGTGGGTCTCCCGCCGGATTAACCTTTAAGACTAAAAATTTACTACTATGGAAGTCGAACAAGTTCTTAACGGCCTGATGTGGAAACACTCCGGCGAGCCTGAGTTCCTGCAGGCAGTGAAAGAAGTACTCATCTCTATTGAAGATGTGTACAACCAGCATCCTGAATTTGAGAAAGCAAAGATAATAGAGCGGCTTGTGGAGCCGGAGCGTGTGCACATGTTCCGGGTGCCATGGGTCGACGACAAGGGCGAGGTGCATGTCAACACGGGTTACCGCGTACAGTTCAACAGCGCCATCGGTCCTTACAAGGGTGGTCTGCGTTTCCACCCATCGGTAAACCTGAGCATCATGAAGTTCCTCGGCTTCGAGCAGACCTTCAAGAACGCCCTTACCACGCTGCCCATGGGCGGTGCCAAGGGTGGTGCCGACTTCTCGCTGCGCGGCAAGTCGTCGAATGAGGTCATGCGCTTCTGCCAGGCCTTCATGCAGGAGCTCTACAAATACATCGGTCCCGACGAGGACGTGCCGGCCGGTGACATCGGTGTCGGCGGTCGTGAGATCGGCTATCTCTTCGGCGAGTACAAGAAGCTCACCCATCAGTTCCAGGGCGTCCTCACCGGCAAGGGCATGGAGTGGGGCGGCAGCATCCTGCGGCCGGAGGCTACGGGCTTCGGAGCCCTGTATTTCGTCAACCAGATGCTTCAGACCCACGACATCGACATCAAGGGCAAGACCATCGCTGTGTCTGGCTTCGGTAATGTGGCATGGGGCGCTGTGAAGAAAGCCACGGAGCTCGGCGCCAAGGTCATCACCATCAGCGGGCCTGACGGATATATCTACGATCCGGAGGGTATCAGCGGCGAGAAGAACGAATACATGCTCGAGCTGCGCGACAGCGGCAACGACGTCTGCCAGCCTTATGCAGAGGAGTTCAGCGGTGCCACCTTCTATCCCGGTAAGAAGCCTTGGGAGCAGAAGGCGGACATCTACCTCACCTGCGCTACCCAGAACGAGCTCGACGGCAACGATGCCGACCGCATCTTGGCCAACAAGCCATTGTGTGTGGCTGAGGTCAGCAACATGGGTTGCACGGCGGAGGCTGTGGAGAAGTTCGTTCAGGCCCACCAGCTCTTCGCACCTGGCAAGGCCGTCAACGCCGGTGGCGTGGCTACGTCAGGCTTGGAGATGACACAGAACTCCATGCGACTGCATTGGAGCGCTAAGGAGGTTGACGAGAAGCTGCACTATATCATGCACTCTATCCACGAGCAGTGCGTGAAATACGGTCAGCAGCCCGACGGATATATCGACTACGTCCGTGGTGCCAATGTTGCCGGATTCATGAAGGTTGCCAATGCCATGATGGCACAGGGTATCGTGTAAAGACAGCAGAGAAGAATAGTCCATAAAAAGTCTGCCACGCAAGAAAGCTTTGTGTGGCAGACTTTTTTGTTGGGAGGCTTGTTAGATTATCCGCAAATGGAAAACTTATGCCAAATTACATGTTCTTACGGTTCTTCTGTCTTAAGAACTTGAGGTCTTTCCGTCTTAAAGTCTTTCTATCTGTGCTGAATTTCAGATTTTTTTCTTAATTTTGCCGTATGAAGCATCCGTATCTACATTATCTACTATTTGTCCTGGCGCTGCTGTTCTCTTTTTCCGTCCAGGCGCAGCGCACGACGCGTCGTGGCAAGGCTTCTTTCTATTCGAAGAAAGCCACGGGTGCCCGCACGTCGAGTGGCGAGCGTCTTCATCATGACAGCCTGACCTGCGCTCACCGCTCCCTGCCCTTTGGCACACGACTGAAGGTCACCAACCTGCGCAATGGCAAGAGTGTCATCGTCAGGGTCACGGATAGGGGACCGCACCACCGCAACCGCATCATAGACTTGAGCTATGGCGCGGCCCGTGAGCTCGGCATGCTCTCACAAGGTATTGCCATGGTGGAGGTGGAGCGCGTGGAAAAAGTGAAGGTTCCTTACCGCGAGGACGCTGTGGAGACGGGACTCCCCGAGTTTGAGTTCGATATGGCTGAAGTGGTGCCCAAGTTCATCAAGCAGAACCCTATCATCATCCCGAAACGCCCCGCCACCGTGCGGCCGGAGAAGGTGAAACCGGTGAGGAATAGAAAGGAAGACAGTCAGGAAGGACAGAAGTCAAGAAGTGCAGAATAGAAGTTCGGAGCTCCGGACTTCTATTCTGCACTTTTTTTATACTTTTTTCCTTCTTTCCCCTATCATCATCTCTCTTCCGCCGTGCGCTTGACGGTTGGGATGTTGAACTCAGAAATCTTACTGATGGATTTTCCTCCCTGCACGACGCTGACGCAGATCTTTGCCGAGCCGTCTTTGATTCTGTTGTCACCTAAGACGAGAGCAGTATAGCGGATACCCTGTCCGGGCGCCAGCTTCTCCACATGCATACTCGGTGAGATGAGGATATGCTTGTTGCCCGAAGCCTCCACGACAGTGGGCACGATGTCATAGAGCGTCGTCTGGCTGCGGTTGAAGATTTCGAAGATGACCTTGCTCATCTCCCCACGTTCTATCTTTCCGTCCTGGTTGTCGTCGAGGAACCGGGCGTTCTTAATCTCTATGCTCGGCGAGTACTTCAGATTCCTGGTCAGGTCCTCGACGCTGGAGTGCATCGGCATCGTCGTCTGCGGCTGTTGGGTGGTCACCGAACC
>ERZ791623.606-NODE-606-length-19548-cov-2.555943_pt1 | contig 19548 bp, 17 predicted proteins | sample MGYA00510268_ERZ791623 | MGnify/ENA primary metagenome ERZ791623 (study PRJEB30046, sample SAMN00715216) | human gut metagenome | study: EMG produced TPA metagenomics assembly of the A metagenome-wide association study of gut microbiota in type 2...
TTGTCCGCCTTGGCAAACGGGGCAAGATAGGTATCGAACGAGGAGAACGCCTGAGCGCCCGCCCACTCGTTCTGCATGATGCCGAGGAAGTTGACCATCTGGTTGCAGAGGGTCGCAAGGTGGCTTGCGGGAGAAGAGGTTATCTTTCCGGGGACGCCGCCGAGACCTTCCTGAATGAGCTGCTTCAAAGACCAGCCCGCGCAGTAACCGGTGAGCATGGAGAGGTCATGGAGGTGGATGTCGCCGTTTCTGTGGGCGTTTGCTATCTCTTCGTCATAGACCTCGGAGAGCCAGTAGTTCGCGGTGATCGCGCCGGAGTTGCTGAGAATCAGTCCGCCGACGGAATATGTGACAGTCGAATTCTCCTTAACGCGCCAGTCGGAAACCTTGACGTAGCTGTCAACCAGCTCCTTGTAGTCGAGGATGGTCGACTTCATGTTTCTGACTTTTTCGCGCTGCTTTCTGTAGAGAATATAGGCCTTTGCGACATCGGCGTAGCCCGCCTGGCTGAGCACCGACTCGACGCTGTCCTGAATGTCCTCAACGGCGATAAGTCCGTCCTTGATCTTGCCCTCGAAGTCCGAAGTGACCTTGAGTGCGAGCAGGTCGATGACCGTCGGATGAGTTTCCTTGTTGAGCGCGTCGAAAGCCTTTGATATAGCCGAAGATATCTTCGCTATATCAAAATCGGCGACTGCGCCATCTCTTTTGATAACCTTGTACATCATCATGCCTCCATTTTCTTTCTTTTTCCAAATATACGCTTCATTTGCGCTGTCCGCCTACAATTATAGATGCAACCATGGCAAATGTCAACAGCAAAATACAAGATATTGTGTAGAATTTATTTTTCTACCCCAAGATGTTCCGAGTTTCAGTGTCCGTTATATTCCCCTTATCTCGACATTCGGGACATTTTTGCGGACTATATCCGCGAAAGAGCGCAGTGTTTCGCGGCTGTGCGAGCCGAGACCCTTCTGCAAAACGAACTCGGAATCGGTGAAGTTCTGGAGAAAATATTTCTCGTCGCCCTTGAGCCACTCGCCTATTTTTTCAAAGTCCTCCGCGCTGTGCAGCTCGCGCACAACGGTCGTGCGGAACTCAAAATCGGTCTTTCCGCCCATGAGCAGGCGCACGCTCTCATATATCGGCTCCATATCGAATTTTTCGAGTCCGACCGTTTCAGCATATTTTTCGGGCGAATTTTTGATATCCATCGCCACATAGTCAACGAGCCCCGCATCTATAAGCGACTGCATCTTGTCCGGGAAAGTTCCGTTGGTGTCGAGCTTTACGAGATAGCCCATGTCTTTTATGCGCTTTGCAAACTCGTCGACATTTTTATTAACGAGCGGTTCGCCGCCTGTTATGCACACGCCGTCGAGCATGCCCTGACGTTTTTTGAGAAACGCAAAAAATTCTTCCTCCGGAATCTCATATTCGTCCCCGCCGGGTAGAATCAGCTCCGAATTCTGGCAGAACGGGCAGCGGAAGTTGCATCCGCCGAGGAACACAGTGCATCCCATCTTGCCGGGAAAATCGAGCAATGTAAGTTTTTGCAGACCTCTGACGCGCATACCGATACCCCTTTTCAAGCCGTAAAAATCGAGACGGAGAAAATCGGTCTTTCCGTCCCGGCAAAATCTATTATATACCACGAAAGCGCTCTTGTCACCAAAAACATCTTGAAAAATTGCACAAAGATTACCACAAAATAATGTGCATATTATCGCCGCGATACATATATGTTGCATTTTCTGCGAAAATTTGATACACTCATAGTATAATACAATCCCAATATATATGTATAACTGCGGAGGTGTCTTAATTGGCTGGAAAAAGACCTGTTGCGGCGATACTCTATGACTTCGACCGCACGCTTTGCACAAAGGATATGCAGGAATATCAGTTCATTCCGAGCGTCGGCATGGAGCCCGCGGATTTCTGGGGGCTCGCCAACAGCTACGCCGAGGAAGAGCATATGGACAAAATCCTGTCATATATGTACATCATGATAAAAAAATCGCAGGAGTGCGGGATTCCGCTGACGCGCAAGAGCGTCATGGAGTGCGGACGCGCGATAGAACTGTATAAAGGTCTGCCCGGCTGGTTCGACCGCCTCAACCGCTTCGGCAGCGAGAACGGCGTGACCGTCGAGCACTATGTCCTCTCCTCCGGTCTTAAAGAGATAATCGAGGGATCCGAAATAGGCAAATGCTTCAAAGAGATTTTTGCCTGTGAGTTCCTTTACGGCGAGAACGGCGAGGCAGTCTGGCCGAAGACCGCCGTCAATTATACTTCAAAGACCCAGTTTGTCTATCGCATAAACAAAGGCGTGCTCGATGTATCTAACGATAAAGATCTCAACCGCTCTACTCCGGACAACAAGCGCCGCGTGCCGTTTTCCAATATGCTCTATATCGGCGACGGGCTTTCCGATGTTCCGTGCATGAAGATGGTCAAGGCATACGGCGGATATTCTATAGCCGTCCACAACAACGAACCGCGCCAGCTCGAGGGCGTGAGTGACCTGCTCTATCACAACCGCGTTGACTTCGCCTTCGCGGCGGACTACTCAGAAAACAGTGAGCTTGACATAACCGTCAAGGATATCATACGCAGAATAGCCATAGACAGCACCTTGCGCGACGAGCACAGCAAGCAGAAGCGCCGCTCGAAATGCTGCTGCGCGGACATCTGACGGAGGATAAATATGTCTGTATTTTTTACCGCCGCGGTGTGCGTATACAACACGGAAAAATATCTTCGCGAATGTCTAGATTCCGTTCTCAATCAGAGCTATAAAAATTTTGAATTGCTCATAGTTGACGACGGCTCGACGGACAAAAGCGGCTGCATCTGCGACGAATACGCAGAAAAAGACAGCCGTGTGCGTGTCATTCACACAGAGAATCAGGGTGTATTGCTCGCGCGAAAGACTGCGTTTGAGAATGCGCGCGGGGACTATTTCATCGTCTTTGATTCGGACGACACCGTCTCGCCCGAGCTGTTTTCGAGATTGAGCGAAAAAATCGAGCAGTGCGCGCCGGACATGATATTCTTTGACTATAATAAAATAAACGGCGAAAATATCACACATGAAAAGACATTCGACGGCGAGCGTTCTTTTAATAAAGACAGCAAAAAAGATCTTTGGGAGCTGCTGCTGCGCTCGAAATTCAACTCGCTTTGGTGCAAGTGCATAAGGCGCGATAAATTCGACTATGATATAGACACGGCTTATTACAAAGGCTACAGCCGCGGCGAGGACAGGCTCGTCTCGGCGCATATGCTGAGCCGGCTCAACACTTTTTGTTACCTGCCCGAGGCACTTTATAACTACCGCACCTCGGCTTCCTCTCTGACGCGGACATATTCGTTTGAGAATCTCGTCATGTCCTCCCACGCTACAGAGGAGATTCGCCAAATGATATCAGCCGACGGCTGCCTCGACGGCGAGTGCGAAGCGCTCATATGCTCTCTCGCGAGGATGATCTACCGCAATTTTCTCTATCCCAACGCCGTCTCTTTATCCAAAAAAGAAACCGTTGAGCTGATAAAAAAGAGCGAATCTCTCGGCATCTATAAGCTGTGCACCGATCGCAGGGCGGACAAATATTCTTCAAAGCCGGAGAATCTTAAATTTTCGCTGCTGAGAAATAAAAAATACTCCCTGCTCGTTGATGCAGTGAGGCTCAAGAGCAGGATATAAGTCGAAGAGAGTCGATTGCCTTGACAAAATTTCTGCCGGGCGTTATAATATTCTCCCGAAAACTGCCCGTGCGGAAAGGAAGTGAAAGCCATGGGCACAGAACAGAAAAAGATCGCCGCCCAGAACAAAAAGGCTTTTCACGACTATTTCGTGCTCGACAGATACGAAGCGGGAATCGAGCTTTGCGGCACGGAGGTCAAATCCATCCGCCAGGGCAAGCTCAATCTCAAGGACTCATGGTGCTCGATAGTCGACGGCGAATTGTTCGTCAACGGAATGCACATCAGCCCCTATGAGCACGGCAATATCTTCAACCGCGACCCGCTGAGGGTGCGCCGCCTGCTGATGCACAAGCGCGAGATAATGCGCCTGCTTGGTCAGACGAAGCAGGAGGGCTTGACCCTCGTGCCGCTGAGCGTATATTTTGTCAAGGGGCGCGCCAAGGTTGAGGTTGGGCTGTGCAAGGGTAAAAAGCTCTATGACAAGCGCGAAACGGCGGCGAAGAAAGACGCCGCGCGCAATATCGAGCGCAGCATGAAAAACTTCTGATTCAATCGGCAAAAGCCGTTTGATATATGGGGATGAAAGGATTTCGACGGGGAGGTTGAACTTCGGTAAGCGGGCAGCGGTGTGGGACCGCTATAAAACCCATACGTTTAAATAATAAACGACAACAAAACAGTTTTACAAGCTGCTTAAATAGCAGCCGTCTTTGCCGGGAGTACTGCGGCCCGGTACAAGGCGTCGATTAGCAGTGAACGTGCATGGGTGAGCGCTCCGTAACCCGTCATGAACAACGGAACTACCGAACCGGTGAGCCTGCCTGACGGCGCTCCGGCGAGGGAATCTTAAAAGACAGGCTACGCCCGTAGAAAGCTGTGGGGAGCCCTTTTCGGACGCGGTTTCGATTACCGCCATCTCCACCATGAAAAAAGCACTTGCTGTTGCAAGTGCTTTTTTCAATGAAATTCGTTCTTCGGAACGAGTGAAATATGCCTGCGGCATATGAAGGAACAAATTTTTTCACTTGATGTGCAGCATCAAATTTCACAATTTACGAAGTAAATTATTTCACCGCGAGCAGTGCGAGTGATTTCACTAAAGTTTACAATTGCATGAGTTGAAACCGCTGTTATTGCAAATGATTTTTCCACCGTAACCGACAATCAAGCCGGGAAAGTTCTTTACTACTCTCCCGGCTTGATTTTTATTTTTGCAGTCATATTCTGACTGCTTCAATTTCGTTTCCGTGTTCCTTTATTATATCTATAAGATCGGTTGTTTTCAGCCACACCGTTGCGGTGTTGTCATTCGGGTGGACTCCGATGAGTCCGCCGTTTACGAGTTCCTCGTCAAGAAAAAATTTCACTTTTTTCTCGCTGTCGTTGAGTATACCGAGCGGCGTCACTGCGCCCGGTATCAGACCGAGCAGGCTCATCAGATCGTTTTCCGATGCAAAGCTCAGCGGGCGTGTGCCGTGCTCCTCCCTGAATTTTTTCAGGTCAACGCGCTTGTCGCCCCTGACAGTTATGAGATAATAATTGCGCTTCTTGTCGTCTCTGACAAATAAGTTCTTCGCGTCCGCCTCCTGGTGCGGCAGCTCAACATGCGACATCTCTTCCATATTGAACACCGCGCCGTGCTCGGTCACTTCGTATTCTATTCCCCTGCTTGTCAGGAAATCATATACTTCCTGCTTATTTAAAGAGGGCTGCCGCATCGGGCAGCCCTCTTGCTTTTATATCAGTCCGGCGTATAAGTGAAGGTGAAGCAATGCGAGCGGAGCGTCGCCGCGCCCATTATGTTGAGCCTGAACGCGTTGCCGCGCATCGTCTTATTACCTATTTTCATGCTCGAAATATATCCGCAGCTGCTGCCGCGCGCGCTGTCATGCTCGAGTATCTTTATCCACTGCGCGGGGTCGCTCTGGAGCGTTATGCGCTTTGATGAATCAACCTTTGCATTATACGCTTCGACCTTCTTGCGAAGCTCCTCGCTCGAAATGGTCAGCGTGCGTTTGACATTGCCCTCGGGGCTTGTCCTGCCGCCCGCGAGATAAGGATAGCTGTTTTGACTGCCGCCCCAGACATTCGCGCTCGAAGCCGTCTTCCCCGCCGCCGTTGAAAAATACGGAGTGAATGCGGGCGAGCCGTAATATGCAAGATATTCGCCGAGCGTCGCTTTTATCGCGTTTTCGATAGATGAGCTTGTGCCGGCGTAGCTCTCGCGGAACGCGTGGTTCGAGGTAGTCATCTTAAAATTCTGGCGCTTTGCGTAGGTGTAAATCGCTACCATCTGCGACTTTATCGACTCAAGCGGCGCAGACGGACCGACCTCGGCATATGCAGTCTTGCCGAGATATTCGGCGAGCGAATAGCTCTTGCCGTTATATGTAACCTTGCTCGGCAAATTCGAATCCTTAACGAGGCTGATGCCGGGGTTGTTATAATAATGAAGCAAAATCTGCTTGTATGTCCAGCCGCGGCGCGCATATTCGGACGCGCCGTTCTGGCTCATGCCGACTCCGTGGCCGTAACCGTAGACGGTGAAAACAAAAGTACCCGTCTTTGAAGAGCTGTGCCTTGTCGTGGTCTCGGTCGGTTTCTGGGTGGGCTTAGTGGTCGGTTTTCCAGTCGTGTTCGGGCGAGTCGTGGGCTTTGTCGAGATAACCGTCGTCAGGACGGTTGAGCCCTCGGCTATCGAGCCGGGCACAGTGCCATTTGTCTGCTCCCCGGTTGTTTTTCCGGAGTCGGCAGTGTCGCCATTCGGACGCTCTACGTCGGCAATAATCATATCGTCTATATCATCAATTATCCCGTCCGTATCGCTCTCTGAGGTATTCCCCCACGATGTGTTGCCGCCCGACGCGCTGTTCTCAAACGTATTGCTCTCGCTTGTGTCGGACTCGCGTGCGTTAATGAGCACCGCGCTGACCTGCGAACCGTAGCCCTTGACCAAAAATGTAATCGCAGTTCCGATAAGCGCCGCGAGCAGGATAATAGCCGCCACAATGAGCGCGGTTTTCTTGCCCGAACGCACCGGAGCCGATTTATGGTGAGAGTGATGTTCGCCGTCCGTGATTATTATTGACGCATCGTCGCTGACATCGTGCATGACAAAGCCGTTGCGCGCATAGTCTGCGAGCGCGGAATAGAGCCTGTGAACGCAGGCGTAGATAAACTCCTGCGTAGTCTCACCCTTGCGGCTGAAAACCTTGAACACACGCGCCTTGTTCTCGTCCGCTATGCAGATGAGCATGAAATGCTTGCTGTTTTCATCATCGTTGCGGAACACATTCGATATCGCCGCGCCGACCGACGCGCCGCTCTTTGCTCTGGCGCGTCCCGCCATGGTGGCTATATATTCGCCATGACTCTCGTCTTCCTGCCGCTCGATATCGACCGACCGGGCGAATATAGCATCGCCGAAATCCGATTCATCGTCATAGGGCAGGACAGAGAACACGAACGGGCTGTTTTTGCTTGAAGCAACCGCGACGGAAAGTCCGCGCTCTTTCAAGAGCGCAACGACCTCTTCCGGATCGCACTTTTCTTCAGCACTCGGCTCGCCGGCGTCGTTCGCATCCGGTTCGGTAGTGTTTGCGCTTTCGGCAGCTTTTTCAACGGGCAGGAACACCAATTTCAGTTCTTCGGCGACCTTGGCGCATCTGCCGTCGGAAAGGGGCAGAAAGACCAGCGTCTGGCTGCCGCTTTTCTCTATAAAGCCGCTGTATTTGCCGTCGTCGGTCACAAGTATCTGTGCGTCGGCAGGCATCAGACACTGATCCTCATCCGCCTTTTCAAGCACTTCGGCTATTCTGTCGGAGGACGCGGTTTTTGTTCTGAGCGCGTCGAAAAGCAGCTTCTTTATCTCGATATAATGCCGCTCGGCAGCCGCGAGAACCACAGTCTCCGAATCTCCGAACGCTCCGGCAAGGGCAGAAAACAGCTCGCGGCTGTCCGTGAACTGCTCAAAGCGGCACTCCCCGTAGGCTGCGGCAAAAACGGACTCATATTCCGCTATCGCCCTGCGCGGGAGAGGCTGATTGACAAAAGCCAGGAGCGAGATCTTATTTTTCAAAATATCACCTCATTAGTTGGGATACCATCTGTTTGCGTTTTTGTAGGGGTTCTGTTTCTTGTCTTTATCATACCAGGCCTGAGGATATCTCGGGTTGGAGTTGGTCTTGACGAGCGAAGTATCAACTTCTTCACTCTCGCCGTCGCGCACCATTCGTGCCACAACGACAAGGCGTGCGTTGTCGAACTCATACAGGCAGGTCGAAAGAGTGAGAATCTTGTCGGTCGGCTTGATATCGACGCCCGTTGTGTAGAGCTTTCTCGAATCAAGCTCGGCTATATACTGCTCGAAGCTCGCCTCGCTTATATTCGTCCAGACATAGTTGAAGAAATATCCGTTGTCCTCGGCGGTGGTCGCATTTGTGATAAACACCGCGTAGACCTTCCACTTGTAGTCGTGATAGATGGTGTTGAACTCGATTATCGGATTGTTTATGAATCCGCGCGTGGTGCGGTAATCGAAGAGCTTGCTGAATATCTTGTCCGAGCTGCGGGTGCTGTGACCGTAGATTATGCTGTTACGGTCAAGCGGCTCGATTGAATTGGCATGAGCCAGGAACGGGTTTCCGAGATCCGTGTATCTGTGGGTGAAGCTGCGTTTGAGATAATACGAATCGTTGTCGGTCTGGAGAATCGGGAAGTCCATCTTGAGCTTGTCTATCTTCAGCCAGCCGATGAGGTCGGTGTTCTGCGCATACGCCTCGGCGTATTTTAGCTGCATACCCTCGGGGAACTTGACATTCGGGTACTTTGCCTTTATCTCGTCCCAGGTCAGCTCCTCGCTGGGCTTGATACCTTTTATGTCGTTGTCAACGATGTTGGGCTGAACAAGATATGTGTTTATCAGCATTCCCGCGCTGACGAACACCGTGATTATAGCCGCCATAAAGACTATCTTGCGGACTATCTCGGATACAGCGTCGCCCTTCATCGGGATGATGCCCTTTATAAATTTTTTGAAACCCTTTTCGCTGCCGCTGTTCTTTTCATTTTCGCTGACCTCGCGCTCATATTCGCGCAGTGAGCCGCGGTCGCGCTCGCTGAGGTTGACGGCAAAGGTAGAATCTGTCGGCATATCGAAATCGTCGAGCGCCTGCTCTGTCGGGTATTCCGGCTCAGTCACTTTCGGAATATCCTCGCCGCTCAGATCGTCGGGCGGGATAAACTTATATAAATTATCCTTTTTCGGCTCTGCGGGTTTCTCCGGCTCGGACTCGATTATGGGCTCGAGCTCGGACTCCGGCTCGGATACCGGCTCCTTTTCTTCGGTCACGGCCCCGCTTTCCTGCCGTGACTCCACCCCGGTTTCATCGTCGCCGCAGTCAAGATATCTGCGCGCGAGATCTTCCATTTCGCTGCGCTGTGCCGCGGGTTCGTCGTCCTCAACCGATGTGTAGTGCTCAAACATCTCCCTCATATCGGGCAGCGAAAACTCGCCGTCTTTTCTGTTTTTGTCAGACATACTCTTTCCTCCGATACAGGTTTACTTTATTTTCTCTTCCAGCATCAGGCGTGCAAGGTTAAGTGCCCGCGACGCCGTGACATATCTGTTATATTCACGGTCATTTTCATGACCGGTGACTATCTTTTCGACGACTGTGCGCTCGCCGTCCGTGACCGCCGCAAAGCTCAGTCCGCCGGGCAGAACACCGTCGCCTCCCGGTCCTGCAAGACCGGTTGTGGATATCGCTATATCCGCGCCGCTCACGCGCTTTGCGCCGAGCGCCATCTCGCGCGCCGTCTGTTCGCTGACAGCGCCGTAGGTCTCAAGCGTCTTTGGCGAAACGCCGAGGAGCTTTGTTTTTATATCATTCGAATAGCTGACTATTCCGCACTCGAAAACCTCGGACGCGCCGGGGATATCAGTCAGCCTTTTGGGGATATATCCCGCCGTGCAGGATTCGGCAGTCGCTATCTTTTTGCCCTTTTCTTTGAGCAGAGCGACAACGCGCTCTTCGATGCTGTTCATATCGGTGCCGTATACGACATCGCCGAGCCTGCTACATATCTCATCAACTACAGGCGCGCACATTTTGTCCGCCTCGTCGGCGGTTTCCGCCTTCGCGGTTATCCTCAGCCGCACCTCGCCGCTTTTTGCATACGGTGCGACGGTCGGGTTCTTTGCGTCGAACATATCCTCTATCTCTTCGGCGACCGAGCTCTCGCCCATGCCGATTATATTGACCGTGTGCGAGACTATCGCGCCGTCGGAATATTTTTTCAAAAATCCGCGCACGCTCTCATTGAACATCGGGACGAGCTCGCCGGGAGGGCCGGGCAGGATAATAACGCACTTGCCGTTCTTTTCGAGCGCCGCGCCGGGTGCCGTGCCGTGGTTATTCTCAAACACGGTGCCGCCGACGGGCAGCATCGCCTGCTTGAGGTTGTTTTTGGGCATATTGCCGCCCTTTGATTTGAAATATGAGCGTATGCGCTCCGCCGTGTCTTCATCTTCTCTGAGCTCGAAACCCATGACCTCACAGCAGACCTCTTTTGTCAGATCGTCGTCCGTGGGGCCGAGTCCGCCGGAAGTAATAACAATATCACTGCGACCGAGAGCCGTTTTCAGCTCCTGCGCGAGGCGCTCGGGATTGTCCCCGACGGAGCTGCGGTGCATGACGGATATGCCCATCGCCGCAAGCTCTTTTGAGAGAAACTGCTCGTTGGTATTGAGGATATCGCCGAGCAGAAGCTCGGTTCCGACACAGAGAATTTCACACACTGCCATTGTTACTCACCTTTTGAAAAAGCTTTTATAACCGTAACTTTTGTGCCCTCGACCGCGCGCTTTATGGGCTCGTCCCATTCGGTGCCGCGCTCCGCCTTTTCGACTCCGGCTATCGTCGGATGGGTGCGCGGGTGCTTCGGGGTGAACACAGTGCAGCAGTCCTCATAGGGCTGGATGGATATATCAAATGTCTCAATTTTTCTCGATATCGCGATGACTTCGTCCTTGTCCATGCCGATAAGCGGACGGAACACTGGCATCGAGGTCACAGCGGCCGTGCAGGCTATTGCGGGCATGGTCTGGCTCGCAACCTGACCGACGCTCTCACCTGTTATCAGCGCTTGGCAGCCCTCTTTTACCGCAATCTCCTGCGAGATGCGCATCATCATGCGGCGCATGATAAGCGTGAACACCTCTTCGGGGCAGTTATCTTTTATAAGCTCCTGGATCTCGGTAAACGGGACAACGAAGAGCATAATGCGTCCGCTGTATTTTGCGACCTGGCGCAGAAGCGAGTGAACTTTCTGCTCGGCGCGCTGGCTCGTATAGGGCGGAGAAGCGAAGTGAATAGCTATCAGCTCCACGCCGCGCTTTGCCATCATCCAGCCTGCAACGGGGCTGTCTATTCCGCCGGAGACGAGCAGAGCCGCCTTTCCCGCAGAGCCCGAGGGCATACCGCCCGCGCCCTTGAGCTGGTTGCCGTGGATAAACGCGCACTTATCGCGCACCTCGACGTTTATTATAACATCGGGGTTATGAACATCTACTTTCAGATGGTGGAATTTCGAGAGTATCTTTCCGCCGACTTCTCTGCATATCGCGGGAGAATTGAGCGGAAACTTCTTGTCCGCGCGCTTTGCCTCGACCTTGAAAGTCGATGCGGCGTTGAGCAGGGGAGCCGTATATTCAACGCAGGTGTTGAGAATAACGTCCATATCCTTTTCGACTGCGGCGGCGCGAGAGAGTCCGGCTATGCCGAAGACCTTGAGAAGTCTTTCAGTCGCTTCGTCGAGATCGGCATCCTCGGGCCCTTCGACTATTATCGTCGACTGCGCGGGGGTGCAGGTGAATTTGCCGAGCGACGCGAGTCTGCGGCGGATATTCGCCATGAGCATATCTTCAAAAGTGCGCCTGTTGAGTCCCTTGAGTGCAAGCTCACCGTTTTTGATGAGAATAACTTCCTTCATGTTGTGATTCCTTTTTTATTTATTTTACTTATTTTTTCTTATTGTTTTCTGCCCCTCGGCAATGCCGTCGATGAGCATATCTATCTCTTCTTTTGTGGTAAAACGCGAGAAGCTGATTCTGAGCGGGCTCTTTCTAACTTCGTCGCTCAGCCCCATATTTTTGAGCACCGAGCTCTGATGTCCCTTTGAGCACGCCGAGCCGCTCGAGACATAGACGCCGCGCGAAGAGAGGAAGTTGAGCATCGGCTCGGAGTTTATGCCGAGCACCGAAATATTGGTCACATACGGCAGCGCGTCCTCGGGCGAGTTTATAACAACTCCGCCGAGAGCCAGAAGTCTGTCCCGCATATAGTCGCGAAGCTCAGTAACTTCTTTGAGCTCAGCCGCAAGATTCGGCAGCCGCCGCGCCGAAGCCCGCTATTGCAGGCATGGGCTGAGTGCCAGGGCGCAGTTTTTCCTCCTGCGAGCCGCCGAAAACTATCGGCGACAGGCGCACGCCCTTTTTGACATAGAGCGCACCGACGCCCTTGGGTCCGTGTATCTTGTGGGAGCTGACCGTCATCAGGTCAACGCCCATCGCCGCGGGCTTGAGCGGCAGTTTTCCGAAAGCCTGCACCGCATCGCAATGAACAAGTGCGGGCGACTTCGCACGCGTTACCGCAGTTCTCGCCGCTTCGACGGGCTGAATAGTGCCCGTCTCGTTGTTGACCGCCATAATGCTCACGAGTATCGTGTCGGGAGTCACGGCTTCAAAAAGCTCGCGCTCGCTGATACGTCCGTTTTTGTCAACGCCGAGGCGTATGACTTCAAAGCCCTCGTTTTCGAGATGCTTGACCGTCTCATCTATACTCGGATGCTCGACGCTCGTCGTCACTATCCGTCTGCCGCGCCGGCGCATGGCATGAGCCGCGCCCTGAACGGCAAGATTGTTGCTCTCCGTTCCGCCGGAGGTGAAATAAACCTCGTCATCCCGGCAGAAGAGCCTGCGCGCCACATTCGAGCGCGCGTTTTCGAGCATTTCGTCCGCCTCTATCCCCTTTTGATGCAGGGACGATGGGTTGCCCCAAAGCTCTGTTACAGCGGTTTTCATCGCTTCAACAGCTTCACTGCACACGGGGGTCGTGGCGCTGTTGTCAAGATACGCCGTCATAAGAAAAATCACTCCAAACCGCACGATTCCCAATTATACTTATATATTCTATATTATACAACATAATCACCGGACTTGCAATATATTTGAGCGGATTGCGGCGATACTGCGCGCGGCAAGTTTTTTCCTGTCTGCGCATAAAACGCCCGCCCGCTACATTATATGATATAAAGTGCAACAAGGACAGCAAATAAAGATTGACAAAAATATGCAATTTGCTATAATTAAACTGCAAATGAAACCCATTACATAAAGGAGAGTTGACATTGACAAAACGAACAAAATCGTGGGTCGCCCTGCTGCTTTTCATCGCAGTGTTCGGCGCTCTGCTCGTGACCGCAACGTTCACTGACCTCCAGGTCAGCAACATCCTCACGGCAAAGGCGCTCGCCGCCCACACCTACTACACAAACGAGACCGTATACGGCGTTGTGCTCGAGGCCGTCGGCTCGTCGCCCGTCTATCTCATGCTCGCGTTCAGCTTCCAGATTCTCTTCTGGCAGGTCATGCGCAAGATGAAAAAGCATCCGTGGAAAGAAATTCTTGCGATACTTCTTCTCGTCGCGGGAACGGCAGCATACTTCGTCATGTTCGACGACGCCGTAAAATATGCGCTCCAGCATATAGGTCCCGAGGCCGAGCTGTTCCGCAAGGCGGCATTCCTCAAGGGCATATCGATGTTCTTCGCGGGTCTTATGACTTTCTTTGCGACCTTCGCCATAAGGAACTACTCCGAGGAATCGGTCAACAAGATGGTTATGTTCGCAGTTGCGGTGCTCTGCGTTGCAGCTGTTTCCAACGGCATTATCGCCGCAGTCAAAGAGCCCGTCGGCCGCATGCGTTATCGCGCAATGAACTGTGAGGGCGGCCAGTCGATCGGCGGATTTGACAACTTCACCCGCTGGTATGTCGCCAACGGCCAGCACCTCACCAAGGACGAGATGAGAGCACTCTTCGGCACGACCGACGCTCTTAAATCATTCCCGAGCGGACACACCTGCTCCGCCGGCACGGTCTACTGCCTGCTTATGCTCCTCGATGTTTTCAACGTCAAGAGCAAGGGCAAGAGAGCTGTCAGCTGGATCGCCGCCATCACCTACACCGGCATGGTCGCGGTCAGCCGCATAATCGTCGGCGCGCACTTCTTCAGCGATGTCCTCATGGGCGGCACGATAGCTTTCGTGAGCATGATAATCTTCAGAGAGATATTCATCTGCAAAGGCTCGAATGTGAAAGCGATGTTCGGCAAGGAATAAAATCAAGATAGGCAAGCACCCCGCAGACCTGAGTCTGTGGGGTGCTTTTATGGGCAGCAAAAAGCACGGTGCATCTTTTGACACACCGTGCTTTTGTTTTTTTATCAGTCTTCGCTGTTCTGCTTAGCGATGGGTTCGATCTTGCCGTATCTCGAAGCGGAAGCCGCATCGGATCTGGGCGGACGGGAGGGAGCTGCGGGGCGGTCGCTGCGCGGGCGGTCATTTCTGCCTCTGCCGCCTCTGTCGCGGTTCTGATATCCGCCGCGTCCGTTTCCGCGGGGCGGTCTGGAACCGCCGTTGAGGGGCTTCACGCCCTCTTCGAGAGTTATAACGACCTTGCGGTCATTCTCGGAACCGACGGAGTGAGAGGTCACGCCCTCAACATCCTGGAGAGCCGTGTGAATGATGCGTCTCTCATAGGGATTCATGGGATCAAGCACAACATTTCTGCCGTACTTTCTGACCTTTGCTGCGCTCTTCTGAGCGAGTGCGCGCAGGGTTGCCTCGCGCTTCTCGCGGTAGTTGCCGATGTTGAGCGAGACTCTTCTCGACTTGTCCGCGCCTCTGTTGACGACAAGGCGGACGAGATACTGGATAGCGTCGAGTGTCTCTCCCCTGCGGCCGATAGCCGCGCCGTAGTCGCCGTCATATTCGACCGCGATACTGACTTCTTCGTCAGTCTCTTCGATCTTTATCTCTGCGCCCTCGATGCCGAGGCTTGCAAGAATTTTTTCAAGATATTCCTTCGCGCCGGCCTCGGACGGAGCATCGTAGCTCACCTTGACCTTTGCGGGAGTTGTTCCGAGCAGACCGAACATCTTCTTTGTCGGCATCTCGAGAACTTCGATTTCAAAATCCGAATCGGCGGATATGCCGAGCTTCGCGATAGCGTCAGCTTTTGCAAGATCGACTGTTGCGCCGGTTCCGATAGCTTCTTTTAACATCTCTGTTTCCACCACCTGGAAAATTTATTTTTCTTCTTTTTTCTGCGCAAGTGCGCGCTTGAGATTCTCTTCCCTTGAACGGCGCTCGACAGTCTCATCGACCATAGCCTTTGCAATCATCTTCTTCGGGCTGTGGGTGAACGAAAGGATAACTGTCTGAATGAGCGCGAAAACGTTCGACGCAATCCAGTAGATACCGATACCGGCGGGGAACTGGAAGGTGAAATAGAGCGAGAACAGGGGCATACCGAAAGTCATGCAGCCCATGGTCGGGTTCTTCGCCATTTCAGGGTTGTTCTTGCGCTGCTGGAGCATTGAGAAGAGGCTCGTTGCGAGAGAAGTAAGGCCCGAGAGGATGGGGATGACCCAGAGGATTCCGGGCTCTTTTATCGACGGAACCTCGCCCAGCGGTATGCCGAGGAAGGTAAAGTTGAAGTTCGCGATGCTGTCGATAACTCCCGAGCTGATGCCCTTTGAGAGCGCGATGGGTCTTATCTCATTGATATGGTTGATAACAAAAAGCTCGATAGTCTGCTTACCTGTCTTTGCGTTATATTCAGCGAGTCCTTTTGCTATTTCTGTCAGCGAATTGATTGTTGTATCATCGATCGCGAGCGCCCACTTGAGGGGGTGATAGATAACGCCGATAAGACCGAAGATGATGATGAACTGGATGGCGAGCGGCAGGCAGCCCATATTCATGGGATTGTGTCCTTCGCGCTGATAGAGAGCCTGAGTCTCTTCCTGAATCTTTTTCTGATCGCCCTTGTATTTGGCGTTTATTCTGCGGATCTTGGGCTGAAGGCGCTGCGTCTTGACGGTACCCTTAGTCTGGTAGATAGAAGTGGGAATCATAAGAAGTCTTGCGAAGAGGGTGAAGAGGATGAGTGCAAGACCGTAATTGTCAACGGCTTCGAATATGAACCTGAGAACATATCCGAACGGGATACCCAATGTCGTGTAAATGGCGTCCATTATTTGTGAGTCCTCCGGTTGGATTTTTTGTCCCTCTTGGGAGGGACGGGATCATAACCGCCGGGGAATAGGATATTGCAGCGAAGAAGTCTGGCAACAGTCAGCAGAGAGCCTTTGAACGCTCCGTGTATTTCGAGAGCCTCTATCGCATACTGAGAGCAGGTCGGATAATACCTGCACATATCGGGCAGCTGCGGTGAGATATGCTTTCTGTAAAACTGAATAAGTTTTATCAGTATGTCCTTCATTTTCACTTCACAACTTTCACTCCTGCAGATATACCGATAACACCCAAGGCTCCCAGCTGTTTGCGCATTGACCGCTCGATGTCGGTGCTCTTGCGGGAGACCGTCTTATGACGGGCGACAAATACAATGTCCCATCCCCCGCAGCACTCGCCTTCGAGCTGCCGGAAAGCCGCGCGAATTATCCGGCGGCACCGGTGGCGCTCCACCGCATTTCCGAGCTTTTTGCCGGTGGTTATCCCGATGCGCATGACACCGTAACGGTTCCTGAGCGCATATGTGACAAGCACCGGGTCAGCGGCTGATTTGCCGCGCCCGTAAGTCCTGCGAAAATCGCTGTTAAGCTTGAGCGTCTGATATTCTGCCAAAGCAATCAATCCATCCGTGGCAATAATCCGCTCGACCTGTTAAAAGACCGTTAAAAAGGCCGATCAATAGGTGAGCTGCTTTCTTCCCTTCGCTCTGCGGCGGGAAAGAACCTTGCGTCCGTTTCTGTCGGACATTCTCTTGCGGAAGCCGTGCTCCTTCTTACGGTGCAGCTTCTTGGGCTGGTAAGTTCTTTTCATTTGCGGTAACCTCCGTTTCACAGGATATTAGTCACCGGCGGGCGCTTTGGTGGCATTCGTACCGCCGTGATCTTATGTGCAGATATGGGTATAACGCTTTTGCCTACCCTTGCAAGCTACTATTATATATCATACTTCACATCAATGTCAATCATTTTTTTGCGTCCTTGTGCAAACTGCTTGTTGAAAAAAAGGGGGTTTTATGATATACTCTATCCTATTATAAAGTATTATGATGGGGGAAGTTCACTAATGGATTCATTCAACGAGCTGTGGCAGGTAGTCTCCGACTATCTCAGGCAGACAAACTCCGAATCTATCTACAATGTCTGGTTCAGCGAGCTTGAGCCGATAAGCTTTGACGGCAGCCGCGCCGTGCTCATGACAACGGCGGAATTCAAGCGCCGCATCCTCGCGCAGAAGTTCGGCGGCACGCTTCACAGCGCATTTTTGAACGCGCTCGGTCTCGATGTCGATGTCGAGTTCATAGCGCCGGGCGAGGGATATTCGCAGTCTGACTCCTCGGGCTCTGCGGCGGGCTCATCGGAGATAGACGGCAGCACGCGCGCCTCAAACTATTTTGAAAACACATTTGACACATTCGTTGTCGGCGCGTCAAACAAGTTCGCCCATGCGGCAGCGCAGGCAGTAGCCAATGACCCGGCACATGCCTACAACCCGCTTTTCCTGTACGGCGGCGTTGGTCTAGGCAAAACACACTTAATGCACGCTATCGGCAACCGCATTAAGCAGAACAACCCCAGCATGAAGGTACTCTACACCTCCAGTGAAAAATTCACCAACGAAATCATCAATTCCATCCAGAACAAAACAACTGAGGCCTTCCGCCAGAAATACCGCAATATCGACTGCCTGATTATCGACGATATCCAGTTTCTGAAGGGCAAGGAGCAGACGCAGGTAGAATTCTTCCATACATTTAATGCACTGAAGGATGCCGATAAACAGATCATCATCTCCAGTGACCGTCCTCCGCGCGAAATCGAAACCTTAGAGGACCGCCTGCGTTCCCGTTTTGACCAGGGCCTCACAGCAGATATCCAAACTCCGGATTTGGAAACACGTATGGCTATCCTGCGTACCAAGGCCGCATCGGACAATATCGTCCTGCCGACCGAGGTCATCACCCTGCTGGCCACCAACATCGCCACCAACATCCGTGAAATTGAGGGCGCCTACAATAAAATAGTAGCATACACCTCCCTCATGCACATGCCCATTACCGTAGAAACCGCACAGAAGGTTCTTTCCGACATGGGCAACGATATCAAAACAAGAACCATCACCTACGAAGGCATCATCAAGGTTGTCGCCGACCACTACAATGTTAAGCAGGACGAGCTGTTCAACAAAAAGCGTACCCAGAACATTGCCTTCCCGCGTCAGGTAGCTATGTATCTTTGCCGTGAGCTGGCAGATTTATCCTATCCGCGTATCGGCGAGCTCTTCGGAGGACGTGACCACACGACCGTTATCCATGCTTACGAAAAAATAAGTAACTTCAAAAACAGTAACCTCGCCTTCCAAAACGAGCTGCAGGAAATCATCGAAATCCTGCGGCAATAACAGTTAAAAAGTTATCCACAAAAACTGTTGATAACTCACCCTCAAGCTGTGTATAACTTTTGAGCATAAGTTGATAAAATTTCAACCTGTAGATTGTGTGTATATTATTTCCCGGTTATCAACAGCCTTATATACATGGGAAATAAGGCATCACAGCTAAGCTCAAAGCACTTTTCCCCACAACTAACAGGCCCTACTACTACGTCGACTACTTTTTATATATTATAACAGTATTAAAAAACCAAGGAGGACTGTGAACAAATGATAATTTCCTGTAATACCAACAGCTTAAATAAAGCAATTCAGACAGTTCAAAGAGCAATTATTTCCAAGCCAAGCACACCTATCTTTTCCGGTATCCATGTTATTGCAGCAGATAACAAGCTGGAAATACAGGCTATGGATTTAAACATGGCTATTTCCTGCACCATTGATGCAGAAATCAGCGAACCGGGGGAAATAGTTGTTTCTGCAAAGCATTTTGCAGACCTTATCCGTAAATTACCTGCTGAAAGCCTGACCATCAGCAAAAATGAAGAAAAGCACTCTATCAAGGTAAGCTCCGGAAAATCCGAATATCAGCTCTTCTTAATGAATGAAGACGATTATCCTAAATTTCCCACCTTTGATGCAGACAGAACCATTGCTCTTGATGACAGCATGATTAAAGAGCTGATTAAAAAGACTATCTTCTCCTGTTCTACCGATGAAGCAAGACCTCTGTTCACCGGTATTCTAGTAGAAGCTAAAGACGGCAAAATTACCTTCGTCGGCACCAATACCCATCGTCTGGCTATCAAATCTCTGCCCTATGAGGGAAATGAAGAGCTCAGCATGATTATTCCGTCCAAGGTTCTGGGCGAAATTTCCCGTAACCTGACAGGTGAAGTACCGCAGCAGGTACTTATTTCCCTGCTCAATAACCAGATTATGGTTGTTATCGATAATATAGTTATTGTTTCCCGTCTGATTGAAGGTCAGTTCCCTGATTATCGCCGTGTTATTCCGCCGAAATTCGCTCTGACCAGCAAGGTAAACATCAAAGAGCTTGCCGGCGCTGTTGAGCGTGTAGCTCTCTTCTCTACCGACGGTGATTACAGTATCATCAAAATGAGCGTA
>ERZ791623.609-NODE-609-length-19371-cov-4.425502_pt1 | contig 19371 bp, 10 predicted proteins | sample MGYA00510268_ERZ791623 | MGnify/ENA primary metagenome ERZ791623 (study PRJEB30046, sample SAMN00715216) | human gut metagenome | study: EMG produced TPA metagenomics assembly of the A metagenome-wide association study of gut microbiota in type 2...
AACCGCCGGCAACGGCGGCGGCATCTATATCCACTTTAACGCCGGCAATGTTTCGATCTCCAACGCCACGATCACCGGCAACAAGGCGTCCGCCACGGGGGATACAAGGTATGGCCACGGGGGCGGCATTTATTCGGAGAGAGGGGTAACCGTCAAGAATGTGACGATCACCGGAAACAACAGCACCTTTGCGGGCGGCGGCATCTATGGAAAGGGCGCTATTACCCTCACCGATGCTACCGTTACCGACAACAATCAATATGACGTTTACTACGACGGAACAGAAAGCACAAACCCTAAACTTACCGTTTCCGGCTCGGTGAAGGCCGGCTATTACGCCAATTATGATTGGAAGCTGCCCATTCTTGTATCAGGCGCATTGAGTGAGGATTCGGTCATCCGTGTGGGCGTGCGTGAAGGCATAAATCCTGGGGCCATCGCCGAACCGGCAAGCGGCGTGACGCTCAGCGCTGAGAACTTCAAGGCGGACGCCGCCGACAGCGTGACCAGCCTGGGCAATGACGGCAAGGTCTATCTTGTGCCCTGCACGCACGAGATGGACGATACCGGCTACACCTGCAAGAAGTGCAAAACGCAATTCGACGCGCGCGTGGGCGATAGCGCCTATTATAAGACGCTGACGGATGCGTTTAATGCAGCCAGAGGCAGCACCGTGACGCTGCTGCGGAATGTGACGCTCACAGGAAATTGCTCTTCTGAGAACTACTCAGCGACGCTGGATCTGAATGGCAAAACTGTCAGCACCGAGAATAAATACATTCATGTCGGAGGCGGGAACAAGTCCAATACTCTGACGGTCAAGGATTCTAGCAAGGGCGGCGGGACGCAGGCGCTCAATGTCAAGTTTTCGGTTGGGTCCAACGGAACGCTGGCGGTTGACGACTCCTACACCGGCGAGATTTCGCGCGTGGAGCTGCAGGCCGGCGGCGCATTGGAGCGCTTTGGCGGCAAAATCGGCGAGTTGGTTTTAAGCAATGCTGCGTATGGCTCCACAAGTACGGGCTACGGCCTGAAGCTGTGGAAGGGCAATCCAAACGCCTGCACCATCGGCAAGATCACGGACAACACGAAGAGCAAGAGCCTCACCGTTAACGACCTGCTGGGAACCGACTATGCGAAGTGCGAGCTGTACGGCGAAAAGGACAGTGTATGGAGCATCGTTCCCAAGACGGAGAAAATCTCCGAACTGACCGGCTATACAGCGTACAAGGTGCAGTTCACGGAGTGCGTCCATCAGTGCGCCGATGACAGCAACCCTGTGTGCTCTGTGTGCCACAAGGACCTGTATACGAAGATTACCGCCAAGGCCGCTGACGGCACGACCAAGACTGCCTACTTCACGAAAGACAGTGCGCTGGAAAACGGCTATGTAGAGGCCATCCAGACCTTGAACGGCTGGAGCAATGAGGGCTGCACCGAGCCGACGCTGACCCTGCTGCGGGATATGCCTTACGGCACCTCCATAACGCTGACCGGCACGCTGACGCTGGAGAGCGGAACGCACACCGCCAAGAATGTGACGGTCGCTGAAAACGCGAATGTGACCTTTGCCAACGGCAGCTATAAAGGTGCGACCATCAACGGCACGGCGACGGTGGAGGCGGGCGTCACATTCACCGACGCCTCCGTCACGGTGAACGGCACGCTGAACGCCAAGGGCGGTACCTTCACTGGTAATGTCGAATTCAATGGCAGCAGCACCGCGAACATCAGCGGCGGCAGCTTTACCAATGATAAGTTGCATGGCGGCGTTACGTTTAACTACAATGTCACGGGCACGATCTCCGGCGGCACGTTTGCCTTCGCGGATTTTTACACCACCAAAGTCAAGCTCTCCGGCGGCACATTTACGATAATCAGAACCAACGGCGACCGCAAACTCGCCGACCTGCTGGCGGAGGGCGCGGCGTATTACAACGGCGACAGCGCCGTGAGTAATGACAACGTCGCAAGTCTGACCAATGTAACTGTCAAGTCACACGAGCACAACGGCGGCACGGACGGCAACGGCACTTGCAGCATCTGCGGCAAGAAGATGGCGGCATCGCTGACCGTCGGCGGCAAGACGAGCTGGTACACGGCCTTTGCCACTGCCATCGAGGCGGCGAACGCGGCGGACGGTGCAAAGACCATCACGCTGTATCAGGATGTGAATGGCTATGTCGACGGGCATTCGACCACCTATGAGCTGACCCGCGGGCCGGTGACGCTGGCGACCGGCGGGAAAACGGTCACAAGAGCAAACCTCACCGCCAAGGGCATTTCTCTGACGGTCACGGGCAGCAACGGAGACTTCAATGTGACGGTGGACGGCAAAGACGCGGAATTGACCGTCAACGACGGGAATACGAAGCTTGCCATTGTCACGGCGCAGAACGGCGGAAAGCTTTCGCTGAGCAACGGCACCTTCAGCCGTGTGGCTGTAAAGGACGACGGCAGCAGCGCCAGCCTCAGCGGCGGCAGCTACGGCGAGATCACGAGCGGCACCGACTATGTCAAGCCCTACGCGCTGCTGGCGAAGGGGTACGCTTACAAAGACACAAAGGATGACAAATGGCTCCCCAACGCCAATTCAATCCCGTCAGAAGTCACCGTTGAAAAAGCCCCCTTCGCGGTCGAAAAGATCTATCCGAATAACGATACGAACTACACCGGAAACTCGGCGTTTGCGACGGACGGCAATATCACGCTGACTGCGGTAATCGCGTCCGAGCCCGAAACGGAGAACGTCACCTACTACTACTGGTGGGAGCGGTTTGACGAATCAAGCAAAGACTGGACCACGAAATTAAACGATGTTAATACTGCGACGCATACCGGCGGGCGGAGCAAGACGCTCTCCATCAGCAATCTGCCGGAAAACAGCAGCTACCAATACCACGTTTATGTGAGTAGCGACAACGGCTACAATTGCTACAGCGAGCCGTTCACCGTGACCCGGCATCAGCATAGCTGGACGTACACGGCAAGCGGCGCGACCATCACCGCAAGCTGCACAGACACGACTTGCACCAGCCCGAACGGCGGCAGCGTGACCATTGCGGCCCCCGCCGAGCTGACCTACAGCGGGGAAAGCAAACCCGCCACGGTGACTGCAAGCAGCGATTGGCAGGGTCCGGCGGCGAGTGGAATCACCATCAGCTACATAAAGTCGGGCAAGTATATTCAGCAATTGGAAAACGGCGCGCTCCCCACTAACGCGGGCGAGTACACCGCCAGCATCACGGTGGGCGAGGCGACCGCCAGCGTGACCTATACCATTGGCAAAGCTACCCCCAAGGCGGAGGACTTCACCTTCACCGCCCCGACAAGCCTGACCTATGACGGCAATGTCAAGAGCGCGACGGTTTCTTCCGCAAAGGCCGGTACGGGCGATGTCATCGTAAAATACTACGATAAAGACGGTCAGGAAGCCACGCCTAAGAACGCGGGCGAATACACCGTCAAGATCGATGTAGCCGAGGGCACGAACTATGCTGCGGCCAACGGCCTGACGGCGGATGGCTGGAAGTTTAGCATCACCAAGGCCGCTGCGCCCACAGTGCAGCCCGTAGAGCTGACCGTTATCAACGGGCTGGCAAAGACTTACTTGGTCAATCTTCCCGCGCTGCCGACGCTGGGCGATAATTGTAAGTACGGCTCCATCAAATATGAGGCCTGCAACTTCAATCTGATTGGAGAGGGCGGCTACGCAAATTCGACGGCAATGATCACATCAAACGATGAGTTCCAGTTGACTGTCCCGGCTGTCGAATCTCAGACCGAAGGTTCCGTCGGAACCGTAGGCGTCAAGATCACCACGGACAACTATCAGGACATGCTCCTGACCGTTGAAGTCATCGCGAAGAACAAGATCGTTCCCGTGCTGGACGGCAAAATCACCGCAACGCCAATCACCTTTGGCCAGATCCTGCGCGTCAGCACCATTACTGGCACGATGAAAGACGACGGCAATACGGTCGAAGGCACCTTCGAGTGGACGAATCCTAGTACCAAGCCCGACAAAGCCGGCGACTATCAGGCTGAGTGGACGTTCACTCCGGCTGCGGGCTACGAGAAATACGCGACTGCGACCGGAACTGTGACCGTCAAGGTGAACAAGGCTACCATCCCTGCCAACGCGATTACCGCGCCTGCGGCAAATGCCCTGACCTACAACGGCAATGATCAAGCGCTGATTACTGCGGGCAGTGTGACCAGCGGTGGCACCATGCAGTACAGCCTGACCGAGAACGGCACATACAGTCAGAACATCCCTGTCGGCACCGATGCCGGAACGTATACCGTGTGGTATCGGGTGATTGGCGATGCAAACCACAACGATACCGCACCCGCCAGCGTGGCGGTCAGCATTGGGAAGAAGCCACTGACGATCACCGGGGTAACGGCTGCGTCCAAGCCTTATGATGGCACGACAAACGCGGACATCTCCAGCGTAACCTTCGACGGCGTGAACTTGAACCGAGGCACAGACTACACCGTGACCGCCAACTTTGACGATGCCGGTGTTGACAACGACAAGCACATCACTGCCACAGTGACCCTGAGGGGGCAGACCGCGAAGAATTACTTCCTGGAGCAGAGCAGCTTCCATACGACTGGCAACATCACCAAGGCCGCTGCGCCCGGTTCCGGTCTCCACCCTGCGGTGACAGTCATCAACGATCTGGCAAAAACCTATGAAATGGTACTGTCCAACGACTACTTGCCTACGTTGAGTTCTCCCTGTGAGTATGGAAAAGTCAGCTATTCGTTGGGGAGTACCCACCTGTTGGACGGCTACAAGGACACCGTTCAGGTCAAGGTTATGGAGGAAAATGGTCAGTATAAGCTGAAGCTGACCGTTCCGGCAGTGGATTACAATAAGGTAAGTTCTGTCGGCACGTTGCGGCTCTATGTCAGCTCGGACAACTATCAAGATTTCCCCTTGGATATCGGGGTGAAGGCCAAAAACAAGGATGTTCCCGTGCCGGACGGCCCCATCAGCGCAAGCGATATTACCTATGGTCAAGCGCTGAATGACAGTAAAATCGCAGGTAAGATGAAAGCTGGCGGCAAGGCGATTGACGGTACATTCACATGGACGAATGGCACGTTCAAGCCAGCTGCAAATGACAGCTATGAAGCCGAATGGACGTTCACGCCTGATGCACCGGAATATGCGACCGTGACCGGCAAAGCGACCGTCGAGGTTGCCCCTAAGTCTATCGAGGGTGCAACCATCACGCTGGAAAAACGCGAATTCAAGTACAACGCGGCGGAGCAATCGCCGAAGATCACCGGCGTGACGCTGAAAGGCTGGTCTGATACCATCACCTACCGTATTGTAAGCGGTGACAAGGCCACCAATGCCAATAACAGCATCACCCTGACGATCGAAGGTACCGGCAACTACACCGGAACTGCCACAGCAGAGTGGAAAATCATCCCTGCGGAATTGACCGTCAGCGTTCAGAGCGTCACAAAGGAGTATGACGGAACCCCCAACGCAACGGTGACGCCGACCTTTAACGGGCTGAAAGGCAAGGACACCCTCACCGCAGCGGATTACAGCGTCACGGCTGCTTTTGAAGATGCCAAGGTGGGGTATTTCAAGCCCGTTACCGGCAAGGTGAAACTGAACCAAACAGCTACAGCAAAAAACTATCTGCTGAACGATGAAAATTTCAAAACTGACAACGGCACCATTGCCAAGGCTGCTGCCCCCACAGTGCAGCCCGTTGAGCTGACCATCTACAATGGTGTGCAAAAAGTCTATTTTGTCGATCTGCCGTCGCTGCCTCCCTTGGATGAAGGCAAATCCTATGGTACAGTAGAATACAGAAAGACGCCTACGATCAACTTGTCTGAAGGGTATATAGCCCAAAGTGAATTGGCCGCCGATCCTGAAAACCTAAATACTCTCCGGTTATTGCTGCGCATGAAGCAGACCGGCAGCCTGACAGGAGAAATCGGCACGGTCACGATTCCAGTCACCACCTCTAACTATCAGGACATCAATCTGACTGTCAAGGTCAGCGCGGTGAACCAAATCAAACCCGAGCCGGACGGCACAATCACCGCAAGCGAGATTACCTACGGCAACGAGCTGAGCATGAGCACCATCACGGGCAAGATGAAAGACCCCGACACGGGTGATGCGGTCAAAGGTACGTTTACATGGATGGATGGCACGGTCAAGCCTGATGCGGGCAGCAATAATGCCACGTGGACATTCACCCCGGATGCGTCCTACGGCGAAAAATACACGACGAACAACGGCACCGCAACCGTTACGGTCAACCGCAAGACGGTTACGGTTTCAGGTATCACCGCAAAAGACAAGGCCTATGACGGCAATACCAATGCTGTGCTGAATTACAGCGCGGTAACCCTTGACGGTATTCTGGAAAATGACACGCTGACCGTTACTGCTAAGGGTGTGTTTGAAAAGGCTGACATCGGTAAGCAGAAAGTCACGATTTCCGATTTGACGCTGGGCGGCGCTTCTGCCGCCAACTATGTGCTGGCTGAAAGCGGAAATCAGAGCGAAACCACCGCCACCATCACCGCCAGGGAAGTCACCGTTACCATTACCTCGAAAGGCGGCACTTACGGCAGTGTCGTCGCCGCCGCTGCCAAACTTACCGGCGCTGTGGACGGCGACAACGTTCCTGTAACGCTTACCTACACAGGCAACAACTACAGCTCCGCAACGGTTCCCGTTAATGCCGGCAGCTACACGGTTACTGCCTCGATTGCTGACAGCAATTATGTCCTTACCGGGAAAACCACCGCCAACTTTGTGATTGAGCCAAAATCCATCAAGGACGCAAAGGTTGTGCTGGGCAAGGGTCTTGCCGCCAACGGCGCGGAACAGACCCAAACGGTCGAGAAAGTCCTGCTGGACGGCAAAGAACTCCCCGCAAATTCCTACACCGTGGCGGACAACACCGCCACCGCCCACGGCATATACACATTGACCGTCACCGGCAAGGGCAACTATACCGATTCTATTGCATGGACCTATGTGATTGCTCCCTCCAAGGCTGAGGATGCCCCCGGCGAGGATATTGCAATCAGCAGCGGCAAGGTGAAAGTGGTTGTCCTGCCTGAGGGCGCTGTACCGTCCGTCGGTCTGCTGACTGACAAAGCAGAATTGCTTGCCATGCTGGTGAACAGCGGCGACATTACTGCCGATGAACTGGTGCAGATTGCCAACGGCGCAAGTGTGGACATTGTGCTGACCGTGAAAGAGGCCAATGTTTCCGCTGAAATCAAAACGGCGATGGCACAGGCCGCCAAGGGCTGCACCATCGGGCAGTATCTCGACATCAGTCTGCTCAAGTACATGACGGTAAACGGCAGCCAACAGGCCGCTGTTGCCCTGCCCACGACCAAGGATGCATTGACGATTTCCGTTGCGGTGCCGGACGCGCTCATCAATACGAACAGCGCGGTCAACCGCACCTACTGCATTGTGCGCAACCATAAAGGTACGATTGATGTGCTGGATGCTGCGTTTGACGCAGCCGGCAAGACGCTGACCTTTAAGACCGACCGCTTCTCTATCTACGCGATTGCCTATAAGGACACCGCCGTGCCGAGCAGCGGCAGCAATCCGGGCAGCAACAACAGTTCAAACGACAGCGAAACCAAGAAGAACGAAGTTGCTGCTCCCACACCGGCCCCCACCCCGGCAAGCACTTCAAAGCCGTCCACCATAACGGCAATGCCGCAAACGGGCGATACCTCCAACCCCACGCTGTACGTCGTGCTTCTGGTGGCATCCCTGCTCGGACTTGCAGTTGTATTTGTCTGCAAGAGAAGAAACAATAAGTAATCGGTTATAAAGACAATTCCGGATTGTTTTTGGCCCGACAGTCACAACGGCTGTCGGGCCTTTTTTGCATTCCTTTTTTAAGTTTAAGGCGTTGTTGCCGTAGTTTTCACCCGACCCGCGCACCTCCAAATTCTGAGCTTTTTCAATGAAACTCAAAATTTTGGAGGTTATTATGTCTCGATATAAAGATTCAAATAAGTACAAAATCTACGATGAGGACGCCATTCTGGCGGCAAGGTTCGATAAATATCTGGATGCGACATTACGTAATTGCCGCGCAGATTACTTGAAAGCCCTGAGCAAAAGGAAACAGCGGGAAATTCCTTACGAGGACTTGCCGGATGCCGAAAAGGAAACTGTGCAAGAGAGCAGCGCGGCAGACGATGAAATTGAATCCCTGCTGTTTTGGGAGGCACTGAAAACACATCTGCATCTTCTAAATCCAAAAGAGTGTGAGGTTATGATTGGACTGTATGTTAAGCGGTTTTCTGCCAAGAAAATTGCCGCGCAGATGGGTGTTGAACCTGCTACGGTTACTTATTATAAGAAATGTGCGATCAATAAAATCCGCGATGAAGTTATGGAGGATTACTAATGGGAACACTTCGTGATTTACTTGTTTCAGCCAAGCATAATAATTCTGAGGCAGTGATGGAACTGTACAAGCGATGCCAGCCAACCATCAAAAAGTACAGCTACGTCAACGGAAAATTTGATGAGGACTTGTACCAGAACCTTGTGATTGCGTTTCTTGGCGTAATTGAAAAATTCAAATAACGGAAAGCGGGGCTTCGGCCCCGCTTTCCCTCTTGTTCGTAGTAAATCTCGATGGTATTTAGTGGAATGATGTCGTTGTGACCAGCCCCTACTAGCTTTCACGTTGTTCTTTCTGATAGGTGGTTGGCGATACACCATAGTATTTTTTGAAAACGGAAATAAAATGTTTTGTGGATACAAATCCTAGTTTTTCGCCGATTTCGTATATTTTGGTTTCGGGTGAATCCTTCAGATAAGCGGCTGCACGTTCCATGCGGATCTGCATAAGGTATTTGCTATACGAGATTCCTAGCTGCTTATGGAAAAGATTACTTAAATAGCTGCTGTTTACGTTGCAGTAATCAGCCACTTCGGACAAGGAGATACTTTCACAGAAGTGCTGGTTAATATACTCTTTTGCCATTTTTATGACGGGCATCGTATCCTGCGTAATTGTCTGCTCTTTTCCCAAAAGGCAAAAAACAGACTGATATACAGCGTGAGAGAAGTTGGCATCAGAAACGCCACCAGCACAAGAAGTACAAAAATCCGTCAGTTCTTTCCAAGCGGATGTCAAAAGTGCATCCTCAATAAGAAAACAGTCAGTAATGCTCTGAATCATATAACAGCCCATTTCCCAAAGTGCTGCGGAATTCTTGTGCGGAACCAGACTGCACAACTGGTCAATATCTGTACGCAAAGTTGTTTCTTGGGAAGCAGCAAAATCAGAAAGCACCTTTTTATTTGCCTTTTCAAATTCGATGATCTGCTGCTGATATTCGCTTAGTAGGGCGTAAGAATGTAGCTCGTTCGATGTGAACAGCGGCAACGAGCGCAAACCGGCAATACTTGCAAGGGAATAGGATAAATCCATACTGTCATCCACTATGCGTCCGGCAAATAAATTTGCATCCTGCGCAAAGCGGAACGATGCCGAAAAGTCACTCTGAAATTCATGGAGATTTGCAATAAGAGCTGCTTTGGTCTCGCCTTCAGCCACAATATAAGTGTCACCATTATTCCCGAAGAAAGGTGTCCAGTTGTATTTTTTACACAAAGAAACAGCCGCGAGATTCTGACGATAATTGCGAGAGTGTGCCTCCGTAGGAAGAACGGCATTGTCGCGGGCAATAGGTAGCAATGCCGCTTGTATGACACAAGCATACGGAAGCATAGGATCGGTGTCCGTGCTGGAAAAGACTTTATAACCCTGATAGATTCCGTCGCTGTCATCCTCCAGTATGGCACGGAACAGCATTGCGCGAGGGTTGGCGCGTTCTTCCTCGGTGGGATTGGCGAGCAGTGTGGGCGTATGTTTTTGCAGGCGCTTGCTGATGTCGTTCAGCAGTTTGATGAGATCATCATCAACCAATGGCTTCAAAAGATAATCCTTTACGCCATACTGGATAGCTTTTCTGGCATAAGCAAAATCGTTGAAACCAGAAATGATGATGACAACGGTGTCAGGATAATTTTCTTGGATGAACTTCGCAAGGTTTAACCCGTCCATGCCGGGCATCTTAATGTCTGTGATAACAACATCGTAAGCAGCCTGTTTCAAATATTCGATTGCTTCAATTCCATCCTGCGCTGTGTTAGGAACGTCAAAGCACGTTGAATGTTTGGGGATACTTTTTGAAAGCCACGTTCGCATGAGTGGCTCGTCATCAACAACAAGGATATGGTTCATTGAGTTACCTCATTCTTTGTAAAGGGAAGGCTGATAGAGACAGTTGTACCACTGTCAGAGGAAAGAATGTCCAGCGAGGCAGAGTTTCCATATTTTAACCGCAGCCGTTTGGCAATATTGACTAAGCCGATGTTGCCTACATGAGCCGGTTCAGTTTCATCGTGGCTGGGGGTACTGATACGTTGCTGCAAAGACTCCAGCGTCTCCGGCTTAATGCCAGGACCGTTATCAGACACTTGGATAGAGTAACGGTCCTGACTTACACAGGAAACGATGTGGATTACAGTTTGCCCGCGATTTTGTTCGCAGGCGTATTTGATTGCGTTTTCAATCAAGGGCTGTATGGTAAGTGATGGGATTTGTTCGCTATATAGTTCGGCAGAAACAGAAATGTCATATTGCAATCGATCCTGATAGCGTAGTTGTACGAGTTTTAAGTACGCTTGGCAAATGTCAAGCTCCTTTTGCAACGAAATGTCCTTGGAAACATTCATAACGCCGCCTAAAAATGCAGAAAAGGACTCGATGGCTCTAATTGCAGTATCATATTCTTCACATTTGATGAGGAGGCTGATTGTGTTCAGGGTGTTATACAAGAAATGCGGGCGAATTTGGCTGCACAAAGAATTGTACTGCGCTTCTTTTGCTAGATATTGCGCCTGATAGATTTCTTTTGCCAATTGTGCATTTCGATCAATGACATTTTGCAATGCCTCTGTCATTTGGTTGAAGGATTCAGCCAAGTAGCCGATTTCATCGTTTGTTGTGACATGAGCTTTTACGGTTAGATCGCCGTCCTCAACATGGTGCATGAGGGCAACGATCTCAAACAGCTGCTGTGTGAATTTCTGAATGATGATGTAGAAGCCAATATCAGCAAGCATAATGCAGAATATCGCCAGTGCAATGCTCTTCATAAGATTGGAGCGCAGCGGAGCCATCAATGTGCGGTAAGAGTGCAACGCCACAATGTTAATGCTGTAATTGGAGAGCGACAGCACATTTACCAGATATTTTTGGCCATTCAGTGTAATGGTTCCGGATTGCTCGATTTTATTTTCATCGGCCATTGCGTCTTCCAAACCGCTGGGAATAGGCGCAGAGCGATACAACACCTGATTCTGCGAGTTTACAATTAAAAGCAGACCTCCTGCATTTAGATTGATTTTATTGCAAATTTTACTGATACCGGAATAATCCGCATCGACTTTTACAACGCCGATGGTTTTGCTGTTATCGTTTTTGCTCCTGAGCTGGCGAACGACTGAAAATACGGTGGTTGACTTTTCACCGTACACTCTTTCCATGTGCGGCTCAATAAACAAAGGTTTGGTGGTTTCTTTTGCTTCGTTATACCAAGAGCTTTCAGCATAAGTGGCAAGGTCTGGCATGTCGTTCGGGGTGCGCGTATAGCTGTAAAGCGAATCATCGTTTGCTATGTATACACGAAGAATTTCACTTCGCGGAAGAGTCATAACCGAGGAAAGAAATCCTTCTACGATGCGCTTGGAATTTAGTTTGTCGCGGGAATCCGTTGGTGAATACTCTAGTTGAGAAAGAACTTCATCATTATAATAAGGGGTGAGCGTAAGGCGATACAACTCGTCCATATAAGTACTGACGTTGGTTCCGGCCTGCTCTATTGTTTGTTGGGTTTGGGCAATCGTCTGTTCTTGTAATTGTTGTGCATTCCAACGGTAGGTAAGGTAAGTAATCGCCAAAATGACGGCGAGGTTTACAATACTGATGGCAATGACCAACCGGGTCTTAAAAGATTTTTTCGATTTGTAAGGGGTCAATTTCGGCACCCTCCTTCCATAATAATTATAAACTCATGAGGACATAATGTGCAATGGGAAAAGCCAAATTCCCAAAAAAGAGAAACCTTTATCTAAAATTTTGGGTATTTATTACAATTACGACTGTGGTACAATAGAGACATAAGGAAGGCGCGCTTCCAAATGATTTTTCGAATTTCAAACCGATCAATTTGAAATTCAAATCACATAAGGAAGGAAGAATACTATGAAACTTCGTAAGTTCGCTGCAATGACGATGGCAGTGGCAATGCTCGGCGGCACGTTGGCTGGTTGCGGCGGCGCAGCCAGCAGCACGGCATCCAGCAGTGCAGATTCTACCCCAGCTGAAAGCACCTCTACGGCAGAAAGCACCGAAACCTCCGGTGAAAAAGTAAATATCAAGCTCTTTACCGGCAAAATCGAAACTATCGATGTGATGAACGAAATCATCGATGAGTTCAACGCTTCTCAGGATCATATCGTTGTTGAGCAAGAATATCAGAAAGATGCCAGCAACGTCATCAAGATCAAATTCGCCTCCAACGAAGTACCTGACATTATGACCACCTACGAACAGGGCTTTGTCGATGAAGGCAAGTACATGGACATCTCGGACTTGAACGAGTTCTGGGATCGTATGTCCCCGGATATGAAGGCCGCTTGCACGGATGTAAGCTCTGGCAATGTCTATCGTATCTGCACGAACATGACGATGGCCGGTTTCTTCTACAACAAGGATATTTTGAGCGAAGCTGGTTATACCGAGTTCCCGACCGAATGGGCAGACTTTGAAACCATGCTGGAGACCATCAAGGAGAAAGAACCTGATGTTACTCCGTGGTTCATCTTCGGTAGTGAGGCTTGGCACCTTGGCCACCTGATTGAGTTCCTGCCTCATGGTTATATCAAGTCCACGCTGGGCGCTGTTGACGCCAAGAAGGCTTTCTTGGCCAACGATCAGGACAAGCTCCAGTTTGCAGCAGCAGATGGTCCGATGGCTGTTTTTGGTGAGGATCTGGTCGATCTCCAGAATAAGGGTCTCATCAACGCTGACGTGCTGACTGCCACGAACGACAACTGCGTACAGGACTTCGCAAACGGCAAGGCCGCCATGTTCAGCAATGGTATGTGGGCGCTGTCCAGCGTTCTTGAAGCCAACCCCGATATGGCAGATAAGATCGGTTTCGCACCGTATCCCGCTTATATGCCCAACTCCAAGCCTGTTGTTCTGAGCGCTGAAGATTCCGGCTACTGCATTTCTGCAACGACCGAGCACAAAGAAGAGTGCATCGAGTTCCTGAACTTCCTGTTCAGCCCTGAAAATCAGAAGAAGTACAGCGAAGTTGCCAAGGCTCCCAGCGCATTTACCGATGTTGATGCTGAGTGGGCACCTGAAAACGTCGTGAATGAAGTCAATGCTGCCCTGAAGAGCGCTGCCAATATCGGCTTCACCAATGAGAAGCCCGCCGGTTTCTCTGGTGACGATGCAGGCCGTATGGTGCAGGAACTGCTGGCTGGCCAGTATACTCCTACCGAGTTTGCCGAGGCTTATGAAAAAGCTTGGACGGATGGTATGGCATCTTAAAACGACTCTTTTCTCCTTCTAAGTCGTGCGTATCAAATCTCAATAGGTGACATACAAGCAGAGGCGCACCGCATAATTCACGGTGCGCCTCTTACTTGTAAATGCAGGTGTATTACATGAAAAATAGAAAAATCGGTCTACATACATTTATGGCTGTGCCCGCTTTTGCTTTGTATTGCCTTTTCTTTATTTATCCGTTGACAAAAGGCATTGGCATGAGCCTGACAAACTGGAATGGCTACGGGCAAGCTGAATTTATAGGCCTGAAAAACTTTGTTGACTTTTTCAAGGATAGCCGTGCTATTTCGGATATAAAGACGACCGTTCTGTTCGCGTTAGGCAGTGCGCCGCTACTTAATATTGTCGGCTTGCTGTATGCTCTTCTGATGAACAGTAAGTTCAAAGGAAAATCCGTTGCAAGAGCCTGCATTTATATGCCCGCTATCATCAGCCCCCTGATTATGGGTTATATTTGGTATCTGCTTCTCCAGCCGGGGCGCGGCGTCATTTTCAATTTGCTGAATCAGATGGGGCATCCCGAATGGTTCCCCAACTGGATGAGCAGCTATACCTCAGAAATCGTTGTGCTTGTTCTCGTGAATGTTTGGCAGTATGCTGGCATGACGATGATTATCTATTTGGCAGGCTTGCAGAACATCTCGCAGGATTTGTACGATGCAGCAATGATTGATGGTGCTACTGGCTGGCAGAGCTTCCGTTTTATTACGTTGCCGCTGCTGGTTCCTTCCATTCGTATCAATGTGGTTACCAACATCATCGGTTCGCTCTCCGTGTTCGACATTGTAATGTCGCTGACGAGTGGCGGTCCCGGTTATCAGACGGAAACATTAAGTATTTACATTATGCGTATGTGCTACGGCAGCAAAACAGGCTATTCTACGGCAGTTGCCATGATTATGTTCTTGATCGTTCTGATTCCTGTTTTGATTTCGCTGCGCCTGACACGCACGAGAGATTGATAACTGGTGGTGACTAAAATGAAATCGAAAGCAACTTTCCCGCGCTATTTGGCGATTATTCTGATTTGTCTGCTCTGCCTTTGCCCATTCGTAGTGCTGCTGATTTTGTCTCTGAACGAACCCGGCAGCAACATGTACGATGGCAATGTTCTGATCCCGGATTTCTATTTCGGAAACTATGCAGAGGGGTGGGCTAAATCCAATATTGGTCGAGCCATGATCAACTCTGGTATTATTACCTTGACCGCATTGCTGTTGATTGTTTTCCTTGGAGCAATGGCCGGTTATGCTGTTGCCAGATACCCGAACAAATTCAACCGCATGGTGTTCAACATTATGCTTTGCTGCATGATGATTCCCGGCATTATCAATACGGTGCCGCTTTATACTTTGATGATTAAAATCAAAGCGGTAAATACCTTATGGGGCATGGCTTGTGTTTGTGCGACACTCGCATTGCCGCAGGCGGTCTTTGTGTTCTCCGGTTTTATCCGTGCTTTGCCGAGAGAGCTTGAAGAAGCAGCCGTTATTGATGGCTGTACGCCTTTTATGGCATTTTGGCGTATTGTTTTTCCGCTGCTGATGCCCTCTATTTCTGCGGTTGTCATCTTGAATGGCTTTGGCATCTGGAATAACTACTCGCAGGCGGTCTTTTTCCTGCAAAGCAGTGCAAAGCATAATGTGCCGCAGGCATTGTCTGTCTATTTCCAGCAGTTCGCAGGAGCCAAATGGAATCTGATGGCAGCTACGGCGGTCATTGCCATTGTGCCGGTCGTTGTGATTTTCCTTATTTTCCAGAAGAGCCTAATGAAGGGTCTTACGGAAGGTGCGATTAAGGGGTAAGGAGCTATAGAATGGACATTTATCCGTCAAAAGCACAGTTTAGTACAAATGAAACTGTAACCCTTTGCCTTATCTGTGATGATGTACTGCCCATCTCTGTCCATATCCGGGTACTGCTCCTCTCCAAAACGGTATGGGAGCAAAACATTGTATTGACCGAGAACAAAACAACGGTATCCATAGGCGCTTTCTCTGCTACTTTTGCAGGATATGGCGTAAATGTTTATCAGCAGAATGATTTGGAAAAACCAATTTTGCAGACCGCCTTTGATGTTGCAGAATCTCCTAGAAAACTTTTACGGTATGGATTCTTAAGCGACTTCACAGAAAAAGACCGAGACAATGGTGCATTGGAATGGCTGTTAAAATGCCACATCAATCTGGTACAATTCTATGACTGGTCTTACCGCCACGATTCTCTTGTGGCTCCGCAAGAAGATTACCATGATATGATGGGCAAGGAAATCTCCGGAAGTACAGTTAAAGCAAAAATCGCAAAGGCAAAAGCGCTGGGGATGCATCCAACCGCATACGGCGCTGTGTACGCCGCCAGCGAACCATTTTTTGAAAAGCATCCGACATGGGCGTTTTACAATTCCTGTCAGGAACCGTTTGTATTTATTGATGTGTTCTATATCATGAATATTGCAAAGGGCTCGCCTTGGAGGAAACATCTTTTTGAAGAATACCAAAGTGCAATTAGCATGATGGGATTTTCCGGCATCCACATGGACACCTATGGCTTTCCCAAAACAGCATATTCTCATTTGGATGCAATCCCGAAGAAAATCAAATTGGAAAACGAACTTCCCACTCTCATTGATGAAACGCGCGAAAATGTACACGGTGAGGAAGAACCTTATTTGATTTTTAACAATGTCGGAGCATGGCCTGTCCAGAGAACCGCAGATAGAAAGCAAGATGCTGTCTATATTGAGGTGTGGCCTCCTTACGACCGGTATGCAAGCATCGCGCAGCTTATCCGGGATGCAAGAACTTATGCCAAGGATGACAAAAGTATCATTTTGGCAGCCTATCTGAAACCGTTCCGGGAGGGAAAACGTGAAAAGGCTCTCCCTGCTGCCAGACTGCTGATGGGAAGTATCGTTTCAAACGGTGCCACACATCTTTTGACCGGCGAAAATCAAACGGCTCTGACGCAGGGGTATTACAGCGATTATACAAAGTTCAGCGATTCCGAAGCCGAAGCCATCAGACGATACTACGACTATATGATTCGGTATGAGAATTTGTTCTTTGACCCTGAATTGCAGGACGTGACGATGACCCATACCGGGTGGGATAACTATGAGTATCAATGCACCAACCATAAGGTGAGTTCCTACGGTGAAGCAGGGAAAATCTGGATGATTCTCCGTGAAAAAGATTATCGCAAGTGCATCTATTTACTCAACCTGTGCGGCCAAAGCGAGGATTACTGGAACGAGGGTAAAGAAGAACCAAACATCCAAAAGGATATAAAGTTTACCGTGCAGGTTGATACCCCGGTTGAAAAGATTTGCTTCAGCACTCCCGACGGGGAAAACATGGACGCAATAGAGCTTTCGTTTACAGAAAGAGCAACAAAAACCGGAAAATTTATTGACTTTACTGTACCAAGCCTGAACTATTGGACAACCATTTGGATCGACACAAGAAAGGAAACAATATGAAAAAGCCTCATTTTATAAAGATGTCTTCCATTGCACTTTACTGCGGCAATGCAGATGACGGATACATCAATTTTGACTACGTTCATATTTCCAAATCCGCTTAAAGGAGTGTGAGCAACTATGGCAACCGCAAAAAGTCCGTGGTGGAAAAGTGCGGTAATCTATCAAATCTATCCACGCAGTTTCCAAGACAGCAACGGCGATGGAATCGGCGATTTGCAGGGCATTACCAGTCGCCTAGACTATTTAGCCGATTTGGGAATCGACGCCATTTGGCTCAGCCCGGTCTACCGTTCACCGCAAGATGATAATGGCTATGATATTTCAGATTACTGTGATATTGACCCTATGTTCGGAACTCTGGCTGATATGAATACTCTGATTGGTGAAGCCAAAAAGAGAAATATCCGCATCATTATGGATTTGGTATTAAACCATTCCTCGGATGAGCACCCTTGGTTTCTGGAAGCAAAGAAAAGCAGGGATAATTCTTTTCATGATTACTATGTCTGGCGGGATGGGAACGAAGAAGTGCCGCCAAACGACATGAAAGCCTGCTTCGGCGGTTCTGCATGGACTTGGGTGCCGGATGTGCAGCAATACTATTTTCACCAGTTTTCCGTAAAGCAGCCTGATTTGAATTGGGATAACCCAAAAGTTCGAGAAGAAATCTATAAAATTATCAATTTTTGGATTGAACGTGGTGTCGGTGGCTTCCGTTTGGATGTGATTGATCAGATTGCCAAAGAACCTGATTTGAAGATCACGAATAACGGGCCTATGCTACACGCTTATATCCGGGAGATGAACCGCCATACTTTCGGGGGAACCGATCTTGTGACGGTGGGCGAAGCATGGGGAGCCAATGTAGATAACGCGAAAATCTACAGCGACCCCAGCGGCCGGGAATTTTCTATGGTTTTCCAATTTGAGCACATTGGTTTGGATCAGATCCCCGGAAAAGAAAAATGGGATTTGGAACCGCTTGACTGGATGGAGCTAAAGAAGGTCCTTAGTAAATGGCAAACTGGGCTGCATGGTTGCGGCTGGAACAGCCTGTTTTGGAACAACCACGACCTTCCGCGAATCGTATCCCGCTGGGGTGACGATGGAAAATACCGCGTAGAATCTGCAAAGATGTTCGCTACCTTACTGCACGGTATGCAGGGAACGCCCTACATCTATCAGGGCGAAGAACTTGGCATGACCAATGCGCCGTATGATATATCGGATTATCGTGATATTGAAACGCTGCACATTTACCGTGATAGACTGGCGGAAGGCTATGCAGAGGAAGATGTCATGCGTTCTATTCACGCCAAGGGGCGTGACAACGCCAGAACTCCTATGCAGTGGGATGGCAGTAAAAATGCTGGTTTCACTGTAGGAGAGCCATGGCTAAAAGTAAATCCGAACTATCTGCAAATCAATGCCGCAGGAGAGTGTAATACCTCAGATTCCGTATTTGCCTATTACAAAGCCCTCATTGCCCTTCGTAAAAAGTATCCTATTTTTGCCGAGGGTGATTATCAACTTCTTATGGGGGATGACCCGGATGTATTTGCTTATAAGAGAACATGGAAAGATCAGACACTTTATGTTATCTGCAATTTCCGTGCAAAGGAATTGAATGAGGTGATTCCTGAAGAATATAGAAAAGGAGCATTGCTGATTAGCAATTATGCAGAGCAAGGTTCCAGCTTGAAACCATACGAGGCTCGAATTTATTTAGAGCAGCGTAATTAAAACGCATCGGATTTCCAATAAGCAATAGACCACGTCATGGGCCTCACCAGCGTAAAGAAATACGATGTAAGTACAATTACATTAGTTTTTCGGCCCGACAGCTTATTCGGCTGTCGGGCCTTTCTTTGTGTTTGCCTTCAGCAAATCGCTCGTTAAGACGTAACATTTATATATTAGGTTCCCACCCTCATGTCTCACGAGTCGAATCGCCTCACATTCGTATGCTTACAGTATAAAACGAACAAATTTCAGCATCAAGAAAAAAATTTTGATTTTTCTCTAATTTTTTTCTCCGAAAACAGTCTTTATATTATGAGAGCAAAAATAAGGCTCTCTCCCCTTGAGGACCTTGAAAGCAGAATATCCGAATCACCGGCTACATACAACTGACCTTGCCGCAACCCAAGGAGCGTTTCGGCAGGTGCGTCCCGGTTCTGACGCGAGGATACCGCCATA
>ERZ791623.613-NODE-613-length-19299-cov-6.724693_pt1 | contig 19299 bp, 17 predicted proteins | sample MGYA00510268_ERZ791623 | MGnify/ENA primary metagenome ERZ791623 (study PRJEB30046, sample SAMN00715216) | human gut metagenome | study: EMG produced TPA metagenomics assembly of the A metagenome-wide association study of gut microbiota in type 2...
AAAGGGGGTGGTGGTGAAGTGCCGGGGCAGGCTGCGAGCTTGCTCGCAAAGACTGCTCCGGCACTTCAACACCACTGCTCCCTAAGGAGCGGAAGTCTGTCCAGGCCCATTTTCCAATAATCTCTACAGTGGAATTAGAGACAAAAACAGATAAAACCAGTATGTTTATCAGATGGATAGCAATCAGCCTCAGGACTTAACGTGAGCACTGACCCCGGAGGGGTCATCGCTCCACCTAACCGGGATATCATGTGGATAAGAAAGTGTGATAATGTGATTTGTTAGGATATTCCAAACTCTGAGTCTAAGACGAGCAAAATAGGGAAAATAAAAATAGGTAAAAAAGGAGCACTGCAATGCCTTCCTTTTTACCTATTATTCGTTTACCAGAAGTAATCTGTTATGCGTTTACCAGAAGTAATCTGTTATGCGTTTATCAGAAGCAATCTGATATTCTTCTATCAGAAGTTCACCTCTTTCAGGATTCTGTCAGTTGCACCGGCCAGACTCTCCACATAGGCGGCAGCGGCAGCGCTGCAACTGTGTAGATAAGCGTCATCGGTGTCGAAGCGCTTCATGAGCTTGGCAAAGGCGTCGTGGTCTTTTATCTCAAAACCACCACCCGCCTTGATCAGTCCCTGCGCCTCCTGGAAGTTCTTGTTATTGGGTCCGAAGATGACGGGCTTGGCCCATACGGCAGCCTCAAGGACGTTATGGATGCCCACCCCGAAGCCGCCGCCGATATAGGTCACGTCAGCATAATGGTAGATGCTCGACAGCAACCCGAAGCAGTCGATGATGAGGCACTCGGCCCCGGCGACAGTCTCAGGCGTGGCCTGGGTATAGCGCACGGCCTTGCGCTCAAGCTTCGAGAGTATCTGCTTGAGATGGTCCTTACCGATGACATGCGGCGCGATGATGAGCTTCCAGTCGCGGTGCTCATTGAAATACTTGATGAAGATATCCTCGTCAGGTGGCCACGAGCTACCCGCGATGAAGACCTTCGGCTTCTCCCCTACTCCATTGCCAGCGATAAAGCTCTCCACGATGGGCAGATGCTTCCCAGCGTCACGAATCTGCAACACACGGTCGAAGCGCGTGTCACCCGTCACGCTCACCCCATCGATACCAATGGAGTGAAGAAGCTGGCGGCTCTGCTCATTCTGTACGAAGAAATGAGAGAAGCAGTTGAGCACACGACCATAGCCACGTCCATACCAGCGGAAGAAGATCTGTCCCGGGCGGAAGATGCTCGACACGCTGTAGAGCGGAATGTTGCGGTGCTTGAGGATATGCAGGTAGTTGGACCAGAACTCATACTTCACGAAGAAGGCCATGACCGGGCGCACGGTGCGCAGGAAGCGTCGGGCGTTGCCGATGGTGTCGATGGGCAGATAGCAGATGATGTCAGCACCCTCGTAGTTCTTGCGTACCTCATAGCCCGAGGGCGAGAAGAAGGTGAGCAAGAGCTTGTACTCCGGATGTTCGCGGCGGATACGCTCCATGATGGGGCGTCCCTGCTCGAACTCACCAAGCGAGGCCGCGTGAAACCAGATGTACTTTGCCGCAGGGTCCACCTTCTCGTCCAGGATGCGCCAAGTGTCGTGCTCACCCTCCCACATCGTCTTCACCTTCTTGCTGAAGAAAGTAGCGACCCATACCCCTATATTATATAGGAATATAAAGAAATTATACATATCTGCGGTGGCCTACCCTAACGTCTCTATGGCTTTTTTCAGCCGCTTGATGGTCTCTTCCTTGCCTAAGAAGGCCGAGATGTCGAACATGCCGGGGCCCTTGCCGATGCCTACGAGTGCCAGGCGCCAGGCGTTCATCACGTCGCCCATCTTATAGCCTTTGTCGGCAATCCACTTCTCCACCACGGGCTCCTGACCCTCTACGGAGAAGTCATCGATGCCCTCTAAGACGTCGATGAGCTCGCGCATCTGCTGCGCGCTGTATTCCTTCCAGCGCTTCTTCGCCGTCTTCTCGTCGTAGGAAGTCGGGGCAATGAAGAAGAAGGCGCACAGCGGCCACAGCTCCTTGACAAAGCTGACACGGTCTTTCATCATGTGCACCACCTGCAGGATGCGGTCGAAGCTCTCGTCGACACCGTTGTTGGCAACGATGGGCGCGAAGAGCTCAGCTATCTCCTCATCGCTCTTGCGGAGGATATACTCATGGTTGAACCAGATGCCCTTCTGATAGTCGAACTTGGCGCCGCTCTTCGAGCACTTGGTGATGTCGAAGACCTTGACGAGCTCGTCGAGGGAGAATATCTCCTGGTCGGTGCCGGGATTCCAGCCTAAGAGAGCTAAGAAGTTGACGACAGCCTCTGGGAAATAGCCACTCTCGCGGTATCCGCTGGAGACCTCGCCGGTCTTGGGGTCGTGCCACTCCAAGGGGAACACGGGGAAGCCGAGACGGTCGCCGTCACGCTTCGACAGCTTGCCCTTGCCCTCGGGTTTGAGGAGCAGCGGCAGATGGGCGAAGCGCGGCATGGTGTCTTCCCAACCGAACGCTTTGTAGAGCAGCACATGGAGCGGAGCACTGGGCAGCCACTCCTCGCCACGGATGACATGAGTGATTTCCATGAGATGGTCGTCGACGATGTTGGCCAAATGGTAGGTTGGCAGCTCGTCGGCACTCTTGTAGAGGACTTTGTCGTCGAGGATGTCGCTCTTGACACACACGTCGCCACGAATCATATCGTTGACGTGAATCTCCTCACCGGGCTCCACCTTGAAGCGGACAGTGTACTGTGCGTCCTCGGCAAGGAGCTTGTCCACCTCCTCCTTGGGGAGCGTCAGGGAGTTGCGCATCTGCATGCGCGTGTGGGCGTCATACTGGAAGTTGCTCACCTCCTGACGCTTCTTCTCCAGCTCCTCGGGCGTGTCAAAGGCGATATAAGCCTTGCCATTGTCCAGAAGCTGCTGCACATATTTCTTATAAATCTTCCGGCGCTCGCTCTGCCGGTAAGGACCATGGTCGCCACCAAAGGAGACACCCTCGTCAAACTTGATGCCGAGCCATTTGAACGACTGCAATATATATTCCTCAGCACCAGGGACAAACCTGTGGCTGTCGGTATCCTCAATACGGAAGACGAGATCGCCGCCATGCTGACGGGCAAAGAGATAATTGTACAAAGCCGTGCGTACGCCGCCGATATGCAAAGGGCCAGTAGGGCTGGGCGCAAAGCGCACCCTCACTTTTCTTTCTGACATAACTCTATCTTATTAAACTTTTGCAAAATTAATACTTTTTTTCTGCTTTAACGGTTTTTTTTCGTATTTTCGCACCAAATATAGAACACATCCCATCAGACATGAGCATTTTCAGCAGAATCAACACCCATACAGAGCATTTCTGGCGCGACTTAGGCCTGTACATCGGCCTTGTCCTGCTCACCACCCTCGTCATCGTGTGGTTCCTGCCACGCAACGAGGGTAAGCCCTTTGCCTACGAGGTCGGCGAGCCATGGCACTACGGTACCATCATCGCCCGCTACGACTTCCCTATCTACAAGACCGACGAGGCGCTGAAGAAGGAGAAGGACTCGCTGCTCAAGACGTTCCAACCCTACTACAACTATAGTCCCAACGTGGAGATAGCGCAGCTTACGGACCTCCGCAGCGACCTGGCCAAGAGCAAGGTGCCGCTGCCTTCGGGCTTCGCCGATATCATCATCGAGCGCCTCCACCGCTTCTACCAGTCGGGAATCATGGACACGCCCAACTACAACTCCCTGCACAGCGACACCACAGCCCAGGTGAGGGTCATCTTCGGCAAGGACGCCGAGAGCGTGAAGATAGGCTACCTCTACTCCACGATGTCGGCCTATGAGCAGCTGCTCAACGACGACCGCCTCGTCCAGGAGCGCCCGCTGCTGCAGAAGCTCAACCTCAACAACTATATTGTTCCCAACATCATCTACGACCGCGCACGCACAGAGTCGGCCCGCAACGACCTCCTCTCCGGCATATCACCGGCCAGCGGTATGGTCATGGCCGGACAGAAAGTCATTGAGCAGGGCGAGATGGTCGACGACTACAACTACCGCGTGCTCAACTCCATGGAGAAGGAGATGCAGCGGCGACAGACGGGTTCCAAACAGATTACCAACCACTTTGTCGGTAACGCCATCTATGTCTTCATCCTCGTCGTTCTCTTCACTTTCTACCTAACGATGTTCCGCCGCGACTATCTCAGCAAGCCGCGATGCGTAGCCATGCTCTATACCTTCATCACCATCTTCCCTATCGCGGTGTCGCTGATGATGGAGCATACCTATTTCAACTTCTCCGTCTATATCCTGCCCTTCGCCCTGGTGCCTGTCTTCGTGCGCATCTTCCTCGACTCGCGCACGGCGTTTATGACCCATGTCACGATGGTGCTCATCTGCGCTGCGGCCTTGAGATACCAGTTTGACTTCATCGTCGTGCAGATTGTCGCTGGTCTCGTCTCCATCTACTCTCTGCGCGAGATGTCGGCAAGGTCGCAGGTCTTTGTCACCGCCGTCCTCGTATTCTTTGCCACTTGTATCACCTTCTTCGCGCTGAAGCTCATGGAGAGCGGTGAGGATTTCAACCCCGACTTGAGCATGTACTACCACTTCCTCATCAACGGAGTGCTCATGCTCCTGGCCTACCCGCTGATGTTCATCGTGGAGAAGACCTTCGGCTTCGTCTCCGTCATCACGCTCATCGAGCTCTCGGATACCAATAAGGGCTTGCTCCGCAAACTCTCGGAGGTGGCGCCCGGCACTTTCCAGCACTCTATCACGGTGGGTAACCTGGCCTCGGAGATAGCCAACAAGATTGGCGCCAAGGCTACGCTGGTGCGTACCGGTGCCCTCTACCACGACATCGGCAAGATGAAGAACCCGGCGTTCTTCACCGAGAACCAACAGGGCGGCATCAACCCACACGACAACCTCACCGAGAAGGAGAGTGCCAGAATCATCATCGCACATGTCACCGACGGCGTGAAGATAGCGGAAGAGAACAACCTGCCCGTCATCATCCGTGACTTCATCCTTACACACCACGGACACGGCATGTCGAAGTATTTCTACATCAAATATCAGAATGAGCACCCCAACGAAGTCGTGGACAAGTCCATCTTCACCTATCCCGGTCCGAATCCCTCCACGCGCGAGCAGGCTATTCTGATGATGGCCGATACCTGCGAGGCGGCCTCCCACTCCCTGAAGGAATATACCGAGGAGAGCATCTCCAACATGGTCAACAAACTCGTCGACCAGCAGGTGAAAGATGGCTTCTTCACTGAGTGCCGCATCACCTTCTACGACATCGCCGTGGCCAAGCAGGTGCTCATCGAGCGGTTGCGCGCCATCTACCATACGCGCATACAGTATCCCTCCCGACTGAAGAAATAACGCCGGGATGTCTCATCTATAAGAAGGCTATGGAACCAAAATTCATTCTTACCCTTGACGGATACGTGCGTATCGGCTATGTCAGGATGCACAAAGACTTGTTGCTGCCGGGCGACACCTGCATTGGCGGCGGTTTCTGGGAGGTGGACACCATCTCCCAACGGCTGTTGCTGTCGGGGAAATCCTACGACTACGGCAAGCCGAAATGGACTTTTGTTACCGGGAAGCTCTTCGTGCCCGAAGCTTACCGGGGACTGAGAATAACCTATGAAGGAGACAGTCCCATGGACGACACCAATGTCTCTGACATCTTTGATGTGGAATATTATCTTACCTGAGAAGACGTTGAATTTTGAAGGTCAACCTTTTCTAAGGTAAAACAGATACCAATTGAAGAGCCGTATATGGTGAGTAGTTGCGAGACTATATAGAACGCTGTGGAGGTATAGTATACGAAAAGGGCGTTCAATACACAGGTTTCACTACTTCTACCCTCATGCCAAGGGCGCCAATAATCCTATAAAAGGCTCCGACACTGGGCGTGATGATACCATTCTCTATTTTAGAGATATACGATTTGGTCGTGTGAGTGCGTTTTGCAAGTTCGGCCTGAGTCACATTGGCCTCTTTCCGTGCATCGTGGAGTATCTGACCCGAGTAGAAAGAGTAAGCTTTCTCCTCTGCCCGTGCTCGCTCGGGAGTGCCCTCCTTCCCAAATTTTTTATCAAGAACTAAATCGTAATCAACGATTTTGTGATTGTTTGTCTGCATAGTATGCTTCCTTAATTTTAATTGCCTTTTCTATTTCTATATTTGGCGTTTTCTGAGTCTTCTTTTGGAAACCGTTGAAAAGAACCACAATCCTTCCTTCGTCGAAGATAAAGAATACACGGAATATATTGCTGTTGAATTCCGTCCTCAACTCATAGATGCCTTCCCTTATTAGTTTCACGAACTTCTTGGGCAATCGGTCTTGGGTCTTTAAGAGAAGTAATCCATACTGAATTTTCTCCTGCTCTTTGTCCGTCAGCGTTTCCATGAAAGCCTCAAAATAGCCACCATACGTAACTATCTTTCTTTCCATATCGCAAAGATAGGGAAAGTTTCAATATTAGACAACTTATCCTTATACTATTTCTTGGTAAAAGATGTTAAAACGTATCACGGTTTAGGTCATTCAATGACAAAGTGGGAATATACGCTAATACCCACGGACTCTACTTTTAGGAAAGTGGAATCCGTGGGTATTTTATGATATATACTATGATATGATTAGCAAGATTACATATCTAACTCAATGCTTGCACCGAAGACATCGTTTTTACGCGTGTAGTCGGCCTGATAGTCAAAGCCGGTATTTTCAGAAATATTATTGGTCTTCTTTGTCTGGTAGAAAGTGTGGAAGTACGCCACATTGACACGTGTCTTCTTGCTGACATGAATCATGAAGCCACCGCCGAGGCTATGGGAGCTCGTCACAAACGACTTGTCGTCCATATAGGCGTCGGTGATGCCATAGCTGGTGCGCTGGTAGCCGGCCGAGACGGTGAGCCACTTCACTGGGTCGCCCTCCACACCGAGACTGTACTCTATGGTACCGCGGTCGAGTTTGTCCTCCCGATGTTTGTAGGCTGTGGCCTGCTTGTCGAAATAATAGTGGAATCCGGCATTGACACGAATCGGGTCTATCGGCGTATAGCCCACACCCACCGACAGGATACCGGGCAGGTCGGCAGCAATCTTACGACCGTCGGCATACTCGCCTGTAGCCTCCTCGATGCCAGCGTCAAACTTTGTCTTCAGAGCTGACATGGTCTGCGTCACCTTGGTATCCGTCAGGGTAGCGGTGGCAATCGTCTGCGCCTGCTCGGCCGTCATGCCGGCAGACTGAAGGTTGGAGACGAGGGCTGTGGCAAGGTTGCTGCTGAGGTTACCGATAGAGGGGAACTGGTTCACACCCTCGTTCTTCAGACGCATCTTTGTCTTGAACTCATAGCGAGCTGCGAAATTCCAACGACCCAGCTTATAGTCGATACCCAAGATAGGAGTAACGCCAAAGCCGTGCTGGTCGGTGTTCAGCTCGATGTCGGCGGCATTGGTCTTTGAAGGGTCCAGGACCTGGTAGAGTGGCATGTTGCCAACAGTGATATTCCGCACATAACCGTAGTAGTTGCAGGAAGCGTAGACGCCACGGGCACCGGCAAAGATGCCGAGGTTGTCGGTCAGCTTATAAGCCACACCGAGCTGCACACCATAGTAATACTGGCGGCCGCGCATGAAACTCGTCTCGCTGTAAGCACCTGTCTTACCAAAATATTTATCACTTGAGAAGCCATTGGCACCGAGTGCGGCAACAGCCGATGCCGGTACACCTGCATTCGTCAATGTGGAAGCCAGCGAGGCGTCAACAGTTTGTGCCAGGCCCGAGGCAGCCATTGCCGTCTCGGAGACGATCTTCTCGAAAGAGCCCAGACCATCGTCGAAGATACACTTACCGCCGCCAGCACCGACACCGGCAGCAGCCTGGAAAGAGAACTTCTTCCAGTTGTAGGCCAACTGGAAAGACGGGAAGAAAGGCGCCAGGGCATGACCCTTGAAATGACGGGTTGATGTCGGGTTGTTCTTATTGTTGTTGAAGAGCGGATAATAGATGTTGTCGATATATCTCTTCTGTGTGATGAGCTGATAGTTGAAGGCCATGTGCCATCCGGGCGACATGAAGACGACACCGGCGGGATTGAAATAGACACCGTCGATAGCTATCACAGCATCACGGGAGAGAGAGCGGTCGAAAGCCACACTCATATTGGTGTTGGTATTGATACCGCCGGCATGGGCAGTAGTACTCGTGGCCAGCGCCATCGCGGCAGCGGCCAGCAGACGTGTAGCTTTGCACTTCGTGCTTGTAGCTTTTCCTGTCATTTTCGTTGAGAATATAAAGTATCTTTATTAAATTTTGGCCGCAAAGTTACTTAGATTATTCTCTATTTCCACAATCTTGTCACGGAATTGTGATTGATTAACGAAAATACTTATCCTATATCAAGTCAGAGTAATAGAATTTTGGTGATAAATCAGACAAAATATTGGAGAAAACAAACATTTTATGCCGCCTATACTACCCTCTGAAGGCTCAACATGCCCGGTGGCAACGACTACCTATTCTGGCTCGGCATCTGGAAGCAACCCACTCAGGATATGCAAAAAAAGGCAGTGATAATCCATATTACAGCTTCAGAATACTTACTTAAATAAAAAAATTCTAAGTTCTAAACCTTTGAACGTTAGGTTTATATGAGTTTTATATATTTACTATTCCGACTTACTTCACCCTATAAGTTCAAAGGATGTTTAATAACTTTGTAATGAAAACTAATATAAAGAAATCCGTATTGACGGAGAAAACAAACCAATCAACATTTATAACTATATGAAAGGTATAATAGCTACTTGTGCTTTGCTTGCCTGTACAGGCGCTGCAATGGCACAGACTCCGAAACTCAATGCCAACAACATCGATGAGGTCATCAAAGCCATGACCCTCCAGGAGAAAATCGAGCTGTGTGTAGGTACCCACCGTGCTTCTGACACCAGTCAGGGCGGCAAATACGCCGATATCGTCGCTGGTGTTGCCGGTGCCACCATCGGCATCCCCCGTTGAGGGATTCCCTACGCGCTCCTTGCCGATGGTCCTGCCGGACTGCGCATCAACCCTACGCGCCCGTATGACAGTAATACTTATTATTGCACCCACTTCCCGATAGGCACCTGCCTGTCCAGTTCATGGAATACCGACCTCGTGACAAGTGTCGGATCGGCCATCGGCGACGAGGTCCACCGCTATGGTGTCGACGTGCTCCTTGCCCCCGGTGTCTGCATCCATCGTAACCCGCTCTGCGGTCGCAACTTCGAATACTATTCCGAGGACCCGGTACTCTCCGGAAACATCGCCGCGGCCTATATCAACGGTGTACAGAGCCAGGGTGTAGGAACCTCCATCAAGCACTTCGCCTTCAACAACCAGGAGACGCAGCGCCTCGGCAACGATGCCATCGTCAGCCAGCGCGCTGCAAGGGAAATCTATCTGAAAAACTTCGAGATAGCTATCAAGAAGGCCCAGCCCTGGACGGTGATGTCGTCTTACAACCTCGTCAACGGCAAGATGACGAGTGAGCGCCGCGACCTTCTGACCACTATCCTCCGCGATGAGTGGGGCTATAAAGGTATTGTGATGACAGACTGGGGCGGTGGCCGCGACCCTATCCGTCGCCCGCACCCTGGAAACGTAGGACTCTCCGCCTTCAATGGTATCCCTGACAGAGCGGCCAACATGTATGCTGGCAACGACCTCATCGAGCCAGGTGGCGAGGATGATATTGAAGATATTGAGAAGGCCGTGAAGAGTGGCAAGCTCGACATCAAATATATCGACGAAAACGTCAAACGCATACTCCAGTATATCGTTAAGACACCTCATTTCAAAGGCTATCAGTATAAGAACGACCCCGATCTCAAGGCCCACGCCCTCGTCACACGCAATGCTGCCGCAGAGGGTACTGTGCTCCTTGAGAATAAAGGTGTGCTGCCACTGAGCCCGAACATCAAGACTGTGGCCCTCTATGGTGTGGCTGCTTACAAGCCTATCGCAGGCGGTACCGGTTCGGGCGACGTCAACCGCCGTTACACCGTATCGCTCGTGGAGGGTATGCGCAATGCAGGATATACGGTCGACAACTCCATGATAGACACTTACACCAAGCAACTCAGCGACCATGATGCAGCAGTGGCTAAGATGAACATTCCTTGGTGGATGCCGAAGCCGCTGGCTTCAGAGGTTGTACCCTCCGATGAGAACATCCAGAAGGCAGCGCAGAATGATGATGTGGCTATCGTCACGCTCCAGCGTCTCTCCGGCGAGGGTAGCGACCGCACAGCTAAGGACTTCAATCTGAACGAGACCGAGCTGCAACTGCTCAACAAGGTGACCGAGGCATTCCACGCCCAGGGCAAGAAAGTCGTCGTCGTGCTGAACATCGGTGGCGTCATCGAGTCCGCTTCCTGGAAGAATATTCCCGATGCCATCCTGCTGCCTTGGCAGTGTGGCCAGGAGTTCGGTAACTCTGTAGCTGAGCTGCTCTCCGGCAAGCTCACCCCGTCGGGCAAGCTGCCGATGACATGGCCCATCGCCTATCAGGATGCCGCTTCTTCAAAGAACTTCCCCTCTGACGGCAAGGGCTCAGATATCATGGGCGATATGTCTAAGTGGAAAGATGTGAAGAACGTGGGCTACACCCTCTACGATGAGGATATCTACGTTGGCTACCGCTATTTCGATACTTTCGACAAGACCGTCTCCTACCCCTTCGGCTATGGTCTGAGCTATACGACCTTCAGCTATAATGATGTCAAAGCCGCTGACAATGGCAGCAACATCTCCGTCAGCGTCACCGTCACCAACACCGGCAAGCGTCCGGGTAAGGAAGTAGCCGAGGTCTATGTCACAGCGCCCAAGGGTGCCATCGAGAAGCCAGCACAAGAGCTGAAGGCCTTCGCCAAGACCCGCACCCTGCAGCCCGGCGAGAGCCAGACCCTGACGATGAACATTGACAAGGGCGACCTGGCTTCTTTCAATACCAAGCAGAGTGCATGGGTGGCCGATGGAGGCACCTATACCTTCAAGGTAGGAGCGTCAAGCCGTGACATCAAGGGCACCGCCACCCTCAACATCAAGGGCAGCAAGCAGAAGGTCCACAACGTCCTCAAGCCCACGATGAAGCTCGACCTGCTCACTCAGAAATAAAAGATGTAAAAGAAATACTGCATATCCTGACAGCGCCATGAATTCATGGCGCTGTTTTTGTGTGATCAGTTAGCAACTCCATCCACGGCATTTACCGTGAATCATCATTCAGAATGAATGGAGACTTCGACGGTAAGACTTTCAAATGCGATGATGCTCCAGACGTGGCCAAATTCCTTGACTATGGCAAGGACCACTATGCCACGGTGACCGTATCTCCATGACAAACCTCGTCTTCCCCACAAAGCCTTACAACAACCTCCGCTTCTACAGCGAGGGTGGCAACGCTACCTTCAAAAATGTGAAGGTGTACAAGTTGGGAATGTAATGTAAAAAAGTCCGGAAGGACAGAATTTAGAAGTCCGGACTTCTAAATTCTGACCTTCCGGACTTCAAAATTCTATCTTCCGGACTTCAAATTAGAAGAAATACGCTACTCCCACCTGCCAGGAGTTGGTGCGGCCGTTCTTCACCACAGCCTGGCTGGTCTTCTCAACAGTATTCCGAACCGTAGCATCGCCAGTCTTGCCACAGGCGATATTGTAGTTAGCCGTGAGCTGGAGGTGGCTCAGGAGCGTGACGCCAGCACCGACATTGACGCTCAGTGTCGACTTCTTCAGCTGAAAGGTGTTCTCATAGCTGCTTGTGCTATTCCACTTAAACTCCTTGTCGCCGACATTGAAGGCAAACTGCGGACCGGCAAATAAGAAGATGTTGGCGGCATCGCCTAAGCCCACACCATAGCGCACGTTGACAGGGATGTCAATAGCCTGCTGCTTGATGGTCTTGGAACCATTATTGTCGTCGCTGACCTTTGTCGACTTCTGATCGTAGAGTGCCGACACATCGAAGCTAAGGCCTACGATAGGCACCGTGAGCTTCAAGGTAGGACCAATGAACCATCCGGCACGGTTGTCTGCATCCAAGACATCAGAGCTGACGCTCATCTTTGACACGTTAAGACCGCCCTTGACACCAAGCTTCACCTGGGCAGAGGCGGGGATAGTGGCCATTGCCATCAAGGCAAGAGCCACTGCGGTATAAATTCTCCTCATGATATTTTAATTGCGGCTCATCATCTCTCTCTCCGACAAGCCCGTTATAATCCTAATGTCTCTGGCGGCGTACCGTCACACGAGCAGCACCGTCCGAAGCGAACGACGTCGTGGTGCGGGGCCCGCGGCGACGCACCGTCTTGGTCTTTGTCGCACCCGTGCGGCGGCTGTTCTTACGCATGGCACGAAGCGCCTTTGGGTCGAGTTTAGCGATAGAGTCCAACGAGTCCTTGACAGCCGGGTCGCCCCAGATATTCTTCTCAAAAGCCTCTATCTCGTCGTCGATACGCTTCTGCTCCTTGGTGAGCTTCGTGGTATCGCCCCCGACAACCTGCGCCAGCGTCTTACCCAAGAGGTTGTTGGTTTTGTAAATCTTACCCTTGTAGGAGTTTGTCGTGAAATAGTCGTCAACGCTCATCGTAGCCGCGTTGTTGACATTACTCGTCATGATGAACTGCTTCGACAGGTAAGGCGCCAAGTCGCTGTAGCGCACCCAGAAAAGGGGATATTTGGTGACACCATCGCCGAAGTCATCCTCTCGAAACATGACCGGGCACAGAGCCAGAACCTTGGTATGGAAGGTCGCCGTCGTCTGGTCGAAATAGCTGCTCTCCTTGATGAAATAAGCCTTGACCTCGGCCGAGGGGATGTCGCTGTCGTCGATATGCACCCCGCGGTCGCTGCGCTCGTAGAAGATATGGTAGTCGTCGAGGAATTTCAGCGGCTTTATCCGCAGCGACTCATCGAATCGCTCGCTGCCACTGTTGACATCGTAGCTGTAGGCGGCCACACCACCATGGTTGGGTCCTGCCATGACAAGCTTGAAGATGAGCGTGAAAAGACTCATCTGCGAGCCCAACGGCTCCGTAGGATAGTAGAGGGCGGCATTGGCATCGTCGGTGAGGTCTATCTCTCGGTAGACATCGCGGCGCCACACCACATCCTCATTCATCGTCTGCTCGGTAGGAAACGAAATCTGCGCCCGCAACGTCATGTTGTTGCGGTTCGACTTCTGCTGCTCCTGCTGTTGCTGCCGTCTGGCCTGCGGCTGAGCGTTGACACTTAACGTAGCGAACAAAACTATCGCCAATATGAATAATGTCCATCTCATAAGAACTCTGATGCTTTGTAATTGATTAATCTGCTTATCTCACCTTCACCTCCATGGCACCCGGCAGTGTGCGGCTGATGCCGTCGGGTCCCACGGCATGAATCTCCGTGATATAGAACCTTCGGCCGCGCGAGAGATGTCGGAACTGCTCACGCATGCGGTCGGTGAACGAGGCGCCCTGAGAGGCCATCTGCACGGCATTGCCCATGTTGTCATAGAAGACAGCTGAGAAGCCGGTGACCCGGAACTGAATGTCTAAGATGCCGTCGTCGATGGCAGCGCTGAGGTGGTCGGCGCCCATGAGTCCGGCCTTGCTGAGGTTGCCACCTTTATAGCGGTCGGAGCCCAAGGCGATATACGCTGTCGGGTCGGGGAGTTTCCTAACCTTGAAGACGAAGGGTGGGAACGACCGCATCATCTTGCCGTCGCGGGCTGAGACGCGGAAGGTCACATCCTGGCCCACGGCGGAGGGCACAGCGACATAATGTCCGGCTCCCTTGGCGATGAGCCTTCCGCCCGTCATCGAGAGCGTGACGCCATTCTGTGGCACGCCAGGGACACTGACGCTGATGGGGTTGTTATATCCTGCATAGAGGACGTTCATAAGCTCGGCGGCAACAGTAGCGCCACCGGGCACGGGGATGACATTGTATTTCTGCAGGAAGTTGCGGCGCAGGACGTCGCCACGGGCATTGCGCATGAGGATGTAGCCGCCAAACTGGTGCTCGCCCACCCCACCGGCTGTAAAACTGTACTGCCCATTGCGGGTAGCGACGCGGGAGCCGTTGACATAGATCTCCGGCTGCTGCGTGGTGTCGACAGCGGCCATGACGATGTTGGCCATGAAACGCTCATCGGGGTAGAGGGTTGTCTTCTCAGGCACGACAAAAGCCTGCAACTTGTTCACGCGGATGTCCTTCAGGTCGATGTTGGAGACCAAGGTATGGAGAACCTCGCCCTCGGCATAGCGCACGTCGTTCTGGAGTTTGGAGAGCAGGGTGACGGCGGCAGCGACCGGCATGTCCTCAAACATGTATTCCTGCCAGTTCTTACCGAGGTTGTTCTTGCCGCGTGGCACCTTTGTGGAGAGGTTGCTCTCGATGATGGCGCGCTGGCGCGGATCGGTGACATAAGCCAAGATACGGTTGCGGTAGCTGTTGATGGCATTATAGAGCTTCTTACCTTTTCCCGTGAAGGGAGCGAGCATGACGGTGCCGGCAGCGTCGATATTGTCGGTGTTGTCGATATTGTGGATGTCGCCGTCAGGGCCGTCAGCCTCCTTGACGATGGCCACCTTCAGCGCCTCGGCAAAGTTGTAGAGGGAGTCGCTCATGTCCTTCACCTCCGTGGCTCTCTCAAACCATTGGCGCACCTTCTCGGGGTTCGACGCCATCTGGTCTTTGAAACTGCCATAGATTTCCTCGTTGGCCTTCGACGCGTTGCCGGTGGTGCGGTCCAGGCTCTCCTGCACGACAGCAAATCCATGGAGCACTTCCGTAGACACGTTAAGGGCCAGCATCGCCAGAAGAACGATATACATGAGGTTGATCATCTTCTGACGCGGCGAGACCGGTCGTTTCTTGATAGCCATTTATTCGTTACTGTTTATTGAAGACCCAGGAGCGGCAGCGCGCATGTTAACGGTCATGGCCTCTATCATGCGGGCGTAAATCTTGTTCAGCTGGTCTATCTGCTCAGCCATCTTGCGGGTCTGGGCATTGATTTCATCGATTGTACCTATCTGCTTGCTGGCACCCTTGAGCTGCATCTCATAAATCTTGCTGATGCCCGTGAGGGTGCGGTTGAGATTCTCCATCTCCTCACTGTCGCGGGTGAGTCGAGAGCTCTGGTCGTTGACTTTCTTCAGCGTCTCCACCAGGGTCTTCAGCTCTTCCACATAGTCGCCCTGAGCCTGGTTCATGGCCTCGGCTTCCTCCTTCGACATCTGCGGCACATAAGCGGGCTGAGGAGCTACGGTAGCGGCAGCGGGCTGAGGATTGACAACAGCGGCGGACGTGGACGGAGCAGCGGCAGGCTCTGACGATGCAGAAGGCTGAGGATTGACAACAGCAGCGGGCTGAGGATTGACCGATGCACCGGAGTAAGCGGCCTGATGCTGTGCGGCAGCCTCTTCGTTAGAAGTATAGTTCACCTGCCCGGTCTCAAGAAACTCCTCGGTGAGACGCGTAGGCATCACACGACCGTCGGCAGTCTTGTCAAACGGACGGTCGAAGGCCGAGATGAAGAAGACGAAGACTTCGGTGCCCATACCGATGAAGAGCATGATATTGGCACCAGGGAGATGGGTCAGTTTAAACAGCGCTCCAAGGATGACGATGGACGCACCCCAACTGTAAGCATAATTGAGGAATGTCTGGCCTGCCACGGTATCCATCCATTTCTGCAGGCGGTAGACGAGATTATATTTACTGTATGCTGTCATAATAGTTTATCTTTTCTTCTGTTTGCCTGTTGTGCTGTTGGCCAGCGACCTGACGCATCGGAAGCCGATATAGCTTCTAGGCTGGTTCTGATATTCCCATGAGCGCCATGCCGAGCGGATGAAGCTCTCCGGATCTTTCCACGAGCCACCTCTCACACTCTTCTTCTTCAACCGGTAGGGGTCGGCGGCATCGGCGTTGTAGCTCAGCTGCGGGTTGAGGTCGTTCATGGCGTCAACACCGGCCTCGGTATACACCGTGCTCGTCCATTCCGCCACATTTCCGGCCATATCGTAGAGGCCATTGCTGTTGGCCGAATAGCTACCCACTTTAGCTGTTATCAGATTGCCGTCCTTGGTATAGTTACCTCTGTCGGGCTTGAAATTGGCGTAGAAGCAGCCATTGCCGTTGGCGACATCCTTGTTATTCCACGGAAACTCCGTCTGGTCCTTGCCACGGGCGGCATACTCCCATTCAGCCTCTGTGGGCAGACGGTAGCGCTGCACATAGCGGGCCTCCGGACCAAGACCTCTGAGCAGGTAGTCGGTGCGCCAAGCGCAGAAGGCATTGGCCTGCTCCCAGGTCACACCGACAACGGGATAGTCGTTGTAAGCGGGGTTGGAGAAATAATTGCGCAGGTAGACTTCATTGTCTGAATTGCGGAAGTCGTTGACCCAGCAGGTCGTGTCGGGATAGATGTTGACGATATACGTATTGAGGAAGTCCCACGGCCCTGACAGCGGCCGGTTGATGGTCTGGCGCACGATATTGCCCTCGTCGTCGACATAGGCCGTATCCTTGCTGATCATCACCACGGCGTTAGGGTCTATGACGTCATCGGTGTTCAGATCACGCTCTGAGGGGTTGAGACGGTTGCGGCGCAGCGCGGCAGCCGTATAGTCGTAGACCTCATAGCGGTAGTTCATCTGCTTATAGTCTAAGAGCTTCTCGCCCGTGACAGGGTTGGTGACATAGAGGCTCTCGATGGCCCGCTGCTCATCCTCATTGGGCTTGCGCGGCAACCGCTTCTTCCAGTTGATATGCGGGGTGACAGGGTCGCCATTCTTATCCTCGGTAATCATATAGGTCTCGTCGCCACCATAGGAGGGGTCGGCAAGGCGCGTGCGGAGGATGGAGTCGCGCACCCACATCACAAACTGCTTGTACTGGGAGTTGGTGATCTCGGTCTGGTCCATCCAGAAACCGTCAACAGAGATGTCCTTGACGGGCGTCTTCTTGCCCCAAAGGCTGTCGGTCTTGCTGTCGCCCATCTTTAGGTAGCCACGGTTGACACGTACCATACCATAAGGCGTCGGCTCGTTGAAAGCACGACCGCCGACACCGACGACCTCACCGCCTCGACCCGACATGGAGGCCGTCTTGGCGCTGAAGCAGCCCGAGAGAGAAAGTGCTACGAGAAGCACTGCGAACGATGAAAATATTTTGCGCATCTATATATAGCTGTTTTTATTTCTTGGAATATCCGTCTATAGGATTCTGACACTCTTATGCTTGTTTCTACCCTTTTTCACTAAGTTGATGTCATGCTGGTAGCCGATGAAGAGCTCATGGCTGCCATTGCCGGGGTTGATGGCGGAAGTGAATATCTCATAGCTGTAGCCCAAGACTACGCCATGGAAACTGCCGCCAACCATGACTGTCGCCGAGATGGTGGGGCTGTAGCCGGCTCCGACGTATAGCATCCGCGAACCATGGGTATAGACCAGTCGCCCGGTGATGTCGCCTCTCCAGCTCACACCGTCGGTGCGGACGAGAAAGGACGGCTTCACACATAAAAACGGATTTCTAGAAGGTATATTGCCTCCACCGGTCAAATAATACGTGCGGTCTATCTTCAACTCTTTGTTATCGCCCAAGGAGACGAGAGGAGCTGTGAGATGTTGCACCGAGAAACCCGCATACCAATACTTCTGACTATAGTAAAGTCCTAAAGCTAAATCAAAGGTGTTTCCCGAGAGCGAAGAGGTGCTCAAGGCCGGGTCGTTGGACTCCTCGACATCGACCTTGCTGCCGTCGAAATTCTCGCTGATGAAACCGGCCTGCAAACCGACCGCCATCTTCCCACCCAACAGCTTGAAGCGATAGGCATATTGCGCGTCAAGCATGGTATGCGTGAAGAGACCGATCTTGTCGTTCATAAACCGAAGGCCGACGCCATGATACGATTTCATGAAATAGAAAGGCATGTCGGCCGATGCATAAGCCGTCTGTGGATTATGTTCAAAGCCGGCCATATCGAGCGCATAGGCAGCCACGACATTCAACTTAGTATCCTTGCCCGCTGAGGCAGGATTGAACGACGTCTCCATGTCATAATAATGACTGAAAGACGGGTCGTATTGCGCATGGACCTTAACAGCCGAGCACATCAGGAGAATGACGAGGATATATATTCTGCTTCTAAACACGATATGATAACGCAGAAAAAAGATAAATATTGTATAATTAACCGCTCCAAAGAGAAATAAAAATAATGGCTGCGCAACCTTGCACAGCCATTATTCAACCTTTGTGGACTAATATTCATCCTCATTCCAAAGGAAGTCTTCCTTGGAAGGATAATCGGGCCACAAATCTTCTATACTTTCATAAACATCGCCCTCATCCTCTATCTCCTCAAGGTTCTGAACAACCTCATCAGGAGCACCAGAACGAACGGCGTAATCTATCAACTCATCTTTAGTAGCTGGCCAAGGAGCATCTTCAAGCTTGGAGGCCAATTCAAGAGTCCAATACATAGTCTATAGCATTAAAAGGTTACTATTCTGTCATTAACTTTTACTTGTATCATCGAATATACAAAATGTGGCGCAAAAATAAACAAATAAATTTAATTTGCAACATTTTACCTCAGATATTTACAAAATAAAAGGATAATAATTGCTAAATGACTAAAGAAGTATTACTTTATAACTGTTTTTATACATATTTCTTACGCAAAAGGCTACTCCACAGTCGAAAACATCAAAACTCACTGTCACGGCTTCGTCTTTACAGAGCGATGTCCACTGATGGCAATTATCGTCACAACAATGAATACCCTCCACGACATAAACACGCTCTATCTCGTCATGCTTCCCAACAAATTCCGACAACCGATGATAGAACTTATTCAAACGCCGCTTCGTATGGGAGCTATAAACAAAAGCTGTCTTTGGCCTTACAAACTCAATCTTAGAGTTGTCAACGATATCCGTCAGCATTAGATCCTCAGCATCATCACCACTCCTCCTGACGACCTCAGTGATAAAGTCGAAGGCAAAAGGCGACTGCACACCAAAGCCATGAGAGCGAGGTGCCCTCATAATAGAAGCCAGAAATCGACGAAAACTATAAACGACATAATCACAGTTCATCAATCTATTCATTGTAAATTAAAAAAGCCTCGGGAATCTAATGACTCTCGAGGCTTCATTTAAAAGGAGGCGGCTACCTACTCTCCCGCATTGCATTGCAGTACCATCGGCGCA
>ERZ791623.639-NODE-639-length-18687-cov-3.812688_pt1 | contig 18687 bp, 11 predicted proteins | sample MGYA00510268_ERZ791623 | MGnify/ENA primary metagenome ERZ791623 (study PRJEB30046, sample SAMN00715216) | human gut metagenome | study: EMG produced TPA metagenomics assembly of the A metagenome-wide association study of gut microbiota in type 2...
CCGGGTCAGCGCGGTAGGCTGCGCCCAACGGCTCACGCACGGTCAACTCGCCCACGCGGGCGGTCAGTTTCCAGTGGATCAGCTTCGGTGAATCGCCTGCACGGTAGGGGCGCAGATCATAAACGCCGTCGGTCAAATCGCAGCCCGCCGCAGTCACTTTTTCGGCGCAGTTCTGCGGTTTTGTGCCTGCGCCGTCGTCCTCGCCCTCGGCGGGGGGCAGCACACACAGTTCTCTGCTTTGGGGCGGCACGGCGCAGTGCGCGGCAAACAGCCCCAACGGGTCGCGCACGGTGGCTTCCCGCACACAGAACCGCCACAGACCGCTTTTTGCTGCGCGCAGGGTCACGCGCAAATCGGCACACTGATGCGGGGCCAGCATCGCGCCGCAGGGCAGTTCAATGGCCGTTCCGCTTTCGGCGTCCACAGCCTGCAAAACGACACGCAGCTCCGGCATGGGCCGCCGCCCGTTGTTGTGCAGTTTCACCAGTACGGCAAAATCCTCGTCGGGGTGCACGGGGCGGGCAGGCAGCTGCAGCGTTACCGTCACATCCCTGCGCAGCGTGCGGACATACCACGCCAAAAAGCCGACCAGCAGCACCGCCAGTGACGCCAAAAAGACCGCAAACGACGTGCGGCTGACCGCTGCCGCGGCAAACAGCACGGCCAGCAGCAGCGCGCAGCCCACCTTACCTGCCATGGAACGGTTTCTCCGGGCGAGGGCGCGGCACGGTGTGCAGAACATCGTCAAGGATATTCTGCACTGTATCGCCGCCGGTGCGGGCCTGTTCGGTCAGGTGCAGACGGTGGCGGGCCGCATCGGCAAAAATCGCGGTAATATCCTGCGGGGCCACATAATTGCGCCCGCCCAGAAAAGCCGCCGCGCGCGCCATACCGGCCACTGCCAGCGACGCACGGGGCGAAAGCCCCAGCGTCAGGCGGCTGTCCTGCCGCGTCGCGCGGGAGAGTTCAACGATATACCGTCTGATTTCATCGCTCATATATACTTTGTCTACCTGCTGCTGCATAGCCAGCAGGTCGTTTTTGTCCATCACCGGCTGCACACGGTCCAGCAGGGCGCGGCGCGGCTGGCGGGACAAAATCTCCATTTCCGCCTCCGCATCGGGGTAGCCCATGACCACGCAGACCATAAAGCGGTCCAGTTGGGATTCCGGCAGCATCTGCGTACCCACCGAGCCGACGGGGTTTTCCGTTGCAAAAACGGTAAACGGCTGCGGCAGAACGCGCGTCACGCCGTCCACCGTGACGGCGCTTTCCTCCATGACTTCCAGCAAGGCGGACTGGGTGCGGGCGCTGGTACGGTTGATTTCATCGGCCAAAAACAGGTTGCACATCACCGCGCCGGGATGGTACACAAATTTGCCGGTTTCCTTTTGGTACAGCGAGAACCCCACAATGTCGGACGGCAGAACGTCGGGGGTAAACTGCACGCGGTTTTGGGTCAGGTCCATAGCGCGGGCAAACGCCTGTGCCAGCGTGGTTTTGCCCACGCCGGGGATATCCTCAATCAGCACATGGCCGCGGGCCAGTATCGCCATCATGATTTTTAGCACGACTTCCGGCTTGCCCAGCACCGCCTTGCTTACCTCGGCTGTAACGGCCAGCGCCTTTTTGTTGATATTCTGCATGGGTCAATCCTTTCTATGCCTGCGCCAAATCAGCATACAGCCGATCACGGCGGCAATCAGCAGGCATCCCGCCCACAGGGCGTTGTTTTCCAGCCAAATCATCCAGTTGGAGTACGCGCCGCCCGTGTTTTCGCCGCCGCCCTCGTGGGGCAGGGGAGTGATACTTTCGGGGGTGACTTCCTCCAGCGCGGAGGTACCGTCGGCCTCCACCGTCACTTGGCGCGGTGCGGCGTCCCAGGTTTCGTCACACTCGGCCAGGTCTGCCGCATGGGTGGCGGCCTCTGCGTCGGGGTCGCGCTCGGCTATCACCAGGTAGCGCTGGGTGTTTTGGGTGTAGGGGTGGCAGGTCGTCAGGGTAAGCAGGTCGCGGCCGGGCTGTATCAGCACGGCGTTTATGTCGTCCGGCTGTATAATTTTCAGCTCGCACACGCGGTAAACCAGCGTGTCCCACGGCGTTGTCAGGGTAATTTTGTCGTCAATTTGTATCTGCTGCACGTTGCGCAGCATTTCCGCGCCGTAATAGCCGCGGTGGGCGGCAATGACGGTGTTGGTGTTTTCGCCGCCCAGCGGCATGGAGGTCTGCCCCAGCAGCGCGCCGCCGCGGGCCATGTTGGCCGCGTTGGCCCCCAGATAAACAGGCAATTCCAAGTCCAGACGCGGTATCCACAGCGCGGCGATAACGTCGTCGGGCAAGCCGTAGCCCGTCAGGTCAAAGGCGGGGGTCTCGTAGGCAAAGGGGTCTTTCAGGCCGCTTTGGCCTTGGGCAAAAAGCTGTTGGTTGTAGGCCAGAAACGCGTCGTACAGTTCGGGGTAGGCGCGCGCGGGTTCGGCGGCGGAGGTTTCGGGCGCGGCGGGGGCGGCAGCTTCGGCGGCCTGCACAAATTTTTGCACGGTTTTTGTGCTTTTCTGCTCCGTCAGATATCGGCTGACCGTGGGCTGCAGCATCAGCCCAACGCCCAGCAAAATTGCCAGCCATGCAAAAATTTGCAGAAACAGGCGTTTCATCAGTCTTCCTCCTCGCGCTTTTTGCAGCGGTGCAACAGCAGCAGCAACAGCAGCGCCTCGCCGCCGATAACCACACTGCCCGTCACGCTGATCCACGGCCAGGCGTCCACAATGCGCTTTACCACGTTGCCGGTATTCAGCTGTTGGTACTGCACGGTCTGCGGCGTGTCGGGCTGCTCATCCTCTCCGGTATACGGCACACGGGCGCCGCGCACAAGCATACGGTGGGTGTTGATGGCATAGGGTGTGCAGGTGACCAGCGTGCAGTAGTCCCCGCCGGGGATAATTTCCAAATCCTCGGTGTTTTCCGGCTCCACGACCTTGACCTGGTCTACCTGATACGCCAGCACCTCGTCCATGATGTGGAGGTAAAAACGGTCGCCCTCGCCCAGCTTGTCCAGGTCGGTAAACAGTACCGCCTCGGCCATACCGCGATGCCCCGTCAGCACACTGTGGGTGCCCGCGCCGCCCAGCGGATAACTGGAGCCTTCCAGATGTCCGACGCCCTTTACCAGCACATCGTCGCTTGTGCCCTCATAAATGGGCAGGTTTACGTCAATTTTGGGTATGGTAATGTAGCCAAGGCTCTCGCCCACATCCAGCATGTCCACATAGCTTGTGCCGATGTCGTCCGCTTCGCCCGCCGCGTCGCGGTCAATGGCATTGTTCAGCTGTTGGTTGTAGCGGCGCGCAGCCTCCTTGGCGGCGTCGATTTTCTCGGCGTCCATCGACTGCACGGTGTCGTTGTAGCTTTCAATGACCGAGCTTGCGTGGCGCTGTGCCACCGCGTTGCTGACAACGGGGTACATGGCCACGCCGATGCCGGAGACGATCATCAGCGCAGCAAAGCCAAGTTTTAATTTGACGGTGGTTTCCATTGCAAAGAGCCTTTCTGTAAAGGGTTGACGCACTGCCACAACCGCCCATAGGGGAAGAACCGTTTCCGGCCCTTCCCCTATGGATTACCCGTTTATTTTGCTGTGGGTGTTTGGATGGTGTGCATTACGCACGGTTGGATTTCTTTTTCAGGCTGAACAGAACGCCGACGCCCGCCAGAACCAGCAGCACACCGATACCGCTGAACAGCAGCGTACTGAAACCGCCGGTGACAGGCAGCGTAAAGCCCGCACGGTTGACGATTTCAATCGCTGCGCTGGGATCCGCCACAGGCGCGGTATCTCTCGTATAGTTTGTGGTATTTGTTTCAGCCTTGATTTGGTTGCCATTATCGTCATATGTCTTGGTGGTTGACCATGTAGCAGCATAAGTAAGGTTCAGTTTTGCATCCACAGGCTTAGACAGCAGGTTGTAGCCGTCCACGGTCTTGGTCTCGACCAGTTTGTAGGTACCGGAGGGCAGACCCGCTACGGAGACGTAGCCGTTTTCGCCCGTTGTAAGGGTCTTGACCTTGATCCAATTTTCAGCAGAGTTAGTGGTCAAGCCCAGTTTTACGGCATCGTCACCACTGATAGCGGCGTATTCTTGGCCGCAGAAGGGATACTTACTATTTCCATTCAGCGTTTCCGTATCCACCTTCTTGTACAGGTCAAAGGTGACGCCCTTAAGACCCGTTCCGTTCATGGTGCCGCCCTTGGCAGTCTTATGGATGTTCAGACCAAAGGTGTAAACAACGCCCTTGTCCGTGATTTCGTAGGGCTTGTTGCCGCCGGTTTCTTCCGTCAGGTTGGTTTTGCGAGAATAGACGATCTTGGCAGTGTTCACGTTGCCGTTTCCGGCAACAACTGCGGTATCCTGAACGGTAGCGGTATAGGCAATGGTAATTTCACCGCCTGCAACGTCAGTCAATGCACTCGGCGTAAAGGCAACCGTCATAACGGAGTTGTTGGCATCTGGTGCAACAGTAATGGTGTAAGCACTCTCAGCAAGGGTTACATCGCCGCCAGCATTATTCTTGCCGCTGATTTTTACACTGCCCTTATTCTGAATCAACTGTGCTTTAACCGTGGTATCGGTAACCGTAAAGGTTTTCAGGCTGGTGATGTTTTCAGGGACTTTGATAGTCAGGGTATACGGCACGGCATCGCCAACACCGTAATCGGCTTCATGTGTATTTGTGGTGCCGTCGCGCTTGGTGACGGTCTTTGCAATATCGGGCTTGTAGTTCGTAACGGTCAAAGTGGCGTGGGTGCTGTCGATGGTAAAACTTGCGTCATCCACCTTACCGGCAATGGTATCGTCAACTTTCACAGCCTTACCATTCTCGTCAATGTCAAAGTAGAATTTGCCGGTGGTGTTCAGGATATAGCCCTTGTCATTTCCGTCGGTATAACCTGTTTCTTGCAGGTAGTAGCGGCCTTTGGCAAGGTTATCTAAAGTGATTTTGCCATTCGTATCCGTGGCAACGTCAGTTTTTACCGCAGTATAGTCATCATCTGTGTCATTCTTCTTGTTCAGGGTAAATTTGACGCCTGCCAGCGGTGTTGTTGTACTTCCCTGTTTGCCTTGCTTGACAAGTTTTACCGTGCCTTTGGCAATGTTGTTTTTGGGGTAGACAGTCACATCATACAGCCATTCTTTTTGGTTTTGGTTATCAGCGCCCGTAGTCTTGTCGCCAATGCGGGTCATAGGAATCGAAACCAAGAAAGGCTCTACGGGCATGGTAACAGCCTGCGGGGTTTTGGTTTCAATTACAAGGTACATACCGACAGGCAGTTCGGTGAAGGTAGCCTTGCCGTTTTCATCTGTACGCACTTCTGACTTATAAGCAGTAGCATAAGCAGTTTTCAGCCCTGCTGCCGTCTTATTCTCAGCATAGTTAGTAAAGTAGTCCTTAACATCTACCTGATCGGCAGTTGTGTTATCATTATAGTAGGCAAGCAACGTATTTGTATCCATGACCTGATAGAGGGTAAAGCCTGTATCCTTCAATGCTGCCCCCTGCGGACTCACCATTGTTTCGCCATCACCGGCAGTACCTGCATTTCCGCTACTATCCAGTGCCCGCTTATAGATGGTGATAGAGCCTTTCTGGTTTTTGTCAATCGTGCTTGTGCTTGTCTTAGGCATCGCCCCCGCCGTCGTCGCCCCTTCCGCCATGGCGGGCATGGCGCAAAGGCTCAGGGTCAGGGCGACGCTGAGGATTGCGGTAAATAAACGTTTCAGTTTCATTTTGATGCATACCTCTTTTTTCTATGTTGGTTTGTGTAGAGGGGTGGGGGTCAGGAACGTCTGCCCCCTTTCTTATTGTATCGGAACACCAGCACCAGCAGCACAGCCACCAGTGCGGGCAAACCTATCAGCAGCCACAGGCTGGGTGCGTCCGCGCCCGTGTGCGGCAGGGTAAAGCCCTTGCGGTTGTAAATGGTCAGGGCAATGTTGCACACGCCGTCGGCATCTGTGGTTTTCGCGCCAAACGCCGCGCCATCGCGTCGGCATTGCCCGTCCGCTGTCAGCGTAAATTCGATGGGCTCGGCCAGCAGGGTGTAGCCCTCGGCGGTCTTGGTCTCGGTCAGGCGGTAGCTGCCGGGGGTCAGGTCTGCAAAGGTAAGTTCGCCTGTACCCGCGGTGGTCGTGCCTGTTTTCGGCGTTTCAATCGGTACAGTGTTCAGCTTTTCCAGCTTGAACTCCACGCCGCCCAGCTTTATGCTATTATCCTGTGCATCCTGCTTTGTGATGACCAAGTTATATTTGGCATCTTGCAGTTGGTTGGTCAGGGTCAGCGTTTTGCTGGTCGAATCGCCTGTGACGCGGGTGGTATTGAGAACCTTGTACTGCTTGCCGGAAATCTCAATCACATCATCGGCCGCGCCGCCGTAAAATTGCCCAGTTTTCGTCGCGCTTTCCAGCACGCGGTAGGTGTAAGCGACACGCGCACTCTCCGACTTGCTCGCATCGTACTTGTCCAACCCGGTAAACTGTTTGGTCCAGCCTTCGTAACCGTCGGGTTTTTTCAGCTCTACGCTTTCATACCCCGAAACCGGCAGCCAGCTGTCTGCCACATCCGGCGTTTCGGTGCGCTGCAGTTGCAGGTAAATGGCGTTGGGCAGGTCGGCTTGCGGAATGTCCGTCGTACCGTCCTGCGTTTTCCACTCTTTTTTGACCGCTATGTCAATCAGTTCGCGGGCGGTGTTTACAAACGTTGCCGTTACAGCGTTCTCTTCGCCCTCCGCAATGGCGCCGTACACCTTTACGCCGTCCGCGGCAACAGCGCAGTCTTTGCCGCCTTTGAAGGACACCGATTTCAGGCTTGTGCCCGTCTGTTCATTTTCCCACACAACAAACCGTGTGCCGACAGGGATTTTGTCGATCACGATCTCGCCGTAGTACTTGTCACCGTGTTTTTCCACCGTGCAGGTGTACTCTTTCGGCGGGATTATGTTGCCGAGGCTTTGGCCGCCAACATCGCCGAATCGGACGGTAAAGGTAAACGTCTTGCCTTCCAGTGTCTCGTCCTCGGCTGGAACCTTGCGTATAATCAGCTTGCCTGTCTTGACCTTGTTGTTGAAAACCACTTTCAGCTTGGTCAGCTCGTTATCATCGGCCGAGCTGCTGTAAGAGCGAAAAACCAGTGCAGTGCTCGGCTTTTTGGCCTCTGTGTACTCGTTCTTGGTGTTGTGTCCGTCAAGGGTTGCATCAACCGCCTTTTCCGTTCGGCCATCGTTCGGGGCGGTGCCGCTGATGTTTTGCAACGTGCTAACACTGCCCGTCGTAACAACGTCAGCCTTGCCGCTTACATTTGTAACAGGTACGTCGTTTTCGTATACCGTCCAAGTTGTATCGTACAGTTCGGTGTCGATCTGCTCTTGCAGGGCTATGTAGCTGCCGCGGCGGAACTGGTCATTAAAGGTAACGGTCTCCCCGTCCTGCAGCAGGAACCGTCCGTTTTCATCCACAACGTCGCCGTTGCCAAGGTTGGAGGAAAACACCGCATAGGCCGCGTTTTCCAACTTACCGCTTTCGGCAGAGCCATAGTCGGGGACGTTGTACTGCGCGGTGGTAAAGCCTGTTTGTTTCGGCAGGGTCGGCGCACTGCTGAATGTAAAGTTGCGCAAGTAAATGCTGCGCGCATAGTTATCGCCCACCGTTATGCTTTTTAGCTGCGTTTTGTCGAAACCCTCGACTTGTTTCAGGGAGTTCAACATCAGCCGTACGCTGTACCACGTTCCCGGGTGCAGCGCGGTCGCCGCGCCGTAGACATCGCTGCTTTGCAGCCCCTTGGTGCCAAGGCAGCCCATTTGCTTGCCGCTTGTGTCCCAAAGTTCCACATACAGGTTGCTCAGGGCGCAGGTATCGGTCTGTTTGCCCTGCACATAGACATCAAAGGTCAGGTAGCTGTACGGACTTATATTTATGGCGCTGTCCAACGTCAGTGTGCCGCGGCGCTGGTCGCGGTATAGGCTGGATGGGTCACTTTTATCCGATGACCACAGCACGGCGCTGCCTGTGCCTACACCCTCCGGCAGGGACGACTCATAGCTTAATAGTCCCGTGGCCGAACTGTATACGGTGTCCGGAAGTTTGTAGGTCTCGATTGCCGGTTCATCAGTTGCTTTTGCTTCGTAGTGGGTGGCCAGATTTTGGATGTTGAAGGTGAAAATTTTCTGGTTTTTAAAACTTTCTTGGAACAGCGGGTTCACATCCGAAACATCGACCTGCTTTTCGACCTGCAATTCGTTATGGTCGGGGAAGTTGAACGCCACCGCCATGTTGGACTCCCACATGCCGCGCTCCATATAGAACATGGTCAGGGTGTGGGTGGATTGTTTTTTAAGGGTTTTGGTGGTGCTCTTCTTATTGAACGTGATCGGTTGGCCGTTGTAGTTGACGGTTTTGGTTGTTTCGCCGGACCCATAACCCTTGTAGACCATGGTATCATTTGAGTCGGTGTTCTTGTTGGAGCTGACGTAAGGGGTTACGGTGCTGTCCGCGCCAAATTCCAGCAGACCGGACGCTTTACCGTGCGCGCCGCCGACATCCAGCATCAACTCGCCGTCAATGTAGACCCACACGTCATCGTCGCCGGAGAAGAAGAACTTGATAGGAACTTCAATGTTCCTGCCGCTGGTGTCTTTTCCTACAACAACCTTGCCGTCCTCTGTAAGCGTAAAGTCAAATTGCAGCTTGGCGCCAAAGCCGTAGTTGTATTGGGATGCCCCGACTGTGCTGACTGTTTGGTTAAACGGGAAAAAGCCGTAGGTGCCATTGGTATTGTTTGGTGACGAAATGTTTTGTGATTTGCTGTCCGTGGTGGGGTTGCCGTCACCACCTTTGGGGGATTCCAGATAATACTTGCCGTCGGTTTGGTTCTGCTTCAAATACAGAGAGCTTTTGCTGCTGTCATAGTACCAATATTCGGCTTTGCTCTCCGGGTCGTTATCGGACGGATTGTTCGGATCCTGCGCAAAAACGGCTTTTTGCTTGAGCGGGAAGGAAACATCCTCGTACACCTTGCCCAGCACGGTGTTAAAGGCGTTTTTGCCTTGCAGGAAGTCTTTGTCAAAGTGCGGGTCAACCGACGCATTTGTGTTGGAATTCTTGGTTCTTAACAGCGGCAGACCGTTTGCCGTGCCGTCAGAGGTCTTGCTTTCCACAAGGCCCTGGAAGGTGCGATTGTAATCGGAGCTTCCATTACCATTATCATCCAAGGCCGAGTTATTCACGGCCATAAAGATATTGTAGTTGGAACTACCCTCAGCGCCCCAGCCGTATAGACCCATACCGGCGGCAACGGTTGCAAAGGGGTCGCCCCAGCCTGACTTTTGGAAATGCCCGGTATAAAGCGGGTATTTTACATTGCCGTTTGCAGTGTAAGCACTGCTTAGTGCGCGGTTGAACTGCTCAAAAGTGACGTACCCGCGCTGGGAAGATGTGGTCACCCACGAGTAAGTGTCGCGGTTAAGGCCATTCAGCTCGTAGTCGGTGTAGTAATCGTACAGGGTGCTGGTGATATACTTTGTATCCTTTTGTTGGGTAAAAGTGCCGCTGTTATCAATGTCCACAACGGTCGCGTTTTTGCCGCTTTCGGCATCGCGGACAGAGGCTTTCTCGCCCCAGTAGCCGTCACGGTTGACACCTTCGCCGCCCGTGTAGGCCGACGGGTCGCCGTCGTCGGCAAAGAAGCAGGGTTCTTGCAGGGCTGGGGGGATTTCTGCCGTGCTGTACTTTCTGGTCTTGTTGTCTTTTGCGGGGGCGTTTTGGTTATCCGTTGCGGAGAATTGCACCGCGGTGTAAGTTTTTCCATCGCCGGGAATCTCGCAAGACCACAGCTTGCGGTCGGGAGTGGTGGGGTCGGCTGTTACCAACGTCATCTCCTTCGAAGTGACATGGTTCTCTGAATCCGTCAGGAAGCAGTACATGGTTTCGCCGTCGCCCATGGCGGACTGCTGTAAACCTTCGCCCTCATAACTGTACGCGGACAGCGTGGCATCAAAGTAAATGGTTTTGTTTGCCTTTAGCAAATCACTGCCCGCACTTTGCCAAGAGAATGTGGAATCTGTGCCGTAGACAAAGCAATTGGCGGTTGTTAAGTTGAACGGCGTTGCGCCATCGTAGTTGTCTTTGCTGAAATTATACAGGGCGCTTTCGCCGCCGTCCCAAGTGAACTTTACAAACTGCGACTTATTGTCCGGGATCAGGATTTTCTGCGCGTAAAACTGGTTTGCGCCCACCGTGCCGATTGGCAGGCTGGCGGTTTCTACTGCTTTGGTATTATCATTTTCATCTTGTTTATAAAATACTGCGGTTACGTTGGTAAGCGCGGTGCCGCTTGCATTTTTGAAGTAAAGCGGCATATCCTTGTAATAGTACTCCACGCGCTTCCATTGGGCGGGGTTAAATGCATTGCCTCGGTTAGTGCCGTTATTACCGTCAAACATTTGCCCGGCAATTTTGTCAATGGCTGTTTCTTTTTTATAACCATCGCCATGGTTATCGCCTTGTTCTCCGCCAAAGGCAAAGAATTGACCTTTAAATCTTTGGTTTTGGTCGGGTACGTGGTCATCAAAATACTGGAAAATCAGTCGATAAAACCCACCCGCTGAATAATCAGCCTGATTCAGTGTAACGCTGTATATCTTGCGACCATCGGTTGTTGTCGTTCCAGTGTCAACCATATCCTTGTCCAAGCCGCTGTCGTCCAGCTTATGGGCATACAAATGAACCCGATAGGAATCTCGGAATATTGTATTATCAACCGCAAAATAAATGGTTGTCGTAGCCGGGATAAAGCCCGTCGATACACTGGTGTCCGCTATCGTATCAGGTGTGTTCGCGTCATCGTTGTCAGGCGAATCATCCGCAGGCATAGTATCTTCTTCGTTGGGGTTGTCCCCGTCAGCAAAAAGAACATCTTGCTCTGTGTTGGTTTTTGCCGCCGTGGTTTCCTCTGCGTTGATGGCATGGTTTGGCGCGGCAGCCGTATCGGAAGTGTCCGCAGGGGTTTTGTTCGTCAAGGCTGGGTCGGCAGGGGCGGTGTCCGTATCGGCGGCGGGAGTCTGATTTTCTGCCGCTTCCTGGGTTTTGCCGTCATTGTTCGGAACCGCTGCTGCATTGTTTACCGTGTTTCCCGCTTCTGTTCCCGGCTCGTTCGCAGTGGGCGGGGTATCTCCTTCATCCGGAATCGTTTCCAAGTCGGATACAATAGGCTCTTGCGCAGGTTCTGCACCCTCGCTTGACGTGTCTGCGGCAGGAATGGTCGGAATCGTTTCCGAACCTGCGTCAAAAAATAAAGCCCCATCCTCAGCTGCATAAACCGGCAGAGCCATACAGATCAGCAGGCACAGGGCGACAAGCAGTGCCGCCGCACGGTGCAGGATAGAAAATGCTTTCGTCATTTGCTTCGACTCCTTTTCTATATATGTGTATATGTGTGTTCTCACGATATATCGGGGGAACGCGCGCCATTCGGCGCGATTTTATGCGCTGCGCACATCTGGCACGGAAACGGACTTTTTCCACAAGCTGAGCTGTATTTACAGTCTTTTTTGAGAATATAATCCGATGTGCAAACATTTGCGCTTGCGTCGGGAAAAGTAAGACACGGTATGTTTGTTGTGTGCCTTTTTATTTATAAGGAACAGTATAATACTTTGGGATGAAAATTTCAATACGGCTACATTCAAGCAAGTGATTTTTTGGCAGATTGCAAAATTTTGACTTGTCGAATTCGTCACAATGACAAGCGATTTCGGCAGCTATTATACACACCGCCCAGCACTTGTTAAAATTTTGCTGATGCTTTTGCGTAACTATTGCGCAAAAATCGCCACAAAAAAGCGTAAACACAACACAAATTCAACGGGAATGTCCGTGAATTTGGTCGTGTGTGTGCTTGCGGTTTTATCCTTATCCGGAGCCGAAAAAGGCAGAGGTCAGCTTTGTTGGCTTGTCCAAAAGCGGACGGCTTCATCCAGCCAGCCCTCACAGGCAAGACCCTTGCCCAGCCCCACGCCGTGGTCAACGCCGTGGTAGACTGTCAGCTTATGCGGTGTTGCCTTATATCTTCCCTGAGTATGCAGACTGTCAAAAAACTCTTGTAGGGGCGAGCATTGCTCGCCCGTGCCCGTTTGCCTGTGAAAAAAACTTACCCGGAAAAGGCGTTGCTGCGCCAAGTTGGCGGGCGACCAATGGTCGCCCCTACATATTCAATAGACCACGAATGTGATTTTTTGACACGCCGGAGTATGAGCAGGAGCTGACAAGCAAGTTGCGGTGGCCGCATAAAAAGGCGCACTGCAAACACACCCGGGCAAGGACTGCGCTTGCCGGGAACAGCATGTGAGAGGTGTCCCTTGCGCTATAGGACATCCGGCAAAGGGGCGCACCTCGCCCCTGGCCGGAGCCTTTGGGGGCGGAAGGCTTTACCCGCCAATGGCATCCTCGACCACGTCCAGCAGGTGGCAGGGGTCGAGCTGGGCGGCGGTGCAGCGGCGTGCGAGGGCCTCGACGAAGGCGCGGTCCAACGATACGTCGGAGATAAACTGTACGACCTGATGGCAGCCACGGAGGTCCCGCGCGGCCAGAATGCCGTAGGTAGTGTAGGGCCCGAGCTCGGGCGCGGAGAGCTTTTGACAGACAACGCGATAGGTATACACGATTTTCACCCACTCCTGCTATGTTACATAACAAAATATATTGACAAAAAATGGTAACTGGGGTAAAATTATGGTAGTGTTAGTGTACTTATGGATGCCGCCCTTCACAATATAGCATATCCCGGTGTGCAAAGTACACAACCAGTGCCGGAAATTTTGGCGGCGCATTTTGCACCGCCGCTTTGCTGTTTTTCCGGCGGTGAATCGCGTTTTGAGGGGAGAGAAGATGTTATGTCCGCATATCGATGCCGTGTGGCAGAAGCAATGACCGCTGCGAGGGAGGCAGCGGGTGTTTCACAGCGGGAACTGGCAGACCGCCTGGGCCGGGATAAGCGCACGATCCAGAAATGGGAAAAGGGCGAGATGAAGATCGCGCTTGAGGATTTTCTGGCCGTCTTTGATGCACTAAAAGTGCAGGTGGAGCCGTACTCCAAATGGATTCGGCACCCAGAGCTTTTCCTCAATGGACTGTCGGACATCCTGCAATACTCCACCGATAAAAAGCGCATGGCACTGGGGGATTTCTACAGCCGCCAGGCGTCGCCCATGGAGGTCGAGCAGGAATATTACTTTCTGTTTGCTGACCACGGCAGCGACTACCACGGTATGTACCAGCAGTGGATGGCCAACCTGCTGACACCGCTGCGGGATCGCCGCCGCATCTGTGCCCAGATTATTGAGAATTATAACGAGGCTCTTGCCACCGGGACCATCACCGACCCGGACGCGCCCCAGCCCAACATGGAGGTCCTGCAGGCCTGCTATGAGGCCATTGGCCAGAGCATCCAGAGCGGCGCCAACGGCTACACGATGCTGAGCCTTGATTTGAACCGCTGACAAAAGCATAAACCCGCCGCCCCCTGCGTACACTCTGCGCAGGGGGCTTTGTTATGGCTGCACTTGTACAAAGGATTCGGGCGCGGGCGGCATCGCTGCCGACATTCGACATACCGTTTCTGCTGATCTTGCTGCTGTTGTTGAGCTACGGGCTCATCATGCTGTTCTCCGCGGGGTACGCGGTGGCGCTCTACCGCCGCGGCGACGCCTACACCTACATCCGCCCGCAGCTGCTGTTTGCGGCGCTGGGCGTGCTGGCTATGTACGCGGCCAGCCTGGTGGACTACCACGTCTGGCACAAGCTGGCCTGGCCGATGCTGGGGATCTCGCTGCTTTTGCTTGCCATCGTGCTTTTCATGCCGGAGTACAACGGCTGCAAGCGGTGGATCGTGCTGCCGGGGCTGGGCACGCTGCAGCCCAGTGAAATCGCAAAATTCTCGATTGTGCTGGTGTTCTCGCATATCATCTCACTGAATCACGACAGGATGAAGTCGTTTTCCACAGGCGTTGTGCCGTTCGCGTTGATTCTGGGGGTCGTCACGGTGCTCATGCTGCTGGAGCCGCACCTGTCCGGCACGCTGCTGATCCTGTCCATCGGCGCGGTGCTGATGTTTGTGGGCGGCACAGGGCTGCACTGGTTCGGGCTGGCCGGGGGGCTGGGCGCGGCGGCCATTGCGGCGGCGGTCATTGCGCTGCCGGAGCTGGTGCCCTACGCCACGGACCGGCTCGCGTCGTGGCGCGACCCCTTTGCCGACCCGCTGGGCGAAGGTCACCAGACGATCCAGAGCCTCTACGCCATCGCGTCGGGCGGGCTGGCCGGGCTGGGGCTGGGCAACAGCCGACAGAAATATCTGTACGTGCCGGAGCCGCAGAACGACTTTATTTTTTCGATTTTGTGTGAGGAGCTTGGTTTTATCGGGGCGGCGCTGGTCGTGGCGCTGTTTTTGCTGCTGCTCTTGCGCGGCATGTCGATTGCGGTGCGCGCGCGGGATAAGTTCGGCGCACTGCTCGTCGTCGGGTTCGTCGTGCAGGTCACGCTGCAGGCAATTCTGAACATGGCCGTTGTGACGAACACGATCCCGAACACCGGCATCAGCCTGCCGTTTTTCTCGTCGGGCGGCACCAGCTTATTGATGCTGCTGGGGGAGATGGGCATCGTGCTGTCGGTGTCCAGGCAGACGGATATGGTGTAGGGATGCCGGAGGGGCTCTGCCCGTTTACGCCGGCCGCACACCCTCCCCGTATTTGTTCAACCTTTTTTCACACTCCCACCGTTGCAACGGCGGGAGTTTTGTTTTATAATTAAACTGTATTTTTGTGTGAAAGGGGTGCCGCATGGCAAAACCAAAAAACCAAAAACCACCCTTTGCCCTGCGGGCGCTGGCGGCATTCGCCGTGACGCTGGCGGCGCTTTTCGTGCTGCTGCTGGCGGCCTACGCCCTGCCCGGGGAGCCGGTGCGGGACCATGTCTACGACTCAGCGGTGAAAATCGCCGGTGAGGGGCTGTACCCGGAATATCTGAACTTCAAGCTGTTCCAGATGGACAACTACACCGACACGATCATGCTGACCGAGGCCGCGTCCGCCGACGAGGCCCCGCCGCTGACCGCCATGATGACGAATACGGCCTACAACGTCGATAACTTTGAGACGCTGGCCGACGACCTGCAATGGTACATAGAAAGGGACTGGGCCGCGGGCGCACAGCGCACCGATGCGCCCGCGCTTGTGCCGTTCTCCTACGCGCGGTACTGGCACGGCTACCTGATCTGGCTGCGCCCGCTGCTGCTGATCACAGACATCACCGGCGTGCGCGTGGTGCGCGCCTTTGATAAGGAGCAGAGCGAGATCGACCGCTTTGAGTCGGCCAACGACCTGCTGACCCGGATGCAGCTCCATGTGGGCCACATCTCCTCCCTGATGAGCCCGCTGACCTACGTCATCATCAATCTGGCCATTGTGGCTCTGCTCTATGTGGGCAGCATCGAGATCAATGTGGGCGGCATGGCCTCCGGCGATGTGATCGCGCTGGTGAACTACATGAACCAGATCCTGGTGGAGCTGGTCAAACTGGCGAACCTCATCGTGCAGGTGAGCAAGGCGCTGGCCTGTGCCGGCCGTGTGCAGGCTGTGCTGGACACCGAACCGGGCATGGAATTCCCCGCGGCCCTCAAGGGCGAGGCACCTGCGGATAAGGCCGGGGACGCTGTGCGGTTCGACCATGTCAGCCTGACCTACGCCGGTGCCGGTGCCCCCAGCCTGACCGATATCAGTTTTACCGCAAAGCGCGGCCAGACCATTGGTGTCATCGGTGGCACGGGCAGCGGCAAATCCAGCCTCATCAACCTGATCCCCCGCTTCTATGATGCCACGGAGGGCACCGTGGAGATCCTGGGCCGTCCGGCGCAGGAGTACCCCCGCGCGGCTCTGCGCGGCAGTGTGGCAGTCGTGATGCAGAAAGCCCAGCTGTTTGGCGGCACCATCCGCTCCAACCTGCTGTGGGGCAACAAAAACGCGGCGGACGCTGACCTGTGGGCCGCACTGGAGACTGCGCAGGCTGCGGATTTTGTCAGGGCAAAGCCCCTTGGGCTGGACGAGCCTGTGGAGCAGGGCGGCCGGAACCTGTCCGGCGGCCAGAAGCAGCGCCTGACCATTGCCCGTGCGCTGGTGGGCAAGCCGGAGATCCTGATCCTGGACGACAGCGCCAGCGCGCTGGACTACGCCACCGATGCGGCCCTGCGCAAGGCACTGGCCGCTCTGCCCGGTGACCTGACCGTGTTCATCGTGAGCCAGCGTGCCGCCAGCCTGCAGCACGCTGACCAGATCATCGTGCTGGATGACGGCAGGATGGTGGGTCTGAGCAGGCACGCCGACCTGCTGAAGACCTGCCCCGTTTACGAGGAGATCTACGCTAGCCAGTTCAAGAAAGGGGATGCGCAGAAATGAGTGCAAAAGCAAAGAGTAAGCTGACCCCGGAACAGCGCAACGCAACGCTTCGGCGGGTGCTGGAAAAGATCCGCCCTTACGGCTTTTTTGTGGTGTGCAGTCTGATCGTGGCCGCTGTGAGCGTGGCTGCCCAGCTGTATATCCCCATCCTCTGCGGCAGCGCCATTGATATGATGCTGGGCAAGGGAAATGTGGACTTCAACGGTGTTCTGCGCATCGTGGTGGAGATCGTGATCGTGGCCGTGGTGGCTGCATTTGCCCAGTGGCTGCTGAGTGTCTGCAACAACCGCATCACCTTCTCGGTCAGCCGGGACCTGCGCAACGCCGCGCTCCGTAAGATCCAGACCCTGCCGCTCTCTTATCTGGACAGTCATCCCTCCGGCGATATCGTCAGCCGCATGGTCGCCGATGTGGACACCTTTGCGGACGGCCTGCTCATGGGCTTTACCCAGCTGTTCAGCGGTGTGCTGACCATCCTTGGCACCCTGCTGTTCATGCTCGGTGAAAATGTGCCCATCACGCTGGTGGTGGTCTGCATCACCCCGCTGAGCCTGGTGGTGGCAAGCTTCCTTGCCAAGCGCAGCTACAAGTATTTCCAGGGCCAGAGCACCGTGCGCGGTGAGCAGACTGCCCTGGTCAACGAGATGATCGAGGGCCAGAAGGTCGTGCAGGCCTTTGGCCATGAGGCCGAGAGCCTTGCCGCCTTTGACGAGGTGAATGGCCGCCTGCAGAGCGTGAGCCTGAAGGCTATCTTCTTCTCCAGCATGACCAACCCCGCCACCCGCTTTGTGAACAACATCGTTTATGCAGGTGTCGGTCTGGTGGGTGCCGTTTACGCTGTGGCGGGCGGCATCACCATCGGCCAGCTGAGCATCTTCCTGAACTATGCCAACCAGTACACCAAGCCCTTCAACGAGATCTCCGGCGTGGTCACCGAGCTGCAGAACGCACTGGCCTGCGCGGCCCGTGTGTTCGAGCTGCTGGATGCCGAGGACCAGGTGCCCGAGGCGGAGAACGCCAAGGTGCTGGAGACCGACGGCCATGTGGAGCTGAAGGACGTTTCCTTCCGCTACCTGCCGGACCGCCCCCTCATCGAGGGCCTGAATCTGGATGTGAAGCCCGGCCAGCGCATCGCCATCGTCGGCCCCACCGGCTGCGGCAAGACCACCCTCATCAACCTGCTCATGCGGTTCTACGATGTGGACCGGGGGACCATCGCCATCGACGGCCAGGATACCGGGAAAGTGGACCGGCATTCTCTCCGGCGGACTTACGGCATGGTGCTCCAGGAAACCTGGCTGAAACAGGGGACCATCCGGGAGAACATCGCCTTCGGTAAGCCGGGAGCCACCGAAGAAGAGATCATCCAGGCCGCCAAAGAAGCCCACAGCTGGGAATTCATCCGTCGGCTGCCCCGGGGGCTGGATACGGTGGTGGACGACGACAGCCTGAGCCAGGGACAGAAACAGCTCCTGTGCATCACCCGGGTGATGCTGGCCCTGCCGCCCATGCTGATTCTGGACGAAGCCACCTCCAGCATCGACACCCGGACCGAGATCCAGATCCAGAACGCCTTTGCCAAATTAATGGAAGGCCGTACCAGCTTCATCGTGGCCCACCGGCTCAGCACCATCCGCAGCGCCGACCGGATACTGGTGATGAAAGACGGGAAAATCATAGAGCAGGGCACCCACCAGAGCCTGATGGAACAGGGAGGATTTTACAAGGAGCTGTACAACAGTCAGTTTGCAGGGTGAAAAGAGGTGCTGCACGTGCTGTGCAGCACCTCTTTTCTGTCCGCGGCCCCCTGTTTTTCCATTCACCCTCCAAAAACGCCCATTCATCCCACAGGGGGTTCTCAAATCTGGAAACTCCGGTATAATGGGACCTGAGGGGAAATTACCTGTACCGAGGAGGCACCAATATGGACAGAAACAATTCCGACTTCAGCTACGAAATCACCCAGGAACTGGGTACCCTTTCCACCAGCCCCAAAGGCTGGACCAAAGAGGTGAACCGGATTTCCTACAACGGCCGGAAACCCAAATTCGACATCCGGGAATGGGCCCCGGGGAAAGAAAAAATGGGCCGGGGAGTGACCCTGAGCGAAGAAGAAGCCAAAACCCTGTGCAAGATCCTGTTCCAGTATTTCAAGGAACAGGCAGGGAGGTAAGAGGAGGGGGGCTGCTGCAGGCGCAGCA
>ERZ791623.656-NODE-656-length-18366-cov-4.048332_pt1 | contig 18366 bp, 13 predicted proteins | sample MGYA00510268_ERZ791623 | MGnify/ENA primary metagenome ERZ791623 (study PRJEB30046, sample SAMN00715216) | human gut metagenome | study: EMG produced TPA metagenomics assembly of the A metagenome-wide association study of gut microbiota in type 2...
GGCCATGACCTTGTAGCCGCTGCCCAGGAAGCGTTCGATAGTCTTGGCCTTGGCCGGCGATTCGACGATGACCAGATTCTTGGCGTTCTTCGGGAGCGGGTCCAGCTTCTTCAGCGGTTCCTTCTTGGGCAGATTGACCGTGCCGTGGATGACGGTCTTCTCGCCGTCGCCTTTTTTCTTGCGGCCTCGTTTCTTCTTTTTAGTATCATCAATGATGATTGTGCGTTTAATCGGAAATTCTAACATCTATCTCCATCCTGCCTCTCGCTGTACACGAAATCTGAAAATGTACTTAAACTATTTCTCATCATACACTATTCGCCGCGACCTTTCAAGGTGTGACTCTTTCTAATACTATAATATGAGCAAATATGAGCACAAAAAAGAGGCTGTCGCACGAAGCTAAAATGGCTTAATGCGACAGCCCCTTTTTTAGTGGCTAGTGGCTAGCGGCTCCCCTTATAGGGGAGCTGGCCGCCGAAGGCGGTCTGAGGGGTTGCTTTTGACCAAAAAAGACCCTCACATGATGGTAGAAGCCTTCGTGCGACAGGCCCTTTTTGGGTTTTAAGTTTTCAGTTTACAGTTTTTAGTGAAACCGAGTTAGTGAATTTCACTGATGATGACATCGGTCATGGTCTGGGTGTCGGCTTTCTTGAAGCCTTCTTTATAGAGGTCCGGCGTGCGCCAGCCGGCAGCCAGGGCGGCGTCGACGGCTTTTTCAATCTTGTCGGCCGCTTCGTCTTCATCCAGGGAGTAACGCAGGAGCATGGCCGCCGAAAGGATGGTGGCGCAGGGATTGGCAATGCCCTGGCCGGCAATGTCCGGTGCCGAGCCGTGAATCGGTTCGTAGAGGCTGGTCATTTCGCCGATGGAAGCCGACGGCATCATGCCGATGGAACCGCCGAGGACAGCCGCTTCATCGCTGAGGATATCGCCGAAGAGGTTGCTCGTGACGATGACGTCGAACTGCTTCGGATTGAGGGCCAGCTGCATGGCGCAGTTGTCGACGTAGAAATGGTTCAAGGCGACGTCGGGATAATCCTTGGCGACGTCGATGACCGTACGGCGCCACAGGCGGGACGTAGCCAGGACGTTGGCCTTGTCGACGGACGTAACCTTGTGGCGGCGCTTCTGGGCGGCCTTCATGGCAAAGGTGCTGATGCGCTGTACTTCAGGGACACTGTAGTTTTCCAGGTCCCACGCGCGTTCGACGCCATTGTGGATTTCCGATTCGCAGCGGTCGCCGAAATAGATGCCGCCGACGAGTTCGCGGACGATGAGGACGTCCGTCCCGGTGACGATATCCGGTTTGAGCGGCGAGTATTCGGCCAGGACTTCCGGTACCTTGACCGGGCGCAGGTTGACGTAGAGCCCCAAAGCCTTGCGCAGGCCCAGGACGGCCTGTTCCGGGCGCAGTTTCGGGTCGACGTTGTCCCACTTGTCGCCGCCGACGGCGCCGAAGAGGATGGCGTCGGCTTTCTTGGCCGCTTCGATGGTATCTTCCGGCAAGGGCGAACCGCAGAGGTCATAGGCCGTGCCGCCGGCCGGTTTCTTTTCAAAAGTCAGGCCGATGTGGCAGACTTCATCGATTTTCTCTAAGGCTTTAACGGCACCTGCCGTGATTTCTTCCCCGATTCCGTCGCCGGGGATGACGACGATATGTTTAGCCATGTTACTTAGACTCCTTTACGTAATTGATCAAGCCGCCGGCTTTGGCAATGTCCTGGATGAAGCCCGGCAGGGGCGGCGCCTGGAAGGTGTCGCCTGTCGTCTTGTCGACGATTTTCCCCGTGTCGAGGTCGATGGAGAGGATATCGCCGGCTTTGATTTTTTCGACGTCGTCGCCGATTTCCAGGGCCGGCAGGCCGACGTTGATGGCATTGCGGTAGAAGATGCGGGCGAAGCTGGCCGCAATGACGACGGGGATGCCCGACGCCTTGATGGCAATCGGTGCGTGTTCACGGGATGAACCGCAGCCAAAGTTGTGGCCGCCGACCATGATATCCCCTGCCTTTACGTTGCCGGCAAAGGTTTCGTCAATGTCGACCATGCAGTGCGTGGCCAATTCTTTCGGATCGAAGCTGTTCAAATAACGAGCCGGGATGATTACGTCTGTATCGATATTGTCGCCGTAGCGCCATACTTTTCCTTCTAATGTCATGATTAACGGACCTCCTTCGGTGCGGCAATCTTGCCGAGAATCGCACTGGCTGCAGCGACCTGCGGGCCAGCCAGGTAGACTTCGCTGTCGACGTGACCCATGCGGCCGCGGAAGTTGCGGTTCGTCGTGGAGACACATTTTTCACCAGCCGTCATGATGCCCATGTAGCCGCCCAGGCAGGGACCGCACGTCGGCGTCGAAACGGCACAGCCGGCAGTGATGAAGGTTTCGATGTAGCCGGCCTTCATGGCTTCCATGTAGACGTGCTGGCTGCCGGGGATGACGATGCAGCGCACGTCAGGATGGACTTTATGGCCTTTGAAGATGTCCGCAGCGATCTTCAAATCTTCCAGACGGCCATTGGTACAGGAGCCGATGACGACCTGGTCGATCTTGATGTCGCCGAAGGTGCCGATGACCTTGGTGTTTTCCGGCAGGTGCGGGAAAGCGACGACGGGTTTCAATTCAGACAAGTTGATTTCGACAGTCCGGCTGTAATGGGCGTCGTCGTCAGCCGTGACGATGTCGTAGCCATCGGGGACGCGGCCCTTTTCATAGGCTATGGTCTGTTCATCGACAGGGAAGATGCCGTTCTTGGCACCGGCTTCGATGGCCATGTTGGCAATGGTGAAGCGGTCGGTCATATCCAGAGCGGCGACGCCTTCGCCCGTGAATTCCAGGGACTGGTAGAGAGCGCCGTCGACGCCGATCATACCGATGAGGGTCAGCATGACGTCTTTGCCCGTAATGTCATCGGGTTTGGAGCCCGTCAGATGGACATTGATGGCATCGGGGACTTTGAACCAGGCCTTGCCTGTAGCCATGGCGACGCCTAAGTCCGTCGAGCCGACGCCAGTGGAGAAACCGCCCAGGGCGCCATACGTACAGGTATGGGAATCGGCGCCGATGGTCAGCATACCGGGAGCGACGATGCCCTGTTCCGGCAGGAGGACGTGTTCGATGCCGACGCGGCCGACTTCAAAATAATGCGTAATGCCGTGTTCCTTAGCGAAGTCGCGGACGATTTTGGCCAAACCGGCGGACTTGATGTCTTTGTTTGGCGTGAAGTGGTCCGGGATCAAAGAAATCTTGGTCTTATCAAAGACGGGCTTGCCGATCTTGTTGAACTGGGCAATGGCCGGAGGGGCCGTAATATCATTGGCCAGGACCATATCGAGATTACAAGTAATTAAATCACCCGGTTTCACCGAGTCGACGCCGGCATGTTTTACCAGGATTTTCTGCGTCATCGTCATACCCATATGTATATACACTCCTTATTATTTCACTAAAATCCAATACAGATAAGTTTCTATCATGCTTGAGTTCGATGTGAGTGGCTTTCAATTACACTCCCCTCACATCAAACATCATACTTTAATGCTGGCCCGACGTGGCTTTGAAAGCCGTAATCGTATCCGGCGTGGATTTGAGGGCCCGGAACTTGACGCGCTGAGCCATGCCGTCCATGCGGTTGATGGCCGTCATGAAGGCGAAGATGGAAGCCGTAATGGTATCCGTATCGACGCCGGCGCCCCAGGTCGTATGGCCTTCTTTATCGGTCAGGCCGAAGTAAGCGATGCCGCGGGAATCGGAGTCACGGTCCAAATCGTGTTCGCTGTAGACGAGGTTGCTGAACTCGATGCCATAGGCCTTGCAGACGGCATTGCTGACGGCATTCAGCTGGCCGTTGCCGGCCCCTTCGAGGACGACTTCTTCGTCGTTGGCGCGGACCAGGACTTTGCCGACCCATTTATCGCCTTTCTTCTTGAGCGAGAAGTCTTCGACTTTCAGCGGCGTATCGGCATTGAGGTAGTTCTTCTGGAAGGCGTCGTAGATTTCGGCCGGTTTCAATTCCTGATGCTTGTGGTCCGATACTTCCTTGACGAAGTAGCTAAAGTCTTCGCGCATCTTCTTCGGCATGTCGATGCCGTAATTCTGTTCCATGACGAAACCTACGCCGCCCTTGCCGGACTGGCTGTTGATGCGGATGACGTCGGCATCGTACGTGCGGCCCACATCATGCGGATCGATGTACAGGTACGGGCAGGTCCAGTACTGTTCGTTGTTTTCCTTGCGGAAGTGCATGCCCTTGGCGATGGCGTCCTGATGAGAACCGGAGAAAGCGGCGAAGACCAGCTGGCCGGCATAAGGCTGACGCGGATGGACATGCATGCGGGTCACTCGTTCATACGTTTCCACCAGTTTGGGCATGTTCGAGAAATCCAGGCCCGGGTCGACGCCTAAGGCATACATGTTCATGCCGATCGTGACGATATCGGCATTGCCCGTCCGTTCGCCATTGCCGAACAGCGTACCTTCGACGCGGTCAGCGCCGGCGAGCATGGCCATTTCAGCATCGGCGACGCCCGTACCGCGGTCATTGTGGGGATGGACCGATAAGATAACGTTGTCGCGGTATTTCAGATTCTGCGACATATAGGCGATCTGCGAAGCGAAGACATGAGGCATGGACATCTGGACCGTCGACGGCAGGTTGATGATGGCCTTGCGGTCAGCCGTCGGTTTCCAGACATCGAGGACGGCGTTGCAGACTTCCAGAGCGTATTCCGGTTCCGTGCCGGTGAAGCTTTCCGGCGAATATTCAAAGCGGAAGTTGGCACCGGCTTCGTCGGTCAGGCGCTGTAACAATTTCGCACCGTCTACAGCAATCTGTTTGATTTCTTCCTTCGATTTGCGGAAGACCTGCTGGCGCTGGGCGAAGGACGTGGAATTGTAGACGTGGACGATGGCGTTCTTGACGCCTTTCAGGGCATCGAAAGTCTTGCGGATGATGTGTTCCCGGGCCTGGGTCAGGACCTGGACGGTGACGTCATCGGGAATCATGTCGTGGTCGACTAAGTAGCGCAGGAATTCAAATTCCGTTTCCGACGCAGCCGGGAAGCCGACTTCGATTTCCTTGAAGCCCATGGCGACCAAGACTTTATAGAATTCAATCTTTTCTTCAAGGCTCATAGGAATGATGAGGGCCTGGTTGCCATCGCGCAAATCGACGCTGCACCAAATGGGCGCTTTATCGGGATATTCTTTCTGGGCCCAGGACATATCGACAACAGGGGGCATAAAATAACCTTTTTTATAATGTTCTACGTTTTTCATACTGCATCTCTCCTATGATCATGAAATAAATTTAAAATAAATCATTACACAATCAAAATAAAAAAAATCTTTCATCTCGAAAAGAGACGAAAGATTATACTTACGCGTTACCACTCTAATTCCTATCCGAAGATAGGCTCTCAACAGGTACGGACATACGTCGATACCCTCCTGTCTGTTAACGGCCAGGCCCCGGCTCCACCTACTCCTTTCGTTTCAGCGAGCTGCTTAGAGATGAGTTCTGTTCCGTGCCGCTGCTGCCTCACACCATCCGGCAGCTCTCTGGAAACATTCCGGAACTTACTAGTTCTCTTCAACGCATTTTTTATTTTGGATTGTTTGTCTGTTGACGTTTTGTATGTTATCATACCCTTTTGTAATTTGCAAGGCTTTTTCCAGAACTTTTCCAAATATTTTTAGCTTAAACGTGATACTTTATTTAATAAAATGCCGTGAAGACGGGTTTAACGTTTATCTTTACATGTAACGATTCTTTGCAGGATGCGTCGCCTCCCCCCCTATCTTTTTCCCCTTATTAATGCTATAATAAATAAGTTACACAACAAGGAGGAAGTACATGTTAGAAAAATTCCAAAATTTGAATATTAGCGAAGTCATTATCCGTGCCCTGAATGAAATGGGCTTTGAAGAACCGACACCGATCCAGGCTGAATCGATTCCCATCGCCATGAGCGGCAGCGACATGATTGGCCAGGCCCAGACCGGTACGGGTAAGACCGCAGCCTACGGCATCCCGGTCCTGGAAAAAATCCTGAAAGCCGAACCGTCCAAGGATATCCAGACCGTCGTCCTGTCGCCGACGCGTGAACTGGCCATGCAGGTTGCCGAAGAACTGAACCACCTGGCCCAGTTCACCAACATCCAGGCCCTGCCGATCTACGGCGGCCAGGATATGGAACGCCAGCTGCGCCGCCTGCGCAAATGCCCGCAGATCATCGTCGCCACGCCGGGCCGCCTCATCGACCACATGAAACGCGGCACCATCGATTTGAGCCACATCACGACCATCGTCCTCGACGAAGCCGACGAAATGCTGGACATGGGCTTCATCGATGACATCAACCTCATCATGGCCGCTACGCCGAATACGCGCCAGACCCTGCTCTTCTCGGCTACCATGCCCAAGCCGATCCAGCAGCTGGCAGAAACGTTCCTGCACGACCCGCTCATCATCCGCATGAAGGCCAAAGAAGTCACGATGGACCTCATCGAACAGTCCTACATCGAAGTGCCGGACCGCCAGAAATTCGACATCCTCTGCCGTCTCCTGGACCTGCAGGAACCGGACCTGGCCATCATCTTCGTCCGCACCAAACGCCGCGTCGACGAAGTGTCGGAAGCCCTCAAGAAGCGCGGTTACTCGGCTGAAGGCATCCACGGCGACCTGACCCAGGCCAAGCGCGATACGGTCATCCGCCAGTTCCGTGAAAAGACCATCGACATCCTCGTCGCTACCGACGTCGCCGCCCGCGGCCTCGATATCAGCGGCGTTACCCACGTCTTCAACTACGACCTGCCCCAGGACCCGGAAAGCTACGTCCACCGCGTCGGCCGTACCGGCCGTGCCGGCCAGAGCGGTGAAGCGACGACCTTCGTCATCCCCCGCGAAATGGAACACCTGCGGACCATCGAACGCCTCATCAAGCGCCGCATCACCCGCCGCAAGGCCCCGACCTTCTCGGAAGCCCTGGAAGGCGCCCAGCAGGCCGCCATCCGCAGCCTGATCACGACGACAGAAGAAGGCAACTTCGGGACGTATAAAGAAAATGCCGAAGAACTCCTGTCCAACTACGACTCGGCCGCTCTGGTAGCCGCAGCCATCAAGCTCTTGACCAAGGAACCGGACACGACACCGGTCAAGATTACCGAAGAAGCGCCGCTCCGCAGCCGCAACAACCGCGGCGACCGCAATAACCGCCGCTACAACCCCCACGACCGCCCGGGAGACCGCCGCAATCGCAACAACAACCAGCGCCGTGAAAACAAACAACATAAAGAAGCGAATCGTTCCGTATTCAAGCCTTATTTCAAGGATTGAGAAAAAGGACCTGCCGCAATGCGGCAGGTCCTTTTTTGTAGGGGCGCCACGTGGGGCGCCCCTACAAATGTCTTACAGCGAGCACCTACAAATGCCCTCCAGGCACCTCTCTTATCAGGAAAGGCCAGTTACGAACCACTAGCCACGAATAATCTCGCTCCAGGCGTTGGCGATGTCGGCGAATTCCTGGAGAGACAGTGTTTCCCCGCGGCGTTTGCCGTCGATGCCTGTTTTTTCCAGGACCTGGGCGATTTGTTCCTTGCTCATGCCCGTGTTTTTCAAGGCGTTGGAAAAGGTCTTGCGGCGCTGCTGGAAGGCCGCTTTGACGACCTGGAAGAAGCGCTTTTCGTCGATTAAATCGACAGGCGGCTGCTGGCGGACGTCCATGGCGACGACGGCCGACGTGACTTCCGGTGCCGGCATGAAGCATTTCGGCGAGATTTCAAAGAGCATCTGCGGCTGCGTATAGTACTGGACCGACACCGACAGAGCCCCGTAAATCTTATGGCCCGGTTCGGCTACCATGCGTTCGGCCACTTCCTTCTGGACCATGACGACGATGCGCTTGATGGGTAGCTTCTGTTCCAGGAGCTTCATGATGATCGGCGTCGTGATATAGTAGGGCAGATTGGCACAGACCGTGAAGGGCTGGTGATTCATGACTTCTTCAATGTCGATGCGCAGGATGTCGCCGTGGACGACGCGCACGTTGTCATAGTGTTCCAAGGTCTTGTCGAGGACGGGCAACAGATGGTCGTCCAGTTCGACAGCCGTGACGGCTGCGCCCGTTTCGGCCAGGGCCTGGGTCAGGGTGCCGATGCCCGGCCCGATTTCCAGGACCGGATCGCCCTCCCCGATTTCGGCAGCGTCGGCAATATCGTCGACGACGGCGTGACGGATGAGAAAATTCTGGCCCAGTTTCTTATTCATGCGCAGGCCAAAGCGTTTGACGACGTAGCGGACGACGTCGGGATTGGACAAGTCGACTTCTTTCATTTATTTCACCTCGTGGATCTGACGGAGGGCATCATCCCATTCGTCACGGGTGACGCCGTAATGGTTCAAGCGTTTCAAAAACTGTTTGGCATTGCCATAGCCGATACCCAGGATGGCGCCGACTTCGGCCCGGCGGTCGGCCGCATCAGGCGTCCCGTTGAGGCCAGCAGCGGAAATGTCCTGCATGGTAAAGGTCGCCTGCGGTTCATACGTCGCACAGCGGACTTTGGACAAGGCCAGGCGGATGGCTTCCGGCGAGGCCTGTTCGACGCCCAGGTCGTTGTTGGCAATGGCATCTTTCCTGGGGATAAAGGCGTGTTTGGCATTAGGGAAGCGGTCGGTCAGGAACTTGCGGATCTGTTCGCCGGCCCGGTCGGGGTCGGTCAGGATGATGATGCCCCGCTTTTCATAAGCACAGCGGATCTGTTCCAGCGTGTGAGGCTTCAAATTGAAACCATCTGTCGTAATCATATCGACGTCGATGTGACTGGCCCGGATGCGGGCGACATCGGACCGGCCTTCGACGACGAGGACTTCCTTAATCATGAGCGGCTCCTTCCCGGTGTTCGGCAATGTACTGGGCTGCGCTGAGGATGGCCAGGACATTGTGTTCAAAGACGATGCCGCCTTGGAGATAAATCATGTACGGGTCGCGGATCGGGCCGTCGGCCGACAATTCGATAGACGAACCCTGAACGAAATCACCGGCGGCCATGATGATCTTATCGGCATAGCCCGGCATATCGTCGGGAATGGGTGTGACGTGGGCGTCGACAGGCGAGAAGGACTGGATACCCTGGCAGAAGAGACACATGTTCTGTTCGTTTTCCAGGTAAATGGTCTGGATCAGGTCGACGCGCGGGTCCTGGACGGCCGGCGAGACCTTGAAGCCCATCTTTTCAAAGACAGCCGCTGCAAAGACGGCCCCTTTGATAGCCTGAGCCGTAACGTGCGGTGCCATGAAGAAGCCCTGGAAAAAGAGGCGGTAGCCGGCTGCATAGGAACCGAGTTCGTCGCCCAGGCCCGGAGCCGTCAGGTAGTCGGCTGCGGCGTGGACCAGTTCTTCCTTGCCGGCAATATAGCCGCCTGTGGGAGCAATGCCGCCGCCGGGATTCTTTATGAGCGACCCGGCGATGATGTCGGCACCGGCTTCAATCGGTTCTTCTTCAGCAGCAAATTCGCCATAACAGTTGTCGACGAAGCAAATCGTCTTGGGGCTGACCTTCTTGACGACGGAAATAATAGAACGGATATCATCAATCGTCAAGGATGCCCGCGTGCTGTAACCGCGGGAACGCTGGATGAGGACCAGTTTCGGCTGCTTTTCGGCGACGGCCGCTTCAATGCCGGCCAAATCATAGGCGTTGTCCTTCAAGGGGACTTCCTCATAGCGGACGCCCTTTTCCTTCAAAGAGTGCGGCGTTTCATGGGCATAGCCGATGACGCCCTGCATCGTGTCATAAGGCGCCCCGACGAGGCTCATCATGAGATCGCCGGTCTGCAACAGGGCCAGCAGGACCGTCGCCAGCGCATGGGTCCCCGATACGAAGTGGGGCCGGACAATGGCCTTTTCGGCCTTGAAGACGCGGGCAAAGACTTCATCGAGCTTTTCCCGGCCCATGTCGCTGTAGCCATAGCCCGACGTACCGGCAAACTGGTACGAAGAAATCTGGGCTTCCTTATAAGCGGCCAGGACTTTCGCCGTATTATGGAGACAAATCGTATCAATGCGTTCAAACTGGTCCGCACATTCGGCCAGCGCTTCTTTTCGTAATGTTTCTAAATCCAAAGACAATGTCATGATTCCTTTCTATAATGAATGTGTAAGTTAGTGGCTAGTGGTTAGTGAATAGTAGTTAGGGGTTAGGGGCTAGTGGCTCTCCTCATAGGAGAGCTGTCAGCTCTGCTGACTGAGAGGTTCTTCCAGACAATGAGACGCTATACCGTTCAGGACCTTTTTTCATTTCGGGCCGCCCTCCGGGACGGCCCCTACGGAGATTGCTTTTTTCCTTACAGTCCGCTGTTTCGCAGGTCGCAGGTCGCTGAAGGAAACCTCTCCGCCTTACGGCACCTCCCCTATCAGGGGAGGCTTTCGGCTCTCCTCATAGGAGAGCTGTCAGCTGCGGGCCGCCCTCTGGGACGGCCCCTACGGAGGTTGCTTTTCTACTTGCCGCCTGCGCCTTCCCGTCATGGGAAAGGCACATCCCCCAGCACAGCCTGTATCAATGCTTCTTCTCCATCGTACTGGTCCTTGTCGTACCAGTGGATATAGGGCATGCGTTTGAACCACGTGAGCTGGCGTTTGGCAAAGCGCCGCGTCCGGGTCTTGATGCGGGCTGCGGCGTCATCGAGGGGCATCTGTCCCTGGAGATACAGGGCCAGTTCCTGATAGCCGATGGCCTTCATGGACTGACAGCCCGGCGGGATGCCCTTGTCCAGCAGGTACCGCACTTCATCAACCCAGCCGGCGGCAATCATGGCATCGACGCGCTCTTCAATGCGCCGGTACAAGACATCCCGCGGCAGGCGCAGACCGATGACGTAAGCGTCATAGACTACATCCCGAGCCTTGCCGGCCCGGACGAAAGATTTTCCTTCGCCCTGCTCGATGGCGCTGACCAGGCGGGTCAGGCGGTGCGTGTTGGAAAACAGCTCGTGCCAGTCCGGCGGCTGCCAGTCCGTTTCTGTCTCGATATAGGCCTTCAGTTCCTCTTGACTGAGAGCGTCGATCCGCGCCTGGGCCGCTTCCTTGTCGGCTTCGGTCATGCGGGCCGTCTGGAAATCATAGCCTTCCAGGAGGGACTGGACGTATAGGCCCGTACCGCCGACGAGAATGGGTATCTTCCCCTTTCCGTTGACTTCGGCAATGGCCTTTCCCGCCATATCACAGAAGCGGGCTGCCGAATAGGGTTCGTCGGGCTCAGCAATATCGATGAGATAATGGTGATAGCGGGCCAGTTCGTCCGCCGTCGGCTTGGCCGTACCGATATCCATATGGCGGTAAATCTGGTAGGCGTCGCCGGAAATGAGGTCGGTCCCGTAGTGTTCGGCCAGGGCAAAACTGAGGGCCGTCTTGCCGACCGCCGTCGGACCGATGATGGCAATTACTTTTTCCATGAATCACACTCCAATACGGCATAGCCAATGCGGCTGTATTTGCCGCCATATAAGGCAACATCCGGGAAATCGCGGCAGAGCTGGCGGAAATCCCGTTCTTTGATGACCACCCGGCGCCGGGCTTTCTGCAGCGCCCGTTCGATGAGGTCCCGCGTCAGACCGCCGTGTTCCATGATGGCCCGGACGGGCTGGAACTGGCAGCTCGCCTCGACAGGCCGCTGGAACATGGGGTCGAAATAGAGGACGTCGTACACAGGCCCGTCATCGGATAAGAGATAATCGCGATAGTCGCCACAGCGCAGGGAAATCCGGCGCAGCGCCGCCGTGACGTCGTCTTTCTTATGGACAAAGTGGGAAAAGCCCCAGGCCGTAACGGCTTCCAGCAAAGGCGATACTTCCAGGGCATCGACGCGGGAGCCAGCCGGCAGACCGAAAGAGGCGACGGCCGCATCGGCGCCAAAACCACAGGTACAATCGAGGACGGAAATGGGCGGCTGTGCCGCTGCAGGCCGCAGGTCGTACTCCTTCACCCCCATCAGGGCTTCCAGGAGATGGTCGCGCTGGCCTTTCCGCAGGTTCTGGATGCGCAGTTCAGCCATGTTGAGGCTGAAGAAATGGCTGCCTTCCGGGCGGTCTATCTGAGGCCCCCGTGAGGAATAGACGAGGAAATCCTCGCCGTATTCATCCATCAAATCCTGTATGGTCCGCTTTCCCCGCGGCACATAGGCAAAGCCCTGGCTTTCGGCCCAGGCTTTCCCTTCACATTGTAATTTTTCTTTGTCCTTCAATGAAGGCACGACGTAAATCATATGAGTCATGTCCGTTTAAATAAGTGCGCTAATTCTTTTGGCGTAAAGCGGATGATCGTCGGCCGGCCATGAGGGCAGACGTAGGGTTTTTCCGTATGGAACAAATCATCCAGGAGCTGCTTCATCTGGCGGATATTGAGGCTGTCTCCGGCCTTGACGGCACCGTGGCAGGACAGATAGGCCAGCGAACGATGGCGGACCATGGCTTTATCCGGTTCCTTCTGGTCATGCAGGAGCAGGCAGATATCCTTTAAAGAATCGGCAATATCGCTGGTCTGCAAATCGCAGGGCACTTCTTCGACGCGCAGCGTCGTCGGCCCGGCTTCGGAATAGGTATAGCCCAGGTCGTTGAAGACATCCTGCCGTTCCAATAAGAGCGTCATATCCTCGTTGTCGACTTCGACGAACTCCGGCGTCAGCAACTGCTGGCTCGGCATCCGTTCGACACGCTTGCAGAACGTATCGTAGCGGATCCGTTCATGAGCCGCGTGCTGATCGACGATGTATAAATCCTGACCCTTCTTGGCAATGATGAAGCAGTCCGCCACTTCCCCTAAGGGAATGAAGACGTCGTCATCGCCGTCAAAGACGATTTTAGGCGCTGACGCCTCGGAAACGACCGACGTCGCTTCCGACGGGCCGCCCTGGCCATGCTGGGCCAAAGCCTGGGAAAACAAGGAAGAACCATCCGCAAGAGGCTCCCCTGATAGGGGAGCTGTCCGCGTAGCGGACTGAGAGGTTGCCTTTTCCCATTGCGGGCCGCCCTTTGGGACGGCCCCTACGGAGGTTGCTTGGCCACTTTCCTGCGAGCGGGCGCCCCACGTGGGCGCCCCTACATGGACTTGCTGCGGGCCGCCCTCTGGGACGGCCCCTACAGCATCACCGATGGTCTTGGCGATGGCTTCGGGCTTTTCCTGGGCCACCAGGGCCGTGACGATGCTGTGGTAGATGGCGCGGTAGACGGCTTGTTCATCAGAGAATTTGATTTCTATCTTAGCTGGATGGACGTTGACGTCAATCGTCGCCGGGTCGACGTGGAGGTGGAGCATGGCAAAGGGATAGCCCGATTTCGGCAGCATGGCATGATAGGCATTGTCAATGGCCTTGAACATCAAGGGATTATGGACGATGCGGTGATTGACGATGCACGTCTGCCAGTTGCGGTTGCTCTTTAAGACCGACGGCTTGCCTACATAGCCTTCCAGGCTGATACCGTTCTGGTCGGCAGTGACGGCAAAGACATCGCGGGCGACGTTGGCGCCGTAGATATTGGCAACGGTTTCCCGCAAATCGCCGGTGCCGCCGGTCTTCATTGTCGTCCGGCCGTTATTGGTAAAAGTAAAGGCAATGGCCGGATTGGCCAGGGCCAGTTTGGTCACCATTTCAGAGATTTTCGAACTTTCCGTCCGTTCGCTCTTGAGGAACTTGCGCCGCGCCGGCGTATTGTAAAAGAGGTCGCTCACTTCCATCGTCGTCCCGACCGGTGCGCCGGCCTGGTCTTCTGCCGTGATTTCGCCCCCGTCGAGGATGAGGTGCGTCGCAAAGTCATCGCTGGCCTGGCGCGTCGTGATCTGCATGTGCGATACGGCGGCGATACTGGGCACGGCTTCGCCGCGGAAGCCTAAAGACGTAATGGCAAAAATATCTTCGACGGAACTGATCTTGCTCGTACCGTGGCGGATGATGCACTTATGGGCATCTTCCGGACTCATGCCGCAGCCGTCGTCAGTGACCCGCATATAGGACTGGCCGCCGTCGGCGATTTCCACTTCAATGGCATGGGCACCGGCATCGATGGCATTTTCTACGAGTTCTTTGATGCACGATGCCGGCCGTTCGACGACTTCGCCGGCAGCAATCTTATTGCGCGTTGCTTCATCTAAGACATGAATGATTGAACTCACTGGATCCCACTTCCTTCTTTGGCATCTTTTTGCAGATTATATAAGAAAGAAATCGCTTCAATCGGCGTCATACTGCTGACATCGACGCTGAGCAACTTGTCGATGACGGGACTGGAAAAGAGGCTGTCTCCCATGGGTGACGGCGCCGGATTCACAGGCGCCTTGGCCGGGACGGGTGCTCCGCCGTTCTTTTCCAAGTCTTCCAAGATGACGTCGGCCCGCTTGAGCAGGCTTTCGGGCAGCCCGGCCAGACGGGCGACGTGCAGGCCATAGCTGCGGTCGGCCCCGCCGGGAATGATGCGCCGCAGGAACTTGATGTTCTTGCCCCGTTCCTTGACGGCGACGGTATAATTCTTAATTTTCGGCGAATCGTCAGCCATGGCGATGAGCTCATGGTAGTGCGTCGCAAACAGCGTCAGGGCGTGGATGTGCTTCAGGCAGTATTCGATGACAGCCCGGGCGATGGACATGCCGTCGAAGGTACTCGTGCCGCGGCCGATTTCATCGAGGATGAGCAGGCTGCGGCTGGTGGCGTGTTTCAGGATGTACGACACTTCCTTCATTTCCATCATGAACGTACTCTGGCCGGTGAGGATGTCGTCGCTGGCACCGATACGGGTAAAAATGCGGTCCACCGGGCAGATAGACCCTTCTTTGGCGGGAATGAAGGAGCCGGCCTGGGCCATGAGGACCAGCACGGCGACCTGGCGCATATACGTCGACTTGCCGGCCATGTTGGGGCCGGTGATGACCAGGATTTCATGGTCTTCATGGTTCAAGGTGACGTCGTTAGGCACGAACAATTCGTCTTTCAAATACTTTTCAATAATGGGATGGCGGCCGTCCTTAATGGAAATCGTCGCCTTGGTATTGAGGCTGGGACGGACGTAGCGGTTGTCATAGGCCGCGCAGGCCAGGCTGTACAGGCAGTCGATGCAGGCAATGGCCCGGGCCGTTTCCTGCATGGCCGGGATATGGCCCTGGATCTGGCGGCGGATATCGCCGAAGAGCTTGTATTCCAGCGCCAGCATCCGTTCCTGGCTGGTCAGGACTTTGACTTCAAATTCCTTCAATTCCGGCGTGATGTAGCGTTCGGCATTGACCAACGTCTGCTTGCGCACGTAGTAATCGGGGATGGGCTTGGTATTGGCATGGGAAATCTCGAAGTAATAGCCAAAGACCTTAGTATAGCCGATTTTCATCTTGATGCCCGTCTTTTCCCGTTCCTTCTCTTCCAGTTCCTGCAAAAAGGCATGACTGTTGGCCGCAATGGAGCGGATTTCATCGAGTTCCGGCGAAAAGCCGTCGCGGATGACGCCGCCGTTGCGGATGACCAGGCCCGGTTCGTCCTTGATGCCCCGGCAGAGCAGGTCATAGACGTCGTCATGAGTCTGCAAGCGGTCATTGAGGCTGTGCAGGAGGTCGGCACTGGCACCGGACAGGACCTGTTTCAGCTGCGGGATGACGGCCAGCGATTCCCGCAGGGCTACCAGGTCCTTGGGGCTCACGGTCCCCGTTTCGATGCGGGTCAGGATGCGTTCAAAATCGTAAATCCGGTCCAGCACGTCTGCCGTGTCCTGACGCATGATTTCGTGGAGGACGAAATCTTCGACGGCATCCTGGCGGCGCGTAATGTCGGCAATGCGGATGAGCGGCGCTTCCAGCCACTTGCGCAGGAGCCGGCCGCCCATAGCCGTCTTAGTCTTGTCCAGGACATCGAGGAGCGTCCCCCGGCGGCCGCCGTCGCGGACGTTCTGCGTGATTTCCAGGTGGCGCAGGCTGGCCGCATCGACGACCAGACGCCGTTCATTATCGATATGTTCCAGCGAATTGATGTGGGAAATATCGGACTGCATGACGTCACTGACATAGGCCAGGAGCATGCCGATACACTCGCCGGCCACCGAGGCAGCGGCAAAGTCTTCCGGCGGGAAATAGGACCGGGCCTGTTCCCGGTAATCGACACTGTCATCGGCAGGAAATTCCGTAACCGTACACTGGGCCAGGTGGCTGCGCAGGTATTCGCGGACGGCATCCATATCCTTCCCCATGTGGGCGTAAATGAGCTCACTCGGTTCGTAGACGGCCAGGATGTCGAACAGGGAATCTTCCATGACCGACGCCGCATAGTCGGCCCACAAACATTCGCCCGTCGTGACGTCCATGAGGGCGATGGAAAGGATGGCATCGCTTTCGGTCAGGCAGCCGATGTAATTGTTCTTCTTCGACGCCACGGCATTCTCCAGGGTAATCGTCCCCGGAGTGATGACCTTGATGATCTTGCGCTTGACCAGCCCCTTGGCCAGCTTCGGGTCTTCCATCTGTTCACAGATAGCGACTTTATAGCCTTTGTGGACCAGCCGTTCGATATAGGTGTCGGCCGAATGGAAAGGTACGCCGCACATGGGGACCTTCTCTTTATTGCCGCCAGCCCGGCCGGTCAGGGTCAGGTCGAGTTCGCGCGACGCCGTCAGGGCATCGTCAAAAAACATTTCATAGAAATCGCCGAGGCGGAAAAAGAGAATCTTATCCTGGCACTGCTCTTTGACTTCCATGTACTGCTGCATCATAGGCGTTAATTTTTTTCCTGCCAAAGTCTCACCTTCCTTTAGTGCACTAAGTGACCTTTGAGGACCCACGTCTGGCCTTTGTCGACCTGGACCGGCACGGTATCGCCGATGGCGACGGAACCGTCATTTTCCCAGATGATCATCTTGTTGCCCGTCGTCCGGCCGAACCAGTAGTTGGCATCGTTCTTGGTCGGCCCTTCAACGATGACGTCATAGACGTGGTCTTCCATTTCTTTATTTTTTGCTAAACTATAGACGTTCTGCACATCCATGAGCCGCTGCAGACGGCGGCTCTTTTCTTCCTGCGGGATCTGGTCTTCCATCTTGGCCGCCGGCGTCCCCGTCCGCGGCGAATAGATGAAGGTATAGGCCATGTCGTACTGGACGCGCTTGAGCAGGTTCAGCGTATCTTCGAACATGGCCTCCGTTTCGCCTGGGAAGCCGACGATGATGTCCGTCGTCAGGACCAGGTCGGGCATGCGCTTGCGGGCATAGTCGACGAGTTCCAGGTAATGTTCCACCGTGTAGCCGCGGTTCATCTTCTTCAAGAGCTCGTCAGAACCGCACTGGATGGGCAGATGCATGTGGTTGACGACCTTTTTGCTGTCGGCAATGGCGTCGATCATGGCAAAAGTCATATCCTTGGGGTGGCTGGTCATGTACCGGACCCGTTCGATGCCGTCGATATCGTCGACAGCGGCGACGAGCTTGGAGAAATCCGTGCCGTCCTTGAGGTCCAGGCCATAGGAATTGACATTCTGGCCGAGAAGGGTGATTTCCTTGTAGCCTTCAGCAGCGACCTTCTTGATTTCTTCGACAATGGCGTCGATGGGACGGCTCACTTCACGGCCCCGGACATAAGGCACGATACAGTACGTGCAGAACTTGTTGCAGCCGTTCATGATGGGGATCCAGGCAAAAAATTTCTGGAAGCGCTTGACCGGCATATCATGGAAAGCCGGCAGGGTCATGTCGGCAGCCATATAATGGTCGGCCTTGCTGCGCCGTTCCCGGATGAGCTCGATGAGCTTGTGGATATTGTGCGTACCGATGACCAAATCGATGTGCGGCGCCCGCTTGAAGAGCTTATCCTGCCATTCCTGGGCCATGCAGCCCGTGACGGCAATGATCAAATCGGGGTTCTGCTTCTTCAAATGCTTGAGTTCGCCGATTTTCCCCAGCGTCTTGTCTTCCGCCGTTTCGCGGACACAACACGTATTGATGAGGATGACATCGGCTGTATCCAAATCTTCCGTATTGTGATAGCCCAGCTCCTCCAACTGACCGGCATAATGCTCACTGTCAGACATATTCGCCTGACAGCCATAAGAAATAATATGATAAAATCGATTGCTCTGAAAATCCATGTATTCTCTCCGTTTTTCACAAAAATCATAATTTAGGGTTTACAGTATATAATACCATATATAGGCCGCCCCTGTGAAGGGCTTTTTAGGGGCTCGTGGCCCGCAGGCCGCCGGTCGCAGTTCGCAGGCCGCCGTGAATCCTGTGCCCAGCCGGGATTTATGACGAACGATATCTGCTAACTCCTGACCCCTAGCTGCTAACAGCTTGAAAGGGCCTGTCGCACGTAATCGTGCACAGGCTCTTTTTATGTATGCAAAAACAT
>ERZ791623.661-NODE-661-length-18279-cov-4.406881_pt1 | contig 18279 bp, 18 predicted proteins | sample MGYA00510268_ERZ791623 | MGnify/ENA primary metagenome ERZ791623 (study PRJEB30046, sample SAMN00715216) | human gut metagenome | study: EMG produced TPA metagenomics assembly of the A metagenome-wide association study of gut microbiota in type 2...
GGAAAGAGTGGAGTCGTTCAGTTTGCACCGACTGCTAATATAAAAGATTACCCGGAAATTGACTTTTTTGGTTATATGAAGACTAGTGCAAAAGGAGAGGATAAAAAAGGCGGAGCTGATACCAGAAGTGCAGTTGTTCGACTGAGTAATGCGGTGTCATTAGAGCCTTATCAGAGCGATCTGGAATTTTTAACCAATATTGGATTGGCAAGACGCCAGAATCTTGATAATGCGATCGCACAGAGTGAGATACAGAAGTCATTCTACTCATATACGATCACTATAGATCTTGATCGTATTGGTGTGGATGGAGATCTTGAGATATCTGCAGAAGAAAAAGCAGATCGAGTAAAGAAATTCCTTGATACGATCCAGTATTTATATCGTGATATAAAGGGAAGAAGAGAGAACCTTAGTCCTGTATTTGCAATCGGTGGTCGATATTTAAGAAAAAATCCGTTCTTTGAAAATAGAGTATCTTTGGAAAATGGTGCGATAAACACGAAGATGCTTGGAGAGATTATTGAAAGTGATGAGGATATAAAGAACAATACCAGTGTTGGAGTTGTGACAGGTATTTTCCAGAATGATGCAGAATTAAAAGATACATTGAACACAAAGACAGTTGCAGATGTATTTAAACAGTTGAAAAAGGAAGTTGATGAATATTATGGAGCGAGCAATTAGAATTGATTGTTTTCAAAACCTTGCGAACTACAGAAAACCAAGTAGTTTCATTATAAAAGAATCTTATCCGTTGCCTCCATATTCAACTGTTATTGGTATGATTCACGCAATCAGTGGATTTGACAGTTATCACAAGATGCAGGTAAGTATCCAGGGAGAAAACGCAGGTTCTGTATCAGAATTATACACAAGATATTCATTCAAATTCGATACAAAGTATGAAGAGGGAAGACATCAGCTCTGTATCAAAGGTGAAGACAAAGATTATGGTGTGTTTAAGGGGATTGCGCATGTAGAACTGATCTGTGATAATCGGATGGTTTTACATATTATACCTGAAGAGGAAGATTTTGATAAGATTTATCAGTCACTGAAGTGTCCGATTATTTATCCATCATTAGGTCGATATGAAGATTTGCTGGATATTCAAAATGTAGAAATTGTTGAATTGCAGAAAGTTGAATCAGCAACAATTCAAAATAATATTTACATTCCATTTCAATCAGAGTTGGATATTGGACGACGTACAAGCACGACTTACATGTTAACAAAGGAATACGAGATAACACCGCAGGGATATCGCAGATGGAAACCGGATGGTGGAAAGATAAAAGCGCATTATATGCCGAAGGATACTTCAGTAGTGAATGCATATATCGATACCTATGGGGATGTTGTTGCGTTCGCATAACAAGATAAGAGAGGGATTGACAATACGATATGGAATATTATGCAAAGTCAAATGACACCAAGAAGGAGGTTAAAAATGTAAATGACATCAGAAACATATTGATTTATCTTTTGGACAACCAGATGGATAAATTGAATGAAAACGAGTCGAAGATGATCATTTCTTACTTGGATTCTTTGAAACAGCAAACTGTTCAGGAGCAAAAAACTTTAAGAGAACATGAGAAGGATATTGTTAACTGTGCAGGAAAATTCTTTGAGATTTTTGATATGTATTTTACAGAAAAGGAAAAGAATCTGGTTTTAGAGGCATGCCGAGTGCATGACCTTGGAAAAGCTAATTATATTTTCCAAACAATTGTCAATCCCGGACTTGCAAGGATGGCAGAAAGTCAGATACCACATGGTTTCCTTAGTGCACTTAGTTTATCAGAGAAACAGATTAAGCAGGAAATACCTGGATGTACAGACGATGACTTTTCTATGTTGTTGACAGCAGTCTATTATCATCATGATCGGAAGGATAGTTTTTCTGATAGAAATTTTTATGACTATTACGATAAATGGTATAAAAAATATTTGCAGGAATATTTGGGAAAGGAAGATGTGAAATTTTCTGCCGCAAATCGTAATCAACTGTTGTATTCGAATAATCCTACAATGAAATTGAGAAGTGTAGATGAGCAAACATGGTGTGAATATATGTTGATAAAGGGCTTGTTGAATAAGTTTGACTGGACGGTAAGTGCAGGATATGAAGAAGCAGAATTACACAGTGACATTGCTGAGAAAAAATTATGCAGCACGATTCGCGATTACTTTTCAAATTCATTGCGTGAGTTGCAGGTTTTTATGCAGGAACATAGTGATGATAATGTTGTAGTTATAGCACCTACTGGATCGGGAAAAACAGAGGCAGCTTTATTATGGGCAAATGGTGAGAAAGGTTTTTATACATTACCGTTAAAAGTTTCTTCTAATGCCATATATAGCAGAATAAAGGACAGGTATATGTATAAGGATGTAGCATTGCTTCATTCTGATAGCTTAAGCAGTTATTTTGATGGAACAGATGGGCAATTTACAGATGGGAATACCAGATATGAGCAGGCAAAATTGTTCTCGTATCCACTTACTGTCTGCACGGTAGATCAATTATTTAAATTTGTTTATAAAGCCCCGGGAACTGAGATTTTTGCAGCAACACTGAAATATTCAAAATTAATTATAGACGAGATTCAGTCATATTCTCCTAAGATAGTAGCAGCATTAATTTATGGCTTGTCAGAACTAAAACGAATGGAAGGAAAATTTGCAATCATAACGGCAACATTTCCACCGGTTTTAGAATTTTTTATGCGAAAATATGGGTTGATCAAGGATCGAGATTATATTTTTAGAGATTTTTCCACCACGATGGGAACAGACAGGCATAGGATCGCATTATTTCATGAAGAATTTGATTTTGACAGAATTGCGGAAGATGGATATAAGAAAAAAGTTCTTGTTATATGCAACACAGTATCAAAGGCACAGAAAGTATATGAAGAATTATCCAAAAGAACAGACGAGGTATTTCTGCTTCATTCCAGATATATTCGGAAACATCGAGATCAGTTGGAAAAGATGATAATGGATTTTTCCGATAATGATGAGATGACAGGTATATGGGTAACAACCCAGATTGTAGAAGCAAGTCTTGATATTGATTTTGATGTTCTTTATACGGAGATGTGTACGGCTGACAGTTTATTGCAAAGAATGGGACGGTGTAATAGAGCAGGAAAAAAGGATATAACCGATGCAAATGTATTAATTTATGTTAATTATTCAGGATGTATGAAGAATGGAAAAGGAATATATGACAGTGATATATATGATAGATCTGTACAATTATTAGTGGCATATAATGGAGAGCTTTTTGCTGAAAAAGATAAAGTTCAGTATATGAATGAAGTTTATGATGTAGACGCATTAAAAAATACGGCATACTTCCAAATGATAAAAAGAAATCTGGCTAAATTTAAATCGTTGCAGCCGTTAGATTATACATCTAAGAAAGATATCGATGAGGATTTTCGTGGAATAAAAAGTATTACAGTAATTCCAGATAGAATATATCAGGAAAATCAGGATCTGATAGAGGCAATAACGGGTGTTTTAGATACACCATATGTTGAGAGTAATATACGAAGAATATTGAAAGCAAAACTGGCAGATATAACTCTTAATCTGAACTTGTATTCGGATCGAAGAAAATTAGATGGAGTAGATTTGAATTGTATAAATGACAGGTTAGATATTCACAGGACATGTTTATTATATGATTTTGATGAAATGACAGGACGGGGCATGGGCTTATCGTTAACGAAGTATGATGATGAGTGGAATTTTATATAAGGAGAAATTGTGGAAAATCGAGTTACTGGTGTAATGATTTATTATTACTTTGTGTGTAAAAGAAAATTATGGTATTTCATGAATGAAATAAATATGGAATCCGATAATGAAAATGTTATGTTGGGTAAATTACTTGATGAGAACAGTTACCGGCGTGATGATAAACACATTAATATCGATAATGTAATAAATATTGATTTTATAAAAGAGCATCAGGAATTACATGAGATAAAAAAGAGCAAGGCAATAGAAGAAGCAGGAATCTGGCAGGTTAAATATTATCTATATTATTTGAAACAACGTGGAGTTAAGGGCTTAACGGCAAAGATTGATTATCCTATGATCAAAAAAAATATTGTTGTAGAACTGTCAGAGGATGATGAAGTACAGTTGCAGAAGATAATTGCAGATATAGAAAAGTTAAAAATGCAGGAACAACCACCAGCATTTGAAAAACAAAAAATATGTGGAAAGTGCGCATATCATGATTTGTGTTTTATCTAACATGGAGGGATAATGGGACAAAGTTTTTATATTTACAATAGTGGAGATTTAAAAAGAAAAGATAATACACTCCAATTTATATCTTCAGGTGGAGAAAAAAGAGATATTCCGATTGAACGAATTGATGATATTTATGTCATGTCAGAAATGTCATTTAATACAACATTTTTGAGATACATTTCTCAATATGGAATCCCGATACATTTCTTCAATTATTATAATTTTTATACAGGTAGCTTTTATCCAAAAGAAAAGCTGCTGGCAGGTCAATTATTGGTAAAACAGGTTGAACATTATACAGATTATGGAAAGAGATTGACCATTGCAAAAAAATTTATAGAAGCGGCTGCCGATAATATTTACCGAAATCTTCGGTATTATAACGGACGAGGCAAGGATGTATCTTCCTATATGTCAGAAATTGATTCGTTGAGAAAAGAATTACCAAAAACATCAACGATTCAAGAGCTAATGGGAATAGAGGGAAATATAAGAAGGCATTATTATGCTACATGGAATGTTATCATTGATCAGGAAATAGAGTTTGATAAAAGAGTTATGCATCCGCCTGATAACATGATTAATTCGTTGATTTCTTTTGTTAATTCGTTGATTTATTCAAAGGTTCTTAGTGAGGTATATCATACACAATTGAATCCTACGATAAGTTATCTCCATGAACCTGGTGTTAGAAGATTTTCTCTATGTCTGGATGTGGCAGAAATTTTCAAACCGTTGATAGGAGATCGACTTCTTTTTTCATTATTAAACCGTAATCAGATAACCGAAAAAAGTTTTACGAAGGAGCTGAATTATTTGCATTTGAATAGGGATGCATCCAGATTGATTGCACAGGAGTTAGAGAAAAAATTACAGCAGACAATTATGCATAAAGATTTAGGTCGCCCCGTTACATATCAGTATCTGATGCGTTTAGAGTTATACAAGCTGATCAAGCATCTGATTGGGGAAAAAGAATATGAAGGATTCAGAATATGGTGGTGAAATATGTATGTAGTATTGGTATATGACATAAATAAAGAAAACAATGGACAAAAACGATGGAATCATATTTTTAAGATTTGTAAAAGGTATTTGTCCCATATACAAAATTCTGTTTTTGAGGGAGATATCACAAAAGTACAACTTGTGAAGCTGAAACAGGAGCTGGATGAATATATTGATCATGAATTGGATTCCGTTATTATATTTAAAAGCAGGCAGGAAAAATGGTTGAATAAAGAATTTTGGGGTAAGGAAGATGACAAAGCCAGTTTCTTTATTTGAAATTGTCGACCATAAATATTGCAAAAACTGCCGTCAGTCGACAATGTGATGAAATATAGAAAAATGGAATATACAATTAAAAAATAGAAAGTGTATTCCCAGTATTGAAGCAAGGTCGACAGAAAGAGGATATGAAAGCATTGTAAAATATTGCTTTTTTATAGTGTTGGTTTTAATAGATACATGGTGGAATGTGAATTAAAAAAAGCGTTGGGAAATGGCACGCAGATAGGTGTTTTAATAGATACATGGTGGAATGTGAATTGCATACGATACCTTGAGCGGCTTAAGCATATCTAGTTTTAATAGATACATGGTGGAATGTGAATAAGTATACGGAAGACGATTTGGTTTATGATGGTGTGGTTTTAATAGATACATGGTGGAATGTGAATCTTTTAATGTAAATATCGGTATATTAGTCGCAATAGGTTTTAATAGATACATGGTGGAATGTGAATATTAGTGACTATTTATCTTATGATAAAAACTGGTGAAAGTTTTAATAGATACATGGTGGAATGTGAATATTAACAACTACGACTCTCACACAATATCGACTACAGTTTTAATAGATACATGGTGGAATGTGAATTATCATTCATTCAATCATCCCCTTTCCTACATTACGTTTTAATAGATACATGGTGGAATGTGAATAAGCTGTTATATACTCCGTGTAGTTGTACTCTCTGGTTTTAATAGATACATGGTGGAATGTGAATTGTCTTTTGTTACATTTTCAGAGGTTACATTTTTTAAGTTTTAATAGATACATGGTGGAATGTGAATAAATTGAGCACACGTTCTATCAGCCGAAGATTCGGGTTTTAATAGATACATGGTGGAATGTGAATTATTTTACCTGCAGTAGAGCAATGAAAGGGATGTGCGTTTTAATAGATACATGGTGGAATGTGAATAAAGCTTTAAATGCTGCATTATGTATAACTGACAGAGTTTTAATAGATACATGGTGGAATGTGAATTTTTCAGTTACCTTTGTACATTTTCCCGATGCGTCAGTTTTAATAGATACATGGTGGAATGTGAATGAACTTGTTATAGAACATCACAATCTGGATGAAGATAGTTTTAATAGATACATGGTGGAATGTGAATACAAATGTCCAGCCGGTGTATGGACAATAGGCTACGGTTTTAATAGATACATGGTGGAATGTGAATAATTATCTGTTGAAGAAATTCCCGTAGGAGCAATAAGTTTTAATAGATACATGGTGGAATGTGAATTCTTCAACCTTTTGCAAATACCATTTCCCTGCACGGTTTTAATAGATACATGGTGGAATGTGAATTATGAAAGATAAAAACAAATTGAACGCAGGATATGGGTTTTAATAGATACATGGTGGAATGTGAATCTCACTTCAACAGGATATGTAAGACGCGATTTTAGAGTTTTAATAGATACATGGTGGAATGTGAATTGAGCAGAATATGAAAAATTTGGTAAATCTGGGACTGTTTTAATAGATACATGGTGGAATGTGAATTAACTTATCGTAGGTCAGTTTTCGCCGATAATAAAAGTTTTAATAGATACATGGTGGAATGTGAATCACTTTGATTCTTACCGACACGATGCAGAAATTAGCGTTTTAATAGATACATGGTGGAATGTGAATATTGCAGTTAGGAGGTAAAAAATGAGTAATTATAAGTTTTAATAGATACATGGTGGAATGTGAATTTATGTAGTCATATTCTTCTTGATACTGATTGAAAGTTTTAATAGATACATGGTGGAATGTGAATTTAGATACTTGTCGAACACCGTCCATTATATTCATGTTTTAATAGATACATGGTGGAATGTGAATGCACGTTTCCCCCATTCCAATTTCAATAGCTTTTTGGTTTTAATAGATACATGGTGGAATGTGAATCACATTGCTGACTGCAACTGTAACTGATTAACCTGTGTTTTAATAGATACATGGTGGAATGTGAATTTGCATATTGCCTTTTGATTTACATTCAACGTACTTGTTTTAATAGATACATGGTGGAATGTGAATTTCTGTAATCCCTGATAGTCATGCTGGAGATTGTCGGTTTTAATAGATACATGGTGGAATGTGAATATCTTTTTTACGATCTCAATGTTCGATTCAATCACAGTTTTAATAGATACATGGTGGAATGTGAATCAATAAATCACACTTTTTCCTTTTTCTGAACTATCGTTTTAATAGATACATGGTGGAATGTGAATGACGGAAACACGATATTTTCGGATTTTTTATATGCGTTTTAATAGATACATGGTGGAATGTGAATGTTCTAACCATCGTTGATTTTTTGTGAGAATCATAGTTTTAATAGATACATGGTGGAATGTGAATCCGAGTACGGCGGTGGTTATCGTGGAACGAACTCAGTTTTAATAGATACATGGTGGAATGTGAATTTGCCGTACTAGAAGCTTTTCTGAAAAGAAAATCGGTTTTAATAGATACATGGTGGAATGTGAATTTTAAAATATCATAGATATTTTTCACTGCATTTTCCGTTTTAATAGATACATGGTGGAATGTGAATGTCAGTGCTTTGAAAAAATCGTGGGGAAATGGTTCAGTTTTAATAGATACATGGTGGAATGTGAATATACGTGGTAAGTATAATTGAAATGAAACGTATGGGTTTTAATAGATACATGGTGGAATGTGAATGTGTGTGGACAATCGGTTATGGACATACGGGAAAAGGTTTTAATAGATACATGGTGGAATGTGAATGTTTTTAGTAAACTGTCAGTTACAGCACCGCTCTGGTTTTAATAGATACATGGTGGAATGTGAATATCGTGGATTATTGAAAGAGAAATAGCGTGCGTTGAGTTTTAATAGATACATGGTGGAATGTGAATGTGTACCGTTCGCGTATGGAATTTGGTGGATACCTGTTTTAATAGATACATGGTGGAATGTGAATGTCCACCAATCACAATAGTAAGATTAGCGGTATCAGTTTTAATAGATACATGGTGGAATGTGAATAAGATCCATTGCGTCGGACATTTCATCAGATATAGGTTTTAATAGATACATGGTGGAATGTGAATGTTGATGTACAGATTCGGGAAGTAAAGTCAAGAAGAGTTTTAATAGATACATGGTGGAATGTGAATCTTACCTCAACAGGATATGTAAGGCGCGATTTCAGAGTTTTAATAGATACATGGTGGAATGTGAATTATCAGGCACGACAGGCGAAGCTTGAACTTGACGAGAGTTTTAATAGATACATGGTGGAATGTGAATACAGACTCGGCGGACGTGATGGCGGAGAATATTAAGGTTTTAATAGATACATGGTGGAATGTGAATGAAGAACATCCTTGAAAATCAGCTTCAGAAGGGTGTTTTAATAGATACATGGTGGAATGTGAATTATGAATCCAATAACCAAAATCTTTTCTGTAATATGTTTTAATAGATACATGGTGGAATGTGAATAACCGATCTCTTGATGTCACTGTATCAAGTGGTTGTTCGTTTTAATAGATACATGGTGGAATGTGAATATCGTATCCTTAAAACCAGAAGCGAAATGGGTTGGGTTTTAATAGATACATGGTGGAATGTGAATTTCTTATCTTTTAAGCCTGTGCATTGGCAGATTGTGTTTTAATAGATACATGGTGGAATGTGAATGAACCATCCTCATTTTTATTTTGATTAGAAAACGCTGTTTTAATAGATACATGGTGGAATGTGAATATGTTTTAGGCGTATTATCTGTTTTTCCTACGATGGTTTTAATAGATACATGGTGGAATGTGAATTTGAAAACGATTTACGACAGTTGTTGATAACTGCCAGTTTTAATAGATACATGGTGGAATGTGAATCTGAATGAATCTTTGAAGTCTTTCACTCCAAGCTTGGTTTTAATAGATACATGGTGGAATGTGAATCTAGTCCCGGCTAAAATCGATCTTATTATCACGTTCGTTTTAATAGATACATGGTGGAATGTGAATGATGGAATTAATAAATTCAACCTGTTGTGGTGTAATGTTTTAATAGATACATGGTGGAATGTGAATACACCTTACAGAGCATAAGGTTCATGTCGCCATTTGAGTTTTAATAGATACATGGTGGAATGTGAATTGTATGCGTTTGCGGATAATCCTGCTGTATTATATGGTTTTAATAGATACATGGTGGAATGTGAATTCTACACCGAGGAGTTTGATATCCTTATCTTCGATCTCCTGTTTTAATAGATACATGGTGGAATGTGAATACTATATGAATGGATTGAACGTATATCTTAATAAAGTTTTAATAGATACATGGTGGAATGTGAATATGGTCATACCGGTTCATGCCGCCCACAGGTCATTCGGTTTTAATAGATACATGGTGGAATGTGAATTTATTAATTATTACAATTTTTTTTATGGGACTTGCGTTTTAATAGATACATGGTGGAATGTGAATTTTGATACTGCCGCCTGATCAATATGTGGAGATATAGTTTTAATAGATACATGGTGGAATGTGAATCACGTACTCTTGACCATCACGAGAATTTTTTATTAAGGTTTTAATAGATACATGGTGGAATGTGAATTGGACATATAACGCATATCTTTTAAATATGTGTCTTGGTTTTAATAGATACATGGTGGAATGTGAATAAATCAAACTTATTTGTACCATCATCAACCGCCTGCCGTTTTAATAGATACATGGTGGAATGTGAATGTGTTTACCGTGTTTGTTATGTCGCCCTCACCCGGTTTTAATAGATACATGGTGGAATGTGAATGTCGTTTGGTGAAGAACAGTTAAAAGAAGCATTTCGTTTTAATAGATACATGGTGGAATGTGAATTTGCGATCTGACGATATGTGCCGGTACATGTAAACCAGTTTTAATAGATACATGGTGGAATGTGAATCGATAAATCCATAAGTAAATCCATCGTGACTGCCTGGTTTTAATAGATACATGGTGGAATGTGAATTTATATCCGCTTTGATAATAGCTATATGGGGTATCGTTTTAATAGATACATGGTGGAATGTGAATTTCTTTAAATTAACTGAAATGCCAGCGTGTTTCTCAGTTTTAATAGATACATGGTGGAATGTGAATCTCATAAGACAATACAATCTGATCTGCTCTTGTAACAGTTTTAATAGATACATGGTGGAATGTGAATCTTATTACTTTGCATTAACTGATTCGTCTATTCCTGGTTTTAATAGATACATGGTGGAATGTGAATGAAAGCGGTTTATTGGTATCAAGTGCAATTTTCTTGTTTTAATAGATACATGGTGGAATGTGAATCTTGGAAAGGACCAGTTCGATCTTGCTATAAGTAGTTTTAATAGATACATGGTGGAATGTGAATCTAATAAATTGAGCTCGGCAATCGTTGGAATTTACTGTTTTAATAGATACATGGTGGAATGTGAATAAAGTTCGGGCGAAAGTTTTTGAGGAGGGAAAAGCGTTTTAATAGATACATGGTGGAATGTGAATGAAAGTGCTTATTGAACGCACGGGGTTATCAAAAAGCGTTTTAATAGATACATGGTGGAATGTGAATAAAATTCGCTAACTTTTTTGCTTAAAAAAGTACTAGTTTTAATAGATACATGGTGGAATGTGAATATAAAATGTGTAGGCGTGCATTCGCAGGTGGTTACAGTTTTAATAGATACATGGTGGAATGTGAATATAAAACAATGTCTTCTTTATCTGTAGAAGAAATTCCGTTTTAATAGATACATGGTGGAATGTGAATCAAGGAAGAACTAATTCCTCACCGCGTTCATTTTTTGTTTTAATAGATACATGGTGGAATGTGAATGCACCTACGACTGGCACAGCCAAGAAGACAGCAAGAGTTTTAATAGATACATGGTGGAATGTGAATTTCATTTCTTCCAAATGTGGCTCACAATGCGTGTAGTTTTAATAGATACATGGTGGAATGTGAATCTATACCGGTATTTGGAGGTGTTACGATTGTTTGAGTTTTAATAGATACATGGTGGAATGTGAATATATTTCCGGACTTTGTTTCCTCGAACGTATCTGTGTTTTAATAGATACATGGTGGAATGTGAATATGATAAACAATGATGCGTGGATTTCGGAAGAAATTGTTTTAATAGATACATGGTGGAATGTGAATCTACGATAAAATCGTCTAAAACAAAATCAGCGTATTGTTTTAATAGATACATGGTGGAATGTGAATGAACCATTTGTCCAGCGAATTTCCTGTTCCCCTTGCGTTTTAATAGATACATGGTGGAATGTGAATCATTAAACAATGACAATGACACACTTGCTACTATTGTTTTAATAGATACATGGTGGAATGTGAATGAATGTACGCCTAGCGTTTAACATAGCAGATGGTAAGTTTTAATAGATACATGGTGGAATGTGAATACAAATAACGAATCTGCATTTTTTAATTTTTCCATAGTTTTAATAGATACATGGTGGAATGTGAATCTGTCTGAATCTTAGTGATCATCTCTGTGTTAGTGGTTTTAATAGATACATGGTGGAATGTGAATAAAATAGAAAAAAGAATGACGAACTTTTGCAACAGGTTTTAATAGATACATGGTGGAATGTGAATGAAGATGACGTTGATTATACAAAAGTCTGGTATGGGTTTTAATAGATACATGGTGGAATGTGAATTCATCTGAGCCGGATGAAGCTGTGAACTGAGCCGGGTTTTAATAGATACATGGTGGAATGTGAATTAATCCCATCTACTACGATACTCAAATGGACGCGAGTTTTAATAGATACATGGTGGAATGTGAATTTCCAAACGCTTTTACAACTGAGTCGTCAGATCCGGTTTTAATAGATACATGGTGGAATGTGAATGTTTTTATAAACCAGAATCCCGGCAACAACTAATGCGTTTTAATAGATACATGGTGGAATGTGAATGCGTTTTCTACTAATGAGATTAATTCATTTGCCAGTTTTAATAGATACATGGTGGAATGTGAATTTTTTCCAAACATTAAAATTGCCGGTCCAACTGCTGGTTTTAATAGATACATGGTGGAATGTGAATAAGAAGCTTTTTAATTTATCTTTTACTCCGTTTGTAGTTTTAATAGATACATGGTGGAATGTGAATAAAATCTGCTCCTGCAAAATGTGTTGGCATATTATGTTTTAATAGATACATGGTGGAATGTGAATATTATATAGATTTTATTTTTTCGTACTTGCAATAAAGTTTTAATAGATACATGGTGGAATGTGAATGGACTATATGCCCAACTCAATATTTTTTCATCATCGTTTTAATAGATACATGGTGGAATGTGAATTTGCACACGGACTATTATCTGCCGGGGCTACTGATGTTTTAATAGATACATGGTGGAATGTGAATGCAAATATCAACCTTGGAAATGTAAACACTGAAATGTTTTAATAGATACATGGTGGAATGTGAATCGATGCTGCTATACCATGCATCCCCCGGAGTAGCTTGTTTTAATAGATACATGGTGGAATGTGAATATGTAAAATATGGTAGTAGAGCGTACAGATATTTGGTTTTAATAGATACATGGTGGAATGTGAATATTAAATTCGTCACCGCGCCTGCCGCGGCTGAAAGTCGTTTTAATAGATACATGGTGGAATGTGAATATAAACAATTATGATTCACATAAAAAATCCACAATGGTTTTAATAGATACATGGTGGAATGTGAATTGGTTCTACATTTTCAGCAATAATCCAACCCATGCGGTTTTAATAGATACATGGTGGAATGTGAATAACATGGACAACTTAATCGAATCCGAATACTCATCAAGTTTTAATAGATACATGGTGGAATGTGAATTCCATCTTTGTCGATACAGTGGACTGGGGTTGGTTTGGTTTTAATAGATACATGGTGGAATGTGAATAAATACGGTTTTGTGAGTGTACCGTGTCAGTATATAGTTTTAATAGATACATGGTGGAATGTGAATGGAGATGTATAAAAGGCATTTGTTACTGTTTCTCTGGTTTTAATAGATACATGGTGGAATGTGAATGGGAGAGCCAGAGCATGAGATTCCGGATGAATCAAGTTTTAATAGATACATGGTGGAATGTGAATAGCAAAAGTTTGGTAGTAATCAAATTATACGCGTTGGTTTTAATAGATACATGGTGGAATGTGAATGGGATTTATCGGGGAAAAAGGCTGCATATATAGCGGTTCTAATAGATACATGGTGGAATGTGAATTAAATTGATTGCTAAACGTATCAAATCCGGTGAATCCGTTTTAATAGATACATGGTGGAATGTGAATATACGAAAGCAAATCTTATGAAGATGATTGCCGGCACGTTTTAATAGATACATGGTGGAATGTGAATAAGCTTTCCGAAAAGGACAAAAGCTATTTATTAGGGTTTTAATAGATACATGGTGGAATGTGAATGATATTACCGGCAGAATTGCAAAGCAGTTATATCAGAGTTTTAATAGATACATGGTGGAATGTGAATGCAGTTGATGGATGTAGAACAGCCGCGCGAAGATATTGTTTTAATAGATACATGGTGGAATGTGAATGCTTTTCATCTGCTATATTGATTCGTCTGCCGTTGTCGTTTTAATAGATACATGGTGGAATGTGAATATAGCAGTTATGAGCGTGGCAGTAACGAGAATAATAGTTTTAATAGATACATGGTGGAATGTGAATTTGGCTATACCCCTTGATACCTCTGCCCTAACTGCGTTTTAATAGATACATGGTGGAATGTGAATACAGCAATAGTGTCAACGTGGACGCCACCGCTTTTGGTTTTAATAGATACATGGTGGAATGTGAATTTCTAATTTTGCATAATTTCTATAATTTGAAGTCAGTTTTAATAGATACATGGTGGAATGTGAATGAAGAAAAGCTGTCAGATACTATCCTGGTCTATAGGTTTTAATAGATACATGGTGGAATGTGAATTTTGGAGCATGACGACGGATAAGGCGGTTATTGTTGTTTTAATAGATACATAGTGGAATGTGAATACTGCATTTTGTATAACTATTGCAGGTCTTATGCCAGTTTTAATAGATACGTAGTGGAATGTGAATTTATAGAGGACGAAATAGACCGGAGCCGGGATCTTTGTTTTAATAGATACGTAGTGGAATGTGAATTGGCGCAAGGATTGGTCGGCTGTATCGGATATGCCGGGTTTTAATAGACACATGGTGGAATGTGGATTATGGACATTTTACATAGTATTGAGCTTGAGTTACGTTTTAATAGATACATAGTGGAATGATAACAAAGAAAATATAATTAAAATAAAAGGGGGAAAATAAAATGAAACAAGGAGAACAGGAAGCGAAGGAGATTTTACAATTAAAAGGCTATATATTTGACAATCAATATTATGATGATAATTCAAGTAAGAGTATGCCTGATCTAAAATTTCAAGGAGGGAATTATTTAGAAGTAACACATACGCAACATAATAATAAAATAGCAAAATCTCCAACACAATTTGATAGATTATCTATTAGAGAGAAAACGGAGAAATTACAGGAAATAAGTGAAGCGCAAATGCGTTTTATTGCATTGGATTATGAAAGAAATATCGATGGTTCATTTACAGAAGAAGGAAAATGTCAATTCGATAAAGATAAACGACTTCTTGCGAAAAGTTTTAATTACAAAGATGGGCAACCCTCAGAATTTAAATCGGATATACCAGTGATAGAAGCTGATATAGATAATATTATTGCGGGAATAAAGAAAAAGGAAAAATTACATCCTAAAGGGGATACGGACTTGTTTATATTTGTTTTAGATGATGAATTTGATTGTATGGAACATCTGTTAAAAACAAAAGAAAGAAACGGTGTTACGGATTATTTTCTTAGGGTTATAGAGAAATCACCATTTGAAAAGGTGTTTATATGTGAATGGGATTTTGAGAAGCAGTGCTATATAAAGGAGAATCCCAGACTGATTTGCTATACAACCATAAAAGAACAAGAAGTAAGCTATATAGATATATGCAGTTATAAATTATATGAGAATTTAATAAGACCATATAGATACAAATACAGATGTAACACTGAGATCAAAAAGTAGTAGCACATGTACATACTCCACCCACCACAGCCTTACTTACCACATCCCCTATATGCGATTCAGCTCCTGTGGCGGGGGGAGAACTTTGTTCTGGTTCTTTTTATTACATGCTAGAATGTCTTCTGCAGAAATTCTGCATGCGATTTATAGTAGCGATAGTATTCGGTACCCTTTTCCTGACCATATTTGGTCACGAAGAGGTTGTGAATTTCCCGAAGGTTTGCTTTGTGCGGGTATAGTTTTTTATAGAAATCATCAGTGAGAGCAATACCGGCATTAGAGTAAACAATCGATAAGAATTTACGGTATTTTGTTTTCTTTTGCCAGTTGACCTTTGGTATCTCGTAGGATGAACTCTTTACTATACCATAGATATAACTTCCTTTTTCCTGACCGTAGATTGATATAAGTATGTTGTGGATGGCGGATAGATTACTTTTTCCGATACAGGAAAGTAATGTATCGACCTGTTCCTTATCATACAGCGGCGTAGATACAGCTTCTGGAATAGCAGCCTGTTTATCAATCTTAACAGGAACAGCAATTTTGACAGGATTCGCAGCAGGAGTGGCTTCTACGATCACGTCCGACTTTGGATTTTCTGCTTTTATTACTGAATCATCAATACCTTCCGGTACTGTAGCAAAAGCAGGAATTGCAGGAAGCAGTGGCTTTTGTACAGATAGTTCATTTGCCAGTGTGTGGAAAATGGAGGGAGCCTTGCGGCATACATGGTATCCGCGTTCCGTCCAGAAATGTACCACGCTGTCAAAACCTTTATCTTTTGAAACAATGATGAGGTTGTCGTCTGGGTTTTTAACTGTATACGAACCAAGGTAGGTTACAAGTTGAAAATCTAAGGCATTATCAGTCCCGTTTTCACAGAGGATGAACTCAGGTTCAAAAGGGGACTGTTTCAATGCGACAACATTTGCATAGGACATGTTAGGAGACTTGTCGGTGTAGAATACAAGGATACAGTCATTGTCATTCAGATAATCAAATAGTTGTATCCAGGAATCGCCGACGTTCTCACTATCTACAAAAAATATATTTCTCATGATCACCTCATTTAACCAGAACAAAATAAGTATAGCATATAATTATATCTAACTGAACAAGAAAATGTCGACATAAATGTCGGCAAAAAAACAACACCTCCACCCCATAGTAGTTTCATATGCAATACATTTCAGAAATTCTGTCTTGTATCATATAACCACCATGGAGCAGAGGTACTTTATATTATGCGGTTATTTAATGAATCGCTTCTGAATTCATAACAGTCTTAGCTGTACCGGCATAAGGGTAAGCCCAGAGAAAACTGCTAATTTTACCATAAGTAACATCCATATTCAGTTCATAGGACTGTACATTTTTGAGATTCTTAATCTTTACATCTTGTGTAGCACGAACCTTGAGCCAGAGTGTTTCATTTGCCTTAAGGGTCAGACTCTGGTTGCTTTTGTATTTCTTCCAGGTGCCATCACCTTTGCGATAGGAAATGATATCAACACCTGTTTCAATGGTTGAGCCGTTGCCCGGATCAATCGTCAGTACAGCATTGTCATATAATTTTAATGTGTCATTATAGGCTTTGCTGGTAATCTTATATACTGTTTCGTTATCAGCGCATTTTACACTGTTGTCAAATTTGAACGTATATTTACCGCTTCGGTTTGTTGCAGATATCTGTTCGTAGTCCGTAAATGCACTGTAATATTTCTTTTTGCCGACCTTAATATAAGTTCTGACCTTATAGCGGTATGTCTTGCCGGCTTTTACCGTCTTGTCTTTGTAGTTCAGACTTTCTACACTTTTCTTGGCTGTTGCAATCTTCTTGTAGCCCACGATACCCATTTCTTTCCGGTAGATTTCATATCCGGTTGGAAGTACGCCGCCTGAACTGTATAATTTCAGCGTGATCGACTTTGTACTTCTTGGGGCTTCTGCAAACTGGTACTCGTCAAATGAACACACAGGGCCTGTATAGGCAGAGGCTGGGATACCGGTTTCGATAACTTTCTTTTTGTTTTTATAACCACGTATCATATAAGTATAACGTTTTTCCGGTTTCGCTTTTTTGTCGGTATAGCTTTTCTTCTTACCCGAAATGGTTGCGATCAGTTTGTATTTGCCTGCGTTCCAATCCTCATCCGCAACCGCTCGGTAGATCTTATATTGCGTAACTCCTTTTTGTGCTCCCCATGACAATTTCACCGAAGTGATTGAGGTAGCGGTAGCTGTTACGTCAAGATAGTCACTGGCTTTTACGACTGGCATGCTTGTAAACATGAGCTCTCCGATCATAATAAACATGAGTATGAGACTGATAATCTTTTTGTTCATAACCTTCAACTCCTTTCTTCGTCCGATATATACAGTTTATATTTGATGTATTTTTATATTCTGCTTGTGTCTTTGTTAACATATCTTATAAATGACACACTTCGTTTTCTATTCGATGCATATGTCTTTTTCGTAAATACTCCTGTGCCAACTCACCTTCGGCTGAGCGGAGCACTTAGTGAAGACGAGCGTTAGCGCGAAGTCTGAGGT
>ERZ791623.667-NODE-667-length-18182-cov-5.220831_pt1 | contig 18182 bp, 10 predicted proteins | sample MGYA00510268_ERZ791623 | MGnify/ENA primary metagenome ERZ791623 (study PRJEB30046, sample SAMN00715216) | human gut metagenome | study: EMG produced TPA metagenomics assembly of the A metagenome-wide association study of gut microbiota in type 2...
CGGCGGTGCCATCGGTGTTGTTGAACACAGCGGTCTTGGTCAGGTCCTTCGCGAACGTGTCGGAGGTCTTGCCGGACGGATTCACATCGCCGGCGAGCACCTCACCCAGTGCGGAGAAGCCGGTCTGGCCGGCCGGCGGGCACCACAGCACGGACTTGATCTGCGGATACTGGGACAGGAAGTCGAACTGGAACGCGTTGGCGCCGTTGTAGACGAGCGTCACCTTCTTGAAGTTCTTGGTGACCAGGTCGATCATGTCGCGCTCGGTCTGGGACAGCTGCAGGAAGTGCTCGCCATCCTTGAAATCTTCGTAGTCCTTGGAATTGTTGTTGTAGGTGATGCCCTTCGCCTTCATGTTCGTCGGCAGGTCAGCGCCTTCGCCGCCGACGCGGGTGATGGTGATGACGGCTTCGTCGGAGAAGTCCTTGGCGTCGGAGATCAGCTTGTCGGAATACTGCTTGGCCGGAACCTCAGGCAGGGTCCAATCCTGCGACCACATAGCCACCATCGGGCGGTCCTTGCGGTAGTCGGTGTACAGCTTGGTCAGCTCGGAATTGGTTTCGATGCCGGCCTGCTTCATGCCGTCAAGCATGGAAACGGTCTCGTACTGGTCGGACATGGAGCCGGAGCCGGTGCCGCCGTAAACCGGGTTGGTGGAGCCCCAACCGAACACGTTGACCTTCTTGTTGGACAGCGGCAGGTTGGAATCGTCGTTCTTCAGCATGGTGATGGCTTCCGACTGCACTTCCTTGGCCAGCTCGTTGGCTTTGGAAACGGTGGTGTCGGACAGCATGTACTTGGTGGTGGTCGCGTTGTTGAGCAGCGTGGAAAGCGGGCCGGTCAGCATCATGGACACGGCCACGACGATGCCGACAAGCGCCACCAGCCAGGATTCGGAATGGACGATCTTACGGGTCGCCACTTCCTTGACCGTCTTCTTGTTGACGGCAAAAGTGATAATCAGCGCGAGCACGAACAGCACGCCAATCGCAATAAGGTACGGCGTCAATGAGCCGATGACGTTCATGACATCAGCCATGTTGATTTGCAGCATGGTCTGCCTCCTCCTTGATTCTCATAACCAAACGACACGTAGGCTCCGATGCCTTTATCGGAACCGCGAAACCATTCAACACTGCCCCGCATCTCATGGTTTCGGTGAAGTGGCTGCAGATGCGTGCGGCAAGTGAAGACACTTCTTCATGTCGATGATTCGATTTCATCAGACTTCAACGTGCGGCACATGGCGTTTTCCCCAGCCTGTCAATTCGCGTGCATAATCTGCACGCCAAGTACGATGGAAGTATGAGCGACTTAAGCGCATTGAATCTGGAAGCAGGCAGCCTGGTTGGCGGCTACACGTTGATTTCCCGGCTTGGTTCGGGTGCCATGGGCTCGGTATGGCGTGTGCGGGACGATGGCGGCCATCAATATGCGATGAAGATTTTGCGCGATTCCCTCTCCGACGACGATTCCCCGCAGCAGCAGCGCGACGAGTTGACCGCACGCGAGCGCCTGCGCAGGGAGGCGATGGCGTTGCAGAAGGTGCGGCATCCGGGCGTGTGCGGCATTGTGGATATGGAACTTGACGACGCGTTGGCTTTTATCGTGACCGAGTTGATCGAAGGCAAGAATCTGCGTGAGGATGTGCGCGTCAATGGCCGATATGTGGGCGACGATTTGGAACGGCTGGCACGCAAGCTGATTGAGGCGGTGCGTGCCGTGCATGCGTCCGGCATCGTGCACCGCGATATCAAGCCGACGAATGTGATGGTGTCGAGCACCGGCCCGGTATTGGTGGATTTCGGCATCGCCATGGGCGAAGGCGAAAGCCATGTGACGCGTACCGGTCTGGTGATGGGCACGCCGGGGTTCATCGCGCCGGAAATCATTGATGGCGCGGAATCGGATGAAATGACCGATTGGTGGTCGGTGGCGAGCGTATTGGCGTTCGCCGCTACGGGTGAGCCGGTGTTCGGCACGAAGCCGATGATGACCGTGTTGGAACGTGCGGCGGCAGGCAGCGCCGATCTTGCGGGACTTCCTGCGGGCACGATGGCCGCGTTCCGTTCGGCGCTTAATCCGGATCGGACGAAGCGGTGCACGCCGGACGATTTGCTGCAGGCGATCGCCGTGGATGCGTTGAATCCGCAGGCGTGGGTTGCGGCCGACAATGGTGGCGCAGCGGATGGCGATACGGAGGCGATGCCCCCTTTTGTTGAATCGCCCGACAATCCGCGCACGTTGTGGCAATCGCAGGACGACATAACCGGCGAAAACGCCATCGGCACGCGCACGATGCCAAGGCTCAGCGAAGCAACGCAGGCGATCGGGCAGCCCGATGTGAGCGCAACTCAAGTAATCGGGAAACAAGTGACCAGCCAATCCGACGCGAGCGCAACGCAGGTGATCGCACCTGTTGACGATGCCGAGACCAGCGTGCTTTCCGACGCACTTCCCAACGTGGGCAGCACGCGGGCGATGCCGACAGGCACGCAGGTAATGCCGCAATCCATGCCGTCAACACAAATGCTGCCGGCCCAGAACGCATGGAATCCAGCGGAAGCGCCGACGCAAGTCGACCCGACCATCAAACCCGCGTTGCAACGCATCGCCATGCGGCAGCCACCGTCCGTCATACCGCAGGCCACGGTGGCCGCGGCGCAGCAATCGCCCGCAATGTCATTCCCGCCGGTACCCGGTATGGATGGGCCGAACGTTGCGGAAGCACCCAATCCCGCCGATGTGAAGCGTGGCGCGATGTTGGGCCGGGGCATGCTCCCCTGCGCGCTGATGGCGATTCCCGTGGCCGTCTGCGGACTGTTCTCACTGTGGACGGCGATGGCAGCCGCGTTACTGTTCGCCTGTGCGCTGGCCACCATCGGATTCAACACGGAGGCGCAGCTCGAGCGCGAAGGCAAACGTGGCGGCGAGAAGAAAAGTTCCGACTGGCTGCTGCGATTGGCAGGACTGCCCTGGCACATCGTGAAGGGCTTCGGCGTCGCCATCGTGCGGACGCTGATCATGTTGGCCGTGGCCGCGCTGGGTTTGTCGCTCACCACGGTCGTGCTGCAGCTTCCGTATGCCGTGATGGATACGTGGATATTTGGATTGGCGATTCCGATGCCGACGCTGCTTGGCGGTCCGCTTTCCGAAAGCGGGCTGGCGCAGGCTGCGTTCTGCGCGATCGGCTGGCTTGTGGCCGTGGCCGCTCCGGGCGCGATCGTACTGCGATTGGGCGGCGGCGCACTGCGTAAACAGCCGTATCTGCGCCACTTGAGCGAGCTGCCGACGCAATCGCAAGGCAATACGGAATTCCCGGCGAATCGATAGCAAGGCATCGCTAGTATGGTGCCCAGCATAACAACGTGAGGTCGAAAGGAATATCGATGGCCCAGAACAGCAAGGATGCGCAGAAGCGTACCAGCCGCGCCGAGCGTAGGGCCGCTGAGGCCGCAGCGATGAAGGCGCGCGCCGAGCAGATAGAGAAGGAACGCAAGCAGCAGACGATCATCGGCGGCATCGTGGTGGCGGTGCTGGTGATTCTGGTGGCGATCGGCGCGTTCACCGTGTACCACAACATGCATAAGAAGGCCGAAACGAAGGCTTCCACCGAAACCGTGCAGGAAGCGTACACGGCGTTGCAGAAAGTGAAGAACACTCCGAAGCTCGTCGATAAGAAGGGCGGCCTGCTGATTTCCAAGAACGGCTACGGCAAGGCTGTGGAGGGCGCGCCGACCGTCGAGCTCTACATGGATTTCCTGTGCCCGGGCTGCGGCAACCTGCACCGCCAGTTGGACGCCGACCTGCAGAAGATGGTCGATGCCGGCCAGATCAATCTGGACCTGCATTTCATGGCGTTCATGGACCGTTGGTCCACCGACGAGTATTCCAGTCGCGCGGCGAACGCGGCCATCTACCTGGCCGAGCATGACAGCGACCCGAACCATCTGATCTCCTTCCTGGAGAAGGTCTACGCCGAGGATTTCCAGCCGGAGGAAGGCTCCGCATACAAGTCGGTGAGCGACGCCAAGATCAAGGAGCAGATGATCGCCGCGGGTGTTTCCAAGGATGTTGCGGACAAGGCGTTTGGCCGCGATTATCAGGAATGGCTTGATGCGATCGACACTTACACGCCGAAGCGTTCCGAACTGTGGCATCAGTCCGGCAGCTACAAGGGCAGCATGACCACGCCGACCGTGATCATCAACGGCAAGTATTGGGATATGGACCAGCTGACCACCGCCCAGACGACGGTTAAGGACGGTCTGTTGGAATCGATCGGCCTGAAGGACAGCGAAGTCGGCGTTGCCGGCAAGATGCCGTCCATCGGAGCCAAGAAGGGACCGATTTCCGTCACCACGGGCGAATAACCCCTTACGGGCAGCCGGCGTGTCTCAACCCGCAATACTAAGTTGACTGCGGTGGAAGCGCTGGTTATGCTATTCATCGTTCCTCTGTTGTTTTCATAGCAAAAGAGGACATGCCTCCTTAGCTCAGATGGCCAGAGCGGCCGCCTTGTAAGCGGCAGGTCGTCGGTTCGATCCCGACAGGAGGCTCGAACCCGTATGACGGGCTTGGACCTCTTACCATGGGTAAGTGCTCCAGAAGTCTTCCCCCAACTTGAGACTTCTGGCAAAGCGGACGAGACGTCCCCCAACCTGTCTCGTCCGACCGGGGGCAGGACATCCCCTTCTCTCCTGCCCCCTTTTTATTTTTCGCTTTTCGCACCTGCTTTCAAAAATGTGGCGGTATGGATAAAACCATCGGAAAGCACGGCGACCGTTCCAGCTGAGCCGTTACAATAACGGCGTTGTAGGCAGCGCTGAAAAGAGGATAAATGACGAGAAGGTGGACCCCTCGGAGATTCGTGACGCTTCGTCGTGTCCGCGTCATGGCATGCGTGGCCTCATTGACTTTGACTTCGGCGTTGGCGTTTGGTGTGGGCGCGCGCAAATCCGTGGCGTTGACCGTCAATGGGGAGACCACCACGGTGACCACATATGCGATGAGCGTGGACCGTCTGCTGCAGGAGCAGGGCGTGAAAGTCAAAACGCACGACCTGGTGGAATCGACCAGCCCGACCAGCATGCTGAAGAACCATGATGTGGTGAACGTGCAGAGCGCATACCAGACCACAATCACCATCGACGGCCAGGAAGTGCCGTTCTGGACGGTCGCGTCCAGCGCCGAGCAGTTGCTGGACTTCTTCAACCAAAACGAAACCGAAGCGGCGAAAATCACCGTCAATATCAGCAACGTCTACAACAAGCTCACCGGCGGTCTCATCATCAACCAGAAGGGGCCCGTCACCGTCATCGCGGACGGGAAAAGCTCAGTGGCGCCGAACGGCAAGCTGCCCGCTGCCTCCATTCTTGACGCCAAAGGCATCACGTTGGGCAAGGAGGATCGCGTCAGTGTCGAAAAGGACGGCAAGACGACCATTCTGCGCGTCCGCCGCGTGACGCATGGTGAGGAGACCCGCACGAAGGAAGTGCCGTTCGGCACGCAGACCATCATCGACCCGAACCTGCAGCCGGGCGAAGTCACGGTACGGCAGGAAGGCGAAAACGGCGAAATCCAGCAGACGTACGCCGTCACCTACGTGGATGGCGTGAAGGAAAGCGAGACGCTGACCGGAGAGAAGACCACGAAAATCGCCATCGACAAAGTCATTGCGGTCGGACCGGAAAAAACTACGGACGATACCGACAAATCCGACAACAGCGGCAACGGCAACAGCAACGGCGATAACGGCGATTCCGGCAAGACGGACGACGGCAAGAACGATTCGGGTAAGAACGACTCGAATAAAAACGACAATAAGTCCGATTCGAACAAGTCCGATTCCGACAAAACCGATTCGAACAAGTCGGATTCCTCGGATAAGAACAATTCGAACAACAACTCGAATAACAATTCCAACAACACCAAGAAGGACGATCCGGCACCGACCCCCACACCAACCCCTGCACCGCAGCCGACTCCCGCACCCCAGCCCAAACCGCAGCCCACGCCGCAGCCGAGCAATCCTTCCGCAGGCTGCCGCTTGTACCATCCTTCCGCGGCACAGGCACAGGCCTACGCTTCCGGCGCGGCTGCGCAGCGCGGCTGGACCGGCCAGAACTGGACGGATCTGGTCAAACTCTGGAATCGCGAATCCGGATGGAGCTGGAACGCGGAAAACGTGTATTCGGGCGCATACGGTATTCCACAAGCGTTGCCGGGCAGCAAAATGGCCACGTTCGGCGCGAATTGGAAGGACGATGCCGCCGTGCAGATCGACTGGGGTCTGAGCTACATCGCACAGCGGTACGGCAGCCCGTCCGCGGCGTGGCAGCACTCCGAACAGACCGGATGGTACTGATCCGGCTAATCGCCAACGATTTTCGTACCGGCATGAACGGATAATAAGGGAATGACAGAAGAGGGAATGACGGAAAACGTGAACGAGCATACGCAGGGCCATTTGCTGGGGGCGGCCGACATCCGACGCATCGCCGCCGACGCGGGTATCAGCCCGACGAAGAAATTCGGGCAGAATTTCGTGATTGATCCGGGAACCGTGCGTCGCATCGTGCGCGAGGCCGGCGTGACCGCCGACGACCATGTGCTGGAAGTCGGTCCCGGACTGGGTTCGCTGACGCTGGCGATTCTGGAAACCGGCGCCACGATGACGGCTGTGGAAATCGACCCGCCGGTCGCCGAACGCCTGCCGAAAACCATCGCCGAATTCATGCCGGACGCCGTGGACCGCTTCCGTGTGGTCAACCGCGACGCACTTACCGTCAATCCGGAGAATCTGCCCGATTTCAAGGATGACGATTCCTTCACGCTGGTGGCCAATCTGCCGTACAACGTGGCCACGCCGATTCTGCTCACCCTGTTGGAACGTTTCGACAATCTGGGCACCTTCCTGGTGATGGTGCAGAAGGAAGTGGCGGACCGTTTGAGCGAGAAGCCCGGTTCGAAGATCTACGGCACGCCGAGCGTGAAGCTCGCATGGTACGGCACCGCGGAACGCGTGGGCGTCATCGGCCGCAACGTGTTCTGGCCGGCCCCGAACGTCGATTCCGCGCTGGTGCTGTTCAAGCGCTACCCGGGCGGTCACACCCCCGCCGCGGACAATGCGGACGGTTCCGTGGTGGATCGCGAAACCGTGTTCCGTTTGATCGACGCGGCTTTCGGGCAGCGCCGCAAGACCCTGCACGCCGCATTGAAGAAAATCGTGCCGTCCGAAGCGTTCGAGAAGGCCGGCATCGACCCGACCCGTCGTGGCGAGACGCTCACCATCGACGAATTCGTGGCGTTGGCACGCGCGTTGGATGAGGTGTTCGCGTCATGAGCACCATTGATTCGCCCGCCATCGGAACGGCCACCATCAACGCCGTGAGCGTGGACTGCCCGGCGAAAACGAATCTGACCCTGCATGTGGGCCCGTCGCATGCCGAATGGGGCGGCCGTCATGAACTCGACACCATCTATTGCGCGGTCGGCGTATACGACACCGTCACCGCCACGCGCAAAGCGCCGGGAAGCGGCTTCTCGCTGAATCTCGAGGGCGCGTATCTGGGCGACCTGGCCTCTTCCGGCAGCGATATGCGCCGCAACCACGCCGTGCTGGCATTGTTCGCCATGGCCGAAGCGAGCGGCCATGAGCCGGACGTGGCGTTGAACATCGATAAGCGCATCCCCGTCGGCGCGGGCATGGCCGGCGGTTCCGCCGATGCGGCGGCGACGATTCTGGCATTGAACACGCTGTGGGATCTCGATTGGCCGATCGAACGCCTGCAGGAAGTCGCGGCCACGCTGGGCGCGGACATGCCGTTCTGTCTGACCGGCGGTTACGCGCGCGGCACCGGTTTCGGCGAACGCATCGAACAGCTTGATGACGATGGCGATATCGTACGCGATCTTACGGAACGTGGGTTTACCGGCCATCTGCTGGTCGGCGCATACCGTGCGGAACTGCGCACGCCGGAAGTGTATGCCACATTCGATCAGATCGGTGCCGGCGATGGCGATGAGAACCACCTGCAGAAGGCGGCGGTCTCCCTGCATCCGCGTAGCGGACAGGCGATCGAGGAAGCCTTGCGTGCGGGAGCCAGCCAGGCGTTCGTCTCCGGTTCCGGCCCGTCCGTCATCGCGTTCGTGCCGACGGAGGATGCGGCGGACGCCGTGCAGCGGGCATGGCAGGACAGCCGTTGCGTCGATCGCATCATCGCCACGAACGCCCCAGCCCGACCGATTGTGCATATCACCGCATGACACATATCACCGCATGACAGTAAAGTTGATGGCAATTGGTTTGTTCAAAAGGAATTCGTAAATGACCCAGGCTAACGACGAGCGCGCCGCGCGCAAAGAGTACATTCGCCGCCGTCAGAAGACGGTGTTCAGCATCGTCGGAGCCGTCATGGTGGTCGCCATGGTGGTGTCCCTGCTGTTCTTTTTCCATGTCGGAGGCCTGGGCAACGTCAAGTCGGCCGCCGTACAGCCGAACTACGGCCAGCAGGCACCGTGCCCCATCAAGGAAGCCGACGGCAACAAGGCCAAGTATGTGGAGAATCGCAACATCACGCTGCGTGTGCTCAACGGCACGAAGTTCTCCGGCTTCGCCAAGGCGGTGAGCGACGCGTTGCAGAACCGCGAGTTCAACCCCCAGACGCCGGGCAACTACACCAAGAAGGTGGATCGCACGATGATCGTCTTCGGCAAGAACGGCGTGAATCAGGCGTACACCGTGGCAAGCAATTTCACCGATGCCATGCTGGTTATGGACGACCGTCAGGACCAGCTGATCGACGTCATCGTGGGCGCCACGTTCGACAATCTGCAGGATACGAAGAAGGTTCCCGCCGCAGGCAAGGCGATCACCGGCATCCAGGGCTGCGTCGCGGTGGACAAGATGACCGACCTGCCCAAGGCGCCCGAGCATGATGCGGTGAATCCGCAAAGCTGACCGCCAATCGAAATCGATATAGGCAATATGAAAAACCCGCGCTCCCCCAATCGGGAACGCGGGTTTTCGTATTCGAGCTGTTCCAAGCACACTGTTCCATGCATGCGGCGAAACCACCGCATGTCAATCGCTATTCGCCCTGCTCCTTGTACCAGCGTTCCAGCTCGGCAACGGCCACGTCACGCTCCACCGGACCGTTATCGAGGCGGTATTCCAGCATGTGCTTGTACGCCTTGCCGACCATCGGGCCTGGTTCGATGCTTAGCAGCTGCATGATCTCGTCGCCGTTGAGGTCAGGACGGATCGCGTCGAAGTCTTCCTTTTCTTTCAGGTCGCGTACACGCTGTTCCATCTCGTCCATGGCCGCCGAGAACATCATGGCCTTGCGCTTGTTCTGTGTGGTCGTGTCGGCGCGCGTAAGGCGGTTCAGACGCTCGTACAGCGGGCCAGCGTCCTTGACGTAACGGCGGACCGCGGAATCCGTCCACGGCTCCTCCACGTAGCCGTGGAAGCGCAGATGCAGGTTGACCAGCTCGCTGACGTCCTCGACCATGTGGTGGTCGAAATGCAGTGCCTTCAAACGCTTGCGCGTCATCTTCGCGCCGACGGCGTCATGACGGTGGAAGCTCACCTTGCCGCCCGCTTCGAAACGACGGGTCTTCGGCTTGCCGATGTCGTGCAGCAGAGCCGCCAGACGCAGCGTCAGGTCCGGGGCCGGCACCGGACCGTCGGGACCGGTTTCGAGGGCGACGGCGCGTTCGATGACGATCATGGTGTGTTCAAACACGTCCTTATGGCGATGGTGCTCGTCGATTTCCAGCTGCAGCGCGGGAATTTCCGGCAGCACGATGTCGGCAAGACCGGAATCGACCAACGCTTCGATGCCGGCGCGCGGGCGATCGGACAGCAGCAGCTTGACCAGTTCGTCGCGCACACGTTCGGCGGAGACGATTTCGATGCGATCGACCATGTCGGACAGCGCTTCGGCGGTTTCCGGCTCGATGCGGAAGCCGAGCTGCGCCACGAAACGCACGGCGCGCATCATGCGCAACGGATCGTCGTCGAACGACTGCCGCGGATCGACGGGGGTACGCAGCACGCCTTTGGCCAAATCGTTCGCACCGCCGAACGGATCGACGAATTCGAGTTCCGGAACACGCAACGCCATCGCGTTGACGGTGAAATCGCGGCGGGAAAGATCGCCTTCCAGCGTGTCGCCGTAATTGACTTCCGGCTTGCGCGAGTCGGGGTCGTACGTGTCGGAACGGTAGGTGGTCACCTCCACTTTCACCTCGGTGCCGTCCTCACGCCTGCGCATCGCGCCGAGCGTGCCGAATTTGCGGCCCATATCCCAGAAGCCATCATGCCCAAAACGGCGCAGAATATGCTCAAACTGCTCGGGACGCGCCGATGTGCAGAAATCCAAATCATGCGATTTGCGATGCAGCAGCAGGTCGCGGACAGGACCCCCGACCAGTGCCAGTTCGTAGCCTTCCGCAGCAAACATACGTCCTAATTCAATGGCCTCTGGCCACACTTCGAAGTTCACGCCATACCTTTCAGCACCACAAGTTTTCCGTTTACCAGCATACCGTTACCCCACCTGCACACAGAATTGAGTATGGTTGGAATCATGATTACGCCCGCAGACCTTGCACGCATGCTTGCCCATGCTGCGGACGACCATGCCCAAAATCCGCTGGAACCGGACGAACTGCTGTACACATCGCAGTCGGTTTCGCTGCAGCAGCTGCAACAACTACAGCAATTGCAGCAGCGCACGATTATCACGCCGAGCGCGCCTACGCCGGCGATGATGCCGCGCCGGCGCACCGCGGATGGTCCGACCACGTTCGCATCGCTTGACGCGCAGGAGCTGCCGGTGGTGCGCGAGTATTCGGCGGGCGGGCTGGTGTTCGACGACAAGGGTCGCGTGGCGATCATCGCACGTCATTCACGCAGCGGGCATTTGGAATGGTGCCTGCCGAAGGGACATATCGAAAAAGGCGAAACGCCGCAGCAGACGGCCGTGCGCGAAGTGCATGAGGAAACCGGCATTCTGGGCGAGGTGGTCGATTCCATCGCCACCATCGACTATTGGTTCACCGGTACCAGCCAACGCGTGCACAAGCTGGTGCACCACTTCGCGTTGCGGCAGATCGGCGGCGAGCTGACCGTCGAAGGCGATCCCGACCATGAGGCCGAAGACGCTATTTGGGTGGATTTTGCTGATTTGGACGATGTGCTGAGCTATCCGAACGAACGGAAGATAGCATGGTTGTACGCAAGGAAACTCAACAGACAGGCGTAATAGTGAATCAATCCGCACAACGGCACGTTTCGCGTGGCCTTCGCGCGTTATCATCCATCCTCGCCATGGTATTGACCATGGCGTTGATGTTGTTATACGCACCCACGCCATCGGCAAGGGCCATGGAATCGACCACATCGGCGGAGTCGACGGACGGTATGTTGTCCATCAACTCTTCCACGGCCGTATTGACGGACACCTCCGGATACCATCTGAACGCCACGGTGACCAACACGACCGGACAGGAGATTCCCGCGGGAACGCTGACGCTGGCCATGAACGCCTTCTACACGTTCGTTTCGCGCAACGACATCCAGGATTGGTCTGAAGGCAACGGGCGAATCCCCACCCCGCAATCCGTGGGACAGGCCGATGTGCCCGCGTTGCAGCCGGGAGCCAGCGCCAACGTGAGCATCGACGCGGACGCCCATCAGGAATCGCTCGCGGCCATCAACTCTTGGGGGCCGAAGCCGGTGCTGCTGAGCTATTCCGCCAACGGAACCCCCCTTGCTCAATCGCATACGTTCGTGACGCGCACCGGCGCGGGACTCCACACGCCCAGCACGCCGGCGCTGCACATCACCGCCGCCCAGCCGCTGGCCGCCAACGGGTGGACCACCGACAGCAAGCTGCTTGGACAGCTGGTCGATGAAGGGGGTATTTCCTCCTCGAAACTGGCGAAAATCGCCATGCCCAGCAAGGATGACGACGCACGGCTCAAATCGTTGCAGCAGACCTTCGCCAAGCACGACATGCTGCAGGTCGTAGGAGATCCGACCTACCTGCAGGCGATGGCGATGCCAACGCGGGTCGACGGCATCACCCAGCCCGCATTGTTCGACATGACCGCCTACAGCGCCATGAACAACGCTCCGGCCTACAGCGCAGCCGGTATCAACGACCGTCAATGGTCCGCAGCCAAAGCCCGGAAAACCTATCAATCGGCATTGGGTGACAGCAACGCGGACATCACCGCATACGCGTGGCAGGGCAACGGCAATTGGACCCTACAAGCGTTGACGAAGGCCCGCCAGCAGGGGTACGGCACCGTCATCGCCACGCATGACTTCGAAGAGGACGATGCGGATACCGTACGTACCGGCAAGACGGTGGTCTCCACCGACGCCGGGGACGTCACCGTGCTTTCCGCGCAGAATGTGCTTTCCGGCCTGGCCCAAGGCAAGGCGACCAGTGACGATGCCAACGCCGACAGCGAGGGAACCACGGCCGGCAGATTGGCGCGATTCGTCGCGCAAAGCGCGTTCTACCAGATGGAACAGCCTTATGCGGAACGCAACCTGCTGGTCTGTCTGAACGAGGATTCCGACCCCAGTGTTGTAGACGCGCTGATGAGCGACATCGAGCAGTCGCCGTGGCTGAACCTCACCGATCTCGCCACGTTGAAGGATGCCGACATCTCCGAAGATGCGGCCAGCATGTCAACCGATCTTCCCCAAACGGACGGCCTTACCGATAGCATGCGCAGCGACGTCCAGCAGACTCTGAGCGCGCTGGCGAACTCATCGAGCAACATCAAACGTTTCAATACGTCGATCCTCGTCAAGCCGAACGGAAAAGACGAATCCGACGTCAACACCTGGAGCAGGCAGCTGACGAACGCCCACACCATCATGGCCCTGCACGCGTTGGGCGGCGAAAGCCCTTCCAGAAGCACGATGGCGGAAGGCGCGAACCAGCTCGCGGCCCTGCTGATCAACGGTGTGGCGATCACGCCGACGGAAAGCGTGAACGTGGTCAGCGAAACCGCGAAAATGCCGGTGACCATCAGCAACAGCCACCCGTACCCGGTAAAGGTGAAGGTCTCGTCGCTGACCGATTCCATGCAGATCGTCACGTCCCGATTCGACACCGTGCAGGTGCCGCCCCACGGCGAGGCACAGGTGGCGTTCACCATCCGTGTGTCCACGTCCGGCACCGCCAACGCCACCATCAGCCTGTTCGACAGGAATGGTGCAGCGTTTGGAGCCACGCAGGTCACCCACATCACCAGCGCGCTGCAGATCAGCGACAAGAGCGGTTTCGTCATCATCGGCTTCGCCGTGCTCTTGGGCGCTGTGGGACTGTGGCGTCAATTCAACCGTAAGAAGGATCCCGACGAATGAGTTCTTCCGTTGGCCGTAACTCACTGATCATGGCCTCCGGTACCGCCGCTTCGCGCGTGACCGGCCAAATCCGCACCATCCTGCTTGCCTGGGCCTTGGGCACCACCGGCTATGCCGCCAACGCCTACCAGGCCGGTTCGATGATTCCGCAGGTCATCTACACACTGGTTTCCGGCGGCATCTTCAACGCGGTGCTTGTGCCGCAGATCGTGCGCACGCTGAAATCGAAGGACGCCGAAACCAAGCTCAACAAACTCATCACCCTTGCCATCACCTTGTTGTTAGGTGTGACGCTGCTCATGGCCGTTGCCACGCCGTTGTTGACCAAACTGTATGTCAACGGCAGCGCCGAAACCATGGCCCTCGCCACCTCCTTCACCTTGTGGTGCATGCCCCAGATCTTCTTCTACGGCCTGTATACGGTGATCGGGCAGATTCTCGCGGCGAAGGACCATTTCGTCACGTATGCGTGGAGCTCGGTCGGCGCGAACATCATCAGCTGCATCGGTTTCGGCGCGTTCATCGCGATGTTCGGCAGGGCCACGGAACGTCCGCTGGACTTCTGGACGCCGACGAAAATCGCGCTGACCGCCGGCACTTGGACGCTTGGCGTGGCGTTCCAGGCGCTGGTGCTGTTCATTCCTTTGACGAGAATCGGCCTGAAATACCGTCCGAAATTCGGCGTTCACGGCATCGGACTGCGTTCGATGGGACCGGTCGCCGCGTGGAGCCTCGGCATCGTCGGCGTCGATCAGATCGTCAACATCATCGTCACCCGCGTGGCCACCAGCGCGCCGTTCAAGGCTTCGGAACAGCTGCATATGAGCCAGTTGGACGTGGCCGGCAACGCCTCGTATCAGAATGCGTACACCATCTACATGCTGCCGTATTCGCTGATCGCCGTGTCCATCGCCACTGCGATCTTCCCGAAAATATCGAAAGCCATCGCGGACCGCAATATCGACGAGGCGCGCAAGGATCTGAGCTCGGCCCTGCGTAATCTCAATCTCATCATGTGCTTCTTCGCAGCGGCGTTCATCGTGCTTCCGTTGCCGATCATCCTCGCACTGCTGCCGTCCATCAGCGTGCGTGAGGCGCTGCTCATCAGCGCGCCGCTCGCCGCTTTGGGCATCGGCCTGCCGCTTTCCAGCTCGTATTTGGTCATCCAACGCACGTTCTACGCGTTCGAAGACGGCAAGCATCCGTTTATTTTCATGGCGATCACCATGGCCATCCAGGGTGGCGTCATCATCGCGTCGACGTTCATTCTGCCGCCCACGCAGTGGATCACCGTCATCGGATTGGCGATTTCGGTGAGCTTCATCCTGCCGTATCCGCTGCTTACGCACATGCTCCGCTCCCGTTTCGACGGCGATGTGGACGACAAGCGCATCATCACCGCCTATGCGAAGGCGCTGGTGGCCACGATAGCCGCCTGCGTGATTGGCCTGCTGTGCCGCAACGGCGTCTACCGGCTGGTCGGAGCGCATATCGGCCCCGACGACGGCACTATGAACTGGGGTCAGGCGGTTCTGTCCGCGATACTGCTCACCATCGTCATCGCCATCGTCTATCTGGCGTGCCTGTGGGCGCTGCGTGCCGAGGAGCTCACTTCGGTCGTGGGCATGCTCGCCGCCCGCATACCAGGGCTTGGCAACAAGCCTAAGTCTGGCGGAACGGCCAGCCCCAACGGTAAACTTGAGCAAAGTACCGCCGAAAACGGCGACCAAGAATAACAGCGTAGGTAGAACAATCGTTACAGAGTTGAAGGAAACCATGAAACCTCAACTGGGAGATACCATCAGCAACCGCTATGTGCTGGTTTCGCCATTGCGCGAGGAAACCGGCTTGCAGGTTTGGAAGGCAAGCGATCACGTGCTTGCCCGGGATTGCCAGCTTTTTATCGTCAACAACCGCAAGGCTTTGCAGGACGTCAATGCGACGGCCTCCATGCTGGCGATTTCCCACGACGCCCATTTCACGCACGTGCTGCAGCTTCAGCACGTGGGCGAGGTGGCGTTGGTGATCACGCAGCTCGATGCCGGCATGTCGTTGAGCGAGTATCTCACGCAGTCCAGCAAGCCGCTGAGCTTCACCGCGATCCGTTCCATTCTTGGTGAGGTCGTCGAAGCCCTGCACGTGTTGCAGAAAGACAATCTCACGCATTTCTCGATCAGCACGGACACCGTGCGATTGACCCGCAACGGCATTGAAATCGCCGACGCGCCGGTAAGCATCATGCTGGCCGATACTTCGCGCGTGCAATCCGTGGAAAACCAGGAGCAGCTTGCGATTCGCCAGGTCGCTTCCCTGCTGTATTCCCTGCTGACGCGCACGCCGTCGACGCTGTCCACGAACTACCATCTTGACGCGATTTCACCGAACGTGCCGATGGAGTTCCGCGTGATTTGCAAGCGTGGTCTGGATCTCAAGGAGAAGGACGGTTTCCCGACCGTTCCGATGGCCACCATCGCCGAATTGGAGGCGTTGCTGGGCGACTACGAGCCGCTGGCGAAGCTTAACGGCCCCGATATTGCGTTACCGTCCGCGGATTCGGAATGCTCGATTGTGAACGTGCCCCTGCTGCAGATTCTCGAGCAGGATGCCATCGCCTTGCCCGATACGCTGGCTGAAACCGGAAGCATTCCGGAAATGACGTTCGAAGCGCCTGAACCACACACTGATTTCTCCGACAGCAAGGAAGCCTTGGCCAAGGGTATGGCCGCGACCGGCGGTGCCGTGAAATCGCTGTGGAACAACAGCCGCGAACTACTCAGCGAAGAGGACCTCGACGGATCCTCCGAAGATGTGGATTCGCCGTTCTCCTTCCCCATCCGTGTTTCCACGCCGTCGCCGCAGGGCGATTATCATACGGACGATTCGCAATTGGAGAAGACCGGTCGCATTCCGGTGATCGGACCTGACGGACGGGTCATCGAGCCGGGCGAGGAATCCGCACGCGCGTTGAAGGCGGAGCAGGAAGCGATCGACGCGGCATATCAGAACGAAAACGGAACCCCCGTTGCGGTGCCGCCGAGCTTTGCCCCTAAAGCCTCTTCCTCCAGTCCGGCCGAGGTCGCCAATGCCAAATTGTTCGGCAAGCTCACCACCAAGGTCGTGGCCATTGTGGTCGCGTTCATTGTGGTGGCCGTCGCATTGGGATTCGCCATTCATGGTTTGACCAAGAAGCCGGATGACGGCATCACCAATACGAATTCCAACAATCCGTGGCCGGAAATGAACCTTGACGACGTGCCTTTCGGCGATAATGGCGATTCCGGCAATGGCAGCAGCTCCGCCAGCGATGCAAACAGCGATTCCAACGATGCCAACAGCTCCGACAACGGCAGCTCCGATTCCAGCAAGCCGAAGAAAACCACGAAGAAGAGCCATTCCGCCAAGAAGGACGTCGACAAGGCGGTGACTTCGGATAAGAAGGTGCGGAAGGTTCCGGAACCGAAGATGCCGGAGAACACGACTCCGTATGAGATCGACAACCGCCAGTTCCTGTCCAATCCGGACGGACAACAGGGTTACGGTTATTACCTCCACCTCAGCCAGCCCCAGAAAGCGTATCGCATGGTCATCAAGATCCGTTCTTCCGGCGGCCAGGGCTACATTCGCGTGAACGCCAAGTCCAGCCCGAACCAGGGTGAACAGGTCGCCCAGTTCGAGTTCGACGCCAGCGGCACCACCGAAATCAAGTTCAACAAGGCCGTGGAGACCCAGGACATCCTCTTGTGGGTGCCGTTCGACAGCCTTCCCGGCAACCAGCTGTACATCGATTCGGTGCAGATTTTCTGACGCATCGGCAGACAAGGAGGGTGTGCGGATTGTTCCGCGCACCCTCTTTTTGTTTCACGTGAAACAACGTGACGGATAGCTGACTTTTTTGAACGCCTTTTTGAACGCTTTTTTGAACGCCATCTGCAAAACCGCCCGCAACCGTCGTGGAAACTGCATTACAGTAGCAACCATGAGTGATATGCGTGATGTGGTGATTATCGGTTCCGGCCCGGCAGGCATTTCCGCTGCTCTGTACGCTGTCCGCGCCGGTGTGGATACCACGGTGCTCACCAAAGGCCCCGGTGCGCTGGACCGGGCCGAGAAGATCGAAAACTACTACGGCCTTGCTCAGCCGGTTTCCGGTGCGGAGCTGGAGCGCCGCAGCATCGAGAACGCCAAACGCCTGGGGGTGCGGTTTGTGACCGCCGAAGCCGTGGGGCTGACCTATACGGATAAACTCACGGTAGAAACCATAGGGGAAGATTACCCGGCGGACGCGGTGATCCTGGCCACGGGGGCCTCCCGTGCGGTGCCGCACATTCCGGGCCTTGCCGGGCTGGAGGGCCACGGCGTGAGCTGGTGTGCCGTCTGCGACGCCTTTTTCTACCGGGGAAAGGATGTGGCGGTGCTGGGCAGCGGCGAGTACGCCCTGCACGAGGTGCAGGCTCTGCTGCCGGTGGCAAAAAGCGTTGCCCTGCTGACCAACGGCGCACCGCTGACGGCGGACTTCCCGCCAGAGGTCACAGTCTATCCGCAGGCGGTGGAGGCTGTTCTGGGCGAAACCGTTGTCACCGGCGTGCAGCTGTCTGGCGGTGTGCAGCTGCCTGTCAGCGGTGTATTTGTGGCACTGGGCGTGGCGGGCAGCACCGCACTGGCTAGGAAGATCGGCGCAGAGGTGGACGGGAACCGCATCGTGGTGGACGAAAAAATGCAGACCACCGTGCCCGGCCTGTATGCGGCGGGCGACTGCACCGGGGGCCTTCTGCAGATGGCAAAGGCC
>ERZ791623.674-NODE-674-length-17986-cov-5.236239_pt1 | contig 17986 bp, 13 predicted proteins | sample MGYA00510268_ERZ791623 | MGnify/ENA primary metagenome ERZ791623 (study PRJEB30046, sample SAMN00715216) | human gut metagenome | study: EMG produced TPA metagenomics assembly of the A metagenome-wide association study of gut microbiota in type 2...
TGGCCGATTTTCAATTCGTTGAGTGTCATATGGCTTGCCTCCTGAAAAAGTAAGTCCAGTATAACATATCGAACCGCCCGACTCAATCCCTGAAATGAGAATCCCGTCGAAAAACCGTTAAAAAAACACCGGACAAAAAGCGTAAATCCCCCGGCAGGTGCCGGGGGATTTACACCTATATGCTGTCAGGAGAAAAAGAGTTACTTGTTCATTTTCAGCTTCACAGCCGCGCCGCGCTTTCTGCCATACAGGCACAGAGCCACCACATAGGCGATGGCGAACACCACGCCGATGATGTAGGAGGCGGTCCAGGGGATGTTGAAGCCGATGTGGGCATTGGCGATGTAGGTGGAGCAGATGAAGGCGTAGAACGCGCCGGGAATCAGCGGCATCCACGCAAACTTGCCCTTGCCGTTTTCAAACATCCACACCGTGATGCACAGGAAGGCGAACAGAGACAGGGTCTGGTTGGACCATGCGAAGTAACGCCACAGAATGTTGAAGCCGTCCTTGTTGAACTTGGCGAACACGATGATGCCGGCAGCCAGGACAAACACAGGGATGGCCAGACGCATACGCTTGCCGTTGGTGGACTGGTCCAGGTGGAAGGTCTCCGCCAGGGACAGACGCAGAGCGCGCAGAGCGGTATCGCCGGAGGTGATGGGCAGAACGATGACGCCGACCAGGGCGATGATGCCGCCCACGGGGCCCAGGATATCCTTGCAGACCACGCCGATGGTACCGGTGGCCAGGGAGGCGTTGGGCTCCTGCAGAGCCAGATTGTACACGCCCATAGCGCCGGCGGCCCATACCATAGCAATGAAGCCCTCCAGGATCATCATGTTGTAGAAGGTCATGCGGCCCTGACGCTCGTTCTTCACCGTGCGGGAGATGATAGCCGTCTGGGTGGAGTGGAAGCCGGAGATAGCACCACAGGCAACGGTGATGAACATGAAGCTCCAGATGGGGGTGTTGGAGGGGTGCATATTGCTGAAGTTTGCCCAGATCTCGGGGATGGTGTAGGCGGGGTTGGTGAAGATACCAAAGATAACGCCCACTGCCATGATGATCAGGCAGATGCCGAACAGGGGGTAGATCTTACCGATGATGGCATCGATGGAAATAAAGGTTGCGATGAAGTAGTAGGCCAGAATGATGATCAGCCAGAACAGGGTGGTGGTCAGCAGACCGGACATACCGCCGTTCTTGCACAGGGTCACGATCAGGCCTGCGGGACCCACTGCGAACACGGTACCGACCATGATCAGCAGCACCACAGAGAACACACGCATGATGTTCTGCATCACGGGGCCCAGATAGCGGCCGGTGACCTCAGCGATGGAAGCGCCGTCGTTGCGCTCGCTCATCATGCCGGAGAAGTAGTCATGCACGCCGCCGGCAAAGATGGTGCCGAAGGTGATCCACAGGAACACCACGGGGCCCCACAGAGCACCCTGCAGTGCACCAAAAATGGGTCCCAGACCTGCAATGTTCAGCAGCTGAACGAGGAACAGCTTCCACTGGGGCATCACAACGTAGTCAACGCCATCGTTGATGCGCACAGCAGGAGTTTCGCGGTCGTCCGGTCCGAACGTATTGTCAACGATCTTGCCATAGACAAAGTAGCCGATGATCAGGAGCGCCAGACAGAGTAAGAAACTAATCATACCAGAAACCTCCTTTTATTGTCCGTGCCCGGAGCCCCATTCTGCCCCGTCACGGCCATTCCTTGGCCCTATGTTAACACAATCTTCATAAATCTGGTAATATCCTTCCAGAATGGCCCTTATATCAAAAACTATATAAGTCAGCCGTTCCCGGGAATCCCGGCAAAAATTTTTTAACGTATCCTCGGCAAAACTTCTTTGCCGAAATCGTTTCAGCGGGTGTTTTTTCGTTTTCAGTGCACCCTGCCAAACTTTTTGGCATATTTTTGTGCATCTTGTCTGCATTCCTGTTCTTTTTGCCGCAATTCGTTGTTTCTCTGCACAAGCAAAAGCCGCCTGCCGGACGGCCCGGCAGGCGGCTTTTGCGGTTGTGAATGGGTATCGAGAAGGTTGAAGAGGGGGAAATGTCAATTATGCAGTCTTTTTCACCGTCTGCTTTTTGGTTGCATAGATGAACAGCGCCAGCATGGCGATCGCAAAGAGGATGCCCACCGGGTAAGCAACTGCGGTGTTATAGACGATAGCGCCCTCAGCAGTCTTATGGTTCAGCAGGCCGCCCAGGCACTCGGGAGCCAGCACGAAGTAAGTAGCGGACACAGCGCTCATAAAGGTAGCGGGCACTGCGGTGATCCAGTAGTTCTTCTTCTCCTTGAACAGGTACATGGAAGCGGCCCACAGAACGATCATGGCCAGCGTCTGGTTGGTCCAGCTGAAGTAACGCCAGATCACGGTGTAGTTGATGAAGCCCAGTGCATTGCCGATGCCCAGGAAAGCGCCCACGCCCAGCACAGGGATGCAGAGCTTCAGGCGGTTGCCGTAGCTGTCCTGATCGATCTTGAACCAGTCGGCCAGAGTCAGGCGGGCAGAACGGAAGGCGGTATCGCCGGAAGTGATGGGGCAGACGACCACGCCGATCATGGCCAGTGCGATGCCCACGCCGCCCATGGTCTTGGAGCAGACATCATAGATGGCCTTGGACTGACCCATTGCCAGTGCCTGTGCCAGACCGGTGTTCAAGCCATCGGTGACCTCGTACAGAGAGCAGCCTGCAGCGGCCCAGATCAGGGCAATGACACCCTCGCAGACCATGGCACCATAGAACACGAAGTGGCCCTGCTTCTCACTCTTCATGCAGCGGGCCATCAGAGGCGACTGGGTGGAGTGGAAGCCGGAGATCGCGCCGCAGGCAACGGTGATGAACATAAAGCTCCAGATGGGCGTACCCGACGGGTGCATGCTGCCAAAGTGATCCCAGATCTCGGGGATGGTATAGGCGGGGTTGGTGAAGATGCCAAAGATGACACCGATGGCCATGATAATGAGGCAGATGCCGAACACGGGGTAGATCTTGCCGATAACCGCATCGATGGAGATAAAGGTCGCGATGAAGTAGTAGGTCAGAATGATAACCAGCCAGAACAGCAGCGAGGTCATCACGCCGGATGCGCCGCTCTGGCTGCACAGCTCAACGATCAGACCGGCGGGGCCAACGGCGAACACGGTGCCCACCATGATCAGCAGCACAACAGAGAACACACGCATCACGTTCTGCATCACGGGGCCTAAGTATTTGCCGGTGATCTCCGCGATGGAAGCACCGTCGTTGCGCTCACTCATCATGCCGGAGAAGTAGTCATGCACGCCGCCGGCAAAGATGGTGCCGAAGGTGATCCACAGGAACACCACGGGGCCCCACAGAGCGCCCTGCATGGCACCAAAGATGGGGCCAAGGCCCGCAATGTTCAGCAGCTGGACGAGGAACAGCTTCCACTGGGGCATCACGACATAGTCCACGCCGTCGTTGATGCGCACAGCAGGCGTTTCACGGTCGTCCGGGCCGAAGGTATTGTCCACGATCTTGCCATAGACGAAGTATCCGCCCACCAGGATCGCAAGACAGAGCAGGAAACTAATCATACCAGAAACCTCCTTTTTGCCCCTGCCGGCCGCGGCCCCATTCTGCCGCATACCCGGGGCTCTTTTCTGGCCTCATGGTAGCACACTTTTTTCCAGCGGAGAAATATCTTTCTGGCATGGGGCCATATGGTTTCCGATATAGCTGCAAAGAATTTTTGCCTCTTTTCCGTTCATTTTTTGACCATTTATCAGCAAAAATAAAACCGGGCGCTCATTTTCGCCCGGTTTTGCATCCATTTATTGGTTTTTTTGTCAATTTCGAAGGGAGCAACCTTTGCCGTGCCTTAGCCGGAAAGCCCCCTTATTTTACGGTGGAAGCCGCTTCCTTGTGGAGCAGATCCACAAAGGCCTGCTCCTCGGGGCGCAGGCGGCCCTTGTCCGGGTAGACCAGCACATCCCGCATCTGCTGGCGCTGGGCCGGGCACCTTTTCAGCACCAGATGGTACTGCTCCAGTGCCCTGCGGGGCATGGGCGATGCCCACATGTAGGCCGTGGGCAGCCGCTGCAGGATCGAGAACTGGCTGCACCGCTCATACACGTGGATACGGCGTTCCGGGTTGACATGCCAGCGCACACCGTCGCCGCCCTCCTCGCCGGGCAGCTGGAAATCATCGTGGAGGATCTCCATATACTTGTCCAGCTCAGACAGGTCGCGGATCTCCTTCCGGGCCAGCGGGCCGTCCCGGTTGGTCAGCAGGCTGTATTCAAAATCCATAATGGGTTCCATTTTCAGGCCCCGCCGGGCGCAGTAATGGGTATAGTGCTCGTCATCCTCCACGGCGTACCGCAGCAGAGCCAGATGATACCCCTGCCGCAGGACATGATCCAGCGCCTCCATGGAGCCGCCCTCCCGGATATGGATGTGGAGCCGTTCTATGGAGGACACCTTCTCCAGATAATCCACCGCCGCATAGGAGGCATAGGTGGCGTGGGGGATCATTACCCGCAGCTCGGCGCAGCGCTCCTGCGCCTCCTGCACGCTCTGGTCCAGCCGGTCCACCTCCCGCAGCACCCGCTCGGCCTGCTCGATGAAATGCCGCCCCTGCTCCGTGGGGATCATGCCGGTGGATGACCGCTCAAAAATGCGGAGATGGTATTCTTCTTCCAGATTTTTCAGCGCCTTGCTCACGTTGGGCTGAGCGGCATACAGCCGCTTTGCCGCCGCACTCACAGATCCGCATTCCATGATGGCGACGAGATACCGCAGTTCTGTAATGTTCAACTTTTTCTCTCCTTTTGGCGTTTTTTCCCTTGCGCCTAGTTTATCAGGCGGCACACGGGGCTGTCAAGCGTTGACGGGGCCCCGCTGCCGTTTTATAATGTAAGAAACAATCTGCCCGAAAGAGGTCGAAGAGGATGGAAGAAAAAAACTACCGCGTTCTGCGCATTGAGGAGCAGCTTTATGGCTGCGAGGAGCTGCCCGAAGGCCAGCCCGTGCTCTGCGATGTCCTGCTGGAGGCTGCCGACGGCACGCAGCGGGTTCTCCCCTACCCGGATGCCGAGCTGACCCGGCTGGACATCAACGAGGGCAGCACTGTCACCCTGCGGGATCACAGGCTGACCAAGGCGGCGCACAAGGTCTATTTCACCCGCCACGGCGAGACCGTGTGGAACGTGGAAAACAAGATCTGCGGCATGACCGACAGCCCCCTGACCGAAAAAGGCCGCGCCCAGGCCCGGGAGCTGGGCGAAAAGCTCCGGACCAGCGGCCTCCGCATCGATGAGATCCTGTACTCTCCCCTGTCCCGCGCCGCCGACACCGCCCGGGCCATTGCAGAGGCCACCGGCATTCCTGCCCGGTGTGAGCCCCGGCTCCGGGAGCAGTGCTTTGGCCGCTACGAGGGCACGCCCCGGGACGGCGAGGAGTTCCGCATTTCCAAGACCCACTTTGCCGACCGCTACTCCGGCGGCGAGAGCATGATGCAGCTGGCCCAGCGCATCTACAACCTGCTGGACGAGCTCCGGGCCGACACCGATAAGACCTACCTGCTGGTGGCCCACAACGGCATTGCCCGGGTGGTGCAGTCCTATTTTTACGATATGACCAACGAGGAGTACGCGGCGGCAGGCATCAAAAACTGTGAATTCGTGGAGTTTACATTCTGAACAAAGAAAGGACCCGCCGAGGGTCCTTTCTTTGTTTGCGGTTATTCCGCCTTGCGGTAATGGAACTGCTGGTCTCTGGTGATGAACAGGCCGATGCTGACCAGCAGAGCGGCCAGCTCGGCGGCTGTCACGGCCAGCCAGATGCCATCGATGCCCAGCAGGAGCGGCAGCAGCAGAACCGCCGCCACCTGGAACAGCAGAGTGCGCAGGAACGAGATGAGCGCACTGGTCACACCATCGCCCAGGGCCGTGAAGAAGGAGGACGCATAGACATTGAACCCCATGATGAGGAAGCTCAGGCCATAGAGCCGGAAGGCCCGGGTGGTCAGAATGAGCAGGTTTTCATCATAGCCCACAAAGAAGCGGGCCACATGGGGGATGATGAACATGGAGCCGATGGTCATTCCCACTGCAACCACGCCGATGAGCTTCAGGCTCTTGCGGTAGAGGTTGTTGACCTCTTTGCGGTTATTGGCACCATAGTGGTAGCTGACGATGGGCGCACTGCCCACGGCGTAGCCCACAAACACTGCCACGAACAGGAAGGATGCGTACATGATCACACCATAGGCGGCCACGCCATCCTCGCCCGCAAAGCGGAGCAGCTGGTAGTTGTACAGGATGTTCACCAGCGACATGGAAAGGTTGGTCATCAGCTCGGAGGAGCCGTTGATGCAGGCATTCAGCAGAACTTTGCCCTCAAAGCGGGGACGGCAGAGGTGGATCAGGCTGGTGTTGTTCCGGTTGAGGAAGTAGAACACCGGCAGCAGGCCGCCCACCACCTGGCTGAGCATGGTGGCAATGGCGGCACCCTCCACGCTCCAGTGCAGGATGCCCACCAGCAGCACGTCCAGCACCATGTTGGTGCAGCCCGCGCCCACCGTGAAATAAAAGCCCAGATGCGGCTTTTCGGCGGTGACAAAAAAGCTCTGGAACATATTCTGCAGGATAAAGGTGGGCAGGCTGAGCATCAGGACCCGGCCATAGCGCAGGGCGTAGTCCAGCATCTCGCCTTCGGCACCAAGCATCATGGCCACCGGCCGGAGCAGCAGCATCCCCAGCACGGACAGCACGATGCCGGCGATCAGCGCCGTTGACATAAACAGGCTGAAATAGCGGTCAGCTTTTGCGTTATCGCCCTCGCCCAGCGTGATGCCTACGATGGCGCTGCCGCCAGTGCCCAGCATGAAGCCCACGGTACCCACCAGCATGGGCACGGGCATGATGAGGTTGACTGCCGCAAAGGCCGTTTTGCCCACAAAGTTCGAGACGCACAGGCCGTCCACGATGCCGTAAATGGAGGTGAACAGCATGGTGCCGATGCAGGGCAGCACAAAACGGATCAGCCGTGAATAATCAAAGTGATCCGAAAGTTGGATTTTCTGTTTTGACATGGATTCTCCTTTTTGCAGGGGTGGATCACATCATCCCGCCGGGCCGCCAGCCGGTGCAGTAGCGGGCGTAATCGCGGTCGGCCTGTTTGACGTAAAGGAGGAACTGTTCCCTGCCTTCCTTGTCCGTGACCTGACGGACTTTGGTGGGCAGGCTCTGGCGCTGGAGCAGCTCCAGCTCATCGTTGAGCTCTTCCTCGGTATCAAAAGCATCCAGCTTGGTCCAGTGGGTGGCAAAGAGCCAGATGTTTGCAAGGGTGTTATTCATATTCAGTCTCCTTTTCCGGGGCATCGGCAAGGGTGCCGGCCCGGTAGAACGGCGCAATGGCGTTGGCATCGCCGTGGCGCACGATGGAATAGGTAATATCGCAGTAGGGCTGGATGGCCGTGCTCTTTTCCACGGTGGAGATGAGCAGCACCTGCAGCTGCAGGCGGCGGAACAGCTCCATCATGGGGCGGATGCGGTCACTGGTCATCTTGCTGAAGGCCTCGTCCAGCAGGACAAGGCGGATGCTGTTCTCGCTCTTCTGGTAGATCTGCAGCAGGCTGGCACAGATGGCCACATAGAAGGGAGCCTGGTTTTCGCCGCCGGAGGAATCGCGGCTGACGCGGGAAAGATAGGCCTGCTGGCCCGAGACGGTGTTGGTCACCTTGATGTCATAGTCCAGATAGGTGCGGTAGTCCACATAATCCGAGAGGGTGGCACCGGAGGTGGTGCGGCCCTCCTGCCGGGCCCGGGTGTTCTCGTCCACATCAGCCATGATCTTTTCCATCAGCGCATCCACCTGCCGCTCGTAGGCGGGGTCGGCGGTGGCGGCAAGGTTGTCCAGCGAGTCGCCGTCGGTCATCTGCTGGTTGCCCTTGTCCACAATGACCTGATAGAAGGCGGCCAGCTGGGGGTCACGGCTGGGCTCCAGCTCAAAGCGGTAGACTTCCTCGCCGTAGGTCAGCTGCTCCATCACCTTGTTCAGCTCCCGGAACTGCCGCCGGGCGTTGAAGATATCGTCCTTCATGCGGAACAGGATATCCTTGCGGAAGCGGTCCTTGCAGTCCCGCTGTGCCTGTTCCAGACGGGCGGCGTAGCGTTCCAGATCAATGCGGACAAGGCTGTCGTGCTGGGCGCGGTACTGCTCCACCCCGGCCAGACCCAGCGGATAATCGCAGACATAGTGCTCGTTGTAATCCCTCTGGGCGGGTTCCAGCGTGGAAGTGAGATACGCTCGCAGGGCATCGTCCAGCCTGGTCTGTGCCTTTTCGGCAGTCTGTGCGGCGGCACGGGCCGTGCGCCCGCCCGTCATCAGGCCCTTTTTGCGTTCCTGTGCCAGCGGCTCCAGCAGCGGGTGCTGTGCAAAGAATGCCTCTGCCGCCTCCCTGCTCTGTGCAGCGGTCTCCACCGCCTTGCCCTGCTCCGCCTCACAGGATGCGATCTGCTTTTCGCAGACGCGGATATCGCCGCCCACCTGCTCCACGGCCTTGCGGGCGGTCTCCCATGCGGCTTCCCGGGCTTCTTCCTCGCGGTAGAGCTGCTGCAGCATGGGGTTCTCGCGGCAGTCCGCCAGCTTCTGCTCCTGCGCGGCGTAGTCGGCACGGGCGGCATCCAGCGCGGCCCGGCTGGCCCAGAGTTCGGCCAGCTGTTCCAGCGCATGGCCCCGCAGGACGTTCTGGTACTGGTCGTAGGCAGATTTCAGGGTCTTTTCGGTCTGGGCGGCTTCACGGCAGCGGTCGGTCTGGGCGGCAAGCTGTGCTTCCAGCGCTTCGGCACGCTCCCTGCGGGCATCCAGACCGATATAGCGCTGGGGCCTGCGCAGGCGTTCCAGCCGGAAGGGATGGTGGCGCAGCAGGTCCCGGGTAGCGCTGTCAGGGAAATGCTCCAGCGTATCGGGGGTGTCGCAGCAGACGATGCGGCGCAGGATGGTGTCCGCATACTGTGCGGCCAGCGGGTTTTCGCTGGTGACCTGGGCGGCAAGGCTGTCGGCGGGGGCTGTCTCTGCATGGCGGTCTGCCTTGCGGATGCCCGGGGTATCCAGCAGGCTGATGGGCCCCACCCGGTCGCCCAGTGCCACAAAGGCGCTCTTGGCGGCGGCATAGTGGGCAGGCGGCACAAGGATATCGAACCGGCGGTCACCCAGGCAGGCCTCCACACAGTCCTGCCAGCTCTCATCGGCCACGGTCAGCAGTTCACAGAAGATCTTTGCATCCGCTGTCATGCCGCGGCTTTTCAGCTCGGCGTTCACGGCATCCCGCACTTTGGTGGCGGCATCGCCGTGGGGGTAGACCCACTTGCCGCCGGACACGGCGTTCAGCTCGGCCCGCAGGGCCTCCTGCTCTTTTGCCAGATCCGCCGAAACCTGCCGGGCAGCAAAATACTGCTCTTCCAGCGGCTTTTCGATGCGGGCCAGCGCCTCGGTCAGGGCGGGGAGATGTTCCGCTGTCAGGCGCTGGGGCCAGAGCTCCTTCTCCACCGCAAAGCCGCTGCGGTTCAGCTGAGTCAGCAGGCCGGTGATGGTATCTGCAGTCGCTTCCAGACCATTCCTTGTCCGGGCCGCTGCATCCAGCGCGCTCTTTTTCCGGGCCAGCTCCTCGGTCAGGGCATCCAGCGCGCGGCCCGCGCCGCTGTCACCGGCCGCACCGTGGGCCGCCAGATAGGCCCGGCGGGCTTCGGCTTCGGCGTTCTTGGCGGCCTCGTATTTTGCGTTCAGGTCGGCCAGCTGGCGGCGGCCTGCGTCCAAATGGCTCTGCCAGGAGGCATCCTCACCGGCATCCGCTTCGGCGCGGGCCAGCAGGGCCGCACCCCGGTTCACAAGGGCATCCGTTTCTTTGGCAGCAGCTTCCCGGCCATACGCCACGATCTGTTCCAGCGCGGCGGCACGGGTCTGGGCCTCGGCCAGAACGGCGTGGAGGTTTTCCAGCTCCACCCGGTCGCCCTGCAGCGCTTCCAGATCCAGTTCAGGCTGGGGCAGGATGTACTGGTACAGGAACTCCCGGAAGTTGGGGATCTCGTCCATGCTGGTGCCCATCTGGAACACTTCATTGAACTTTTTGCCCAGCGGGCTGGACGCGCGGCCAATGCCCAGGGCACGGCAGATGCGGTCCCGGGCCTCACTGGGGCTGCGGGTGTAGGACAGGCGGCCCACGGCGGGCTTGAAGTCCTCCTTGGCGCTGGGGGCACCGGTGCGCGGATCAAGGAAGGGCAGCTTTTCCAGCGTGATGCCGTCCTCGGAGATGTACCAGGTCTGGTCGCCGGGGTGAAGCTCCTGCATGGGGCCCTCGGATTCCACCCGGACAGCGATGACGAAGCTGGTCCGCTTGACGGTATCCCAGAACTCGGCACCGATATATGCCACTGTGCGGCCCGGACGGCGGTAGGCGTTCTCGCCGCGCTGCTTGGCGTGGACAGAGCCCTGCAGGGTGCGGCCGCTCTTTTTATTGCCCAGGGCATTGAAATTGCGGTTGGTGGTCAGGCAGTAGCGGATGGCATCCAGAATGGTGGTCTTGCCCACCGCGTTGACACCGATCATATAAGTCAGACGGGCACAATCAAAGGTGACATTTTCAAAGTTGTGCCAGTTGATGAGCTTCAGGCGCTTTAATTCGATCATTCTTCTTCCTCCCCGCTGGCATCTCCGTCAGGCCGCTCGTAGAGGGCCAGTTCCTCCCGGGTGCGGCTGCTCTCGGCGGCGGCATCGGCAAGGTCTGCGTCCGGCAGAGCCAGCAGCACGGTGGGGAACACCTCGATGCGGCTGTCCAGACCGGTCAGCCGCCCCACCGGGCGGGCCAGATTATACCTGCGCAGGGTGCGCATCAGCTCCTCCAGCGTGCGCTGGTCCAGCCGCCGGGGCAGGTTCATCTTCTGCAGCTCTGTCTGCACCTCTTCCACCGTGACCAGCACCTGATCGGCGCTGGCGGCAAGGCTCTCCCGCTTTTGCAGGTAGAGCAGCCGGAGCACCAGCAGCAGAATGCTCTCGTATTTCAGGAGCCGGGCCTGACTGCCCTCATGCTCGTTGACCAGCGCCGCAGCCTGCAGCGGAGCCGGGTAAAGCGTTACCGCATAGCCCAGCGGCGCGAACACGGCCCGCACCTCGGGCAGATGATCCTGCACATAGAGGTATTTTGCCCGCTGATCCTCCACACCGCCCAGCACAAAGCAGTGGTTGAGCAGATAGTTTGCGGTCTCTTCCAGCATTTTATTCGGTTCGGCCATGGTCAGCGTCCTCCCTGCGGGGTGTCAGAATAAACTCTTCAAACCGGAAGCCGCCCCGTTCGACCCAGTTTCCGGTAAGGGTAATATCGTAAGCCCGGCGCGGCGACTGCGAATAGGTGTGCAGGCCGATGATGCGGGCAAAATCGCGGGGGTATTCCTCCGCCAGCGTGGAGGCAGCCACCGCACTGCGGGCGGCAAGGGCCTGTTTTGCCAGCAGGCCCACATTCTCCTCGGTCACGGCCATCCGGGCGTAATCCAGCAGCAATTGCTGTTCTTTGCGCAGCTGCTCCGCATCCAGCCCGGCCTGCCGCACCGGGGCCAGCGGCGTTTCGCTGCGGGGCGCGGCAGGCGGGTAGAGGGGCTTTGCCCCGAACACCGCCGCCGGGTAGAGGTGCAGGCGCTTTGCCACCGGGCCGTCATCCGGTGCGAACAGCTGGTCGGGCGTTTTGATCTCCTCGGCATAGCGGCGGAGCAGGGCGGTGACACTGCCCTGCGAGGAGCGGTCGCTCAGCAGCAGGAACTGTGCCCGCTGCACGGCCCGCTTGCGGTAGCGGATGTGGCTCTGGTCGATCTGGCGCATCAGGGTGCTCATCTCTTCCAGCGAATCCCGCAGTTTCTGGATGAGGGCACGCACGGCAGGGGCGGCCTCGCCGGGGGCACAGCGCTCCACCCGGGCGTAATCCAGCGCCAGCCGGGGCAGATGGTTTGCCTCGCAGTCATCCAGCTCTTCCTCCAGATAAGCGCGGTAGTTGAACAGGTTATCGCTGGTCTTGAAGCGGTGGTAAGCGGCGGCCACCACCTTTTCCTCGTACTGGTCGAAAAGCTCCAGCACCTCCTGCGGGGTGCGGTTGCGGGTGAGCCGGTCGATATAATGCCCGATGGACGCATTCAGCGCCCGCAGGGACTTGTTCAGCGCTTCCAGATCGGATGCCACCTCCCGCAGAACATTCTCATAGGGGCTCTTTTCCTCCCCGATGTTCTGCAGCAGCTGCCATGCCTTGTACAGCTTGCCGGTGTAGGTGACAACGCGCGGGTTCAGGATCTCCTCCAGCGCTTCCAGCAGAGGGGCCACCTCGGGCACAAAGGCAAGGGCAGGCTCTTCCTCATAGCTGCCGGGCTGCTCTTCCAGCCAGCCGGTGCGGCGCAGGCGGAGCAGAAAGCCCAGCGCCAGCGTGTGGGGGTCGCGGGTGGGCTGCTCGTCCTCATCGCCCGCACCATCGGCGTCCAGCGCCAGCGGCTTTGCCAGCGCCGCAAAGTAATCCTCGGCCCGGCTCACCGCTTCTGCCCGGGAGATGGAGTAATCCGCCGTGTGGCGGCACTCCTCCCACAGCAGGAGCAGCAGCTCCGCATAAAACGCCCGGTTGGGCCCCGCCAGCGGGCGGAACAGCCGCGGGCTGACCAGTTCAAACAGCTGCATCCAAAGGTTCCTTTCTTTCGACAAAATCTATCTTTTATTGTACCACATCATAGCCTTTTTTGCATCTTTTATGGGAAAGTTGCAAACAAAAAGCCCATCCGGAGCAAAACCGGACGAGCCTGTTTTTCTTCTCACTGCCACGACAGAGACAAATGACGGTTATTGGCAACGCAGTCTTTCAAGTACAAATTGATCAGGGTCTGGTAAGGGATGCCCACCACTTCGGCCTGCTCCTTGAAGTAATCAATGGTATTGCTGTCAATGTTAATGGTGATCTGTTTTTTCAGCGCCTTGGCGTAGGGGTTCTTCCTTGCATTGCTGAAATCGTACTCTTTGAGCATAACACAGACCTCACTTTCCATAATATTTCGATTCAGTTTTTGTGGCCTTTCTGGCCGAGATAATACGGATGACAGTGTCTGACGCACGGTAGCAGTGACACACGACAAGCAGATTTGCCCTACTGCTCAGGCCGAGAATGATAAATCTGTCCTCCTGTTCTGAATGCTCCGGATCATCAATTACCAGTGCTTCCTCGTCATAGAAAACTGTCTTTGCTTCCAGGAATGAAATGCCGTGCTTGTGCTGATTGATGCGGTTTTTATTTTCATCCCATTCAAACTGTATGCTTTCCATATCTATATTATAATTATATTATAATTATAAGTCAAGTGCTCCAGACGCAAAAAAGCCCCGGAGGGCGGCCTTTCAGCCACGCTCCGGGGGTAAGACAGATTTAAATTACTTACCGTAGTTGGGGTTATTAATCTGGAATGCCACTGCCATGTAGCTATCGCCTCTGGTGGTCTTAACAACTACACCAACCTTGACCCAGCTGCTATTCACATTCAGCTTTTGGTTATTGTCAGGAAGCTCTTTTTCGATTCCTCGCTCGATGAATTCAATCAGCGCAGTCAGCACTTTTCCGTAGCTGTACCGGGTTGTCACAGTGATGGTCAGCTGCTCCTTCTCTTTACCATCTACATGAACGTCGCCCTTGAACATTCCGCCAAAGAAATTGCTTTCGATGGAAAGATCCTCGTCCAAATGCTTCTCTGCCACTGCGCAGAGTGCCTGGTCATTGCTCAGAGTGCTAGCACCCCGCTTCTCTTTGTTGATAGTGGCAATCATCTCTTTTTCTTTTTCCGGCTCTCTGGTGCCGGTGCTGCCGCCATCCCCGCCGCAGGCGGTGAACAGAACAAGTACCATGGTCGCCGCCAGAATCAAAGCGGCCAGTTTTTTCAGCATTTTCATGTCGGGACCTCCAGTCGTTTTGTTGTGTTTTTATCATAATATGCAGGGTGCCTTTCCATTTTGAAACAGGGCCCCTTCCAGCTTTATTTTATCCAACGACTGTCGCTTTTGTCAATTGCCAGCTTCACCAAACATTTTCTCCTGCTTTTGTTGTTTTTTCCAGAACGAATCTTCGCAAAGATCCTTTGCCGTATCCGGGGCAAAAACCGGAAAATATTTCCGGCGTTTACACAATTCTACCACGATTTGGTGCTAAACTTAAGGCAATGGGAACCGCCGGGTGCCGTTCCTGAACAAGGAAAAGGAGTTTGCCCCATGCAGCACGGTTCCCTGCGCGCTCCGGTGCGCGTTTTTGTGGCAGCAATTCTGCTGTGCCTGAGCTTTCTGGCCGCGCCAAAGGCTGCGGCGGCACAATTGCAGGATGTAAACGGCATCACGCTGCTGTCCTTCGACAGCCAGCAGATCGTCTCCATCGGCAACCAGACCTCGGGCCGGTGCAGCTGGTACGCCCTGCGCTACGCCCGCACCATTCTGGATGGCAAGCCCTGCTCAGGCAGCGGGATGTGGTCGAACGGCGCGGTATGGTCTGCCGCCGGGTACTACGCATACAGCGGCTCCCTTTCCGGCTGCCTTTCCCGCCTGTATGAAGAGCTGCAGGCCGGGCGGCCCGTCATCGTACATCTGAAAAACACCGCTGTCAGCGGCGTGTCCAAGCACACCAACCGCGTGACGAGCTATGAATACCACCTCTCCGGCTCCGGCTGGAAAGAGGTCAATTACCCCCACATCGCCACCAGCAGCACCTACGGACACTGGGTGTGCGTGGTGGGCATCTCCCCCACGGCAGACCCCGAAAACCTGCGGGAGAGCGATTTCTATGCGCTGGACCCCGCGCGGGTCAGCGTGAACGGCACACTGGCCGTAACAAAGCTTTTGGATGGCACCATCTGGACTGATAACTCTCCCTTAAAAGTCGCAGCCTGACGCTCCCTTACAAAACACAACAGCCCCCGGAACATGCAGGGTTCCGGGGGCTTCGTGTTTTATATCGGGGGTTACAGCTCCTGATAGGCGCTCATCATGGCGGGGATGAACTGCTTTTTGCGGCTGACCACGCCGGGCAGCGTCCAGCTGCCGTCGGCGGCGGGCCGGCTCTCAAAGCCGTTGCTCAACACCTCGGCGGCGTAGCGGCCGGTGCAGATGACCACGCTCTCCTCCTTGGGCACATCGGTCAGCAGCATGTAGAGGTCCTCCACGTTCTGCTTGTTGCGGGCCTCCTCCAGATAGGGCTGGAGCAGCGCCTGGGCGGCCTGCAGGTTTTTGCGGGTCATGTAGCTGCCCTGCGCCACGCCAAAGCGGATATCGCCGCACATGAACACCTTGAAGTCCTGCAAAAAGACCTCTTCGGGGGTCTTGCCGTCCAGTTTTTCACCGGCCTCGAACATTTCGGTGGAAAACTCTTCAATGTCCACGCCTGCGATCTTGGCCAGACGCTTGGCGGCGTTTTCATCCACGGGGGTGCAGGTGGGGCTGCGGAAGGCCAGCGTATCCGAAAGGATGGCCGCCAGCAGCAGGCCCGCGATCTGGGGCGGGATGTCCACACCGTTTTCATCGTACATCTGGGTGATGATGGTGGCGGTGCAGCCCACGGGCTGGTTGCGGAAGTAGACCGGGCCGCTGGTCTCCAGACTGCCGATGCGGTGGTGGTCGATGATCTCCAGGATCTCGGCCTGATCAAAGCCCTCCACGGCCTGGGTGGCCTCGTTGTGGTCCACCAGAATGATGCGCCGCTTGCGCAGGGCAATGACGTTGCGGCGGCTGACCATGCCGCAGTATTTGCCTTCCTCATCGAGGATGGGGAAATAGCGGTGGCGCACCTTTGCCATCACCCGCAGCACATCGGCAACAGGTGTGACGAGGGTGAATTTGAGGATGTTGTCCCGGGTCATATAATAGGAGATGGGGGCGCACTGGCTGATGAGCTTGCCCGCCGCATAGGTATCCTCGGGGGTGGTCATAATGGCAACGCCGGTCTCATCGGCAATGCGCTGGATGGTGCGGCCCACCTTGGCCCCATTGCAGATGATGAGCAGGGAGGCTTCCTTTTCAATGGCGCAGAGCTGGCTTTCGTACCGGTTGCTCAGAATGACGATATCCCCCTTTTCCACGCTGCTTTCCAGCATCTCGGGGGTGGCGGTGCCGATCTTGATGTGGCCGGTGGTGCAGACCGCGTCGGCATTGCCCACCACCATGGTGCCGTTCAGCGTTTCAAGGATGTTCTTATAAGAGGTACGGCTCTTGGCCAGCACTGCGGTATCGAACACATCCATGTTGGCGGTGGCAAGATCCTTCACGGTGATGATGCCCTCCAGCTCGTTGTCCGCGCTGGTGATGGACAGGGTGTCGATCTGCTGGTCGCGCATGATCTTCCACGCGCGGCGCAGGCTGGTGGAGCCCGGGATGCCCGGCATCTCGCGGTAATCCACGTCCCGGATCTTGGGGTTCACGTCGGTGCACATCCGGGGCGGCGTGACACCGAATTTTTTCAGGACGAACTCGGTCTCCTGATTCATTTTACCGGCACGGCGCGGCTCGCAGACCAGCGTGCTGGTGCGGTTTTTGAGCTCCGCATAGGCAATGGCGGAGCAGATGGAATCGGTATCGGGGTTGCGGTGCCCGATGACCACGACCTTGTGTGCTTCTTTTGGCATAGGTTGTTCCCCTCTCTGGGTCAGATTCATTTACCTTCCGATCGGCCCCATGCCCCAAAACACCGGGCACGGCTGCCAGCTACATTTTAACACATCCGGCACCGGGGGTAAAGGCGGCAGACATCTTTTTCTTGACAGCGTCTCAAAAATCGTCTATCCTTACCCTGAAATTTTTTCTCTTTGGAGGTTCCCCCATGAAAAAGCAGTTCCGCGCCCTTTCCCTCTGCCTGACACTGGCTCTGTGCGTGTTCGGCAGCACCGCCGCACTGGCCGAGGCTCCCGCCGCCACGCCCGCCCCCCAGGACCAACGAGTCATCACCGATGTAAGCCCCCTTGAGGATCAGATCCGCAACATCGTCGGTTTCACCACCAGCACCGGCGGCCCCTACGATTTTGAGCAGGCCGACCATAAATCTGCCGTGCAGGCCTACGGTGCAAAACCCGCCGAGAGTGCCGTGGCCCTGCTGCGCATCTACGCCCGGGCCGAGGACCGGGGCGATGCCTCCATCAATTCCAGCGGCCACTCCTTCCTCTCGGTGCGGAACGTCTCTGACCACGACATCGAGGTGGGCGGCCTGCGGATCGCGCCCAACACCGAGATGACCTTCAGCCCCCGCGGCAACCGCTGGGAGCACACCGGCATCTGGTACAATCTGGAGGGCTACTACAAGCGCTATCTGGCCGATTCCTACTACCAGAACATCTACGCTGTCCAGACCTCGCTGGATCAGGGCCAGCTGGACGTGGTCAACCGCAACCTTGCCAAATCTGACCACTGGTCGGCCTACTTCAACTGCGCCGCCTTTACCGAGAGCATGTGGAACGCTGTCTGCGCCGACACCCTTTCCGCCGGGCAGCCCTACACCCCGGAGAACCTGCGGAACGACATTCTGGCCAAGTACGGCAATCTGGCCGCATACAACCCCCAGATCCCCTACGACTACATTGTTTATTACGGCACCAGCCTGACCCCCAGCAAAGAGTTTGCCTGATTTTTTGATTTGTTGGATACAACATCTTGATTTTCACGTCATTCCGCGCTATCATGGGTGTGTTTGAATCCACGCGCCAAGGGAGGACACCATGACAGACGCATCGACCACATCAAGACCGCTGTTCAACCGTCAACAGCTCATCTCACTTTTCCTGCCGCTGGTGGCAGAGCAGGCCCTCAGCATCTCCATCGGTCTGGCGGACACCCTGATGGTCTCCTCGGTGGGCGAAGCCGCCGTTTCGGGCGTGAGCCTGGTGGACTCCTTCAATGTGCTGATGATCCAGCTGCTCAGCGCACTGGCCACCGGCGGCGCGGTGGTCGCCAGCCA
>ERZ791623.693-NODE-693-length-17571-cov-3.774549_pt1 | contig 17571 bp, 18 predicted proteins | sample MGYA00510268_ERZ791623 | MGnify/ENA primary metagenome ERZ791623 (study PRJEB30046, sample SAMN00715216) | human gut metagenome | study: EMG produced TPA metagenomics assembly of the A metagenome-wide association study of gut microbiota in type 2...
CTTCATCTTTACTATTAAACCATCTTCCCATATTACCGCATTTTATGCTATGATTATTATTATTTGTACAATGCACTTGTGATGTTGTAGTAGCAGCACTAATAGGAGTGACTGCTGTTATAGTAATAAATACACTCACTATTATAGATAACATCATTTGACATATTTTTCTCATAGTTATCACCTCTTTAAAGAGCCAAACAAGGAAGAGCTTTATTAACCCTTCCTTGTTTCCTGTTTAGGGCTAATCACCCTTTATATTTCTTTTTAATGATAATCATTATCGCAATAAATACTACTGCAATAGCAGCCATTGTTAAGTACATAAGTACAGATTTTGAGTCACCAGTGAATACAGATGGTAGTAATGAGTTTTGATATACAATAGAATAGACTTCATTTTCTTTTGTAAGCTCTTTTCCATTTGCAAAAACACCTTTATCATTTATTTCAATTTTAACAACCTCATCAGATAACATATATCCCTTTGGTGCTTTTGTTTCCTTAATGTAATAAGTACCGTATCTTAAATCGCTGAATAAAGCAGTACCATCATCTGTATTGGCGTTTACAGTTATGATTTCGTTCTTGCACTCTGGATCAGAATATAAAGTAAATTCAAACTTCCTACTAATGATATTTTCACCAGTTACGCTATCAACTTTATTAACTAATACAGATGATAAAATAGGTGAATCATTCATTACAACTTTTTGAATAACTTTATCACTTGTAACAACAAAAACAATTGAGTTTGCTATTTCATAACCATATGGTGCAGTCTTTTCTGTGAGAGTATATTTATGACCTTCTACAAGTCCGTTTGCGTAATGAGCCGTATCTGTTGATGTCCAACTATCAATTACATTACCGCTTTCGTCAGTAATAGTAAGCTCTGCTCCAACTACTTCCTTTTCTCCAGTAATGTCAGTCTTGCTTATCTGAACTTGCTTATCAACCATTGTTACATTGATAACTACGCCATCATCTGAAATGTAAATATGATGTTGTGTAGCATCTACTGCATATCCTGTTGGCGCTGCAATTTCTTTTACAACCCATTCACCGTAAGGTATATTGTTGAATGAAAATGCTCCATCCTTGTCAGTTTTTGTTGTAACAATAGCAGTTTTTTCAGTAAATTCTGTAGTATCTATTTTAAAAATACCAATAGTTGCACCTTCGAGCTTATCATTGTCTTTATTTGTCTTAACACCTTCAACTTTGCCTCGTTTTAGTGTATTTTCGATTTTTTCATTACCATTAACATCTATTGCAATGACTTTTGTGTTCTGTCCTGCGTAATCGGTGTTAAATTGATAATGCTTATTTGATAAAATATAATGTTCATCAGTTGCAATTTCTTTAGCATACCACTTATAACCAATTGGCAAATCACAATCAAATGTAAGTTTACCATTTTCATCACAATTAGCAAATGTGACTAAAGAATCTTTTGGAATACTTGTTCCATCAGCAGCCTTTACATCCTCATCTGCAAAAATACCAAATTGTACAGATGTAATTTCTTTATTATTACCAATTCCATATGTTTCATCTTGTTCCATTGCTTTATTCAATGATACTGAAACCTTCTGGCGTTCGTTATAAACTGAAAGAGCTGTACTTGTTACCTTAATATTCTGTCCTGCATAAGTAAGTTCAACATTGTGCTTATCCTTATTAAGAACGAATTTAAGAGGAGCTGTTTTTTCAACAATAGTATATTTGCCAAGATATAATTCTTTCGATTTTGCTATACCTTTATCGCCTGTAGTTATTGTATCCACAAGCTCACCCTTTTCTGCTCTAACTGTACCATCTGGTGTTGTGATGTCTTCGGCAGCATAAATTTCATATACAGCATCTTTTAAATTGCCATTTTCATAAATAGGCATATAAGTATTAAAGTTTAACTTTTCATTTGTTGATGAATTAACAGATGAGAATACTTCGCCTGTTTTGGTAATTTCGATTATACCTTTTTGTGCTATATCCTTAGCCTTAACTTTAACAACTGTTACACCTGTATCCGTTGAAGAGCTTTCCTGATTTATGCTAAATGCTATAGGAGTGCTATCAAGTACATATCCATAAGGTGCTTGTACCTCTACAAGTTTATAATCACCATATTCTAACTTTTCTGGAGTAATTAAATATCCTTCTGAATTAGTATAAAATGTATGAATAGTAGTAACTTGTGGATATGTATATTTCATTGAAATTCTATGATCGTCTGCATCATAAATTTCAAAAGCTGCACCAGCGTATGGAATCTGTTTATTTGTTTCCTTGTCGAGTTTTACTACCTTTAAGTACGAGCTAAAATTAGCATTATTGATTAAGAACTTATAAGTAACATTATCTGATTGAATAAATACATCAAAATCAGTAATTTTCTCTCTGCCATCCCAGCCCTTAGTCTGATGCACTGTATAAACACCATACGGCAAGAGTTTTGAAGATGCAAAACCATCTTCATCACAAATAATTGTATCTCTTTCGTCTGGATCAGCATTTACAAAAGAACCTGATGACTTCAAGTAAAGTTGAAATTCTGCTCCCTTTTCTGGTGTTTCGATTTTCGTACTACCATCATCCGTGTGCTTAATGATAGATACTTTACCTTTTTTTACTTGTTCCTTTACGGTATTTGAAGTCCAGTTATATTCAACTGTATAAAGCTGAGGGTCTGCTCCTACTGGATATACCGTTTTATCAAGAAGATAGCCTTCTGATGGTTGGATTTCTTTAAGAGTCCAATTTGTGTCACAAACAAAATAATCAGTAGTAAATGTGCCATCATTTTGTGTTGTATATTGAGCTACAAGTGTATCACCGTGATATAAGCCATAAATTGCTCCACCAAGTTTTGCATCACCCTGAGGATGTGTTTTCTCAATATCTTGTTTATTTACACTTACTCTAAATTTCTTTAAAACATTTGAAAATGTTACTGTTGCTGTTTTGTTTCCACCTTCAACTGTTACTGTTTGCGAATTTTGTGGTACATATTTATTTATGCTCTCTTCCGTTACAGTATATATGCCGGGATTGATGCCTTCGATTTTCCATTCCCCATTACTATCTGTTGCAATTGTTCTATTAAAACCATTTGCTCCAGTAACAGTAAAATTGATTCCACCTACTTGACCATCTTCTGATGTTTTCTTCAATTGAAGATTACCAATAGGTTGAACATTACCGTTAATATCAAATCCGACTGGATCATAATATGCAGAATACAAAAGTTTCTGTGTGCCGCCCTCTTTAGGATTATACATTAAACAATCATTTCCATTACCAGTGATTGTTTTCTTATATTTTCTTTGACGAATAGCAAAAGATGTATTAGTACAAGTTTTATCTACCGTAATTACTATATTATTGGAATTATTTGAATGACTAATAGTTACTCCACTTGTATCTTTATTGGTAAATTCAGGATAATCCTTAAACACTCCATTAGTATCAGTAATGGTAAGCTTTTCTCCTGCTTTAATAGTTCCTATATTAGTACCATTAAATGAGGGCCTTTTTTCGATATTTTTCATATTTTGTTCAGCTTGCTTTATCCAATTATTATACCCAGTATCGGAAAAAGACCAAGATGTATTACTTCCCATTACAGCCCATACTTTCTTTTGGCAATAAGCCATATCAAGCCAATCTATATCGTTTCCGTGTTCCATATAGTAACCAGCAAATATCCATTGAGCAGCCGATAACACTTTTGAATCGCTTGGTTTTCCTTTTGTTCCTAAAGAAGAACTACTCGGAGATGTTTTTCCATATTCAATACAAAATAGTGGATATGTTTCACCACCTACGGTTGTTGTATGAAGTTCGTGTCCATAATGGGTTTCTTTCTTTACACTAATTGTTGAATTATTATCTTTTTCGCCTAAGTTCATATTTAATGACGCAGCAAAAACATTTAATGGAATAGTTGTTGCAATCATCAGTATTGTTAAAACTATTGCTAATATTTTTTTCAATAATTGGTTATTCTTTTTTACTTCCATAATTTTATCCTTTCTTAATTTATTTTCAATTTTCCTTTAATTACTCTATATACTATGTTTTCTCCTTTCTCTGCATACAAAAAAGAAGCCAAGTTTCCTTAACTTCTTTTCACTTTTACAAATACTATATTAACTAATTATCTATATTATGTCAAGTCATAATTTTAATTATATTTAAAATTACCTGTCCACTTGCCACAATAACTACAAGACCAACATTCGTAGCCATACGGAGATTTCTTATGATACTCCTCAAATGTAATTATACCATTTTGGTATTGTTCAAAATAGCTAATATCAACTTTATCCCAGTATGCGTCAACTTCATCTTTACTATTAAACCATCTTCCCATATTACCGCATTTTATGCTATGATTGTTATTGTTTGTACAATGGTTTTCTTTATTATTTTTGGCTGATGAATTGCTATTAGATGATGCAGATGCCGTATTGGACTTTGATTGTGCTACATTAGTTGAAGAACTTAAAGAGTTCTTATTTGTGCTATTTTTTTGTGTTTGTTGCTGTGCAGATTTTTCTTTCACAGTAACATCACAAGTCTTCTCAACACCATTGGCTCTCGCTTTTATGGTATCCTTACCAGCCTTTATAGCTGTAACTTTACCATTATCAACCTTCACAATACTTTCATCACTTGAAGACCATTCGATTTCCTTATCTTTTCCCTCAACCTTAGCTTCGATTGTATATTCATCACCAATATTGAGTGATAAAACGGATACATTAAAATCAATTGTGGGTTCAGTGATAATAACCTTTACTTCCATATATGAAACATTATCATTTGCATCCTTAGCAAAAACATTAGCTGTATATTCGCCTACCTTTGAATAATCTACATCTTTATCATCAAATGTTATCTTCACATTTGCCAAATCTGTTGCTTGATATTTGTTTGTTATGTCTTCTTTGCAATCTTTTATAAAACTTACCTCTTTTGGATTTACCCCATTATCATTAGAAAATACTGGAGCTGTTGTATCTGAAATTGTAAATGGAATATTCTTAGTATCCTTTACAGAAAACAATTTTAATCCAAACAATTTATATTCACTTGTATGTGTAATTTTAATATTAGACTTTCCAACAGAATAATATGCTGCATCACCGTCTTTACTTGCTTCAATGTCAATCTGTGTATTTTCAGAAGTAACATCAGAATACTTATTTGTATCCACAAGGTCAGATATTGATGGTTCGTAAATCTCACCATACTCAATTGCAATTTGCTTTTCCTTCACATCCCATTGGTTGATATTTTTCTCATATACATACCAAAATGAAATAAGAACGGTAAGTAATATAATTATCATTCCAATTATGATAACAGTTTTCTTTTTATTAAATTTATTTGCATTGTTTTGCATAACATCAGCATTCTGCTTTTGGCTTGTTTCAATCTTTTTCATTTTCTATTACTCCCTTTTTACTATATATATCTATTCTATTTCCTAAAAGATATATTTCACTGTTTCGTGCATCATAATATTTTATTTGATTGTTTTTAGTGTTTTTTATTATAATGTGAGTAGATGAATACATATCAATAAAAATCAGAAATTCACCTACAATCAATATTCTTCGTCTTTTGGTTGTTTCACTTAATTTAGATTTATTAAGAGCCTTTATAAACATATTGTACATTTGTCCGTTTTGTATATGTTTATGCTTCAAATAGAAATTGATAAAGCACATACAGTCAACTCTATAATCCTTTGCCGACCGTTTTTTTACCTCTTTGTTTTCTAAAAAGTCATCTAACTTATTTATCAATTCATTTCTGGTATATGTCATATCAACACTCCTACTTATATTTTAATTTATTGCAAGTGATATAGCATTTTTAACAAAAGAAACAATTGCAACTATAATAACTATTGGCATAATTAAAGGGCTGAATATTACGCTTATTATTATTTTTATTGCAAATTGCACTAAACCTAAACCTATAAAATAACTTAGAACACAATAGCTTACCAATGTACTTGTGATCCAATATGCTCTAAAAAATACAGATGCAACATTCCAAAAGTTTTCCGTTAAGAAAATATTGTTTATTTGTAACTCATTTTTTATAAAGTCTATTGTTGATACAGCTACGCTGTTTGGAATCCTTAACAATCCAATAATAAAATTATTCGAGTTAGTTCCATCCATTGCCTTAATGAAAACTATGCTTAATATTCCAAACACTATTAGCATCAAAAATAAACATATTGATTTTGTCATTTTATTTAATATTGCATCTGTGAATTTATCACTAACTGCTTTTTCCGATTTCACGCTCATTTTAACACCTACTTATCCAATTTTAAATCTATTTCTTCTAAAATATCTTTAGTTGTTTCAAGCTCTTTGGTGTCTAAATTTTCAGATATTGTTTCAAGCTCTCGTTCACAAGACTTAACAACATCTTTTAATGAATATTTCTTTCCTATTGTTGAAATATCTATTTCTCTTACACATTCGCCCAACCATTTATTTTCTTCTAAGAATCGCTTTATAGTATCGGCTACTTCCATTCTGCTTGTAGCTTTATTAGTAACATAGCAAGAACCTTGTCTATGTAAAAAATCATTCTTTTCCATATACCGCCGAATTTTATAATAAGCCGTAGGTGCAGCTTTATGTGTAAGAGCTTCATACTTGTTTGTATCCAAGTCGAAGTTAATCATCATCCGTTTATTAGGCATTTTTAATCACCACATTATAGTATGATTTTATACAATCTTCAATATCATTTTCGACATAAAAATACCATTCTTTAATTACTTTCATAAACCATTTTGTATATGGTAAATTCATTCCCAAATAAAAGAAAGGTTCTGTATTATCTAAATCAGAGCTATCAAATACTCCTTTTTCAATTTCTGTAAGATTGTGCTTAAAAGCATATTTTCTTATTATATTCAAACATTCCTCTTCTGTCATTCCATTTGCTTTTAACCTGTTCTCATCAAATACAAATTTCATTCTTAGAATTTCTTGTTCCATACTCTCCTACTTTCTTTTGGCAAAATTGCCAAATAATACTTTTCTTTGCTTATTATATCATAAAGAGTGGTTTTCTTACAATATTTCAAGATAATTTTTAACTAATCACAAATATCAGGTTCATCTTCGACTAATTTCTGTTCATCAGAATAATAGCCCATTTTTATATATTCTTGTTCTTTTAGGTAATCAGTTACGCCATAAACAGTTTTATCGTCAATCTGACCTGTGTATGAATGTAACTGTTTTACATTTTCCATTATTATTCGAGATAGTTCTTTACAAGGCGGCATATCTGGTGTTTTATATAAATCAAATAATTTATTCCAATATTCAGCTGCTTTTGGAATATTCCCTTCTGAATAATATTTTTTTATTTTATTTACACAGTCTTGTGATTCTTCCTGCTTTATTTCTTCTTTTGTCAGTATTCTAAACTTGTCTTCATTTGGAACAAGAGCTAATCTCCTACCATTATCCCATTTCATAAATATTTGTCCTATATCATCTACAAAATCAACTGTACCTCTTGTTCCACTTTCAATCGCTTGTGAATCTTCCATCTGTTCAAGTTCTATCCTTGTACCCTCTGGATATTTTGCTTTAATTTTTCCAGCTTCTCTTGTTAAATTTTCAAAATCATTTCTCATAATCCATTTTCCTCTTTCTTTATTTATACAAATATATCCTCTTTTTTCTAACATTCTTCTTGCTGCTTGCGTTGAAGAATTATCAGGATGTCCATTTGCTGTTTCTATTGTTTGTTCAATTCTTGACGGTTTAATAATTTTACCATCTTGAACTAATTGCTCATACTCTTTTATAGCGTTATTTCTTTTTGTGTGATATTCTTCGATTGATATAAGTGTATCTTTTTCGAGCCTTTTTCTTTGCCTTTGTGTCAGTCCTCGTGGTATTTTGGTTTTATCTATAGTGTAATCACTAATAGGCGAAGATACACCGTTTATTGCTAACCATTGTTTTAATGACATTTTCTTGCTCATATTGTATTCTCTCCTTCTATTTTTAGAATACCACTTGTGGCACTGTTTTTCAATTCGCAATATAACCAAAGATTATCCCATTTTTTTGGTTATTTTGTACCAATTATGTGCTTTGGCAATTTTGCCAACAAATAAGGCAAGTCATTTACTCCCTTATTAAGAAAAATAACTTGCCTTAAATAATTATAAATAATTTTCTGGATTCACTCTTACACCGTTTACTCTGACTTCAAAATGACAATGAGGTCCTGTACTATTACCTGTTGAGCCACTATAAGCTATTGCTTGTCCTTTTGTTACAGTATCTCCAACTCCTACAAGAAGTTTACTATTATGTGCATAAAGAGTCGTCAAACCATTGCCGTGATCTATAATGATATAATGTCCGTAACTATAATTTAATTCTTTAGCTACAATTACTTTGCCGTCTGCCGCTGCACAAACTTTTGTGCCTGTAGGACAAGGAAAATCAATTCCACCGTGATATTTACCTGATGAGTAATTAGGATAGCCAGCAGATATATTCCTATACGAAGTTGGATAATCCAGTTTACCATTAGAAGAACCATCACCAGTAGAACCAGAAATAGCTCCAGTATTAACAGACGATTTTCTTTTCTCATCAATTAACTTCATAAACTCGTCCGAATCATAAAGTTCTTTCATTAAGTCAAGATCCTCATTAGTAATAGATGTAGCAGAATTCGTTTGACCTTTTTTTCTGTAAAAAGTATCCACAACCGAATAATTTTTATTAAGCCATTCTGTAAAGTCCTTTGGTTTACAACCATCACTATATAAATCAGCTTTATTAAATTCCTCTAATATATATTGCTCTGCTTCATCAAACTTTATATCCATATCTAAGCAATGTATCACAGTAAACGCAGCCTTCCAATCAACTTTAGTATTCAAGTCGCTATCTATCTGGTTCATATATTCCACATAGCTTGATATTGTAGTGCTTTTTGCATACTCACCAAATATACCGCTTACACTTCCTGCGATTCCACCAGCAATTGCATAAAATAGTGATAATAGTATAAGAAGAATTGCTCCTATAACTATTACAGGAGATGCTTCCGCTAAAAGTGCTGCAAGTGATTTTAATAACTTTGCTAATACATTAAAAACAGACTTAACAATTTTTCCAACCAACTTAGCTGTACTTGTTCTAACTTTCTGTCTGATACCTCTTGTAGATACTTCCACTGTCTTCCCAGCTGTTCTCATTGATGTATCTTTTATTTCAGAAGTAAATGCCTCTCCTATATTTCCTTCACTTGCTGTTTGTAGTTTTTTGCCTTTTCTTACTACAAATTTACTAACTCTATTAGCAGCTTTTTTCGTTTTAATTGTTTTACTGAATAATTCCGAACCTTTTTGAGTTCTATTTATTCTTGTTTGAATTTTAGCCTGATTATCGGTATTTACTGTTTCTTTGTTTATTGTTTCCTGAGTATTCTGCTGTTTGCTATTAGCTTTTGTTTTTATTTTTGATTTATGAGAACTACCATTATTTGTATCCTCATTTATAAAATTATTATAGTTTGCATTTCTGACGGCAGCGTTTGCATTGTATTCCTGAGTATCTTCTACAGGATTACTTGTTTCTGCTGTTTTAGTTTTTATAACCTCTTTGTTATCGAATTTTGTTCTTTTAAAAGAAGTTACATTTTCGTCAGATGTTTCACCTACATTTGTTTGCACTCCTTCTGTTTTTTCAACATTAGTTGTAATTCCCTCAGTATCCTCTTGCTCAACATTAGTTTCAAGCCTTAATGATAGCTTTTCTTTATGTTTTTCCGAATACCATTTATTAAGGTCATTTGTATAAGAAAGTGCTATATTTTCAATATTTGATTTTGCTATTTGGCTATCAGCTTTAATATTACTTGCATCTTTTCTTGTGTCTTTGTAGTTATCACTCAATTACACACACATCCCTTAATCTCTTGCTTTTTGCATATTTGATGTTTGGTTAAGCTCGTAAATATAGTAATCTTCTGGCACACTTAACTTAAATGCAACAATATCTTCACCAAAGACAATTAGTCCTTGTCCTGCTGGCGAATCCATTACAAAGCTGCTTTCTTCATCTGATATTCCAAATATTTTACAAATCGGCGGAAGATCCAACGCTTTTTGTTTCAATATAACAGCAAACTCACTATTTGAAAGAATATTTCTACCTTGTTCGCAGCTCAATACATCCTGAATATTCTGTGTAATGATAGTTGGTAAAGCACCATATTTTCTACCAATTTTATAAATTCTTTCGATATAATCTGCTGAGAACTTATTATCAAGCATAATATGGAATTCATCAATGAATATCCAAGTGTTCTTGCCTTCATCCCTATTCTGTGATATTTTATTCATTATATGCTCCAGAACAACAAGATAACCTGTAGTCTTCATACTTTGAGTAAGTTTTGATAAGTCAAATGATACTATTCTATTTTGCATTTCTACATTTGTATGCTTTGCAAATATATCCATAGCACCTTTTACATATCTTTCAAGAATCAATGCTAAGTTCTTTGCTTCGCCTTCTGAAAATCTTTCAAGCTCCGCATAGAAATGAGGGAAATCAGGCTCATAATCTTTATCATCTGGATGCTCTAAATAATTTTCGTACATAATCTTTGAGCATCTATCAATAATTGATTTTTGTTCACCTGTTAAACCATTACCGCCAACAATAGATTCAATAAAAGCTAATATATATTCCATTTTTGATTTTATCGGGTCTTCATCCGATAAATAACCAAATGATATATCAAATGGATTGATATATGTTTCTGCTTGCGTTGATATTTTTATTGTTTGCCCTCTCAGGTCTTTTATAATCTTCTCATACTCTGATTGATAATCAACAATAATAATATCATCATCTGGATACCTTAATAATATCTGCTCAATGTTTGTCTTGACTAAGAATGACTTACCTGAACCTGATGTAGCTAATACTGCACCGTTTCCATTCATTAACCTTTTTCTATCTACGAATACAATATTCTTAGATACCATATCCATACCGTAAAATATCGAACCTTCGTGTAGTAGTTGTTTTGTATTGAATGGTACAAATGCCGCAGTCGCTTCACTTGTTAAGCTTCTTTGAAATTGCAATGTGTTAAAGCCTAACGGTAATAAATTAAGCAATCCTTCTAATTGTTGCCAGTCTAATGTTCCCATAGTAACAATGTTCTCACCAGCAATTTTGTTCACTTTATCTGTTGCTTGACTAAGCTCCTTTTCATTTTCTGCAATAATACATACCAACAAATTGGTAGTAAATGATTTTTGTTTCTTTTTTGTCAGAGCTGTTCTTAGTTCAAGTGCATCTGCAATTTTTGCTTCAAGTTTTTCATCTCGAACCAATGAATAATCATATTTGTTTTTATTGGCTCTTTTTACTTTTTTGAGCCTTTCATCCTTCATACCAGATATTTTTTTATTAAGAGTATTTATAACTTTTGCTGGATTCGTACCATTTATATTCTCTGTAACTATAATGTTAGCATCTTTAATTGTTGTAAGCTGATTATAAAGTTTAGGTGTTATGCTTGTATTAAGTTTGTCTAAGTACATTACCTTGATATACTTTTTATCACCAATAACAATATAATCTTTCTCCCGAAAATTCATATCTTCTTTTGGAGCTAAAAAATCATACACATTTATATCATCATTTACATACTGTTGAAGAATATTTTCACACTCTGGATAATCTTGTTCTAATGTGTTTATGTTAAATATATTATATATAAATTCAAGTCTTTCCTGAATAGTCCATTTACGAACTTTAGAACCAAATAACTTGAATTTTTCTTCCAATTTAATCTGATAACCCATAAACAAGTCTTTTGCATCATCAAGATTTTCCGCTTCAACTGTTATTACAATCAATCTTTTTTCGCATAGTGTTTCTTTTTGATGACCTATTACACTTGTAATTAACTCGTTAAATTCTTCTGCAATACGCTTTTCGTTATCACTTGCATTTTCTTTTGTATTATAAATAAACCGATTTTTATAATCATCAGTTTCAAGAATTGTACTTGTATGAACAACTTGTATATGTTCATTTACGCTGTGAGAGTTAAGAAAGTCAACATATTTAAGAAATATTGCTTCTTGAACCTCAGGGCTTGCTTTTGAGAATGATATATCACTATATTCGTAGCAAATACTATAGTGTGTATCATCAATTCTCATTATGCCAGATTTCTCATCTGTTTCTTTAAATAATAATTCCATTACTTCTGGATTTATCTTCGGTAAAGCCACAGACTCTTTAGTTTTCTTTTTATTTTCTTCCGAACTTTTATCTTTGTTTTTGACTATTTGATTTTCTTTTTTCTTAAATAACATTTTTATCACTCCTTATATTTTTCTATTAACTGTGGGATTGAATAAAATGTATTTTCCTTCAATTCACTAAACATCCCACATAAAGTTATCTCATTTGATATTGGTTGATATTTTAATTTTCTTTTTGTACCACCATATAAGACAACTTTTGTGGGGAATACAAAATGATTATTGCAAAATACTTTTATATACTTTGCATTATAGTGTTCAAGATGATATTCTAAAAAGAACAATTCATATTTATTTTTCTTTGAGTTTTTCAAGTATTTGTGCTAACATCCTTTTTTCTTCATCAGTCATAGTTTCAAGTGTCTTTTCGTCAATACTTACATCCTCTTTTTTTATTTCAGACTGTAATCCTTTATTCTCTTTGTTTAATAATTGTTCTGATGCAGAAGCTGTAGTTTCTTCTTGCTCTGCATCATCTTTAATAGAGGATGTATTTTTATCATCTTTAAACATATATCCGTATTTTTTCTTAGCTTTAGCAAGTTCTTTTTCTTGCTTTTCTTTTTTCTTACGCTGTTTTGGTGTCAAATCATCATCATCATATTCTATAACTTTTGACTTTTTATTTTTATTCTTTTTATCATCAAGCATCTTCTGATATTCTTTAGTTGTCATATATTTAAGTGGCTTATTAAATACAAAATAATGACGATACCAGTATGGAATAATTTTCTCTGCTGGTAATTTATGAATTTTCACAAACCCAATAAAACCAATTATCGCAGCTTCAATAATAACAATGTAGCTTGCCATATCAGAAGTAATAAAAGTATATTTAGGCAATAATATATATGTTGGAATTACGATAATCAGCATTAAAGCTGAAAATAGCCATTGTCTAAGTGTCATAATTCCTATTTTTTCGTGATAATCATTATATTCCTCAAATACTTGTATTTCGATTTCATCCATCTTACCACGCTCCTTTTATGTTCTTCCGAATATTCTTTCAGAGAATTCGTGACTTAACTGTATAATTGCAACAAACAACGCATTCATTACAAGTACACCTATTATTTGCGGAAACGCATTTGTCATTTTAGATACGCTACTCAGTCCTTGTGTATATATCCAAGAACCCAATAGTATAACTATTGATTCAAAGCCGACACCTGCCGCATACATAAAATATGAGATTGCTTTTCCTCTATATGTTTCGCCTTCGACTGCCATTGCCAATGGAATAGGTGAGAATGCCATACAAAGCATTAGTTTTACAACTCTTAATAACACTTGCGCCCATATTTGAATAATACTGCCAATAAACGGTATTGCAAGGATTACATAGAGGAGTATTCCAAATAATATATTGCCAAGACTCGTATAATTTTTAAATGCGTTTGCAACATTTTGTGAAATTGAACTTACTCCTGATCCAGCCGACAGTGCATTTGATACATCCACATATATATTATTCACTATTCCCATTATTGTAGTTAGTAGCGAATATGACCTTTGAACAAATGCTTTTATAAGAAAGAAATAACATCCCCATAAAAGCACTCGCTCCCAACCAACTTTTTCAATTTCTGTAAATCTTTTTATCAGACTTATCATAAAGAATAATGTAAGTAGCGATAGTGCTACAGGAACAACAAGCTCATTTATAGTTTTTCCTATAGTGTATATTGATAAGGTTTTAGTTTTATCAAAATTTGTAAGAGATGCAATTGTGCCATACATATCATCAGTAGAAAAATTGATACCAAATAATTTAACATCTATCTTATAAATACTTGATATTCCTTTGCCAATTTCGGTAGAAAGAGAACTCATTATTCCATCCCACCATTCATTGATTTTATTAAGAATATCCTCACCCCAAGACACTATTCATCACCACCTTCTTATTTATTTCTTTGTTTTTATTTAAAGCCAAAGGCTGATGGAGAAGCACCTATTGCTGCAACCATAAATCCAGCCATTAAAGTAAGTAATCCCCTACTCTTTCCTTCCGAATCCTCTCTTTGCCAGCCCAACGCAAACATTACGCCACCAACCATTGCAACAACAACACCAATTTTCACAAGCCACTTACCAATTGCGGTAACAAATGTATCAATTGATTCTGTGCCGTTATCTGCAAAAGCCGTAATAGGTGTTGCTATTTCCATAAGAGCTACACCACAAACCGCTATAATTGCCTTTGGCATCTTCTTTGTGAAATTTGTATTCTTTACTTCACTTTGCAGAAGTAAAGCCTTATTTACAAACTTCATATAGCAGTTTATAATCTTTTGTTTAATTTTGTTTTTCATAATATCATCAACCTTTCAAATATAATTTTGGCAATTTTGCCAACTATTCTCGCCAACTATTAAATTCTTCAATTACAATGTCGGCAGACAGTTCTTTTTGTTCTCTATACCCTTTTTTACCACCGCTTCCCTTTACATATTTGTAAATAGGTATCATTGTGTCTTTCGGGTAAAATATTTTGGCTTGCTTTGGACTATTTCGTACAGGATATACCTTGCTTCTATCAACATTGATATACCATCCATAATATTCTGATGAAGCAGGAAATCCTATGCTAATTAGCCAGATACTTTTACCTTTTTTATCTCTTTTTGTTATTGGTCTTGGATTAAACATCTGCTTTCTTGCAAAAACTAAAGATACCCATCCGCTTATTTGATTTTCTTCCATTTCATTTACCTTTGCCTATTAACTGTTATTTATTTAATTATAAAAAAATCGCTCCTTTCTAATTGCGCAAAAAAGAAGTCGGGATGTTCCTGACTTCTTTTCACTTTTACAAATACTATATTAACTATTAAAATAGCATTTGTCAATATTAAATTATATAATTTACAGCAAAACTAATAACAATTATGCTACATATAACGCACCATTCAACACCATTTAACAGCCCATACCATATTTTAAACAAGATTGGTACGCTGAAAATATTATCATTCTGTTCAATCAATGCAACTGTCGAAAATGAATATTCCCGGACTAAATCATTATCATAATTTTCAAGCGTAAGCATTTTTTCAATAAATTGTTCTTGCTCGGAATTAAGTTCTATTTTCTTATAATTAGCATACTTTCTTATTCTTTTTGTATGCCATCTAATAAGCTGCTCTTTATTTTTTATTTTATGCAACACTCTTGTTAGATGTTTTGTATGCGCACCATTGCAATCAGGTGCAGCTATCAAATCCCAGATAAGTACATATATTTCGTTATTTATTTTTCCCTTTATTCTTTTGTCTAAATATCTATTCAATATTTTCACATCCTTACTTGTTTAATCTTTTTTGTGTCCTCTCCTCTTCAAGTTTCAGTTGTTGTTTCGTTTTGTAAAAACAACATTTGTTACTACCGTAACATTTCATTTCAGACAAACAAGCGCATTTTTTCTCACTCATATATGCAAAACAATTTTTTAAGCTCACTTATTTCACCTCTTTGTAATATTCTACAATAGCAGTAGTAATGTCACCGCTTCTTGCATTTGTGATATATGTAATTTTATTTATTTCTGCATTTTCTTCTGATAATTCATTTAATGAAACATTAAGTCGATCCTGAATAGCATTTCCATTCCAGTTGTTATTTGGAAATATTTGCTTCACTTGAAGTATTTTACTCATAATACTTCTGACCTCTTTTCTTTAAATTGCTCTGTATGCGTTTTAGTTCTTTCTTTGTATAATACAGTCCATAAACATTAACAATAACTGTTATTGACAATATTAGTACATAAGATATGAAAACTTTGTCGAAACTGCAAAACGCCCATAAAATAATTGCAGCAACTAAGAATCCGCTATTAAAGGGCATCACTATATCAAATACAAGAAATCTTTTCTTCATCCTTTTGTATAAAGTAATGTTTCTTTCTTTTGAAATAGACTTTTTTTCATAATTAGAATTTGTCCAATCGCTAATACTTGCTTTACCATTGGTTATTACATTATTCATTGTAATTCTCCTTTGATTTATTTGATACATACATAATACCACTTGTGGTACTTTTTTTCTATTCGCAAAATAACCAAAGATTATCCTTTGTTTTTGGCTATTTTGTACCACTTGTGGTATAGGTTTGGCAAAATTGCCAACTGCATCTATTGAACATACTTTTAATTATTTTTTTCAATATCTTCTTTGATAAGTCCTTTAATGTATCCCGATTTATTTGGCTGCTGTTCAAGATGTTCAATTAAAGGTTGTTCTGTATTTTTATAAAATTGTACAGTAACACTTTTTGTTGCTCTTTTTCTATATTCCGCTTTGATCTTCTTTCTGTTATCTGGCATTTTGTTCTCCTTAGTTTTTCTTCTTTCTTTTTAATATCGTCATAGTTTACTCCATATCAATTTTATAATTTTGTTCAATACTTCCTTCAGGAATGTATATTACTGTTTGTTGATGGTTGTGATATGTCGAACTTGATGTTTCAACAACATCACCCACATTATATTTATGATAACATATATAATCAGGGAGTGGTGAAGTCCATATATTTGGTTCTTTTACAAGAATTTTTCGTTCAACAAGATTATATATCTTAACATTTGGCTGTTCTCCATTTGAACAGTATCTAAGTTTTACATTGTCGTTAATAGATATTTTGTTAAACTTGATGTCACCTGCATCGTTTTCTGTATAATAGCAGTAGTAGTCGCTATTATCAATAGAACCAAACCCTAAGAAGAAATTGCCTTCTGTGGTGTTACGGTCTTTGAGAGCAATTATTTTTGTACTACTCTCTAAGTCGTCATATGAATATTCTGTGTCTGTATAAGAGGTAAAAATATCGGTCGCTACTGTAATACAAAGCACAGCACAAAGAGCCATCATAATAATTGCAATCCATTCACCAAAAACAACCTTTGTACCTTTGATATGGATAAGAAAATACCATATCAAAAGAGAAATAACTAATCCTATTATAATCCAAATCATTTTAATGCCTACTTTCTTTTGTTGTGATTTAATATTGCTTGTCTGACTGCTTGTTCACTGTCATATGGATTAAGGAACATTTCACAGCCACCATCATAATCTTCAAAATCAACACCAATATGGTGCCTATCAATAAAATTCGTAACAATTTCATCATATTTTAAGAGTTTACAAGCACTACTTGTACGCTTATGAAGTGCTTTATCAATGTATTTGGG
>ERZ791623.699-NODE-699-length-17509-cov-3.059528_pt1 | contig 17509 bp, 10 predicted proteins | sample MGYA00510268_ERZ791623 | MGnify/ENA primary metagenome ERZ791623 (study PRJEB30046, sample SAMN00715216) | human gut metagenome | study: EMG produced TPA metagenomics assembly of the A metagenome-wide association study of gut microbiota in type 2...
CTGCATGACATCGGCAAGGCTCTTGACCATGAGATCGAGGGCAGCCATGTCCAGATCGGTGTGGACATCTGCCGCAAGTACAAGGAAAACACCCAGGTCATCCACGCCATCGAGGCCCACCACGGCGACGTGGAGCCCAAGACGACGCTGGCGTTCATCATCATGGCCGCCGACGCGATTTCCGCTGCCCGTCCCGGTGCCCGCCGCGAGAACATGGAGAGCTACATCAAGCGTCTGGAAACACTGGAGGCTCTCTGCAACGGCTTTGAGGGCGTCGAGAGCTCCTACGCCGTGCAGGCAGGCCGTGAGGTCCGCATCCTTGTCCAGCCCGACAAGGTCAGCGACGACGAGGTCATTCTGCTGGCACGCAATGTCGCCAAGAAGATCGAGAACGAGCTGGATTACCCCGGCCAGATCAAGGTCAGCGTCATCCGCGAGAGCCGAGCAACCGAGTACGCGAAGTAAAATTCACAACTGCATACAGCAACAGGCAGACCGTCAAAATTGGCGGCCTGCCTGTTTTGCTATACGATGCGGTAGGAACCGGGCATGCCCGGCCCGCAGGCTTTCCCGCAAGAGGGTGCTTATTTTACAGTGCCGGGCCGCACATCTGCGGACCTTACTGCATGGCACTGCAAGGCCCGGCGCAGGTCCTCGGACTTAATCTTCCTGCAGCTGGCGCAATGCGCCCAGGAAGGGATGAATACCACCCCCTACAAAATAATAAGCCCCCGACATAATACCGTACAGCGGCAGGTGTCGGGGGCTAACTTATTCTATTACAGATGCAGCACTCTGTCCTTGATCTCGGCGGTTCGGCCCTGGTTCCAGAACTGGGTGCCGATGTAGCCGCAGGTGCGGCGGGCGACGTTCAGCTTGTTCTGGTCGCGGTTGTGGCACTTGGGGCATTCCCAGACCAGCTTGCCGTCCTCAGGCACGATCTGGATCTCGCCGTCGTAGCCGCAGACCTGGCAGTAGTCACTCTTGGTGTTCAGCTCGGCGTACATGATGTTCTCGTAGATGAACTGCATGACCTTGATAACGGCCTCGAGGTTGTCCTGCATGTTGGGCACCTCCACATAGCTGATGGCACCGCCCGGGGAGAGCTTCTGGAAGTCGCTCTCGAACTTCAGCTTCGTGAAGGCGTCGATCTGCTCGGTCACGTGGACATGGTAGGAGTTTGTGATATAATTGCGGTCCGTGATGCCCGGCACAAGCCCAAAGCGCTTCTGCAGGCACTTGGCAAACTTGTAGGTCGTGGACTCCAACGGCGTGCCGTACAGGCTGAAATCAATGTTGTGCTGGTTCTTCCACTTAGTACAGGCGTCGTTCATGTGCTGCATAACGTTCAGCGCAAACGGCTTGGCGGCAGGGTCGGTGTGGCTTTTGCCAGTCATATACTTGCAGCACTCATACAGGCCCGCGTAGCCCAGACTGATGGTGGAATAGCCGCCGTAGAGCAGCTTGTCGATGGGCTCACCCTTCTTCAGGCGGGCCAGCGCGCCGTACTGCCACAGGATGGGCGCGGCGTCGCTCAGTGTGCCCTTCAGGCGGTTGTGGCGGCACATCAGGGCCTTGTGGCACAGCTCGAGGCGCTCGTCGAAGATCTTCCAGAACTTGTCCATGTCGCCGTCGGACGAGAGGGCAACGTCGGGCAGGTTGATGGTCACGACGCCCTGGTTAAAGCGGCCGTAGTACTTGGGCTTGCCGGGCTCGTAGTTCTTGGCCTTGGCAACGTTGTCGTAGCCGTTGCCGGAGCGGTCGGGCGTGAGGAAGGAGCGGCAGCCCATGCAGGTGTACACGTCGCCGTGGCCCTCGGTCTCGCCCTTGGAGAGCTTGTACTCGCGCATCTTCTTCTCGGAGATGTAGTCGGGCACCATGCGCTTGGCGGTGCACTTGGCTGCCATCTTGGTGAGATAGAAGTACGGGTCGCCCTCGTGGATGTTGTCCTCCTCGAGCACGTAGATGAGCTTGGGGAACGCCGGGGTGATCCAGACGCCCTTCTCGTTCTTGACGCCCTGGTAGCGCTGCTTGAGCATTTCTTCGATGATGAGGGCAAGATCGTGCTTCTCCTGCGCGCTGCGGGCCTCGTTGAGGTACATGAACACGGTGATGAACGGTGCCTGACCGTTGGTGGTCATGAGGGTGACAACCTGGTACTGGATGGTCTGGACGCCACGCGCGACCTCGTCGCGCAGGCGCTTCTCGACCATCTCGTCGATCTGCTCGGGCGTGGCCTTGTAGCCAATGGTCTCCATCTCGGCGTAGACCGAGCGACGGATCTTCTTGCGGGAGACGTCGACAAAGGGCGCGAGGTGCGTGAGCGAGATGGACTGGCCGCCGTACTGGCAGGAGGCCACCTGGGCGATGATCTGCGTGGCGATGTTGCAGGCGGTGGAGAAGCTGTGCGGGCGCTCAATGAGCGTGCCGGAGATCACGGTGCCGTTCTGCAGCATGTCGTCGAGGTTGATGAGGTCGCAGTTGTGCATGTGCTGCGCGTAGTAGTCGGCATCGTGGAAGTGGATGATGCCCTCCTCGTGCGCCTGGACAATGTCGGCGGGGAGAAGGTCGCGCATGGTGAGGTCCTTGGAGACCTCGCCGGCCATGTAGTCGCGCTGGACGGAGACGACGGTGGGGTTCTTGTTGGAGTTCTCCTGCTTGACCTCCTCGTTGTTGCACTCGATGAGGGAGAGGATCTTGTCGTCCGTCGTGTTCTTCTGGCGCTTCTGGTTCTGGACGTAGCGGTAGATGATGTACTTGCGGGCCACCTCAAAGTGGTCGAGGGCCATAAGCTGGTCCTCGACGAGGTCCTGGACCTCCTCGACGGTGACCGTGTGGCCAGACTCCATGCACTCGTCGGTTACGTTGAGCGAAGCGAAGCGAATCTCGCGCTCGGTGAGGCGCTCGTCCTCGGGCACCTCCATGTTGGCCTTGCGGATGGCGTTCTCGATCTTTGCGACGTCGAACGTGACCTCAGAGCCATTGCGCTTGATAATCTTCATGTGCTCACTCCCTCTTGCGTATTGCCTGACAACAGACTGAAAACGTGCAGCTGTTGGCAATGCGGCTGGTTTGTTTCTCTTCACGCCGCAGCGAGTGCAGCGTTGCGGCGCCGTCTACTATGCCACAACATCTTGTGCCCAGTGTGCGAGATAAATACCGGATATTGTCTCTTGATATTTCACAATGCGTTGGAACATTGCGGAATCATCGCAGGTGAGAAAAGAGCGCAAGTTCAAACATTTAAGATAACGATGCAACTTATCGACCCGATTTTCGGTGAACGGTGGAAGTGCCTTGTGGGCCTTGTGTGCCGTGTGGTCCAAACGGCCGTATGGCCGGGCCTGGGGACTCGCGCGGGCGCCCATGCTACCGTTGGACCGCCCGGGTACTGCCGCCGGCCCCGCCCAATGTAACAATCGGGCGCGTCATTGTCCCAAGGCGTGTTCCGGCGGCCGCCGGTGGTCTACAGTCCCATGCGTACGTTACGCCTGCATCCAGGGAGGGGTGCGCATGCAGTTCTCAAAGAGGCTCGGCCTGTTTGGCGACGAGGTCTTTGCCGCGCTCAATGCCAAGCGCCGCGAGCTCGAGGCACAGGGTCGCGAGGTGTTTGACCTCTCGGTTGGTACGCCGGACTTCGAGCCGCCGCACCACGTGGTCGAGGCGCTGCGAAAGAGCGCCGAAGACCCTGCCAACTGGAAGTACGCCCTGCACGACAAGGACGAGCTGCTTCAAGCCGTCTGCGACTACTATCGCACCCGCTTTGGCGTTGAGAGCATCACGCCCTCCATGGTCATGAGCTGTCGCGGCACGCAGGAGGGTATGGGTCACGTGTGCGCAGCGCTGGCAGACCCCGGTGACGTGGCTCTTATCCCAGACCCGTGCTACCCGGTCTTTGCCACCGGCACGCTTCTTGCGGGCGCAAAGCCCTGGTACTACCCGCTCACGGCCGAGCATGACTTCCTTCCGTGGGTCGAGGGCATTCCCAAAGATGTCGCGGACGCCGCCCGCTACATGGTGGTCTCGCTTCCCGCGAACCCCGTTGGCTCCGTGGGGACACCCGAGGTGTACGAGCAGATCATCGCCTTTGCCAAGGCTCACGACATCGTGGTCATCCACGACAACGCCTACTCCGACATCATCTTTGACGGGCCGGCTGGCGGGAGCTTCCTCGACTACCCAGGTGCGCTCGACGTGGGCGTGGAGTTCCTCTCGCTCTCCAAGTCCTTCAACGTGACCGGCGCGCGCCTCTCGTTTTTGGTGGGGCGCGAGGATATTGTGGCCGCCACGCGCAAGCTCCGCAGCCAGGTGGACTTTGGCATGTTCCTGCCCGAGCAGGACGCGGCCATCGCCGCGCTCACCGGCCCGCGCGACTCGGTGGAGCGTCAACGCCTGCTCTACCAGGAGCGTAGGGATGCGCTCTGCGATGGCTTGGAGGCAGTTGGCTGGGAGCGCCCCAACGCTCATGGGTCGATGTTCGTGTGGGCGCGCATCCCGCATGGTCGCATGGACTCCCAGGCGTTTGCGCTCGAGCTCATGGAGAAGGCCGGCGTCATTGTGACGCCGGGCGCGAGCTTTGGTCCCTCGGGTGAGGGCTACGTGCGCTTTGCCCTGGTCATGCCCCCGGAGCGCCTGCGCGAGGCATGCCAGAGGATTGGAGAGTCCGGAATCTAGCGGGGTCGCGTCTGCGGAAGCGCGGGTGCGGCACCGAGCGCGTTGTCTCTGCCGGGGAGCGGCCTCGGCGGCAGTCAGCCGGGCATGCCCGGCAGGGGGTGTTGAGATGAACTCGAAGAACTTCCAGGACCTGGTGAGATCTTCTCGCTCGTATCGGCGGTTCGCGGAGGACGAGCCGCTGAGCTACGGGGACCTCGCTGCGCTGGTGAACGCCGCGCGATTTGCGCCCTCGGGGAACAACATGCAGACCCTGCGCTTCCACATTGCGGTTGAGCCCGCGGAGCGCTCGGCGATCTTCTCGCGTCTGCACTGGGCTGCGCAGCTGCGCGACTGGAACGGTCCGGCCGCGGGCGAGAGGCCCACGGGCTACATTGCCGTGTGCGCGCCCAAGGCGCTTGCGGCAAACCCCATCCGCCTGATTGACACGGGCATTGCGGCGCAGACAATCGCCCTGGCAGCGGCGTCGCGCGGGCTGGGCTGCTGCATGATCAAGAGCTTTGACGCCGACGTGAGCAACGTCATGGGCGTCTCGGCGGAGGACTACGTCACCGAGCTGGTGCTGGCCCTGGGCGAGCGCGGCGAGCGCGTGGTGCTGGAGACGAGCGAGACCGAGCATGGGCTTGCGTACTGGCGCGACGACGAGGGTATCCACCACGTGCCCAAGCTCGCGCTGGAGGACCTTCTTATTTAGAGGGCTGGCGCCGGAGGATGAGACAAAGGGAAACTCCCTTTGTCTCATCCCAGCGACTGCAGGCCGATAAGGGCTGCGCCAATGGCCCCGCAGAGCTGCGAGTCCTCGTGCGTGGCGACTGGCGCCTTGAGCACCTCGGAGAGCGCGCGTACCACACCCTCGTTCTGCGCGACGCCGCCGGTCATGAGGTAGGGCGGCTCGGCACCCACGCGGCTTGCGAGCGTGGCGGTCTTTCTCGCCACCGAGACATCGAGCCCGTGGATCACGTCGGGGGTGGGGGTGTTTGCGGCAACAAGCGAGACGACCTCGCTCTCGGCAAACACGGTGCACATGCTCGTGATGCGCACCTCGTGGCGCCACTCGAGGCCCCGGCGGCAGAACTCGTCGAGGTCCATCTCAAGCACGCGCGCCATGGCTTCCATAAAACGCCCGGTACCTGCGGCGCATTTGTCGTTCATCACGAAGCCCGCCACGCTGCCGTTGGCGTTCAGGTGGATGACCTTTGAGTCCTGTCCGCCAATGTCGATGACCGAACGCGCATCCGGCGCGAGGTAGTGGGCGCCGCGCGCGTGGCAGGTGATCTCGGTAACCGAGGAGTCCATGCCCTCGATGTTGTCACGGCCATAGCCCGTCGAGACGCGCAGGGCCACGTCGCTCGCAGCAATGCCTGCCTGGGAGAGTGCCTCGTCCATCGCACGGGCCGCGGCGTCTGCCGCGCGGGCACCGGTTGGCACAATGGCCGTGGCCACAATGTGCTTGTCTGCGTCCATGATCACGACGTCGGTCGAGGTGGAGCCGGAGTCCACGCCCATGACGTAGGCCGCTGCCTTGGGGCCTACGGGTGCGTCACCTGACGCCGTCGGCGCGGGCTGTACCTGGTGCGCGGCACCGCCGCGGGCCCGCAGGGTTTCGCCAAAGGCCTCGAGTCTTGTGCGCAGCTGGCCCTCGCTCTGCGACGTACCGTCCGTCTCAATCTTGACCATGGGAATCTCGTCCTTCTCCGCAAGGGCCCCGTATTCGAAGCCATAGTAGTCGCAGAACTTCATGGTGTGGTAGACCACGCCCTGCTGGCCACGCTCGCCCACAAGCTCGCTCCGCTCGGCAATGTCATCCATGCGCATGCAGGGAATCTGGCCGAGAAGCGCCGGTGCGTACCAGTCGAGAAAAGCGTCGAGGGGGTCGGCCGCGGGGGTTGTACCGCCATCGCAGCACACGCCGCAGGCAGGACCCGTAGCCATCCGCGCGAGCTGGGGCGGGGGAGAGGCCTTGAGGTGCCGGCTCGTGCAGGTGGCGTTCTCCACCGGCATGCCCACGCCCTTCTCCACCTCGGCGACAAGCGATGCCGAAGCGTGCGCGCCCATGAGCGTCACGCGGTCGTCCGCGCGCGCCACGCCCGTCCCGCAGGCGGCGCATGCCGCGCTCACGTCGAACTGCGCTCCACTGTATGCGGCGTAGGCGTCTGCGAGCGCCCGCAGACGGCGACGGAAGAGCGCAATCTCCGCGGGCCCGCGCCGGTGCGGCAGGTCAAGCAGGTAGAGGAAGTCCATACGGCCAGAGGCCTGCAGCACGTCGTAGACGCGGCGCACCACATCGCAGCAGGTCACAAGCACTGCCTCGTGCACGTCGGCCGCCATCATGCGCTCGATGAGGCCCTTGCCGTAGCCGCAGAGGTTGGGATGAGCCAGCGCGTCGGCGTACGCAAAGGAGGCAACGTCCGCCTCGGCAATGCGTGGTGCGGCTCCAAATCCCGCAAGGAGCTCGATGGGCGTGTACTTGCACGCGTAGAAGAGTTCGTTATGTTTCTGCTGTTCAGCTGCCATGTCTCTCAGCTTCCTTGCGCTTCTCGACCATCTCGAGGAAGGCCGAGAACCTCGTGGACATCTGGCCCTCCATGCAGTTGGCACGGTCGCAGGCGTCGCCATCGAGTACCAGCACGGGCCAGCCTGCCCCCTCGAGCTGCCGGCGGATGAGCTGCGCCGCACCCGCCGTCTGCTTGCAGCCCCAGTGGCAGAAGAGCACCACGGCATCCGCGCCTGTCTCGCGTGCGAGATGCTCGATGCAGTCTGCCCGGCGCGTCGCCGGGCCGTTGAAGCAGCTGCGCACCAGGCGTTCGGCCATGAACTCGTAGGGGCTCGAGGCGTCAAACCATGCATCTCCTGCACTCACGTGCTCGAACATCATGTCCGATGCCACAATCTGCGACGTCTGGCTGGTGTTCACGAGCTCGCCCAGAGATTCCAGGAAGTAGGGCGAGACGTGCGCCCACACCAGGTTCACGCCCTCGTACGGGGAGGCGGCGAGAAAGTCGTGCTGCATCTCTCGCGCCAGGGCCTCGCATTCTGGGAGTCCCAGCGAGAGGTGGAGGTCGAGCATCTCCATCATGTCGATGGTCATGGTGTTTGCCAGGTAGCGCCCGCGGCGCGTGGGAAGCGTTGCGGCAAGCTCATGCATCGTGCGCTCGGAGCATGCGCAGACCTCGCGCAGGCGACCCTCGTCGAGCTTGCGCGAGAACGCGTCCTCCGTGACGCGGGCAAGCTCGCGCAGCTCGTCTGCCACGTAGAGAGCCGAGTCGCGCGAGACGTCGTAGGGGACATCCACGTACACGTGCGGGACGCCCCAGAAGCGGCCCAGGGCCTTGAAGGTGAGGTTGTTGGCGTCGCAGGCAACCGAGCAGCTGGCGAGCATGCGGGGCTTGCCGAGCACCCCCGAGGTCGCCATGCCCATGAGGATGCGGTGGTAGGAGCAGTACGTCTCGGGAATGCCGCGTCCCTCCGCTGCGGAGATGAACGCGCCTTCCGCCTGGGCGCCGCTCGCAAAGGAGGCGACGGCTTCCGCCGTCACGGGGTGAGCGTCCAGGGCGTGGAAGATCTCGTTGGGGGTGAAGACACTCGTGACCACCGCATTGTCGAAGTTTGCGAGCGTGCCCACCACGGAGTCCATGAAGAGCTGGTAGCCGTGGTTGCCCGAGGGCAAAAGGTCGCCGTAGGGGACAAGGTGGACCTTGCCGCGCATGGCCTGGAAGCCAAGCATGAGCCAGTTGCGCACAAAGTCCGGGCGCGTCGAGAGGTTCTTCTCGGCCACGCCTCCGTACCAGCCTATGAGGCGCTCGCCTGCCGAGCCGCCCGCCACGCTACGCCCCCTCGCTGCCGACGAGCTCGTGCACGGTAAGGTCGAGCCCGGATGCCTCGATGGCCTCACGCGGACCAAAGACGCAGACGCCCGCGGGAGCGGCGGTGGGCTCGAGCGCCGGCGCGAGAGCGCGCACGGCCTCGGCGGTGGTGTCGAGCTCCTGCTGGCGGATGATGTTTCGCCAGTTGGCGGGCCTGCCGTTGAAGCGCTGCATGTCCTGCCTGCGGGCAAGCGCGCGGGGCTTCTCGGGAGCGTCCTGCGTGGCCACGGAGGAGACGATGTAGCCGGAGAGCTCGTCGTCCGTGGGGGTCCAGTTGGCAAGCCACGCGGCGGCGCCGTCGTAGCGCTGGAGCGTGGAGGCAACGTTGGGGTCGCGGAACGACCAGAACCTGCGGATGCCCTCGGTGGTGTGGCTAAACCCCACGCCGTAGGCGCCGCCCTTCACGCGGACCTCGTTCCAGAGGTAGTCGAAGGAGAGCGCACGGGTTGCCACCTGCCAGGTGCCCAGGGTGCCTGCGTCTTTCGTGGTTGGCGCGGCAGCGCGCGCCACAAAGGAGACGTTGGAGGGGATCACAAAGCCCTCGCGAGCGACCTTGGGGGCAGGAATCTGGAGCCTGTGCTCGCAGACATTCTCGCCCTGCTCCTCGAGGCCCAGCGTGCCGCCAAGCTCCCAGAAGCGCTTGCGGTCCTCGGCGGGGCCGGTGAAGCTTACCGTGACCTCGTCTGCGGTGAAGATGCGGTCTGCCAGGTTGGGGAGGATCTCCTGGAGCGCAGGGAGCCTGCGGTCCCAGTTGGCAAGCAGGCGCTTGAGGAAGAGGTAGTAGTCGATGCCGCCCATCTGGCTCGACGCCACCGAAGCGGACGAGAAGTAGCTTGTTGCACGGGCTGCCGCCGCCGTGTGGCCAGAGTTCACGAAGTACTGCTCGAGCGCCACCTTGCGCTGCGTGAGGATGTCGCGCATGCGATTACCGTCGAGGTAGAGGGTCTTGCCCCAGACCTCCTGCGGGATGCTTGCCAGGGCGTCGACCTTCTCGGAGAGGGCGCTCGCGCTCACCACGAGCATGGGGCGGGCAAACGAGAGATCGTCGTCGCGGCCGTAGGTCTCGTAGCCAAAGCCGAGGTTGCCAAGGTTTGCCTCGACCAGCGTGTCGAGGTCCGAGGCGGTGTGGAGCTTGGTGTCGAGCTTGCCGAGAAGGTCTGTGAGCACGCCCACGTAGGGCAGCTCGGCAAAGCCAACGCGACGCAGGTCGAAGTAGTGGTAGACGTAGTCGATGTGACGGGTGTCAAGTTCATGGGCAAGGCAGGAGAGCGGCGCCTTTACGTCTGCGACCTCCGGGTCCGGTTGTGCCGGCTCGATGTCTGCGACGGTGAGCGTGGGCAGCGTGGCCAGGGCCTCCGGGGAGTCTGGTGCCTCCTGCTCGGCACGGAGAGCCTCGACCTCGCGGCGCACGGCCTCGACGTCCTTGTCGCTCATCTGCGCACGCAGGCGGGAGAGCTCTTCTGCCTCCTCGGCAGCGTCACCGCCCTCGGTGGGAACGAGCTCGGCCAGCGCGGAATGGGGGTTCTCGCACACGGTCTCTTTGAGCAGGCCCTCGAACAGGCCGTTGTCCAGGCCTTTCTTGAGGTCGGCCAGCGCGTCCTCGTACTGCAGGTAGTCGAAGGGGTGGTTGTCGTCGTAGAGCCAGCTCGAGAGCGCCTGCATCGAGAGGGCCACGCCGTCTGTTGCCCAGGAGCCAAAGTCGCGCTCGCGCAGGTTGAACTCCGCCTGGGCAAGAGAGGCCTCGAGCTTGTCGCGAGGAATGCCGTTCTCGGCAAACTCGCGGCAGGAGTCTTCGATGAGCTTGCGGAAGCGGTCTGCCACGTCCGCACGGGTGCCCTTGAGCTGAAAGACCACCTCGGGCTGGGCGACGCCGTCGATGAGCGCGGCCTGGAAGTCGTTGGCAAGGCCGGCGTCGAGGACGCGGCGCTTGAGCGGGGCCTCGTTGGAGCCGCAGAGCGCGTCGAGCAGCACGTCCACGGCGAGCACGCGCTCGCGCTGGTTGGACGTGGCGACGACATACGCCAGGCACACCGAGGCGTTATCGGGGGTAGTTGCCATCTCGACCTTCACCGGGGCGGCGGTGACCGCCGGCTGGAGCGGAAGGGGGTTGGGCTCGCCTGCATTGCGGTTCTCGGCACCGCTGAAGCGCTTGTCGATGAAGGCCAGCTCGCGGTCTATGTCCATGTCCCCGTAGAGGATGGTGTAGCTGTTGGGCAGGGCGTAATGGCGGGCGTGTGCGTCAAGGAAGCCCTCGTAGGTGAGGGTGGGGATGGCGCGTGGCGCGCCGCCGGACTCAAAGCGGTAGGGGCTCTGGGGGAAGAGCGAGCGAGAGAGCGCCAGGCCCAGGACCTCGTCTGGGTCTGAGAGGGCGCCCTTCATCTCGTTGAAGACCACGCCGTTGTACGAAAGCGAGCCGTCGTCTGCCGCCTCGAGGTGCCAGCCCTCCTGCTCGAAGATGCGCCGGCGGTGGTAGATGGCGGGATGGAGGACGGCGTCAAGGTAGACGCCCATGAGGTTCTCGAGGTCTGCCGTGTTGGTGGAGGCCACCGGGTACATGGTCTTGTCCGGGAACGTGAGGGCGTTCAGGAAGGTCTGCATGGACGTCTTGAGCAGGTTGACGAAGGGCTCCTTCACGGGGTAGGCGTCGGAACCGCAGAGTACGGAGTGTTCGATGATGTGGAAGACGCCCGTGTCGTCCGCGGGCGGCGTCTTGAAGGCAATCGAGAAGGACTTGTTAGTGTCGGCGCACGCGATCCACATGGCGCGGGCGCCCGACGCCTGGTGGCGCAGCACGTAGATGGTGCCGGAGACCTCGGGGACGGGGGTCGCGGAGACAACCTCGAAGCCGGCGTGCACGCTGCCGGGGGCGAGGGACGGGTCGGGCGTGAGGAAGTCACGCTGGGGTGTTGCGGTGATGCCTTCGGATGCCATGGTTCCTCCTTGCGGCCTTTGGCCGCCGATATCGTATTTCGAGAAGAAGCTTAACACGCATGGTATGGTGCCCGTTTTCCCCAGCATGCAGACCCGCGTGCGGCGGGTGTGGCGTTCCGCTGTAGAATCACATGTCGCTGTGAGACAAAGGGACAGTCCCTTTGTCTCATCCGAGAAGGACGGGGAACGCGTAATGGCAGAGGCGCTCGAGGACGGCTCGCGCGACGAGAGGGACAACCACCCCAAGGTGGCTGACACCGTGCCGCCCAGCGATGAGCAGCGTCGCAAGCGCATCCTGCGCGGTGTGGTGTGCACACTTGTGGGCGGCACGTTCTGGGGCATCAATGGCACGGCAGCGAAGCTGCTCATGGACGCGTATGCGGTCGACCCGCTGTGGCTCGCGTGCGTTCGCGAGCTCTCTGCCTGCTGGCTCTTTCTCGCCGCGGCGCGCGTCACCAACAAGGGGCAGGTCACCCGTGCCCTGCGCGACCCGCGCTCCCTGGTGGGGATCTTTGGCGTGAGCCTTGGGGCAATTCTCTTCTCGCAGGTGGCCTACCTCGAGGCCATCAGCTGGACCAACTCTGCCACGGCCACGGTGATGCAGAGCCTGGGAATGCTTGCCGTGCTCGCCTACGTATGCGTGAAGATGCGCCGCGGACCAAAGCGGCGAGAGGTGCTGGGCATCGTGTTTGCCCTGGCGGGGACCTATCTGCTGGCAACGGGAGGCAATCCTGGGCAGCTCAGCCTGCCTCTGGGTGGCCTGGCGTGGGGACTTCTCTGCGCGGCAGCCTCGGCGTGCCTCTCGATCTTGCCTGCTCGCCAGCTGGCAAAGTGGGGCAACTTCGTGGTGAACGGGCTGGCGTTTCTCTTCTCGGGCGTCATCCTGCTTGTTGCGTATAGGCCTTGGGAGCACATGCCGCAGCTTGACGTGGCTGCCGTGGCGCTGCTCACCTTCATGGTGGTCGTGGGGACGTTTGGCGCATACGCGCTCTACCTGCAGGGCGTAAAGGATGCAGGCTCGTTGCGTGCGAGCCTTTTGGGGACCATCGAGCCCCTCACCGCCACAGTGACCTCGGTTTTGTGGCTGGGACCGAGCTTCTCGGCGGCGGACCTTGTGGGCTTTGCGCTGGTGCTTGCGATGGTGTATCTCACGGCATAGAGGCGTGTGACCGCTAATTAGCCCTCGCAACGATGCGTTTTTCGATCGGTTAGAGGCTGCTAAACGATCGAAAAATACAAGTTGAGAGTGAAGCTGCAGATTCCGATCGGTTAGAGGCTGCTAATCGATCGGAATCTGCAGGTCTGGCGAGAAAGCCGATTCCGGAGCATGCGAGAAGCGCATACTGCCACCGGGCCCTTCGCCTTGCCATAAAATTGCGGTGTTCTTGTTCTTGAAACGCCCCTAGATCATTGCCATGTTGGCTGCAACAGAGGAGTACCACGCCGACGAGTTGGGCGGGCAGTACTTCTGTGCCATGGCGTAGGTGAGGTAGCCGCCGTAGCCGGAGGCAAGGCCGGCTGTGTGAGCGTAGATGGCCGTCTCCCAGCTGTTCCAGCTCACGTTGCCCCAGCCCCACGCGTTGTGGGGGTAGGCGCAATAGAGGCCCTTGCTGCTCTCGACGGCCGCAATCGCGGGCGAGAGGCGCGGGTCGATGCCGTAGTCCCAAGCGGCGGCGAGGGTGCTGCCGTAGCCCGCAAGCGGGGACCCCGCCAGGTAGGCGTCGATGCGGGCGCTCCACTGGGACACGAAGCTGTCCTTGTCGCTCTGCCAGTTGACGCTCTCGCTAGAGCTGCTCGAATTGCTCGATGAGTTGCTGGAAGACTGGGGAACCTCGACGGTTGTCGTGTTGCCCGACTCGGTCTGGAAGGTCTGGCCCTCGCTCTGGGCTGCCTCCTGGAGCGCGGCCTGGGCCTCAGCCTCCTGCTCGGCCTGCTCCTCCGCCATCTGCTGCTGCAGCGCCTCTCGTGCGGCAACGGCGGAGTCGAGCGCGTCCTGAGCGTTCTGGCGCTCGGTCTCGGCCTGGGAAAGCTGGGAGTTGAGGTCTGACTGCGTGTTCGAGAGCTCGGTCGTAAGGTCGACGAGGGACTGGATCTGGTCGGTGTTGTACGACGTCACGGAGTCAAGGAACTGGATGGCCGACAGGAAATCATAGAAGCTGTCGGACGAGAGAATCAGCTCGACGAGACCCTGTGAGCCCTGCTGCATCTTGTACTGGGCGCGGATGCTCTGCGCCGCGGTCGCGCGCGCGTCGGGCAGCTGGGCCTCGATCTCGGAGATGCGCTGCTGGTTGTCGTCAATCTGCTGCTGGAGCTGGGCAACCTTGTCGTTGGCGGCGGTGAGCTCGTCGTTGGTCTGCTCGACCTTTGCCTCAAGGTCGTCGAGCGTATCGCCCCAGGCGATGGTTGGCCTTGCGGCGCCAATACCAACCGCCATGGTGCAGGCGAGTGCAAGCGCAAGGACTCCTGATCGGGTTGTAGACGAGAGCGACAAAGGTTACCTCCGTGGCCGACGTTGACGGAGCGCCGGGCGAGAACATGCCAACAGCGCAGCTAGATAACCTTAGCGTGAAAAGTGAGGTATCACGGTTCCTGCAAAAGTCTCAAGTCGTCATATAGGGTTGCGGCCCCGCCGCGCAAGAGGGGCCGCAACGAAAAATACGATAATTACCTGCGACTTTACAAAGTCATTGAGAATTACCACCGAGCGGGGGAACAAGCTGTGGGATTTCTGTGGGATACCGTGAAGGTACCAAAGAAATCCGTGAACGGCATGATGTGCATCCCAGGCGCGCTACTTCACCACAAGCACGTCGCAGGTCGTGGAACGCGTGAGGAAGGTGGAGATGGAGCCGAGAATCGCGTACTTGATGGACGAGAGGCCGCGCGCCCCGCAGATGACAAGGTCGGGCTTGATCACGTCCAGCATGTCGTCCTTCAGGGTCTCGCGGATGCGCCCCGCCTTCACGATGACTTTGACGCTCTTGATCTGCGGCTCCGCCTCGGCCTCGGCGACCTGGTCGGCGATGGACTCGCGGAAGTCCTTCTCGAGCGAGGGGATGAGGTCGACGGGGTAAGTCCCCGCGGTCTCGAGCGCGGTGGAGTCAATCACGTGGCCAATGTAGAGCTCCGCGTTGTCGTTCGCCGCCATCACGATGGCGCGGTGGAGCACCTTGGACTGGCGTTCCGTTCCGTCAAGCGACACAAAGATCTTGTCGTAACCGAGGTCCTGGTAGGTCTGGTTTGTCTCTGCCATGGCGTCCTCCCTTGTGTGCGAGCCGGGGACAACGCCCATGCGTTGCCCTACGGCATGGTTCTACCCGCCTGGACACCCAAGCGGACGAAAAAGGCGCGGGACGTGCGTCCCGCGCCCCTGAACGGCAATACCCTGCGCAACCACGTCCCTACGCAACCGTGTCCACAAACCCCACGCGGTAGGTCTTGAACACCACGGCGCCCTCGTCCTGCGTGGCGTCAAGGTCGACATCGCCCCATATGCCAAAGTCGTGGTCATCGTCGGAATCGCGGAAGATTTGATGGACGTGCCAGACGTGGTCTGCCTTCTCGTCCTTCTCGTCGATGTCGAGGTAGGCGGAGGAGCGGGCGTCTGCGTCCAGCAGGATCTGCTCGTGCTCCGCGTGGAAGGCGTCGAGCGCCTGCTGCCACACGACCGAGCGGTAGCCCCAATCCGCATCGAGGTCGCCCAGCTCCTCGACCTTGCCCAGCGCCGCCAGGCGCACCCGGGCGAAGAGGGCGTTTCGCACGAGCAGGGTGAGGCCGCGCCTGTCATGGACGACCTCGTCCACACTGGGCGCGGCAACCGCGGCGCCATCCTCGGTGCCGGCGCCCTCCCACTCGTCCACGAGCGAGGAGTCCGTGGTACGCACGACCAGCCTGAGCCAGGTCACGATGTCATCCAGACGCTCGTCGCGCTTCTCGGCGGGCACCGTGCGGTCAAGCACGCGGTAGGCGTCGGAGAGGTAGCGCAGGAGCGTGCCCTCCGAGCGGGCGATCTTGTAGCGGCCAATGTAGGTCTTGAAGTCGCTTGCCGTCTCGACCATGTCGCGCAGGACGCTCTTGGGCCGCAGGCAGTAGTCGCTTGCCCAGGGGACCTTCTCGCAGTACTCCGCAAAGGCAGCGCTGAGAAGGTCTTCGAGCGGCTTGGGGTAGGTGACCTCCTGCGCGCGCTCCATGCGCTCCTCGTACTCGATGCCCTCGGCCTTCATGGCCGCGATGGCGGCGCCGCGGGCCTCGCGCTCCTGGGCGCGCAGGATCTGCGGCGGGTCCTCGAGCGTGGCCTCCACCATCGAGATGAGGTCGAGCGCGTAGGTCTCGCTCTCGGGGTCCAGCAGCTCGATGGCGGCGAGAAGGAAGGGCGAGAGGGGCTGGTCAAGCGCAAAGTCCTCGGGCAGATCAACGGTGAGCAGGTAGGAGGTGGAGCCGTCTTCCTCCTCATGGCGCTCGACCACGCCGGCGTCGATGAGCGTGGCAAAGACCTCGTCGGTGCGCTGCGAGAGCGCAGCCTTCTCCTCAGGCGTCTGGGCGGAGTCCTCTATGAGCTTGTGCGTGCGCGCCCAGGCGTCCCCGCCCTGCTCGATCTCGGCGAGCACCATGGAGTGCGTGATGCGCAGTCGCGGACGGAGCTTCTCGGGCTCTGCCGCAATGAGGCGCTCGAAGGTCTGCTTGTTCCAGCCCACAAAGTCCGAGGGCGGCGTCTTCACCTTGATCTTGCGGGCGCGCTTGGGGTCTCCACCTGCCTTGGCCAGCGCCTTTGCGCGCTCGATGTCGTACTCGGTGGCCTCTGCGATCACGCGGCCCTCGGTATCGAAGCCGGCGCGGCCGGCGCGCCCTGCAATCTGGTGGAACTCGCGCGCGTTGAGTCGGCGCATGTGCCGGCCATCGAACTTGGTGAGCTGGGTGAGAAGCACGGTGTGGATGGGGACGTTGATGCCCACGCCCAGCGTGTCGGTACCGCAGATTACGGGCAGGAGGCCCTGCTGCGCGAGCTTCTCCACCAGCAGGCGGTAGCGCGGCAGCATACCGGCGTGGTGCACGCCCACGCCCGTGAGGATGAGCCGCTTCAGGGTCTTGCCAAACGTAGTGGTGAAGCGCACGCCCTTGACGGCGTCCTTCAGGGCCTCGCGCTGCTCCTTCGACGAGACGCCGTAGCTCGAGAGGGCCTGCGCGCTCTTGAGGGCAGCCTCCTGCGAGAAGTGCACAATGTAGAGAGGCGCGTCGCCGTCACGCAGGGCCAGCTCGACCGTGCCCTCGAGCGGAGTCTCCACGAACTCGTAGGAGAGGGGTACCGGCCGGGGGGCGTCGAGCACCTTGTCGACGGCGCGTCCGGTGTGCTCCTCGAGTGCGGTGGCAATGTCGGTGACGTCGCCCAGCGTGGCGGACATGAGCAGGAACTGCGTGTGGGGCAGCGCCAGCAGCGGCACCTGCCAGGCCCAGCCGCGGTCGCGGTCGCTGTAGAAGTGGAACTCGTCCATGGCCACGCAACCGATGTCTGCGTGCTCGCCAAAGCGCAGCGCGTCCTGGGCAAGGATCTCGGCTGTGCAGCAGATCACGGGAGCCTCGCTGTTTATCACCACGTCACCGGTGATCATGCCCACGTTGTCTTTGCCGAGAAGGTTAACCAGGTTGAAGAACTTCTCGCTGACCAGCGCCTTTATGGGCGCCGTGTAGTAGGCGCGGCGGTTGGTGCAGTTGGCTATGAAGAGCATGCCCACGGCAACCATGCTCTTGCCTGAGCCCGTGGGTGTGCCCAAGATCACGTGGTCACCCGATGCAAGGTCGAGAAGTGCCTCCTCCTGATGGTCCCAGAGCTGCATGCCGCGCGACTCGACCCAACCGAGGAAGAGCTCGAGGGCGTCCTCGGCGGGGATGTTTGGATACGTCTCGTCATCCGGCCAGGGGATGAGGCGCCCCAGCGAGCCCGGGCCATTGGGGCCAAGGTCAACGGGAGTGGGATTGGACGCGCTGGCGGTGGCGCCGGTCTCCTCCGCGCTCATCGCTCGTCTCCCGAGCAGGGCTCGGCGCCGCCG
>ERZ791623.714-NODE-714-length-17212-cov-8.029434_pt1 | contig 17212 bp, 26 predicted proteins | sample MGYA00510268_ERZ791623 | MGnify/ENA primary metagenome ERZ791623 (study PRJEB30046, sample SAMN00715216) | human gut metagenome | study: EMG produced TPA metagenomics assembly of the A metagenome-wide association study of gut microbiota in type 2...
TCACCCGTGCCTTCAGTATCGAATAGCCGTTCTCGCCATTCTGATACGTAATCCGCTCTATGACTGCGCGCAGCTTCATAATGATATTACAAAAGTACGGAAATTATTGGCCAATCAAGAAAGAATCGTAAGTATTCTACTGCATGCTTCACAAATATAAGATGAAACAAAAGACAAGTTGAATAAATTGCCAATGAATGCAAAATATCGTTAAACCGTAGCGATAATAGTCTGATATTTGAATATTATTCGTAACTTTGCGAACAAGATGAAGAAGATATTGGTTCTTTGTACGGGCAATAGTTGCCGGAGTAAGATGGCGCAATCCTGTCTGCAACATATGGATGCAGGGCTCTGTGTGAGGTCAGCCGCCACTCATCCTGCCCACCATACACATCCTCGCGCTATTCAAGCGATGAAGGAGGTTGGTATGCCCATCATCGATCTGCAACCGCATGATGTCAAGGACTATGTCAACGAGGAATGGGATGTCGTCATTACCGTATGCGATCATGCCCGAGAGTCGTGCCCCGTCTTCACGGGAACTGTGAAGCAACGATTGCACATCAGCTTTCCGGACCCCTCCTTATCAAAGGGAACTATGGAAGAGCAACTTGCTGTGTTCCGCGAGACAAGAGACCGTATCATACAGTCGTTCAATGATTTTTATCACCAATATATACAACAGGACGCCCATGGACATCAAAAAAGATTATAGCCTCAAGGCGGAGCAGATAGCGCGCTTCGCCAAAGCCCTCGCCCATCCGGCGAGGATACAGATATTGCAGTTCTTGGCCCGGCAGCAGGAATGCTACTTCGGCGACATCCACGACGAACTGCCCATTGCCAAGGCTACCGTGAGCCAGCACCTCAAGGAACTCAAGGATGCGGGACTCATCCAGGGCACTATCGAGGCGCCCAAGGTTAGATACTGCATCAACCGCGACAACTGGCAGTACGCCCGCGAGTTGTTCTCTGACTTCTTCTCCAAAGAACTCAGCAGCGGCGGTTGTGGTTGCGCTAAAAAATAAATAGAGTGAGGTGGGCAACTGATTGTCCGCCTTATATAATAAGGTATATATTCGTAGTTTTACAAATAACTAACATGAATAAGTACATTAAAACTTTATTGCTCTTGGCTTTGTTGCTGATAGCGATACCTTCAATGCGAATGGTCTCGGCAACGCATAGGTCTCCCGCCACCTATGTAGAGGTTCTTTATTTTCATGGCAAGGTGCGGTGTCAGACCTGCAGCGATATCGAGGCTTCAGCAAGCAAGGTGGTGAGGGCTTCGTTTGCCAAGGAGTTGAAGTCACGACAAGTCGTCTATCGCGTGGTCGACATCTCCCAGTCTAAAAATAAGGCTTTGGCAAGAAGATACCAAGTAAGCTGGTCGTCGTTGATACTTGTAAGGCATCATGCCGGAAAAGAGAAAGTGGTCAACCTGACCAACTATGCCTTCAGCCATATAGCCGACAAGCAGGCGTTTCAAAAAGAGTTGGAGCGGCAGATGCGCATGTTGCTGAAATAAGACGATTATGGAATGGTTGCAAGAATTGCTGAACAACAGCACGACACCCGCCTTGACTGCCCTCATCTTAGGACTGCTCACCGCCATGTCGCCTTGTCCGTTGGCAACAAACATCGCGGCGATAGGCTACATCAGTAAGGATGTGGAGGATGGCGGGCGCATCCTTCGCAATGGCATTTCCTATACGTTGGGGCGCATGGTGGCCTATTCGGTATTGGGCATCGCCCTCATCCTGCTGATACGAAAAGGAGCCAGCGCATTCGGCATACAAGAAGTCCTTGCGCAGTGGGGAACCTACCTGCTCGGTCCCATGTTGATGGCCATAGGCATCTACATGCTGCTAGCCAAGTATGTCAGCTTTCCCCAATTGGTTTACCATGGTTGGGGAGGAAAACGTTTCAGAGGATGGACGGGGGCTTTTGTGTTGGGCATGCTCTTTGCCATGGCGTTTTGTCCAACGAGTGCCGTGTTCTATTTTGGCATGCTGATTCCCATGTCGGCCTACGCCCACGCCGGGTGGTTGCTTCCTATCGTCTTTGCCTTGGCCACGGCCACTCCCGTGGTGCTTGTGGCATGGGTGCTCGCGTTTAGTGTGGGAAAGATAGGCGATGTGTATCATAAGATAAAGGTTGTACAAAAATGGATGTCAATCATTGTCGCCGTTGTCTTTCTGCTGTTAGGGACACTTGTATGTATCAGAACTTATATTCTTTAAAAGAAAAAATATGGATATCAAAATTTTAGGCTCGGGTTGCTCCCGTTGCAAGAAGACTTATGAGACTGTGAAACGTGTGGTTGAAGAGGACCAAGTGGGGGGCACAGTGGAATATGTTACCGACATCGCAAAGATACTGGACTACGACATCATGTCCATGCCCGCTATCGTCATCGATGGCAAGGTGGTGTTGAACGGTCAAGTGCCAACTGCTGACAAAGTGCGTGAGTTGCTTGAAGGTGAGAAGAAGAAATAAGATTTGCTCATGAAGAAAGCAACCTACTTTGCATTACTCCTTTGTCTGTTCGCCCTCTTGCCAGTCTGTGCACGGAATAAGAAAGCAACGAATATGAAAGTCAGTAATGTCAACATTGAAGACAGCATCAGACTGCTATTCGACTATACGCTGAATGGTAAAGCATATGACTATACGTTCTTGGAGTTTGGCTCACATTATTGTGTGCCCTGCAGAAGGATGGAAAGCGTGGTTGACTCTGTAAGAGCCACCTGTCCCAAGGTAAACATCCGCTTTGTCGATGCCACGAATGAGGCAAATGCCTGTTGGCTTGACTATTTTCACATTGACATCATTCCCCAACAGATTGTCATGGACCGACAAGGCAAGGCCATTTTTCTCCACAAAGGATATTTACCTTATAATGAATTAGTTAAACATTTTAAATAATGATTGTCATGAAAGAAATAGTGATTTTCGACCCGGCTATGTGCTGCTCCACTGGCGTTTGCGGCCCCAGCGTTGACAAGAACCTGCTGCGCATCGCCACGCTCATCGATGCATTGAAGAATATGGGCATCGAGGTGAAGCGCCATAACCTGAGCAGTGAGCCCCAAGCCTTTATCCACAACGAGAAAGTGAAGCTACTGCTTCAAAAGAAGGGTGCTGACGTGCTGCCCGTCACCCTCGTCGACGGTGAGATTGCCGTGATCGGTGAATACCCAACGACAGCACAGATGAGCGAATGGACGGGCAAGGACCTTACCTTCGTCCCCGTCAATCAGAAATCTTGCTGCTGTGGAGAGGATAAATCCGAGCAAAAATCTTGTTGCTGTGGAGAGAAAGACGCTGAGCAGGGCGCTTGTTGCTGCGGAGAGAAAGACTCGAAGAAGAATGGAGGATGCTGCTGTTGCTAAATTGAAAGTGCATATGAAACTCTATGATATCAACGAGGTGAAGCAACAGAAATATCTGTTCTTCACCGGTAAGGGCGGCGTGGGCAAGACCAGTCTGGCCTGCGCCACAGCCATCGCCATGGCAGACGGTGGCGAGAAGGTGCTGCTTATCAGCACTGATCCGGCTTCGAACCTTCAAGATGTCTTCCATCAGGACATCTCGCAGCATGGCACCAGCATCGCAGAAGTGCTGGGACTGACCGTGGTCAACCTCGACCCCGTGAAGGCAGCCGACGAATACCGTGAGTCGGTTGTCGCCCCTTATCGTGGCATACTGCCTGACTCGGCCATCACCAACATGGAGGAACAGCTGTCGGGCTCCTGCACGGTTGAGATAGCCGCCTTCAACCAGTTCTCCGACTTCCTCACCAATGAGGCCGACGCCCGGAAGTACGACCATATCATCTTCGACACCGCACCCACCGGTCACACGCTGCGTATGCTCCAGTTGCCAACGGCTTGGACATCTTTCATCAAAACGAGCAAGCACGGAGCCTCGTGTCTTGGACAGCTCTCGGGATTGGAGTCGCGCAAGGAGGTCTACCGCCAGGCTGTGGACAACCTCGCCGACGGCACCAAGACCCGACTGATTCTCGTCAGCCGCCCTCAGGAGACAGCACTCAAGGAGGCAGCCCGCTCGGCTCATGAGCTGGCACAGCTCGGTATCGACAACCAATTGTTGGTGCTCAATGGCATCATGGACTCGCCCGACAATGGCGACCCACTTGCCAAGGAGATGTACACCACCCAGCAAGGGGCCATCAGTGGAATGCCAAAGACACTCGCCACGATGGAGACTTTGTTTGTGCCTCTGCGCTCCTACAACATGGACACCGTGGACAACATTCGCAAGATGCTTGTCAGCGACCAAGCTGCCACTTCTCAGCCTACAGGCACTACAACGGATTACAAGACGCTCGACGACCTCATACGCACGCTCCACGATGAAGGTAAGCGCGTGGTGTTCACTATGGGCAAGGGCGGCGTAGGCAAAACGACCATTGCCACGAAAATAGCATTGGGACTGAAGGCGTTGGGCGACGACGTGTTGCTCACTACCACCGACCCTGCCAATCATCTCAATGCGCGGCAGGTTGGGCAAGCGGGTATCGAGGTGGCAGTCATCGACGAGCAGAAAGTGCTGGAGGCTTATAAGGAGGAGGTCAGACAGAAGGCACGGGAAGTCGGCATCACCGACTTCTCCTATATTGAAGAGGACTTGCGCAGCCCCTGCACCCAGGAGATAGCTGTGTTCCGCCGCTTTGCCGACATTGTGATGCGGGCCGACAGCAAGACGGTGGTTATCGACACGGCTCCCACAGGCCATGCCCTGCTCCTGCTCGACTCCACACAGAGCTATGACCGACAGATTGCCCACAATGAGGGCGACGCGCCCATCGCCGTCCAACGGCTGCTGCCACGGCTTCGCGACGAGAGCCAATCAGCTTTCATCATCGTAACACTGCCTGAGCCCACGCCCGTATTGGAGGCCCAACGGTTGCGGGCCGACCTTGAGCGTGCCGGTATCCACCAGCGTTGGTGGGTCGTCAACCAGTGCTTGCTGCTGAACCACACCACCAACCCGTTCCTGCAGGCAAAGGCTGCCGACGAAAAACAATGGATAGAGAAAGTGAAGAGCATCACTCACGGCCACGTGGTGCTTAGGCCGTGGACTAAATAGAAATGAGAACAAAGCCCATCGTCCCCATCGACGGGGTATCTGAACATAAATCATCATGGAAGAAAGAAAAATAGGATTCTTTGATAAGTACCTCACTCTGTGGGTACTGTTGTGTATCGTTGTGGGTATTGCCGTGGGCAAGTTCCTTCCGGCTGTCCCGCAAGTGCTCTCGCGATTCGAATATGCTCACGTAAGCATTCCCGTGGCCATCCTCATCTGGGTGATGATCTACCCGATGATGATGAAAGTAGATTTCCAAAGTGTGAAGGACGTAGCCAAGCACCCTAAAGGCCTGGTGGTGACGTGCGTGGTCAACTGGCTCGTCAAGCCATTTACGATGTTTGCCATTGCATGGTTCTTCCTCTTTGTGGTCTTCCGACAGTGGATTCCTGCGGAGCTTGCTCACGAATATTTGGCTGGTGCCGTGCTCTTAGGAGCCGCACCCTGTACAGCGATGGTGTTCATCTGGAGCTACCTCTCCAATGGCAATGCGGCCTATACGCTTGTGCAGGTGGCTGTCAACGACCTCATCATCCTTGTAGCCTTTGCACCAATTGTGGCCTTACTGTTAGGAGTGGGCGGTGTGCAGATTCCCTACGACACCCTTTTCCTAAGCGTCGTGCTCTTCGTGGTGCTGCCGCTTATTGCAGGTATCATCACGCGCACTACCGTCGTCAGACGCAAGGGCAAGGAGTATTTCGAACAAGTCTTCGTCCACAAGTTCGACCGCTACACCACCGCAGGACTGCTGCTCACGCTCGTCATTCTCTTCTCCTTCCAGGGCGAGACCATCCTTCGCAATCCGCTCCATATCGTGCTCATTGCCGTACCTCTCATTCTCCAGACCTATCTCATCTTTGCCATAGCCTACGGATGGGCTAAGGTCTGGCATCTGCCTTACGAGGTTGCAGCTCCCGCCGGAATGATTGGAGCCTCCAACTTCTTCGAATTGGCCGTGGCCGTTGCCATCAGCCTCTTCGGATTGCAAAGTGGCGCGGCGTTGGCTACGACCGTCGGCGTGCTCACCGAAGTGCCCATCATGCTTTCGCTGGTCAAGATAGCGAAGGCGACAAGGAGTAAATTTGCAAGATAAATGCGAAAAAGCCGGTACCATCAGTTGATAAGCTGACGATACCGGCCCGATACAAATAGGATTTTGCTTATGTTACCCAAATGGGTTGATGTAGAATCAAAATAAAAAAGGGGCTGCTCAAAGAGCAGTCCCAGTGTATCAGAGCAGAACCGAAAGCCGGTTAAGCGACCTCAATCTTCTTTGTCTCTTTCTCAGCCTTCTGCGTGCGAGGAAGTGTGATATGAAGCACACCGTCAGTAACCTTAGCCTCAATCTTGTCTTTCTCCACGTCGTCAGGCAGTGTCAGAGCCTGCTCGTAATTGCTGTATGAGAACTCGCGGCGCAGATAGTGCTCCTTCTTGTTCTCGTCCTTCTTCTCGTCCTTGTGCTCCAATTTGATGGTCAGGCAACCGTCCTTGTCAACGTTCACCTTGAAGTCATCCTTGGTGGTGCCAGGGGCTGCAAGCTCAACTTCGTAAGCCTTGTCATTTTCCTTGACATTGATAGCAGGTGCTGTGACATTCATGCGCGGCATCCAACTCGTGTTCAACATATCGTCGAAATCATTGTCAAGCCAATTGTTCATGTCTCTTAAAACTGGATACAACATAAGTCAATACCTCCTAATTGTCAATTAATTCTTTTCTCTTGGAGCTCTTCAATCATCCTCAGGCTCCTTTCGTTGCCCTCGTCCGACTTGAATAAAGATTAGCTTCGCTCGGCAAATTGGAAGTAAACTTCCTTTGCGCTCGCTTGCAAATCTTTTCCGAACTTCACTAACTCTCAGTGCAATATGCGTGCCTAAAGGCTAAAGGTGACAAATCGTGCCATCGTTGTCAGCAATGCTTAAAATATTTACATTTTACTGACAATATTTACCTATTAGAGCCAAGCAATTCTCTCTTTTCTTTGTTTGTCAACCATTATTTTGTCACTCAGAAGACGCTAATTCCTATCGGGATTTCATAAAACAGTTGTAAGCGTCTCGGCATTACCGTATTTCAGCCTCGCTTAAAAGTCTATACCTTTGCGCGCACAAATTCTTATGAATATGGCAAGCAAAGACAAGTACAAGAGTCTGCTTGAACGATACAAGCAGACTCTCATCAAGAATCCCAAGCTGAACCTGTCGGCTTATTGCCGGTTAAATGGCGTCAGCGTCTCCGGCATGCATCATTACATTGAAGATGTCGGTCAGTCGGTCAAGTCTATCCGTGATGCTGTTCTGAAAGCTACTGAGCATCAGAATTGCGAAGCGTTTGTCCCATTTATGGCTGACAGCCCACATTCCGATGTCGACCGTGCGGACGTCACAATCCAACTACCTAACGGAACTTTGGTGTCGGTTTCCCGTTGTGACGCCGGCATCATCACGGCAGTGTTGAACGCATTAAAGTAACTGCTATGTTCGGACTTTCAGAATCAACAGTGTATTACATGTGCCAACATCCGGTGGATATGCGCAAGGGTATCAACGGGCTGTACAAACTCGTGCGCTCAGAAATGAAGATGTCGCCCTTTACGGGCTGCGTTTTCATCTTTTATGGCAAGAATCATCAGAGCGTCAAGCTGCTTCGCTGGGACACCGATGGCTTTGTCCTTTACCAGAAACGCCTTGAGAAAGGCACCTTCGAGATACCCAAGTTCGACGAGGCCTCTGGAGGCTACAGGATGCCCTGGAAGACGTTTTCTCTGATCATGCAGGGTGTTTCGCTCCGGTCTGCGAGATACCGAAAGAGATTTAAGATTGAAGTTTAGAGTAGATATAACTATTTAATATACAGTAAAATAACCTACAAAATAATCGCCAAAACATGCTTGGTTGTCAGATAAATTTAGTACCTTTGTACTATGACAAAGGACGAAATCATAGCATCTTTGCTGGACCAGCTGAAGGATACCAACAACCAGGTGACTGCTCTTACAGGGCGGGTAAACGAGCTGTTGGCCAAGGTTGCCGAACTTACCGCCACCATCAAAGCCCTGCAGGAGGAGAAAGGCGCAAAGGAGAAGACTCTCAGGAAGGCCAACAACACCATCAAGGGCATGGAGAAGCTCCTCGAAAAGGAAAACGAGCAACAGGTGGAGAAGCCGCAGCTTACAGATGAGGAAAAGAAAGTCCTTGACGAGGCCAGGAGCATCCGCCGGAAGGCCCGTGGCAACAATGGTGCCAAGAGAGACGTCCATGAGGAGTGCGAGGGGGAATACAAGGATGTTTATCCGGACGATCCGTCCTTCGACAAGCTCAAGGCGCATCCGCTGGAAAAGATGAAGGGAGACGGCACGCCGGACTATCAGACCTGTACGAGATACGTCTATGTACCGGGCCACTTCAAGAAAGTAATCTACAGGCTGCACCGCTTCACGCAGGACGGCAAGGTGTTTGAGCCAAAAACCCCACCGGCTGTATTTATGAACTCTAATTACACCTCGTCCTTTGTCGCCGGGCTTCTTCAGTTGCGCTATATGTACGCCATGCCAGTGGAGCGGATCATCCATTATTTTGAAGACCAGGGCTTCAACCTGAAGAAGCCGACAGCCGGCTTTCTTTTGGGCAGGGCGGCGGAGACGCTGGAAAACTTCTACAAGGCCTTACGCAAGGCTGTGCTTAGCGACGACTACATCGCTTCGGACGAGACCTACTTCAAGATACTTGTCCCGGAGAAGAACTCCAAGGGGAAGGGAGTGAAGAAAGGCTACTTCTGGGTCATCGTGGGCCAGAAGAGCGGGCTGTTGTATGTTGTCTACCGTGACGGCTCGCGCGCCGGAGACGTCATCTACGATGAGCTTCACGGCTATCACGGCACTATGCACAGCGATGCGGCAAGCTTCTACAGAAAGATACAGGGCGACGATTTCCCAAATATAACAAGGATAGCATGTCTGCAGCACATCAAGAGGAAGTTCATTGACTGCATGGACGCCGAGCCGGAAGCCAGGGAGATGGTCAAACTCATCAACAAGCTCTACCATGAAGAGCACAAACACAAGATAGGAGAAAACAGTTGGACCGTGAAAGACAACTTCAAATGGCGACAACAGTACGCCCCCGCCATACTGGCAGAGATAAAGGACAAGCTCGATGGGATACTTAACAAGCCGGACCTACTGCCCGACAGCGAGCTGTCCGATGCCGCCAGCTACTTCAACAACGAATGGGAGGCGGTAGTCGACATCTTCAAGAGAGGCGACACTGCACTTGACAACAATCTCGTCGAACGGATGAACCGCTACTTCTCCATGTCCAGAAGGAGCTCGCTCTTCTTCGGTTCTCATAAGGGAGCCGAAAGGGCAGCTGTGCTCTATACGCTCGCATTGTCTGCCAAGATGAACCGTCTCAACCTTTTTGACTACCTCGTCGACATCCTTGACAAGACTGCCACATGGCAACCTAATACGCCATTGGAGAAATACAGGAATCTATTACCTGACTGTTGGCAACCATCCACAGAAGACTAACAAAACTGAGCAAGCCTCCTCCCTTGCTCAGTTTTTTGTGGCAATACGTGAATACCGATAGGCTTACGGTTCGTCTGTAATAATACCTGTTTCAAAGTTCCTTGTGTTCTCTGATTTCATACCAATACCGGCACCGGTGAGGTTGGCACTTCCTATGTAGACTTCTTTGAAATCGAAGACTATAATCTTGAAATGAACTCGTGGACAAAGAACTCTTTCCAATCGATCAAAGAGAATAGGATACTTGTCGAAGTCCTCTCTGAATGCTTTTCCTGGTTCTTTTGCATGGATTAGTCTAACGTCAACACCTTTCTTAATCAGCTTTGTCAATAACCCGAGAAAGGGAATCTTCTGCTTTCCAACTTCGATATACAAGTCCTTGATGTCGGTTGTGCCTATCCATAAAGTCTCTTTAACCTTGGTAACCTTGGACAAGACTTCTGAATAGTGCTTGTTATTGGCTATGTATTCTAAAAGCATTTATTTATCCCTTTGATATTTATCTTATATCATTAATTATATCAATAAGACATTGAGCATGCTTAGCTTCGGACTTTCCTTGTGGGTGAGGACTTACAACATAATTTATGTTATTGATCTTATATATATAGGTATTGTACATATTTGAATTTCCCCATTCTCTGGTCTTATATTCAGTAGGCTCCTTGTCTCCATTTAAGAAGGTTAAAATATCCTTGGCCCAATTATAATACCCTGTAAGGAACACAACAATTTTTGGCTTCAATGCCTCTATTTCTTTTGTAAATATTTTTTTTGCGAACATCTATTTGGGCATTATAAAGTTTTGTTGAAGGATTAGCGCTTTTGCCTTTAGGCACATCGTAGGGTGCAACCTTTGCGACATCAGACCATGCAATATATGAAGATCAATTTGAAGGATAGAAAGACTCAGATACATTCTTTATGACTCTCCAAAATGGAGATTTCTTTGTATTATATTGGTCAATAGAACCTTCTTGATCTTCAACCCATTGCATTTGGTTTGGTTCATTAAAGATTTGTCCTTCTCCATTACCAAAGAATGAGTTCACGTCATAATCTTGATTGTGCCAACCATTAGTAGCTCGTCCCACGAATAGTATACCTTCATTTGGATTGTCCGGGAAATTCTTTCCCCATTGCATGCAGAAGAAGGCCTTGCCATTTTCTATATCATCGTCAAATGGTCTTTGATCTGCCACTGCGTTTACAAGTTCTTCGTAAAGAGGCATCAATTGGTTTCTTAGTTTTTCAATTTCCTTTTCGTTCATATTCAAAACTTATAATATTTTTAATGCTATAGCTGCACATGCCTTGGCGTCGGCAAGGGCATGGTGGTTATTCTTAAGATCGTAGCCACAACGCTCGGCGATAATGTCGAGGTTGTGATGACCGCCCGGCCATACTTGGCGAGAGCGGATGAGAGTGCAGTAAAAAGGATAGTTGGGGTAGTCCATCTGGTACATACGGAAGACTACTTTCAGGCAGTTCTCATCGAAAGCTTTGTTATGGGGCTACAAGCGGAAGTCCTTCTATCTTCGGTTCAATCTGCTTCCAAACATCGGGGAATATTGGCGCCTCTTCAGTATCCTCACGGCAGAGACCGTTGACGCCGGAGCAGACACGGTTGTAATAGTCCGGTTCTGGATGGATAAGTGAATAGAACTGGTCAACCTTCTTGCCCTTCCTAACCACGACGACACCTACAGAACAGACGCTTGTCCGCTCAAAGTTGGCTGTCTCGAAATCTATGGCTGCAAAATTTTCCATGTCTTAATTGTTGTTAGTACTGTGCAAAGATACAGGGAGGTTGTTACAAAACGCTTCCCGGTCTTGTCAATTTTCAGTTATCGAGTGTAAAATTAGGTTGTTTTTATGAGGATTGCAAATTTATGGCTGACTTTTCCAAAATTATTTTGAGGTGTGCAGTTTTTTGTTACTTCCTGCCGCTATCTTTGCAGTCGTTTTTTAATAATGGAATTATGATGGATACAGTAAACAAGAAGTTCGATGTCAGTAATAAGATTGTTGGCAGGGATGAAGTTGAACGACTTATGGAGGGCTATGGGCATAAAGGCTCTGGGCTGAGTATGGGAGAGAAACTTGGTTACCTTCGTTATGAAAAGTCTATTCTAAAGGTCAGGATAATCTCTTTCCCGTTATCTGATGAGTCGCGGGTAAATGCAATTATTCGAGAGTACAAAGACTATTCCCAATTTAAGCCTGAAAATTATTCTCGTTTTGTCTTCTGCCTTGAATATTCCATGAACCCCCGTTGCTGATGGATGAAGAACAGATAGTTCGTGATTTCTGTTCCGGTATTTGTCCGGCAGAAGACAAGGTCTTGTTTTATACTGCTGAGAATGCGTCATTGAAAGATAAGATGACATCGGAATGAGCAAAATGCAAGGTGATTTGCAGAACGACTTTGAACAGATAATCGACGACCGCTATCATGACAAGGCACTGATACTTTGCAGCCAACTGCCTGTGGCTGACTACTATGGCCTGTTCCAAAGCGAGCTCATCGCAGAGGCATGTCTGGACAGAATTGTCCACAAATCCCTGCGGTTCCAGCTTGCCGGCGACAGCCTGAGGAAGAAGTATTAGCAAAAAATAGGTCTATTGACCTAAATGTCGAATTAAAACATTAACTTTGCAGCCGTAAAAATACTTGAAAAACGAGTGACCGCATATCGCCGGAATCACTGACCGCATATCGAACGGAATTTGTAAATGCGCCCCATAGAACTTATGGATACCTGGGATTTAGGTGGCGATGGGAAGGTTAGAACTTTCTTTTAGTGTACATGAGCATTTGTTATTATAAAGAAAATGCTAATCAAGCGGGGTAAATATTTACTATTGTAACATATTGATTTTCAGTGTCTTTACAAAATATGCTGTTTTGAGTTGCAAAAGACTATCTTTTAGGCTGCAATAGATAGTCTTTTGGACGCTAAAACATACCGAATTGGAACTCAATTTGGCATGTGCTGTAATCGTATAAAAGAAATTCAAAATTATTATGGGGAAGGAAATTTATAGAATTATTATAGCTGGAGGAAGAGACTTCGACGATTATAGCCTCTTGCAATCAAAATGTCTTCCGATTATCGAAAGGCTGATGCCTAATCACGAAGTCATTATTATGTCTGGGCATGCAAAAGGTGCAGACGTGCTTGGCGAAAGGTTTGCCAAAGAGCATGGGCTTAAGCTTGAAGTCTATCCAGCCGATTGGAAGGCACACTATCGTAGTGCCGGATTCCGTCGTAATGAGCAGATGGGCGACATTGCCAATGGCCTCATTGCCTTTTGGGATGGTTAAAGCCATGGGACCAAACACATGATAGAGTATGCCAAAAACAAAGGACTTGATGTCTATGAGGTTAGATATTGAATTTCCTTTGTTATTCGGATAGGAATCTTATCACTTCCTCTGCTATTTCTCTATTCAAGCCAACGGACGGATTTACGTGAAAGAAATGGCTTTGGTGGGCTTGGGTGAAATGCTTGCCACGACAATTTCTGCATTTGTAGTGCTGATGATTAGTCTGAGATTGTTGATGCATTCTTCGTCAAACATCGGTCCATACTTGTCGTACTTTGCTTTCGTTGTATCTTCAAGTGGCAACTGAAATACAGTTTCCATAACACCGTCGAAATCAAGAAAGATTACTTTCTTTTTCATGTCTACAGATTTGAGATTGGGTCGGTACAATATTGCTTGCGTCTGCATTTCTTGCACATAGAGCCATTCCAAACACTGTCAAATTGATCCATTGCCTGTTCAACGATTGTAGAATCGTCTGTAAGGATGCCAGCCTCGTAGTTTCTTGTGTTCTCTGACTTCATGCCGATGCCGGCACCGGTAAGGTTGGCACTGCCGATGTAGACTTCCTTACAGTCGAAGACTATCATCTTGAAATGGACACGCGGACAGAGGACTCGCTCAAGGCGGTTGAAGAGAATCGGGTATTTGTCGAAGTCTTCACGGAATGCCGGTCCCGGTTCCTTGGCATGGATGAGACGCACGTCTACTCCTTTGTTTATGAGCTTGGCTAGCAAGCCTAGGAATGGCAACTTCTGTTTGCCGACTTCAACGTATAAGTCCTTGATGTCGGCAGTGCCAATCCACAAAGTGCTCTTCACGTCTTTGACATGTGAGAGGACTTCTTTGTTATGGTCTGAATTTGAAATGTATTTTGTTGGCATTTACAAAATCTTTAAAGCAATAGCTGCGCAAGCCTCTGCATCGACAAGGGCATGGTGATGGTTCTTAAGGTCGTAACCGCAACGCTCGGCGATGATGTCGAGGTTATGATGACCACCCGGCCATACCTGGCGAGATTTTATGAGGGTGCAATAGAACGGATAGTCTGGATAGTCCATTTGGTACAAGCGGAATACAGCCTTGAGACATGTCTCGTCGAATGCCTTGTTGTGGGCAACAAGCGGTAGTCCTTCTATCTTAGGCTTAACCTGTTTCCAGACATCGGGGAAGATTGGAGCTTCCTCCGTGTCTTCACGGCAGAGTCCGTTGACTCTGGAGCATACATAATTATAATAGTCAGGCTCGGGATGGATAAGAGAGTAGAACTGGTCTACTTTCTTTCCGTTCCTGACCACTACCACGCCAACTGAGCAGACGCTTGTTCGCTCGAAGTTGGCTGTCTCGAAGTCTATTGCTGCAAAGTCTTTCATTCTTATTTTCTTTTATGTGTGCAAAGTTAATGGTTGGTTGTTACAATACATTACCCAGTCATACGTTATTTTTCGGATTATATTGCTCGGCTGCATCGTTGAGCATTTTTCTTATAGTCTTGACTGCACATTTTGGAGAGATTATCTTTACTCCAGGACCGTATGAGAGCATCAGGGCATAGAACTCGAAATTAAGAACGACCTTGCATTGAAAAAGTACAGTGCCATCTTCATCGTTTCTTTCGAGTACCATTTGCGAGCTGTGGACAGGCTTTGTTTCTATGTATGGAGCCTGCTCGCTGTTGGCTATGAAGCGGACGGTTTCAAATGGAGTCTTCCTTGTCTTTGTTACACCAATGACATCTTTAAAGAAAGTTGACGGGTCGAAGTGGAAATCTTCCTGGAAAGGTGTTTCCTTGTTGGGCTCAATCGACTTCATGCGGTCAAGAGCAAGGTTGAACAGTTTATTGTCTGTTACTCTTGTGCAGAAAAGGAACCAGCGGTTGCGGTACTCTTTCAACAGATATGGCCACACTACCCAGTTCTTGGGCTTCGGATTATTGAATGGCTGGTAACTTATCGTGAGAGTCTGCTTGTTGACGATATAATTGTATAGTGGATTGAGAAACTTCAAGCCCATAAGGTTGCTGTTACGCTCAAAGTCCACAATCGGTGCACGATTATTCTTGGCTATGGCAAGGGTATCCTGCAAACGACCGATAACATCCGACAACTCCGTGAAATAGTCGAAGTCGGCATATTGGCGGAGCATGTCTACAGCCTCGGCAAGTTTGTCGTAATCGGTCTGAGAGAGTGGTAGCTCTGTTATGGAAAAGTTCGGGTCGGAATACCTGTAATATTTATGGTCATAGACTTCTATAGGGGCATTGTAGCCGAGCTTGTCACTACGCATCATCTGTATGTCGAGCTGAACAGAACGGGTTGATATGCCTTTGCGTATGCCCTCGAAATCATATAGCGCATCTGAGCAGGCTTCAACAAGATCTTGCAATGTCCACCTTCTCTGCTGGTTTCGGAGGCAGTTGTCTATGGTCTTGCATCGTAGTAAAGCGTTCTTGTTTGCAGGCATTTTTGCTTTGTTTTTGGTTTCTCGTATGCAAAGATAGTGTAGTTTTACGAAACCTATTTGCGTAACTGAACTTTTTTATCGCTTTTCCATAACTTTTTTCTAATTGCGTAAAAACCTTGCGTAGTGACATGCTAACTTTGCAAGCGGGAATCAGACCATAGTGGTCGGATATAAACAAATGGACAGATATGCAAGAATTCATGATTAATGACACGCCCGTAAAGATGTGGGCACGGACGTGCGACGCGCATGCATGGAAGGAAGTGACAAATATCTGCTCGCTTCCGTTCATCTATCACCATGTTGCGCTTATGCCAGACCTTCACGGAGGTAAAGGCATGCCCATTGGAACTGTTCTCGCTACTAATGGCGTCGTTATCCCTAATGCAGTAGGTGTGGACATCGGCTGCGGTATGTGCGCTGTAAAGACTAACATCAGAGTCGAGACGGTAACGCCTGTGGTATTGCGCAAGAAGATTATGCGAGGCATCCGCAAGCAGATTCCACTTGGCAAGGAACATCACAAACAAGCACAGGACGAAAAGTACATGCCGCTAGGCTTCGACATCGATAAGCTAGAGATTGTCAAGCGGCGGTATATCTCGGCAACCAAGCAGGTTGGTACCCTTGGTGGCGGCAACCACTTCATAGAGTTGCAGAAGGATGATGATGGCTTTATGTGGATAATGATTCATTCCGGTTCACGTAACCTTGGCAAGCAGGTCGGAGACTATTACAACGAGAAAGCTGACATGCTTAACCGCCGATGGTTCTCAACTGTGAAGTCTGAGATAATGCTGCCGTTCATTCCGTTACGTGATCCATTGTTCAAGGAATATTGGAACGAGATGGAATACTGCATTGCATTCGGCTTGTGCAACCGTCGGCTGATGATGCAGCGGATAGAGAAAGTCATTGCCGACGCTATACCGGATGCGGAGTTTGAGCCGATGATAAACATCGCCCATAACTATGCAGCATGGGAGAACCACTTTGGTGAGAATTGTATCGTTCACCGCAAGGGGGCGACACGTACACGTCTCGGTGAGATGGGAATTATCCCTGGCTCACAAGGTACAAGCAGCTACATTGTAGAAGGGCTCGGTAATCCCGACTCATTTATGAGTTGCTCTCATGGTGCAGGTCGTGCGATGAGCCGTACTGAGGCAGTACACACCCTTGACCTCAAAAAAGAAAAGGAGCGGCTTGACAGTCTCGGTATTGTCCACGCAATCCGTTGCCAGAAGGACTTGGAAGAGGCAGCATCGGCATACAAAAATATTGAAGAGGTTATTGCTGAAGAGCAGGATCTTGTGAAGGTCAAAGTCCACCTGTCTCCTATAGCTGTCATAAAAGGCTGACATAAATGCGTTCATCAAAATAAAAGTTCCCGGATATGGAAAGCGTTCCATACTGGGAACTTTTTTTATCATTCATTTGATATAGTAGATTTTGAGAGATCTCTATACAGTGGCTATTCATGAATATGCTCACCATGTCCACCTGACTGAATTATCAAAAGGGGATCACAAACTTGACAGATCTCATGGTCATAACTTTATGAGAATTTATACGGCATTAAGAGCCAAAGCTGTTGAACTTGGGCTGTTGGGTGACATTTATGATAGAAGTGAGGAGTTAATCAATGATATACTTAACAGTTGACTTTTGATGAAATATACTTGCAAAGCTCATCGTCCCTCGCCTTAGAGCATTTAACCTGAATTATTCATAGAAATAAAAAAAGAGAACGTTTCCTTGCATATATG